>JADMIO011081497.1_pt1 | contig 17989 bp, 16 predicted proteins | sample 8958161 | NCBI WGS metagenome assembly JADMIO01 (sample SAMN16585339, study PRJNA669376) | soil metagenome | isolation source: Crop rotation soil | place: USA: Cullars Rotation, Alabama | collected 2011 | reverse complement strand
CGGCGAGCGAGCCCGAGCCCCGGCCGTGGCGGGCGCGTCCGGCGGCCCAGAGCGGTGCGCCCAGGGTGGGCTCGTCCACGAGGCTCGCCGGCGCCGCGGCGCGGCCGAGCTCGATCGCGCCCGCGACCACGGCGCCGAGTAGGTCCACGCCAGCCCACAGGTCGCTCCACCCGGCGTCGCGCAGGCGCTCCGCGAGCGCGTCGTCGCGGTCGTCCTGCCACTCGCCGAGCTCCGGCTCGCGCGCGGCCTCCCAGTCGCCGATCGCGGTCCGAACGGACTCGGCGAAGAGCGCGTGCTCGGGGGCGACGTCGAACCTCATCGCAGCTCCGCGAGCACTGCCTCGGTGTCGGCACCGAGCGCAGGCGCCGGCGCAGCGTCCGCGCTGCGCCCACCGACGCGGATGGGAGGCGCGAGGAGCACGGTCGGCCCGAGACCCGGCTGCGCGACCTCCGCGACGAGGCCCTCGGCGGCCACCTGCGGATCCGCGTACACGGTCTCGCGCTGCTGGACGCGGCCGCAGGGCACACCCGCATCCCCGAGCCGTGCGAGCCACTCCTCGACGGAACGCTCCTGGAACGCGCGCGCCACGGCCGCCGTGACCCCCTCCTTGGCGGCGAGCCGTTCCTCGTCGTCCGGCACGAGGTCCGGGGCGTCGACGGTCGCATCCTCGAGCCCGAGCAGTCCGAGGAACGCCCTGCGCTGGACGATGTTCAGGCACGCCACCGCGACGAAGCCGTCGGCGGCCTCGAAGCAGCGGTAGTACGGGTTCATCGCGACGCCGGACGCGATCTCCGCCGCACGGGCCTCGAGGTGAGCGCGGTCGGCGAGCGCGACGGATTCCGCGTCCGCCTCGCCCGCCGGCCAGACGAGGTCCTGCAGCTGCACGGCGAGCGCGGCCGCGAGCAGCGAGACGTCCACGAGCTCGCCGCTGCCCGAGTCGCGCGCCCGGACGAGAGCGGCGAGCACACCTGTCGCCAGCAGGAAGCCGGCCGTGAGGTCTGCCATGGGAATGCCGCCGGCACGCACGGGGACGGCGTCCCCTCGCGATGCGTGCGCGGTCAGGAGACCGGCCCGGGCCTGCGCGACGAGATCGAATGCGGGAGCGCCCGCGAGCGGTCCCGACGTCCCGAAGGACGTGACGCGTCCGACGACGAGCCGCGGGTGCGCCGCGTGGAGCCGGTCCCACTCGAGCCCGAACCGCCCCGCGCGGTCCGGCGGGAAGTTGTGCACGACGACGTCGGCCGAGGCGAGGAGCCGCGTGCTCGTCGCCAGGCCCTCGTCGGTCTTGAGGTCGACGAGCACCGAGCGCTTCCCCCGGTTCAGGGGCACGAAGTAGCGGCCGACGCCCGGCGCCGCGGGCAGCACGTGGCGATAGCCGTCGCCGGCCGGCGGCTCGACCTTCACCACCTCGGCGCCGAGATCGGCGAGGAGGACGCCGCACAGGGGGCCGGCGACGTACTGCGCGTACTCGACGACGCGCACACCCTCGAGCGGGAGGGTCATCGCAGCGCCAGCCCGCGCCGGGCGATCACGACCTGGAGGATCTCGGCCGAGCCACCGGAGATCGTCGAGCCCACCGACGCCCGGTACAGGGCCCCGAGTCGTCCTTCGAGCGGCAGCGCCGGGTGGCCGTCCGCAAGCCCCTCGAGGCCGAGCAGCTCGCCGCCGTCGCGCGCGAGGCGCTGCGCGAGCCGCGCACCGGCGAGCTTCGCCATGGCCGAGGCCGCGCTGGCGTCGGCCGCACGATCGAGGAGGTCGGCCGCCCGCAGCGAGAGCAGCCGGGCAGCCGCCAGCTCCCCGCGCAGGCCGGCGACACGGCCGCGGGCGGCCCCGAGCCTGTCCGTCTGCGCGAGCCGCTCCTCGAGCGCGTCGAGGACCCACGCGAGCCCGCCGAGCTTCTCGGCCGTGATGCGCTCGAAGTCGAGCGTGTGCATGAGCACGTCCCAGCCCCGGTCGACCTCGCCGACGAGGTTCCCGGCGGGGATCTCCACGCCGTCGAGGAAGACCTCGCAGAGGTAGCCGCCGCCAAGAACGGGGAAGCGGCGCACCTCGATCCCGGGAGTCGCGAGCGGCGCGACGAGGACCGAGATCCCGCGGTGGCGCGGCTCGTCGGGGTTCGTGCGGACGGCGAGGTAGATCCAGTCCGCCAGCCACGCGCTCGACGTCCAGATCTTGTGCCCGTCGACGACCCAGACGTCGCCCCGGCGAACCGCCCGCGTCGTGAGCGACGCCAGGTCGCTGCCCGCGCCCGGCTCGGAGAAGCCCTGGCAGAAGGTCAGCTCGCCGCGCGCGATCGGCCCGAGCAGACGCTCCTGCAGGGCCGGCTCCGCATAGCGCTCCAGGGCGCATCCGATCGTCTTGTAGGAGAGGAGGTAGAGCGAGAGGGGCAGCCAGTGGTAGCCGAGCACGTCCTCGACGAGCGCCGTGTCGACGTGGCTCAACCCTCGGCCACCGAGCTCCTCCGGCCAGGTCATCCCGATCCAGCCCGCATCGCCGAGCGCGCGCGTCACCTCGCGCGAGTCGCCGTCCGAGAGCATCCCCTGCCGGCGCCACTCGGGATCGGCCTCGAGCTGCGGGCGCAGCGTCGCCGCGAACGCCGCCGCCTCCTCGCGCAGCGCGATCTGCCGCTCGGTCAGACGGAGATCCACCCGCGCGCGATCGTAGAGGGGCCGTAGGATCGGCGCCCATGGAGCAGCAGCACGTCTGGATCGCGATGGAGGACGGCACGCGCCTCGCGGCGCGGCTGTTCCTCCCGGACGAGCGGCCGGCGCCCGTCCTCCTCGACGCGATTCCGTACCGGATGGACGACCTCACGGCGTCGTACGCCTCCGAGTACGAGCGCCTCTGCGAGGAGGGTTCGTTCGCGGTCTGCCGGCTCGACCTCCGCGGAACGGGGTCGTCCGAGGGGATCGCGCTCGACGAGTACCACCCGCAGGAGCAGGCGGACGTCTGCGAGGTCATCGCCTGGCTCGCCGCGCAGCCGTGGAGCACCGGCGCGGTGGGGATGTTCGGCACCTCCTGGGGCGGATTCAACGCCATCCAGGTGGCGATGGAGCAGCCCCCGGCGCTTCGCGCGATCGTGCCGATCTACGCCTCCGACGACCGCTACACAGACGACGTCCACTACATGGGGGGCATCCTCAAGGCGATCGACCTCGTCGACTGGGTGCTGTACATGGCCGCGTGCAACGTGCTCCCGCCGGTTCCGGCCGTCTACGGCGACGGCTGGCGCGACGAGTGGATGCGCCGCATCGAGGGGACGGAGCCGTGGCTCCTCCGCTGGTTCGAGGAGCAGGACGACGGCCCGTACTGGCGCCACGGCTCGCTGCGGCCGCTGTACGACCGGATCACCTGCCCGACGATGATCGTGGCCGGCTGGGCCGACGGCTACACGAACATCGCCCTGCGCGCGTACGAGGCGCTGCGCTGCCCGCGGCGGGTGCTGATCGGGCCGTGGGGGCACATGTCCCCGGCCACGGCGATTCCCGGCCCGCACATCGACCTCGTTCCAGAGCTCATCCGCTGGTTCGGGCGCTGGCTCCGCGGCGACGAGAACGGCATCGACACGGAGCCTCCGATCGCCGTCTTCATGCGCCGCTCGACGCGGCCCGCGGCCGAGCTTCCCGTCATGCGCGGCGAGTGGCGCTCCGAGCCAACCTGGCCGGCCGAGCGGCTGCGACCGACCGCCTGGCGCCCCGAGGGTGCGGCTGTCGACCGGATCGCCGTGCGCGGCGACGTCGGCACCGCGGCCTGGATCTCGTGCGCGGGCAAGCCCCCGTGGACCCTCCCGGAGGACCAGCGCGACGACGACGCCCGCTCGCTCGTCTACGACTGGCCGCTCGAGCAGGAGCTCGAGCTCCTGGGCCATCCCCGGCTGCGGCTGACCGTGAGCTCGCCGCATCCGGTCGCCTTCCTGTCGGCGCGCCTGTGCGACGTGTTCCCCGACGGCACGTCCGCCCTCGTGGGCCGAGGCGTCCTCAACCTCACGCATCGCGACGGGCACGAGCACCCGCAACCGCTCGAGCCCGGCGTGCCGACGCCGGTCGAGCTCGAGCTGGAGGCGACGTCCTGGATCTTCGACGCCGGCCACACACTGCGCCTCGCCCTTGCAGGCTCCGACTGGCCGAACACCTGGCCGCCGCCGCAGGCCGGCACGCTCGACGTCGACCGGGCGAGCGTCGAGCTCGAGCTCCCCGTCCTCGCCGGGCCGCCCGTCGCACCCGCGCCGGTGTTCCAGCCGCCGCCCCCCGTGACGACACACCACGAGGACGCCGAGATCGACCCGCAGCCGCCGGTCCTGAAGCGGATCGTGCGCGACCCCGTGGGTCGCCAGACCCGCGTCGTCACGAGCTACGGCTTCCGTTACGGCGGCCCCTACGACGCCCGGATCTCGGAGAGCTACGACGGCGTCGTCGGCGTCTCCGACCAGACCCCCGGGCGCGCCTGGGCGAGCGCGCGCGCGCGGTACGAGATCGCATGGCCGGAGACGATCGTCACGACCGAGGCGCACCTGCGTGTGCGCTCGTCGTCGGGCGAGTACCACGTGCTCGTCGAGGTCGTCGCGACGGAGGACGTGCCGGACGGGATCGGGCACGTCGAGCGCCGCTTCGAGCGCACGTACCCGCGCAAGCTGCAGTAGCTACGCGCGGATGCAGGCGGCGCGGTGGGCACTCTCGCCGGCGGCCGCGCGCAGCTCCGGATCCGTCTCGCGGCAGGCGTCGATCGCGATCGGGCAGCGCGGATGGAACCGGCAGCCCGCCGGGACGTCGATCGGGTTCGGCGTCTCCCCGCGCAGGATCTGCAGCTCCGCTCGGTGGCGCGGGTCGCGCCGCGGCACGACCGAGAGGAGCGCCTTCGTGTACGGGTGGCGCGGATCCTCGATGACCTGGTGCGCGGAGCCCTCCTCGACGATCCGGCCGAGGTACATGACGCAGATGCGGTCGGCGAAGCGGGCAGCGGTCGAGAGGTCGTGCGTGATCATGAGCACCGCGAGCCCCCTGTCGCGGAGCTCGTCGAGGATCCCGAGGATCCCGGCGCGGACGGAGACGTCGAGCATGGAGACCGGCTCGTCCGCCACGAGGAGCTCGGGCCCGAGCACGAGGCTCGCCGCGATCGCGACCCGCTGACGCTGTCCGCCGGAGAGCTCGTGCGGGAACCGGTCCGCGAAGAGCTCGGCCGGAGCGAGGCCGACCTGCTCGAGCGCGTGCGTCACCGCCGCACGGCGCTCGGCCCGGTTCCCGATGCCGTGGATGACGAGCGGCTCGGCCACCGTCGTCGAGACCCGGAAGCGCGGATCGAGCGATTCGTACGGATCCTGGTAGATGATCTGCATGCGGCGCCGCAGAGCCCGCAGGTCGTCCTGCGCGAGGCTCGTGACGTCGATCCCGTCGAACGTCACGCTGCCCGTCTCCGACTGCACGAGGCGGAGGATCGCCTGCGCGGTCGTCGTCTTCCCGCAGCCGGACTCGCCGACGAGCGCGACCATCTCTCCGCGGCGGACGTTGAGCGAGACGCCCGACACCGCGTGCACGAACTGCTGCGGACGGCGCAGGATCGACCCGCTGAGGCCGCGCGGGACGCGGTAGCGGACGACGAGGTCGTCGACCTCGAGCAGCGCGCGGCCGTCGCTCGCCTGGACGCTCACGCGGCTGCTCCCACCGAATCCGAGAAGTGGCAGGCGCTCGCGTGCCCGTCGCCCACCGTCCGCAGCTCGGGACGCTCGGTCGTGCAGCGCGAGGCCGTGAGATCGCAGCGCGGCGCGAACGGACAGCCGTGCAGTTCGGCGTCGAGCCGCGGCGGGACGCCGGGGATGGAGAGCACCGCCTCGCGCGCGTCGAGATCCGGGGTCGCGGCCCAGAGCATCCGCGTGTACGGATGGCGGGTCTCGTGGTACAGCGCCTCGGTCGGGCCGCGCTCGACGATCCGTCCCGCGTACATGACCGCCGCGTCCGTGCACGTCTGCGCGACGATCGGCAGGTCGTGCGTCACGAAGACGAGCGCGAGGCCGAGCTCGTTCGAGAGGTACGTGAGGAGCTCGAGGACCTGCGCCTGCACCATCACGTCGAGCGCCGTCGTCGGCTCGTCGGCGAGCAGGACCCGGGGCGAGCACGCGAGCGCCATGGCGATCGCGGCGCGCTGGCGCATCCCGCCCGAGAGCTCGTGGGGGTAGCTCCTCGCCCGCTCCGGGGCGATGCCCACGGTCTCGAGCAGCTCGCGGACGCGGGCCGTCGCCTCGGAGCCGCTCGCGTACCCGTGCAGCTCCATCGGCTCGACGATCTGGTCGCCGATGCGCCTCACCGGGTCGAAGGCGTTCATCGCCCCCTGGAACACCATCGCGACGTCCTTCCAGCGATGGGGCGCCATCGTCTGCTCGCCGCGCTCGAGGATGTCGACGCCGTCGAGCAGCACGCGCCCCGAGACCGACGCGGTGGGCGGCAGCAGCCCCATCAGCGCGAGGATCGTCGTCGTCTTCCCGCACCCCGACTCGCCGACCATGCCGAGCCGCATCCCGGTGTCGACGGAGAAGGAGACGCCCTGGACGGCGTGCAGCTGGCGGCCGTTGGGGAGGTCGAACCAGACCTGGAGGTCGTCGACCTCGAGGAGCGGCGTGGTCACGACGGCTGCTGGGGCTCGGGCCGCGCCGCGCGGGGGAGAACGCGGAAGCGGCGGACGGAGAGGTGGCCGGTGCGGAGGCGCGGGTTGAGCGCGTCCTCCATCGTCTGGCCGATGATCGTGCACGCGAGCACGACGAGCATCACGCAGATCCCCGGCGGGATCACCGCCCACCAGGCCTCGTTGATGATCGCGTCGTCGTTGAACGAGTTCTCGATCAGCCGGCCCCACGAGATCGTGGTCGGGTCGCCGAGGCCGAGGAAGGTGATGAAGGTCTCGGCGAAGATCGCGTACGCGATCAGGAGGACGGTGTTCGCGATCAGGAGCGGCGTCACCTGCGGGAGCACGTGGCGGAGGACGAGCCGCGAGTTGCGGGCGCCGAGCGCCCGTGCGCGCTGCACGTAGACCCGCTCGCGGACGCTCTTCGTCTGCGCGCGCAGGAGCCGCGCGGTGAACGTCCAGTAGATGATCCCGATGATCACGATGATGTTCCACGTGCTGCGGCCGAAGAGCGCGGCGATGACGATCATCAGCGGCACGTCGGGAATGACGAGGAAGTAGTCCGTGATCCGCATGAGGACGGTGTCCGTCCTCCCTCCGAAGTACCCGGAGAGGATCCCGACCGTGCCGCCGATCACCGCCGAGATCGCCGCGGCGCAGAAGCCGATGAGCAGCGAGACGCGGGCGCCGGCGATGAGGAGGTCCAGCATGCTCGCCCCGCCGCCGTCCGTCCCGAGCAGGAACTCGCGGCTCGGGGGCTCGAAGACGTCGCCCACCTTCGCCTTCGGGTCGCCCTCGATCAGCAGCGGTCCGAAGATGCCGAGGAAGACGAACACGGCGAGGACGCCGACGGCGACCATGGCCGACTTGTTCCGCAGGACGGGTGCGACGAGGGCGCGCCACTTCAGCGAGCGGGTCGGGGACGGCGCCTCCTCGGCGTGGGGCGCGCCTGTCTGGACCGGGCTCACGCGCTCACTCCTGCACCCTCGGATCGAGCTTGAAGTAGAGGAGGTCGGCGAGCAGGTTGAAGAGGATCACCGACAGAGTCAGCAGGAGGAACGCCGCCTGCAGGACCGGGTAGTCGCGCTGGTCGATTGCCTCGACGATGAGGAGCCCGATGCCCGGATACGAGAAGACGTACTCGACCGTGATCGCGCCTCCGATGATGAAGCCGAGCGAGAGGGCGACGAGCGTGATGACGGGGAGCATCGCGTTGCGGAAGCCGTGCTTCCAGACCGTCCGCCAGTTGGAGAGTCCCTTCGCCCGCGAGGTGAGGATGTAGTCCTCGCCGAGCGTCTCGAGCATCGCCGAGCGGACGATGAGCGTGTACTCGCCGAACACGACGAGGCCGAGCGTGAGCGCCGGCAGGACCATGTGCTCGAGGCGGTCGACGAGCACCTCGATGAACCCCGGGTCGTCGAGGATCCCGAGCGTCGGGTCCTTGACGCCGGACGTCGGTAACCCGAGCCAACCAGCGATGAAGAGCACGATCACGAGGCCGAGCCACTGCGGCGGCATCGAGTAGAAGCCGAGCCCGCCCCAGAGCGCCCCCTTGTCGGCGGCAGTCCCGCGCCGCCAGGCGGCGACGACGCCGGTCGCGACCCCGAACACGATGGCGAAGAGCGTCCCGAGCGCCACCATCGGGATCGTGTTCTTGAGCGGCTCCCAGAGGACCGAGCGGACGGGCTCCTCCGAGCGCAGGGAGCGGCCCATGTCGCCCTGGGCGAGGCCGCCGAGGTAGATCTTGTACTGCTCCCACTTCGACTTGTCGAGGCCCAGCGACTTGCGCTGGTACTCCTTGAACTCGAGCGAGCAGCCCCGGCAGCGAAGGGCCGAGACCGCGTCGCCCGAGAGCGAGCGGAAGAGGACGAAGTTGAGGGTGACCGCGACGAACACGGTGCCGATCGCGAACAGCACCCGCTTGACGACGTAGTCGGAACCGCGCATCAGGGGTGCCGCTCGCGATCAGCCTCGTTCGCCAGGCTCAGCCCTTCCTCGGGCTCGTGTAGTACGTCTTCGAGAACGCGTTCAGCTCGTTCTTGAAGCCCGTCCACTTGGTCGAGGTGGCGTCGAGCGCGACGTGGTTCGTGAGCTGCGTGTACACGAACGCGTCGTAGACCATCTTCTGCATCTTGTAGATGATCGCCCGCCGCTTGGCCGCGTTCACGGTGACGCCCTGCTGCGTGTAGAGCTTGTCGTAGGCGGGGCTGTCCCAGCCCGTGTCGCTCCACGAGCACCACTGGCCCTTCGTGACGACGGAGAGCTGGAAGTCGGGCTCGGGCCCGGCGATCCAGTCCCACATCGCGAGGTCGAACTTCGAGTAGCCGATGTTCTTCGGGCCGTCGCACTTCGCGTCCGTCTCGAGCGCGTAGCTCGCGGTGGCGTCGCCTCCGACCTTCAGCTTGGCGGTGACGCCGAGCTTCGCGAAGCCCTCCTTGAGGATCTCGAACATCCGTGTGCCGTTGAAGTCGAGCGACGTCGGGATGATCACGTCGTAGCTCATGGCGTGCGCCGGCTGCGCGTTCTTGCCGCTCGTCGCGGGCGCGACCCGGATCCCGTCCGAGCCCCGCTTGTAGCCGAGCGCGTCCAAGGCCTTGTTCGCGGCCGAGCAGTTGTACTGCGTCGGCCCGAGGTTCGGGTTCTCGAACGGCGAGATGTGCCCGACGAGGCTCTCGACCTTCGTGGCGTAGCCGGAGAAGACGACCTGGATCATCTTGTCGCGGTTCACGCACATCGAGAGCGCCTTCTTGACGCGCGGGTCGAGGAGCTCGCGGTTCTTCGGCTTGCGCGGGTTCGAGTTCCACGTGATGTTCGTGATCTCGCCGCCCGGCCACTGGTTCACCTTCACGCCGGAGCTCTTCTTCACCGCGTTCACGGCGTTGAACGGGACCTGGTCGATCCAGTCGAGGTTGCCGCGGCGGAGCTCCGCGATCATCGAGTCGGAGTTCGTGTAGAAGGTGAGCGCGACCGCGTCGGCGTTCGACTTCGGCCCGTAGAAGTTCGGGTCCGCGATGAAGACGGTCGTGCCCTTCTTCTCGTACGACTTGAGCGTGTACGCGCCGCCGGTGACCATGGGCAGCTTGCCCTCGGGCCGGTACGTCTTGAGCGCCTTCCCGCCCTTCTCCTTCTTCTCGTACGGCTCCCAGACGTGGCGGGGCACGATGGGCAGCGCGCCGATGAGCCACAGCGCGTTTCCGACCGGGGCGTTGTAGCGGACGACGAGCGTCGTCGAGCTCGGGGCCGTCGCACGAATGACGTGGTTGACCGACGAGCCCTGGACCGCGGTCGCGCCGCCGACGTACTTCACCGTCGTGTTGATCGTCCACGCGGCGTCGTCGGCCGTCATCGGCTTGCCGTCGGACCACTTCCCGTTCGGCCGCAGCTTGAAGGTCCACGTCTTGCCGTCCGGCGAGGACTTCCACGACCTCGCCCAGTCGGGGGCGATGTAGTAGCCCTCCTTGTTCGAATAATCGACCTGGACGAGCAGCGGATAGACCATGATCATCGCGTTCAGGCCCTGGCCCTCGATGTAGTTCCAGGGGTTGAACGAGTCGATGTAGCTCGTCGTGCCGATGCGGAGGATGCCGCTCCCGCCCGCGCTCGCCTCGGTGCCCGCGGCGCGCGCGGTGCCTCCGTTCGAGCCCGCCCAGCCGAGTGCGCTCACGGCGACGAGCGCGACCGCCGCCAAGAGGGTCAGCACCACACGCTTCGAGTGCCCTTCCTTCATGTCTCCGTCCACCTCCCGTGTCTTTGCCCCGGACGCTTTGACGACATCGACACCATCGAAGTTGTGCCCGCCCGTGCCACCGATCGTCGACACGCGACGACGGGCGGGAGCATAGACCGCCTGGCGAGCATCTGTACGCTCGCCGGGTGAGCGTCCCCGAGCCACGCGGCCCGCGGCTTCGCGCGCACGGCCTGCGCATCGGCCGCTTCGAGACGGGCCCCGCGAACGCGATCACCGACGTCACCGGCGTCACCGTCGGGCACGTCACCGTCTGGCGCGACGAGCCCGAGCCGCCGGACGGACGCGGCGTCGCGCGGACGGGCGTCACCGCCGTCCTCCCCGGTCCGGTCGAGACGCTCCACGCGCGCCCGGTCCCGGCCGGGACAGCCGTGCTGAACGGCTCGGGCGAGCTAACGGGCTCGCTGCAGATCGGCGACTGGGGCTGCATCGAGACGCCCGTCTACCTCACCTCGACGCACGCGGTCGGACGCATCTACGACGGCGCCGTCACCGTGGCCGTGGAGGTCGAGCCGCGCGTCGGGACCGAGGAATTCGTGATCCCCGTCGTCGGCGAGTGCGACGACAGCTGGCTGTCCGAGGGCCGCGTCGTGCAGGTCGAGGCGGCCGACGCGGGACGCGCGGTCGCCGCGGCCGCCGGCGGTGCCGTCGCCGAGGGCGCTGTCGGCGGCGGGACGGGGATGATGACGAAGGGCTGGAAGGCGGGCATCGGGACGGCCAGCCGGATCGCGCCCTCGATCGGCGGCGCCGTCGGCGTGCTCGTCCTGTCGAACTTCTACCCGCCGCCGGGACTCGTCGTGGACGGCGTCCACGTCGGCGACATCCTCGGCGAGCCGCCCGAGGTCACACGATCGAAGGCCGGCAGCTGCATCGGCGTCGTCGCCGTCGACGCCGCCCTCTCGCCGCACCAGCTGGAGCGGGTCGCACGCCGGGTCGGGCTCGGGCTCGCCCGCTGCGGCTCCGCAGCGCATCACGGCAGCGGCGAGATCTTCATGGCGTTCGCGCCGCCCGGGCGCCGGCCGCGGGGCGAGGCGGCTCTCGCCGACGTCCCCGACGCCGACCTGAACGACGTCTTCGAGGCGGTGGTCGACGCGACGGAGGAGGCCGTCCTGAACGCGCTCTGGGCCGCCCCCGAGGTCGTCGGCCGCGAGGGGCGCGTCGGCCACGCGCTCCCGCACGACGACGTGCTCGAGCTCCTCGGCCGCCACGGCCGGCTGGGCTGAAGCGCCTTCAGCCCACGACGGTGGTGCGGGCGACGCGCTCGTCCGTGAACTCGTCGAGTTCGTCGCGGCTCGCGGTCGAGAACTCCGACACGACCGCGCCCTCCGGTCCGGCCTGGAACCAGTGGAGCGTCCCCGGCGGGATGGTGTGCTGCATCCCCGGCCGCAGCTCGATCTCGCGTCCGACCGTGTACGCCCCCTGCGGCGGCCTGCACGCCGGTTCGGCGGTCGGCTCGCCCTCGACGTAGAGGTACACGAGCCCGGTCCGGCAGCGGAACGTCTCCTCCTTTCCCGGCGTCCCGTCGAACGGCGGGTGGCGATGCTCCGGGCAGGTCTGCCCCGGCTGCAGGACGAGCTCCTTCGCGCAGTAGCGGTCGGTGTTGACGTAGACGAGGAGCTGGAGCCCGGACTCCTCGAGTCTCGAGAGGCCGAAGTCGGCGACCTCGATGGCGACGCGCTCGTCGTCCGTGAGGACGACGCCCGCCTCGGCGAGGCGCACGGCGGCGAAGCGCCGCGCGTCCTCGAGCTCGCGTCCGCTGATCACGGCCCGACCATAGCTCGCTCCGCGCGGTTCGAACGTCGAGGCAGCGGGTACCCCCACCCATCGTCCACCACCCGGCACCGACGATCCGTGCCGGAGCTCCAGCCGTCAGCAGGACCGGGACGACAGCACTCCTGCGAGCACCGGCCCTGCTCGCCCTGTCGTCCGTCCTCGTCGCCGCAGGGCTCGCGGCCTACTTCGCGCTGCGCGCGAACACGTGGGCGGTGATGACCGACGAGCTGCAGGTCGCCCGGCTCGCGACGAGCATCGCCGAGGACCTGTCGCTCGTCCCGCGGATCCACGGCACCTACTACGCGGCGCACGGCCAGCTGTACCCGCTCCTCCTCTCGCCGTTCTTCGGCACCCTCTCGCCGCCCGACGCCGCGACGGCCGCGCACCTCCTCAACGTCCTCCTGCTCGTGAGTGCCGCGATCCCCGCGTTCCTCCTGGCGCGTGCCGTGTCCGGGTCGGACACGGCCGCCTGGGTCGCGGCGGCGCTGACCGCCGTCACGCCGTGGCTCGTCCTCTCGTCGACGCTCCTGACGGAGAACGCGGCGTACCCGGCCTTCGCCTGGGCGGCGCTCCTGTGCCAGCGCGCGATCGCCCGTCCGACCCCGGGGCGCGACACGGCCGCGCTCGCAGGCATCGCGCTCGCGTTCCTCGCGCGGACGCAGCTCTTCCTTCTCGTGCTCGCGCTCCCGGCGGCCGTGGTGCTGCACGAGGTCGGCTTCGCCGCCCGCGCCGACGTCCGCCGGCCGGTCCGCGACGCGCTGGCGGAGTCGCTCCGGCGCCACCGCGTCCTCGCGGGCGTCTACCTCGCGGGCGCCGCGATCGGCGTCGTCCTCGCCGCCACCGGACGGCTGGCCGAGATCGTCGGCAACTACGGCCTCCCCTTCGAGGGCGACCTGGTGCCGGACGGCTTCTGGAGCGCCGCGGCCGCGCATCTCGACCAGGTCGTGCTGGGCATCGGCGTCCTCCCCGCCGTCCTCACCGCCTCCTGGCTCGTCGCGACCGCCGTTCGCCCCGCGCACCGCGACGCCCACGCGTTCGCGGCACTCGTGCTGGTGCTCGTCCCGCTCGTCGTCTTCGAGGTGACCTCGTTCGACCTGCGCTTCACCCCCGACCGGTTCATCCAGGACCGGTACCTCGTCTACCTCGTCCCGCTCTTCGCGGTGGGCTGCGCTGCGTGGCTCGCCCAGCGGACGCAGCTGTGGACACGCGCCGTGAGCGCGGTGTGCGCCGGCGCCGCGATCGTGGCGCTGCTCGCCCTCGCGCCGGAGGAGGAGACGGTCATCTTCTGGGCATCGCCCGCCGCCGCGTTCCGGCCGGCGCTCGCCGACGCCGCAGCGTGGGCCGGGCTCGGGGAAACGGCGTTCCTGCAGGCGGCCGCGGCGATCGCCGTCCTCGTGGTGGTCCTCCTCGCGTGGCGCGCGCCGCGACTCGGGCTCGCCGCGGCCGCGACGGCGATCGTCGCGTTCGGCGCGGGACAGGCGCTCTACGTCTTCGAGCAGTACGTCGAGCCGAGCATGGTCGTCGCGCAGGAGACCCGCCGCGACTGGATCGACGCGGCCGTCCCGGGCGATGCGTCCGTCGCCCTCGTCCCCGGCGGCGTCGACGGGCCGCTGCCGTGGTGGGACGCCGAGCTCTGGAACCGACAGGTGGACCGGGAGCTCCGGGTCGCCGGCGGCGAGACGTTCACGCCGTTCCCGAAGCTCGGCCTCCGGATCGACGAGCAGCGCGGCCGCCTCGACGGGGAGCAGCCGAGCGGCTACCTCGTCGTCGCCCGCGGCGAGACCCGGTTCGCGCTCGCGGGGACGCGGACCGTCGCAACGAGGCCGCCGCTCGAGCTGATCCGGGTCGCCCGCCCGTACCGGCTCGTCTGGACGACCACGGGACTGACGGGCGACGGCTGGCTCCTGCCGGGCCGCCCGGTCACGGTGCGGCTCTTCGGCGGCGCCACGACGGAGCGCCGCGCGCTCCGGCTCACGCTCGCCTCCACTCGGTTCGCGCCGCGGCGGTTCGACTTCGCCGTCTCCGTCGCGGGCGTGACGGAGCGCTGGTCGGTCGATCCCGGTGGCGCCCGCCCACCCGTCGACGTCACCGTGTGCATCCCGGCCGGGGGCCACGTGGACGTCGGGTTGCGCTCGGGCGGGAGCGCGCGGCTCCGGGGCGGCAGGGTCGTCTCGCTCCACCTCGAGCAGCTCGCGGTCAGCCGACCCTGGCCCTGCGCGGCGTCCTGAGGCCGGTAGGCTCGCGTCATGGCCACCTTCCTCCACACCATGGTCCGGATCACGGACCCCGAGCGGAGCCGCGGCTTCTACGAGGCGCTCGGCTTCCGCTTCTCGCGCGACATGGACATCGTCCGCAACGGCGAGCTCGAGGCGACGAACTACTTCTTCTCGCTCGGCGACGCGGAGAACGTGCTCGAGCTGACGTACAACCACGACGGCCGCACGTACGACCAGGGGACCGGCTACGGGCACATCGCGGTCGGCGTCGACGACCTCGACACGACCCTCGCCGCGCTGAAGGACGCTCACGGCATCGAGCCGGAGCGGGCGCCGTACCAGGTCACCGAGGGCGGCTCGTGGATCTGCTTCGTCCGCGACCCGGACGACTATCGCGTCGAGCTCATCGGGCGACGCTCCTCCTAGTCGGTCCAGCGGGGCGGATACGCGCGGAACGCGCGGTAGAGCGCGGTGTCGTAGACGCTCTTCAGCACGCCCGCGATCACGAAGGGCGCCCCGAGCGACAGCTGCAGGATCGGCGCGGCCACGAGCGGGCCGATGGGCCGGGTCACATAGCGGGCCGTGTTCGTGTACGCAGCGGCGGCCGCGCGCTCCTCGGGGTCGACCACGCCCACGACGTACGCCTGGCGCGTCGGGACGTCCATCTGGCTGAGCAGCGCACGGGCGAGGAGGAGGGCGAACGCCGCCGCCTCGGTCGGCGCGAACGGGATCGCAGCGAGGAGGACGTTCGAGGGCAGGTGGGTGAAGACCATCGTGTTCAGCAGCCCGAAGCGCCCCGCGAGGCGCGTCGCGACCTGGAACGAGACCGACTGCAACACGCCGAGGGTGAAGAACACGACGCCGAGGACCTGCAGCGACGTCCCGAAGGTCTCGGTGAACCAGTACGCGATGAATGCCTGCGTGACGAAGCCGCCGCCGAAGGAGTCGAGCGCGAAGAGAGCCGAGAGCCGGCGCACGATCCCGCGTGAATGCTCGAGCGGCGCGGCCGCCGTGCGGCGTCCCGCTTCGAGCGAGGCCGAGAGCCCTCGGGAGATGACGACGCCGGCGATCCCGACGGCGACGTAGACGAGCAACAGACGCTGCGGCGCCACCCCGAGCGCGGGCACGAGCGCCGCGGCGAGCGCGCCGAGCGAGCCCGCGAGCGTCGCGACGGTGTTGTACGTCCCGAAGAGGCGGGTGGGGTCGCCGCCCGCGCCGACCGCGCTCGGGAGCATCGCCTGCTCGAGGGACGTGAACGGCCCGGACTCGACGACCTCGGTCGAGACCGTCCCGCTGAGCGCGGCGAGGACGAGCAGCCAGGTCTCGTCCGTCAGGGCGAAGGCGAGGCCTGCGAGACCCATGACGAGGAACAGCACGGCGTACCAGCGACGCCGCCCGACCCGGTCCCCGGTCCGCGCGATGGCGATCGAGGTCAGCGCGACCCCGGTGAGCAGCGCGGAGAGGACGAGGCCGACCTCGAAGCCCGAGAGACCGCGGCGCGCGAGCGTGACACCGATGAGGACGCTGCCGAGTCCGTACGCGAACGCGCGGAGCGCCTGGAGGGCGAGGATGCGGCGTGCGTCGGGGGTCAGGCCGGCGACTCTACTCCGGCCCACCCGTTTACAGTCACGCGCATGGACGAGGAGAAGGTCTGGCTCGGGGACACGACCTGGACCGTGGTCGAGGTGGAGGGCAGCCCGGTCCCCCAGGAGGCGCCACCGACGATCGTCCTCGACCTCGAGGAGGCGCGCGTCGCGGGGTTCGCCGGCGTGAACCGGCTCATGGGGCCGTTCTCGCTCGACGAGGAGACGCTCCGCTTCGGGCCGCTCGCCACGACGCTCATGGCCGGCCCGGAGGATGCGATGGCGACCGAGCGCCGGTTCGTGGACGCACTCGCCCGCGTCACCTCGTACCGCCTCGAGGGGCGCACACTCGAACTGCTCGCCGAGGACCGGACCGTCGTGCGCCTCGCGTGCTGAACCTCGCGCGCCTCGCATTCGCGTCGACGGCGATCGCCGCGATGGCGTACCAGTTCGCGCGGAGCGCCGAGACCGACTTCCTGAAGGCGAACTTCTTCAGCTTCTTCACGATCCAGTCAAACGTCCTCGCCGTCTGCGCGCTCTTCGCGCTCGTGCTCGTCCGACGGGAGGATCGAACACCGCTCTTCGACGGCCTCCGCACGGCGGCGGTGCTGTACATGGCCATCACGGGGGTCGTGTTCGCCCTGCTGCTCTCGGGCCTCCAGGAGGAGCTGCAGACGTCGGCGTCGTGGGTGGACTTCGTGCTGCACAAGCTGATGCCGGTCGTCCTCGCGCTCGACTGGATCGTCGACCGGCCGCGGCATCGGCTCCCCGGCTGGACGGTGCTCGCCTGGCTTGCCTATCCGCTCGCCTGGCTCGCGTACACGCTCCTCCGCGGTGCGCAGGTCGACTGGTATCCGTACCCGTTCGTCGACGTCTCCGAGCTCGGCTACGGAGGCGTCCTCCTGCGCGCCGCGGGACTCGCGCTCGGGTTCGCGGCGACCTGCGCCGCGCTCCTCTGGGCGTCGAATCGCAGGGCGGTACGCTGAGACGACCGTGGAGCACAGCCCCGAACGCGAGCTGAAGCTCGCCGCGACGCCCGACTTCCGGATGCCGAGCATCTACGGCCTCGTCGGGCCGATCGTGCGGCAGGCACCGCCCGAGCGCAACGAGACGACGTACTACGACACGCCCGACCTCCGCCTCGCGCGCTGGGGGACGAGTCTGCGCCACCGCCCCGGCGAGGGCTGGACGGTCAAGCTGCCGGCGGAGCGCGACGCGCCGTTCCTCGTGCGCCCGGAGATCGTGTTCGAGGGCGGCGGGGACACGCCGCCGCCGGCGGCGGTCGAGCTCGTGCGGGCGTTCGTGCGCACGAGCAGCCTCCGGGAGAGCGTGCACATGACGACGATCCGCCGCCGCACCGAGATGCACGACGCGGGCGGCCGCCTGATCGCGGGCGTCGTCGACGATGCGGTCTCGGTCGGGAACGGGTCGCGCCCCTCCGCCTTCCGCGAGCTCGAGGTGGAGATCGGCGACGACATGACGCCCGACCTCCTCGACGCCCTCGTCGAGCGACTCCGCCAGGCCGGCGCGGGTGCCCCCGACCAGACCGCCAAGTACATCCGGGCGCTCGCCCCCGAGAGCCCGCTGGCGCCCGAGATCCCCGTCGCCGACCTCGGGCCCGAGGCGACCGCGGGCGACGTCGTGCACCGCGCGATCGCGCTCTCCGTCATCCGCCTCGTTCTCCACGACTCGGTCGTGCGCCTCGACCTCGATCCGGAGGGCGTGCACCAGGCCAGGGTCGCAACGCGGCGCCTTCGCTCGGACCTGCGGACCTTCCGTCCGCTCCTCGACGTCGCGTGGTGCTCGCCGCTGCGAGACGAGCTCCGCTGGCTCGCCCGGCTCCTCGGGGACGTCCGCGACGGCGACGTCCTGCTCGCGCGGCTGCGCGCGAGCGCCGCCGAGCTCGAGCTCGGCGAGCGCGCCGAACCGGTTCTGGCGACGCTGCAGGCATCGCGCGACGCCGCCCATGCGACCCTCCTGGAGGCGCTCCGGGCCGATCGCTACGCTTTCCAGCACAGTGGGATCCGAAGCTTGGAATTCACGTGACTTGAAGTCGCGGC
>JADMIO011418049.1_pt1 | contig 17991 bp, 18 predicted proteins | sample 8958161 | NCBI WGS metagenome assembly JADMIO01 (sample SAMN16585339, study PRJNA669376) | soil metagenome | isolation source: Crop rotation soil | place: USA: Cullars Rotation, Alabama | collected 2011 | reverse complement strand
GCCAATCGCCGCGCGATAGGCGTCATAAGCTGCAGCCAGGCCCGCCACGTCGGCAATATTCTCGCTGAGCGTCAGCTTACCATTCACGTGCAGGCCCGGCAGCGCCTCATATTGATCGAACTGGGCCGCGAGTGCGTCGCCGGCCGCGGTGAACTTCTTGAAGTCCGCCGGCGTCCACCAGTTGCGAAGCGCGCCCTGGGCATCGAACAGGGCACCGCCATTGTCGAAACTGTGACTGATCTCGTGACCGATGGTGGCGCCGATTCCGCCATAGTTGAAGGCGGCGTCCGCGGCCGGATCGAAGAAGGGCTTCACCAGGATCGCGGCCGGGAAGTTGAGCGCATTCTGCACCGGCAGGTTCACCGCATTCACCAACTGCGGCGGCATCCACCATTCCGCGCGGTCCATCGGCTTCCCGATCTTGGCGATCTGATGCTTGTATTCGACCAGCGCCGCATTCTTCTGGTTGGCGTAGGCGTTGTCAGCCGCAATCTGCAGGCCTGAATAATCACGCCAGGTGTCGGGATAACCGACGCCCACGACGATATTCTGGACCTTCTTCAGCGCCTCTTCCTTGGTAGAAGGCGCCATCCAGTCGATCGCCTTCACCCGCTTTGAGAAGGCGGCCTTGATGTTATCGACCATCTTCTGGATTTCCGCCTTTGACGAGGCCGGGAAATATTTGTCGACATAGGCCTTGCCGACCGCATCCTGGAGCGCATTGCTGGTGGCGTTAAGTGCAAGGGCGTCGCGCGGCCGCTGCTGCGGGGTGCCGGCGAGCGTCGTTCCATAGAAAGCGAAGCTCGCGTCACGAAACGCCTTGGGCAGGACGTTTGCCTGGCTGCTCAGCTGATGGAATGCCAGCCAGTCTTTCCAATTCTGCAGCGGCTCTGAACCGACAAGCGCGGCGAGCTTCGGGATTGCCGCAAAATGATAGGCATCGAACTTCTGCACGCTTCCGAGCTGCGCAGCATTCAATAGCGACGCCCAGTCGATGCCCGGCGCCTTCTGCTCGAGCTGCTGCCGCGTCCAGACCTGCGCGCCGTTGGCAAAATCTTCGCTCTGCTCGCGCGGCTCGTGCGCCTTCGCGATCTTGGTTTCGAGGTCCATAATCCGGCCCGCCGAGCCCGCCGGATCGGCGTAACCCGCATTCTGCAGGATGGTCTGGATGTAGGTCTTATACTTGTTGCGCGTGTCGGCCATTTTCGGGTCGGCCGAGAGGTAATATTGCGAATCAGGCAGCCCGAGGCCGCCCTGCATCAAATAGGGCAGCTGCTCGCCCGGCGTCGCCAAGCCTTGGCTGACGAACACGCCGAACAGGTTGGGCGTCGAGAAATTGGTGGCGTTGAGCGGATCGGTGTCGGCGCGGATGTTGGCACCGATCGCCGTACTCAGCTGCTTCTTGTCGGCAATCTTGGCGATCGCGTCGAGATCGGCCTTGGCCGGCGCGACGCCGGCTTTGTCGATCGCGTCGGTGTTCAAATAAGCGTTGTAGTAATTGGCGATCAGCGCCTCATTGCCGCTGGTCGGGTTCGACTTCAGGATATTGTCGAACAGCTCGCGCGTGTTCTTCTCGCGCACCTGGTCGGCGATCCAGAAGCCACCGATTCGCGACCGGTCGGCCGGGATCTCCGTCTTCCAGTTACCGTTGGCATATTTGTAGAAGTCGTCGCCCGGCACCGCCGCCTTGTCCATCCACGACAGATCGATGCCGATTCCGCTGCCTTCCTTCTGCTCGGTCGCGGCATTTTGGCCGGTCTTGGTGTTGCAAGCGCTTAACGCGAGCGCCGACGCGAAGATCAGAAGCAGCGGCTTGTTCATGATGTGACCCTCTCCAAAGTCTTGTGGCGGTTCTCCAAGCCCCTGCTTTGCAACGCCGCAAGCAGCCGCTAGGCGAGCGGCTGGGCTTTTCGACTAACGGACGTACAGGCGGCATGAGCGCACCGCGCATCGAGAGCAAAATCGTTACGGACGGCGATGAGTTCCGCGCGCGTGCCGCGCACAACCGCGCGCTTGCGGAGAAATTACGTGCCGACGTCGCTCAGGCGGCGCTTGGCGGGAACGAAAAGAGCCGCGAGCGTCATGTTTCGCGCGGCAAGCTCCTTCCCCGCGACCGCGTCGAGCGACTGCTCGATCCCGGTTCGCCATTCCTCGAGATCGGCCAGCTCGCCGCCTGCGACATGTACGAAGGCGAAGTGCCGGGCGCGGGCGTGATCGCCGGCATCGGCCGCGTTTCAGGGCGGCAGGTGATGATCGTCTGCAACGATGCGACGGTCAAAGGCGGCACTTACTATCCAATGACGGTCAAGAAGCATCTCCGCGCGCAGGAGATCGCGACCGAGAACCGGCTGCCGTGCGTCTATCTCGTGGACAGCGGCGGCGCGAACCTGCCGCACCAGGCCGAGGTGTTCCCTGATCGCGACCATTTCGGACGCATTTTCTTCAACCAGGCGCAGATGAGCTCGAAAGGCATCGCCCAGATCGCCTGCGTAATGGGGAGCTGCACTGCCGGCGGTGCCTACGTGCCGGCGATGAGCGATGAGAGCGTCATCGTCCGCAACCAGGGCACCATCTTCCTCGGCGGCCCGCCGCTGGTGAAGGCCGCGACGGGCGAGGAGATCAGCGCCGAGGATCTGGGCGGCGGCGACCTTCACGCGAAGAAGAGCGGGGTCGTCGACCATCTCGCGGAGAATGACGAGCATGCGCTGACCATTGTCCGCGACATCGTCTCGACGTTGCAGCCGGAAAGCGGGGCAGGGCTGGAGCTGCGCGAGCCGCGCCCGCCTTTGTTCGATCCGGAAGAGCTTTATGGCATCATCCCGGAGGACGTGCGGGCGCCTTATGACGTGCATGAGGTCATTGCGCGGATCGTCGATGGTTCAGAGCTGCACGAGTTCAAGCCGCAGTACGGATCGACGCTGGTGTGCGGCTTCGCGCACATCTGGGGCATGCCTGTCGCGATCCTTGCCAACAACGGCGTGCTGTTCAGCGAAAGCGCCTTGAAAGGCGCGCATTTCATCGAGCTCGCCTGCCAGCGCCGCACGCCGCTCCTGTTCCTGCAGAACATTTCCGGCTTCATGGTCGGCGGAAAATATGAGGCCGAAGGCATTGCCAAGCATGGCGCGAAGCTGGTGACCGCCGTCGCCACCGCGAGCGTGCCGAAGATCACGGTCCTGATCGGCGGCAGTTTCGGCGCCGGCAATTACGGCATGTCGGGCCGCGCTTATTCGCCGCGCTTCCTCTTCACCTGGCCCAACAGCCGCATCAGCGTGATGGGTGGCGAGCAGGCGGCGAGCGTCCTCGCCACCGTTCATCGCGACGCCGACAAATGGACGCCCGCCCAGGCCGAGAAGTTCAAGCAGCCGATCCGCGAGGATTATGAAGCTCAGGGCAATCCCTGGCACGCAACCGCCCGCCTGTGGGACGATGGCATCATCGATCCGGCGCAGACCCGCGACGTGCTGGGCTTGGCTTTTGCAGCAACGCTGAACGCGCCGATCCCGGATCGGCCGCAATTCGGCGTGTTCAGGATGTGACGATGCTGAACGAATTTGATCAGAAGATTGTAGACGGTGTGGAGAAGCACGGCTGGTACGCATTAAGTGTTTCGCCCGCTGCGGACAGCGACGATCCGGATGAGTGGTTCACATACACAATTGGCCTGCAGAAGACGCATGGATGGCCCGAGATCATTCTATTTGGTCTCGACGGAACTACCGCACATGGAGTGCTATCCGACGCAATCAGTGAATGCGAAGCCAAGGGCGTTCGTCCTGCCGCTGGCATGGAACTGACGGAAACAGTGAAGAACTGTTCGGCGCGACTGGTCGAAAATCCAGCCATCCCATTTAACTATCTTGGTTTTGCGAATTGGTACGCCACGCATGTAGGAATGCCTGATCCACCTGATCGGTTGCAGCTTGTGTGGCCTGACAAAAACGGGTTTTTCCCTGACGATCCGCGTTGCGTGCCCGAGGTCCGGCAACTGCAGACACCGGTCGGGATGTCCCAATGATGACCCTCTTTCTCGCCCTTTTGGCGGCTGCCGCATCGCCGCAATGCGCGCATGTCGATGTGGCGCTTGCCAAGGACATGCCCGCCGCTTTCCGCGGCAAGCCGTTCCGCGAAACGTCGGCGAACTTCGCGAAGGGCTATGCACAGGCCTGCGCCGAAGGCCTGTTCAAGGCGAAGCCGCTCGCCAAGTCGGGCCGATTGTTCCTGCACAATGCGCCGGAAGCCAACGGCGGCTCGATCTATCCGTCCGGCAGCCGCATACTCTTCGAATACTGGTTCGTGACCGGCGACGGACGCGTGCACGTGCCGAGCGCCGGGCAAATCCACGAAGCGATCTACTGCGCAGTTCACGGCGCATCTCAGAAAGAACAGGAAGAGAGCGGCCGGTGCCTGCCCGACTGATGAAAAGCCTCCTCATCGCCAACCGCGGCGAGATTGCGTGCCGCGTGATGCGCACCGCGCGGCGGCTCGGGATCCGCACGATCGCGGTCTACTCCGATGCTGACGCGAAGGCGTTGCATGTGCGCCTGGCGGACGAGGCGGTGCACATCGGGCCGAGCCCGGCGCGTGAGAGCTACCTTGTCGGCAAGAAGATCATCGAAGCCGCGAAAGCGACCGGCGCGGAGGCGATCCATCCCGGCTACGGCTTCCTCTCCGAGAACGCCGACTTCGCTCAGGCGGTGATCAAGGCCGGCCTGATCTGGGTCGGCCCAAAGCCCGCGAGCATCCGCGCCATGGGCCTCAAGGATGCGGCGAAGAAGCTGATGGCGGACGCGGGTGTGCCCGTGACCCCGGGCTATCTCGGCGAGGACCAGGCTCCGAAGCGCCTGAAGAAGGAGGCCGACGCGATCGGCTATCCCGTGCTGATCAAGGCGGTTGCGGGTGGCGGCGGAAAGGGCATGCGCAAGGTCGACGCGGGCAAGGACTTCGACAACGCGCTCGAAAGCTGCAAGCGCGAGGCCGCGTCCAGCTTCGGCGACGATCGCGTGCTGATCGAGAAATACATCCTCTCGCCGCGCCACATCGAGGTGCAGGTGTTCGGCGACAGCCATGGCAATGTCGTTCACTTGTTCGAGCGCGACTGCTCCCTCCAGCGCCGCCATCAGAAGGTGATCGAGGAAGCGCCCGCGCCGGGTATGGATGAAGAAACGCGCGAGGCGGTGTGCGGCGCTGCCGTACGCGCCGCGCAGGCGGTCAACTATGAAGGCGCAGGGACGATCGAGTTCATCGCCGACGCGTCGAAGGGCCTCCGCGCCGACCGCATCTGGTTCATGGAAATGAACACGCGCCTGCAGGTCGAGCATCCTGTCACCGAGGAGATCACCGGGCAGGACCTGGTCGAATGGCAGCTGCGCGTCGCTTCGGGCGAGAAGCTGCCGCTGAAGCAGTCTCAGCTCGCCATTAGCGGCCATGCGATCGAAGCGCGGCTCTACGCCGAGGATCCGGCGAAAGGCTTTCTACCCAGCGTCGGACGGCTCGATCATTTCGACCTTGGTGATGAAGGCCGGGTGGAAACGGGCGTCGAGGAGGGCGACGCGATCTCGCCCTTCTACGACCCGATGATCGCCAAGCTCATCGCCCGTGCCGACAGCCGCGACGAAGCAATCGGCGACCTCGCCGCGATCCTGGATGAAGTCGAAGTGTGGCCGGTTCGGACCAATGCCGGCTTCCTGTTCAACGCGTTGACCCACCCCGACTTCGAAGCCGCAAAGCTCGGTACAGGTTTCATCGAGAAGAACCTCGCGGCGCTCGTGCCACCCGCAGACCCCGATGAAACCGTCCAGCGTTCGGCCGCCGCTGTCGCCATCCTAGCGACCGAGGACGAAGCGACCTTGCCGGCGCTCGCCGGGTTCCGGCTGAATGCTGCGCCGAGGCTATCGGTGGCCCTCAGCGGGCAGACCGTCGAACTTGTCGGCGAGGATGAAATGGCCGACGTCTCGGGCTTCGCTGACGAGCACCGCGTCGTCGTTTTTGCCGAAGGCCAGGCATACGAATTCGCGCTTGGCTCGCGCGGCACCGGCACGAGCCATGGCCTCCACGACGGGGAGATCGAGGCGCCGATGCCGGGGAAGGTGACCGCAGTCGAGGTTTCGCAAGGTGAAAAGGTTGCCAAAGGACAACGCTTGCTCACGTTGGAAGCCATGAAAATGGAGCATTCGCTGACCGCTCCGTTCGACGGCAAGGTTACCGAGCTGACCGCGAAACCTGGAGCACAGGTTAACGAAGGGCAGTTGCTCGTGAAGCTCGAAGCTGAACCAACGAAGTCCTGATGCATTCAACGGCTGTGGAGGTTTGGATGCGCATCCTTCTCATTACAACCGCAGCCGCAGCGCTCGCCGCTTGCAGCACGGTCTCAGAGCCGGGGGGCGGCGCGCCCATGCCCCTGATCAGTTCGAGCGGTCAGACGATCGGGTCAGTCCGCGCTTGGCAGACGGCTGGAGGTATCAGCTTCCACGTGCGGGCGTCCGGCCTCACGCATGGCGTTCACGGTATCCATGTCCACCCGATCGGCCGCTGTGACCCGCCTGACTTCGCCAGCGCCGGCACGCATTGGAACCCGACCAACAAGCAGCATGGCCTCAACAACCCCCAGGGCCCACATGCCGGGGACATGCCAAATGTCACGGTCGCGGCCAACGGCGTGCTTGATCAAACAGTCGTGCTGCCCAATGCCACGATGGCACAGTTGCTCGATGCCGATGGCTCATCGATCATGATTCACGCCAACGCCGACGATTATGTGAGCCAGCCTGCCGGAAACAGCGGACCGAAAATCGCCTGCGCCGTCATTGGCCCCGCCGAAGCGCGCTGAGACTTAACCAAAACGGACCAGTCCTTAAGTGCGCCACTAGCTTTGGTGGCTAATTCTCGATCCCGCGCGAAGAGCACCGCGTGGACCTGAGGATGCATCGACGTGGCACCGTCCCGAATATTTGCCGAGGCTGGCGCGGCGCCGCTGTCGCGCCGCGAACGGCGGCCATTGAACCAGGCCGCTCACGCGACGCGAAGCGACGGCTCCATTTTGACCATGACGGTCATCGATCTCGCGAACGAGGGCTGCGGCGTCATCTGCCCGGTGTCGCTGCTCGTCGGTGAGCGTCTAGAGCTTTCCGCTGCCGGACCTCGCAAGATTGCTGCCGTCGTGCGGTGGACTGATGGCGCACGCGCCGGGCTCGCATTCGATTTCGCCGCGTCGCCGGCCCTTGACCATCGGCGACGGCAACACGAACGCGTATCCATCGACGGCGAAGTTTCGATGCGCCGCGCGGCCAAGCTCGCTTTCCGAGTGCGCATCTACGACCTATCGCCCGAAGGCTGCAAAGCCGAGTTCGTCGAGCGGCCGGGCATCGGCGAGCAGCTTTGGGTCAAGTTCGACGGGATGGAAGCGCTGGAGGCCAAAGTCCGCTGGATCGTCGGCGCAAAGGCGGGACTGAAGTTCGTCCGCCCGCTACACGCCGCCGTCTTCGATCTCCTTATCGCGAAGCTCCGTGCTGCGGCTTAAGTGCTTCTTAGCGTTGCTTGGGTAAGCGGCGTCCCGCTCGGCGTTTTTTGAGGGGCGTGGATGTACAAGTTCTTGATTGGCCCGGCGCTGGTCGGCGTGGGCTATGCGACAGGTAGCTATTACGGCTCGGATGCGGAGCAACTCGTGCACAAGAGCCCGGGCATCACTTATGCTGGCATCAACCAGGCGATCGCCAATACGCGCCAGAGCGGCACGACCTTCTTCGAAGGCGGGACGCCCATGCCGTATGAGATCAAGGTCGATCGCACGACGGATCAGCGGCTGGTGATCAACCTGCTTTTCAACGGCAGGCAGGGCGCTCAAGCCGACCTAACGTTCACGCCGCTGAATGGCGGCAAGGACACGCTGATCACGACGCGGATCCACGGCGACCATAATGTCCTCGGCACCGCTCTTGCGGGAACCAGCCGAGCGAAGCTGGCTTACGCGCCGGACTGGATGTTGAACCTCACCGCCAAGCCACTGCTTCAGCAGCTCGCCCAGCAGATCGAGCAGGGACAGGCGGCGTCGCTCGATGGATCGGGCGGGTCCGAGGAGGCTCAATGGGAAGCGAATCTCAGCGCCGACCAGCGCGAGCAAGTCAGCGAGTGGCAGCAATACCAGGCGACACGGCCGGCCGTCGATCCGAACGCCGCAGCGTCGGGAAATACGACCAACTAGGCGCGAATTGTCGGATGTCCGACACTCTTAGCCGGTTGTTTACTCACCTGGGTTAGTTTCCGTCCCTGTGGACCAGGGGATGCAAGCCAACGGCTCATTTGACGCCGCGGCATCGACCGCTGACAAGGCCGCGGCCGAACGCCGGGGCCCGCGGCGCTCCGTCAGCATGCGCGGTGTCCTTATCCGCGACGGCGGCGTCAGCCACGTCATCAACATCGTCGACCTGAACTACGGCGGCTGCGGAATTGAGGCGCCGGTCGAGCTGAAGGTCGGCGAGTCCCTGCGCATGTCGGTAATGGGGCGCGGATCCATCGCCGCGCAAGTACGGTGGTACAAGGGCGGCAAGGCCGGCCTTGTGTTCGAGCCTATGCCGGAGAAGGCGAAGGAGCAGATCGAGCGCCGTGCTTCCCGTGTCGAAGTGCCCGGCACGATCGGGTTGAAGGCGCTTGGCCGCAACACCTTTCGGGTGCGCATCTTCAACCTCGGCACGGACGGCTGCAAGGTCGAACTGGTGGAGCGCCCAAGCATTGGCGATACGATGTTGGTCAAGTTCGACGGCCTCGATGCTGTCGACTCCGAGGTCATCTGGGTCGAAGGTCCCGTCGCGGGGCTGAGGTTTGTCAACCCGATCCATGCGGCGGTGCTCGACCTGCTTTTGCAGCGCCTCGCTGCGGCTTAGGCGCGAGCAGCGTTCGGAAACGTTCGGCCTGTTTGTTTGTCCAGCGCGCGGGCCGTCAGCCAGTCCGCAGCCATCGCACCGCCAACAAACGCCAGCGCACCGGCCGCCGCTCCCTTGCGGGTCGAGGACCGCATAGCCAGCCCCAGGGCGCCCGCGTCCATCGCGTCGCCGATCACCCGATTCCACATGTTGGTCGAGACCCCCGGGCCACGGAGCAGCATGCTGCCGGCAAGAATCTCGCGAAGGCCGAATGCGAACAAGGTGTTCCGCGCGAGCTTGCTTTCTTCGAGGCCGAGCCAGCGCGACAGGCGTCCCGGCGCCGCGACCTCAACCAGCCCCAGGCCGATACTGAAGAGGCCAAAACCCAATCCCAACTTCTTGGCATCCATGGCAAAATCCTTTCGCGCGATGCCTAACCGCCGGCTCAGCCGGGCCGTTCCCAAGGTTGCAAGGCCGTGACGAACTGACCTGATGCACATCAGCTTCGGGAACGATACGCCACCCCCCACGCTCCCGCTTCATGCCGACCTTCAGCATCAGAATCGTCAACGAGGATTTCAGCGCTAGCGAGGAACGCGAGCTGCCCGACCAGGACTCGGCGCGGCGGGAAGCGCTGAAGGGCGCGATCGCGATCGGCGCAGAGGCGCTTTATGAGGGCAAGGAAAAGCTATTCGGCGCGGAGGTCTCGATAGCCGAAGGAGGCCAGCCCCGGCTCCGCTTCGTCGTTACCGTCGGCGCCTCGCCATTAAAGAACGGGAACTAGCGTGGCCGGTACCAGGGGTTCCGTTCGAGTTTCAGGTCGGTGACCCTTCCGCCGCCGTTCGTCACGTCGCAGCGGAACAGCACGTCGGCACCATGGCGGCCGCCGCGATAACCGTAGCGCGAGGTGTCGAGCAACCCGCGCACCCTGACGACCAGCAAGCGCCGCTGGACGTCGGTGATCGCAGCGACGCGGACGTAGCCGCGGTAGCCCGGGTAGGCGCTGGGCGGGCCTGTGAAATAGCGGCCGTAGTCACGCTCTGCGCGGCGCACCGCGGCCCAGGCGCAGGTGCGGATAGCCTGGCGGTCGCTTACCCCGTAGCGGCTGCCGATCAGCGCATCGACGGCGTTGCCGATCACGCTTTCAGCTTGGGCGTTGGCTTCGAAATGCTGGGAAGAGGCGGGAGCGGCGAAGCCGGCGAGCGCGGCCGAAACGAGTAGCGCAGTCCTCATTGGTGGGTCCCCTGGCGAGCGTGAGCACAGGCAGAAACGCGCGGGGCCGCGCCTTAACACAGGATAGAATATGCGGAAATGAGCGCGCGGCAGGGTTAACTTTGGTTATGTGCAAAGCCGACAAATAAGCGTAAGGCACCCCTTATCACCGCGTCCGGCTTCAGCACGGCGGTGACCGAGAGACAGATGAGAGCTCCCGCTGTGTAGAGGAGTTTGCGTCATGTCCGACCACCAGAAAACCTATCGCGCCTACCGCTATGACGGCGTCCACGAGGTGCTCACCAACGAGCTGATCGAGGCGGCGAGCGACGAGGAAGCGATCCGCGAGGCCGAGGCGATGGGTTTCGCCACCCGCTGCGAGATCTGGGAAGGCCACCGGCTGGTCGCGGAGCTGGGCAAGGAGCGCCGCTCGGCCTAGCTTAACTTCACTATTTTCACGAGGTGCGTCGCCATTTTGTGCGAATTTATCGCGGCCGCACCCGAATGTCGGTGACCACTCCGCGGTAATCGACGTTGCAGCGGAAGCTCAGCTCCCCGACGGCATAATTGTTCTGGTAGCCGTATTGCCCGCCATACTGGCCATATTGGTTGGGATAGGCGCCGGAGCCCAGCATCCCGTTGACGCGGAGTCCGTAGGTGCGCCGCTCGACGCTGGTGATCGCGGTGACGCGCAGCGAGCTGGCCCAGGCCTGGTTGTTGTAGCGGTTGCCATAGCCGCCATAGCCGTTGCCGTATCCGCCATATTGGCCGAGCGCGCGGCTCCGCGCCGCATTGGCGCAGGCCCGGACCGCCTGCCGGTCGTTCACATTGTAGCGGTTGCCGAGCAGCTGATCGATGATGTCGACCACCGGATTGCCGGTGTAGGGCTGGTTGTAGCCGTAGGGGTACGCCTGTTGCGGGTACGGCTGTGGGTACTGCGGGTATTGCGGATAATATTGCGCGGCGGCGGGGGCGGCTCCCAGGCCCAAAATCGTGCCGAGCGTCGCTGTAGCGATCAGAAGTTTGCCGAATGTCATGGCGAATTCCTTCCTGTGCCCACGGAGAAATGCCGGTGAGTCCGGTAGCAGAACGAACGGCCGTTCGAAACGACGCATGTTTGCTCGGGTGCTCAGGCTTAAAGCCACTAATGTCACGTGGTCCGACGCCATTTTGTGCGGCTTTAAGCGCGAGCGGCTGGGAGGGGTCCGGCGAGTTTTCGCGCCTGCTCATCCGCGAGGATAAGCCATAAACGGGTCAGTGTAGGACAGCACTTTCTCAGCCGAAGCGCGGGTGCCTAGTGCGGCAGGCGAGCGACCAGACGCCGACCCTGCCACAGCTCGCTCGCGTGTCCGTCCATCTTCTCTTTCGCGACCTCGATCGCGGAAGCGTCGTCCTCGGCCTCGAACCATTCAGCCGACGCGACCTTCCGCACCCCATCGAGGCTGTACAGCCTGTAGGATGCCACGCGTCCAAACCCTCTAACCCTGTTGGCCGCAAGCGCAGCCGTTTGAGTTCCGAAACGGTGGGAACCTGCGGCGGTTTCAGGTCCCTGCGACGAACCGTTTTCGGGCGTCGATATGCTGAGAGGTGGGAGAGCTACCCGAAGCGGGTGTTGCTGACGCTCGCGAGGCATTCGAAGTGGAAGGGCAGGGTCTGCTCGTCGAACTCGGGCCGGTTGACCGGGCCGACCGGTTTCTGGGCGCGGAGGCGGACGAGATCGGGCGGCCCGATCGCCTTGCCGCACTTCGCGCAGGGCTTCCCGTCCACGTCCGCGCAATCGTCGAGATAGGGGGCGCGGCCGTTCCAGTGGCGCTGGAAGGTCAGCTCGACGCCGGGGCGCAGCTCCCGCTCCATGCACTCGGTGTGGCAGTAGCTCTCATTGAGCATGTAGCCCGGCGTGTCGGGATCGACGCGAAGCAGGCGCAGGATCGTGCCCCAGGCGATCCGTTCACCACAGAAGCGGCAGAGGTAGCCGGTCAGCAGGTTCGGATCGCGGCGGCGGGGCACGGGCGCATGATAGCGGACTTGCCGCCGCCGCCGAAATCCGTGTCAGCCTATCGCGAGGCGACCTTCGCGCCTGCGGGCACCGAGAAGTCGAAGATTCGCGCGGACATCGCGCCGTTGGTGCCGCCGCCGGTCAGGGCATAGATGAAGCCGTACTGTCCCGGCTCCAGCGGCGCCTTGAGCGTGACCTTGTACACCCCCTCGCGCACCATCTGATAGTCGAACGGGATCCGGTCATGATCCATCACGCCCGTCTTGGCGCCGCCGATGTTCATGCTGCCGACGCGCGCCTCTCGGCGGCCATCCTTCTGCGCGAGGCGGATCAGGGTGAACTCGCTCGGCGAGACGACGGTCTGTGCGCTGCCCGCTGCCCAGCTCGATGAGATATTCGCCGTCTGCGGGTTCGAGGCGTCGAAGAACATGTAGAAGGACGGCGAGCCGGACGCGGCGACAACCCGCGCGCTCTCACCGCTGATGGCGACCTTCACGCTCATCGAGGCGATGCCCATCGTCAAGGCGTAGCCGAAGATGCCGCCGGTCTTGGCCTGGTTGGAAACGGTCGGGTCGATGCGGTCGAGCCGGTTGCCCGGCGTGTCGATCAGGTAGAGGCCCGACGGGTGCGGCGTCATCGGGTTGATGTCGGTCAGCGACATGACCGCAGGCGCTTCGGCCTTCGCCGGGCCGGCGATCATCGCGGCGATGACGTCGCCCGATACGCCCGCATTCTTCAGCGCGATCAGGTCGTCGGTGCTGAGCGCGTAATTGCCCGGCGTAGCCTTGATCTTGGCGATCACGGCGTCGTTGCCGATCCCGGCTTTGACGAGCTGGATGATGGTGTCGTTGGTAAGCGTCTCGGCCGCTGCAGGCGACGCAAACAACAGGGCGCAAGCCAGCGCCAAGGTTACTCTTTTCACTCGAAATCCCCCTTATCGGATGGTGTCCGACAGCCGAAATAGAGCGATGTATTTAACGGAAAGTCAATCGCCACACTGATGCGGCGACATAGGCGGCAGGACAGAAATTCCGTTCAATGCTAGAGTAGCAGCGCTCGGTCGAACTGGGGGAGAGAATCCCATGACCCAGAGTTCGTTACGACGATCAAGCTCGTCGGTATTGTTCTCGGTGCGGCAGCGGTCGCCGCCTTTGCGAGCCAAACTTCGAGACCACCGCCAACGCGCGTCGATATGGCGGCTTTAGATGAAGTGATGGCGAAGACCGCGCAATCAAATCTCACGCAGTGCTTGCCCAATTGGCATGCCTGCTACGGCACGGGACAATACGCTAATACTCGTAAATGTTGCACCGTGAATCAGGTCTGCAAGCACGTGCAACCGCCCTCGATGGCTGCCGGCCTTCCGTATTGCGAATAGTCATCGCGGATACACAGGCGGCAGGACGACCAGTCTTGCCGCCTTTTTCTTGCAGCGTTTGCAGACGAGGCGTTTTTCGAGCCGCTCGATCCGGCGGTTGCCGTTGACGCTGTAGACCTCGGGCCCGGTCAGCGTCCGCGCCGCGCCGCAATTGGTGCACTCGATCTTGAGGCTGCAGCCGAAGCGGACGATGTCGCCGGCCGTGCCGACATGCTTGTAGGACATTCCCCCGCATTAATGCGGCGAGAACATAAAGGGAACATGGCAAAGATCGCCGAGCGCGGGCCGGGAATGCCTCTGGTTGCTCACTTGAAAAAGTCGAAGGATTCGGCAGTCTCCTGGATTGATCGCGTTGAGGGATTAAATTGGCAAGTTATCAAAAAATTGCTCTGTTTATCTTGTTCGACTCGCTCGAACGGGACTTGGTAAATACGATCCGATACTTCGCGGGTGCTGACATAAATCTCAGCGCGGCGGAGCGCGAGAAGGCTCAAAGAAATCTGAGGTCTCGTAGTGAGTCCAGACTAGATCCGGACGATCCGTTCGATCAGCTTTATGGGCTGGATCTCGCAGAAAAATTCCAGGTTCTTCTGCGTCACAAGGACAAAATGGATGACAACTCAAAGGCCTACTACACATCTTTGAACGGTCATTTGAGTAGCTCAATTCCTGTTCGAAATGCAGTGATGCACGGTAGGCCACTGACCGTTAACGAATATTCAGTTGGCTTTGCATTTGCTCAATCGCTCCTGTCCGCGCGCAGTCGCTGGCCTGAGCTTGCAAGAACTTACTTTCAGTACAGCAAGTCACCGGAAACGCTAGTATCTCAGTCGATCGAATTCCTTGATGAGGAATACTATGAAACAGCGCTTAGTAACCTGCCGACTCCTGACTACGATGACACAGGTTTTCAACCACGGCCAAAGCTCGAACGAGAGCTCAAGCAGAAGATTTTGGGTCGACACCCTGTCGTAACGGTCTTGGGAGATGGCGGAAATGGTAAAACAGCGCTCGCACTCCAGACGTTATACGGCTTGCTAGACAGCGAAGATCATCCCTTTGACGCCATACTATGGTTCTCTGCAAAAACGTCGATGCTCGGCCCGAAGGGTATCGAGCAGATAGAAGGCGCAGTTTCTAATGCTCTGCAAATCGTTGAGCAGGCGGCCGACTTTCAACGCGGGCCGGGCACGCCGATGGATCGTCTACGCGAACTATTGACGCGCAACAAAATCCTTTTGGCTATTGATAATCTAGAGACCGTGACGGGGACCGAACTCGAAGACATCGCCTCGGACGTCCCTGGACAGAGCAAGATTCTCTTCACCTCAAGAGTTCCGGTAGGAGGTGATCTAACGGTAAACGTTGGAGAGTTCGAACCATCCGAAGCGCTCGCCTATCTACGGAGTCTAATTCGGGCTTATGGAGTAAGGGAGCTAAGAAAGCTTGGGGAGAGCGGGCTCAAGCGCCTGGCTCATCGACTGGGTTACAAGCCGCTTCTGCTCAAATGGCTCGTCCTCGGGGTAAAGAGTGGGCTCGACGCGGATCAGATAAGCGCCGACCCAAAGGTTGCGCTAAAATTCTGCCTGGAAAACGTAATGACACGTTTGACGGCAGCTGCTCGGGAAGTTGTGGTAGTCTTGGCCGCGTTACCGATTCCAGGATCGACCGCAGTTATTGCCCACGTCGGAGACATGGAGGCGCGTAAGGCAGAAGATGGTTTAAGCGAACTGGCTAGATTTGGACTTCTGGAAACGGTTGCGGCGGAGGGCTCTGAGCGTCTTTTTAAACTTCGTCCATTCGCTCGCTCGTACGTGATTCGAGTTGTAGCTCCGGCCGCCGACCGTACGGAAGAAATCAGGCGACGGTTTTCGAAGCTTGAATCTGATCTGCAGACTGCGCGATCCACGGGCCGCTACAACCCATATGATCGTAGGAACTACACGATCCGGTCGCTCTCTGAGTTCATCGCCGCGGAGAAACTAAAACAAGCCACGCGCGCGGCAATCGCGCGGGACTTCGATGCGGCCGAGGCTCTGATCGCAGAAGCGAAGATGTCTAATCCGGGCTACTTTGAAGTTTATCGAAGCGAGGCTTTTGTATCTGCTGAAGCGAACGATGTCTTCCGGGCAGTGTCGGCATATGAGTCGGCTTTAGAATTCGGAGAGGACCAGCCACAACTCCACTTCTTCTTCGGAGGTTTGTTGATGCGGGCTGACTACGTCGACCGAGCCGCGGAAGAATTCGAAAAAGCTATGGAGCTAGACCCAGAAAGTTCGGCCATATACCGGGAAGCGGCTAGGAACGAGTTCTTCAGACACAAGTTTAAGGCAGCGAGAAGATTGCTTGAAAAGGCATCCGGGCTATCACAGAAATCTCATCGCGACAGACTAATACTCGCTGACCTCAACATTCAATCATATACAAGAGAACTAGATTTCCAGGTGATGACTGGAAACAACAAAGCTATATCTACTACACTTAGCCAGTTGTCTAAAGAGTTAGACAAGATCGACAGGAATCTAATTGACAAAACGACAACTAATCACATTATGTCAGTATTGCCCTCACTTTCGACTATCGCGCATAGGGAGATACCCGACACGGCTGAAGTCAGTCAGTACATCAGGCGTTGGATAGCGGCGCATTTGCGTGCGGCAGGTGGAGCTGGAGAGGTCTCCAAGCCGTCGAACATTCGTCGAGGGTGCATCAAAGGTTGGGGAGCGCAGAATACGTTTGGTTTCGTAATCGACTCGATAACAGACGAGGAATTCTTCGTTCATAGATCAACGCAGCTGCCGGAACTCTGGGAGAGCTTTCGGTCCGGTGAATCGGTCCTCTTCGAAATTTTCACTCGCAAGGACGGCAAGACCCAAGCTACAATTCTAGAAGTGGCCGATTAGCGAAAAATCACTTCGCCTCAGCGAACCCCAATTCGTCCTCTTCCTCGACAACCACCTTCCGCGACCGCGCTGGCTTCTTCGGCTTTGACTCCACCACCTGCGGCTTGACGCTCGCCCGCTCCAGCATCGGCTTGAGGTACTGCCCCGTCGCCGACTTCGGCTCTCTCGCCACCGTTTCCGGCGTGCCTTCGACCACGATCCGCCCGCCGTTCACCCCGCCGCCGGGGCCGAGGTCGATCACCCAGTCGGCGGTCTTGATGACGTCGAGGTTGTGTTCGATCACCACCACGGTGTTCCCGGTGTCGACCAGGCGGTGCAGGACTTCCAATAACTTGCGCACGTCCTCGAAGTGCAGGCCGGTGGTGGGCTCGTCGAGGATGTAGAGCGTCTTGCCGGTGGCGCGCCGCGACAGCTCCTTCGACAGCTTGACGCGCTGCGCCTCGCCGCCGCTCAGCGTCGTCGCCGGCTGGCCGACCTTGACGTAGCCGAGGCCGACCTCCTTCAGCATCTCCATCTTGTCGCGGATGCCGGGGACCGCCTTGAAGAAGTCGGCCGCGTCCTCGACCGTCATGTCGAGCACGTCGGCGATCGACCGGCCCTTGAACTTCACCTCCAGCGTCTCGCGGTTGTAGCGGGCGCCGTGGCAGACGTCGCAGGTGACGTAGACGTCGGGCAGGAAGTGCATCTCGATCTTCAGGAGGCCGTCGCCCTGGCACGCCTCGCAGCGGCCGCCCTTGACGTTGAAGGAGAAGCGGCCGGGCTTGTAGCCGCGCGCCTTCGCCTCCGGCAGGCCGGCGAACCAGTCGCGGATCATGGTGAAGGCGCCGGTGTAGGTCGCGGGGTTGGAGCGCGGGGTGCGGCCGATCGGCGACTGGTCGATGTCGATGACCTTGTCGAGCTGCTCCAGCCCCGTGATCTTGCCGCAGGGGCCGCAGGGGATGCGCGCGCCGTTCAGGCTGCGCGCGGCGCCGGCGTAGAGCGTGTCGATGGTTAGGCTGGACTTGCCGCTGCCGCTGACGCCGGTGACGCAGGTGAAGGTGCCGAGCGGGAAGGCGGCGGTGACGCTCTGCAAATTGTTGGCGGTGGCGCCGTGGACGGTGACGTACTTGCCTGAGCCCTTGCGGCGGGTGGGCTTCAGCGGGATCTCGCGGCGGCCGGAGAGGTAATCCGCGGTGATGCTGGTCTTGCAGGCCAGCAGCTCGTCGAGCGTGCCCTGGCAGACGACCTCGCCGCCGTGGACGCCCGCGCCGGGGCCCATGTCGATGACATGGTCGGCGTGGCGGATCGCGTCCTCGTCATGCTCGACCACCAGCACCGTGTTGCCGAGGGATTTCAGGCGCTTGAGGGTTTCGAGGAGGCGGTCGTTGTCCTTCTGGTGGAGGCCGATGCTGGGCTCGTCGAGGACGTAGAGGACGCCGGAGAGGCCGCTGCCGATCTGGCTGGCGAGGCGGATGCGCTGGCTCTCGCCGCCGCTGAGGGTGCCGCTGGTGCGGTCGAGGTGGAGGTAGTCGAGCCCGACATTGTGGAGGAAGCCGAGGCGCTCGTTGATCTCCTTCAGGATCGCGTGGGCGATGGCGTTCTGGGTGTCGGTGAGCTTGAGGTGGAGCTCGGCGAACCAGGCGTACGCGTCGGCGACGCTGCGGCGGG
>JADMIO010838984.1_pt1 | contig 17993 bp, 14 predicted proteins | sample 8958161 | NCBI WGS metagenome assembly JADMIO01 (sample SAMN16585339, study PRJNA669376) | soil metagenome | isolation source: Crop rotation soil | place: USA: Cullars Rotation, Alabama | collected 2011 | reverse complement strand
GCCGCGACTTCAAGTCACGTGAATTCCAAGCTTCGGATCCCACTGTGCTGGAAAGATCCGGTGGAGCGGACCATCTCGCACCTGCGGCAGGTCGCCGACCTCCCGCAGACCCCCGACGACCTCGAAGCGATCTACGAGGACCCGGTCTGGCATCCCCGTCTGGTCGATCACCAGGCCCAGGTGTTCGCCGCCGCGCCGGAGCGTCCGGCGACGAGGGAAGAGCGCCAGGCCTACCTCCCGTCCCGCTACGAGGAGCCCGAGCGCTCCCGGCTCCGACTGGAGCTGTGGGCCGCCTTCACCACAGCCATCGGCGAACCCCAGGTGATCGACGAAGCGTCCTACGCCGAGGCGGCGGCCCGGCTCGACCGCGTGGACGAGGTGGGCGTGACCGAGCAGCTCGACGTGGTCATGTCCCGGGTCGCGGCGCGGTTGGGCTGGGAGCGCTCGGACATCCGGCGAGACAACGTCTCGGCGCGACAGGACGACCTCCCTGCCGGACTGCGGGACCGGATCGAGCGGGAGAACCGCTGGGACCGGATGCTCTACGAGCGAGCCCTCGGCCGCCAGGCGGGCTGACCCGAACGCGGGATGAGGACTGCCCCGGTCGTCAGACCGGGGCAGTCATCGGTTCCCGCCACACTCTGTGTGGTCTGCGCCCGCTGATCTCGATCAGCAACCCTGCATGAACACCTGGACGACGTACACCCGGTCCCCGTTGCGGGACACGCCGGTGCCGGCGAAGCCGTAGGCACTGTTGAGGACGTTGTCCTTGTGGCCCTGGGAGTTCATGAAGGCGTCCTGCACGCTCCCGACCGACGAGCCGTAGCCGACGTTCTCGCCGAGCGAGCGCCAGCAGCCGGGCACGCCCGAGCTGAGGTTCGAGTGGCTGAGCCGGCCATCGCTGGCCAGCTTGTCCGCCCAGGCCTGGGCCTTGGCGAGCAGCTCACCGTGGGGGAACATCGGGGCCAGCCCGTGGGCGGCCCGGTCGTTGTTGAGCGCGGCGAACGCCTCTTCCTGACCGGCGGTGCCGAAGCAGGCCGAGAGGAGCAGCACCGCAGCCACGAGGACCGCAGCAGCCCCGGCGAGGTGGGGAAGCCGTCGTCTGCGGGTCATGGAGTTCCATCGGCGCGGGGACGGTGAGAAATGAGCGCGTTCCGCAACATTTCCGACGCTGCGTGAGGATGCGGGGTCGAGATCGGATGGATCCGTGGTCGGGCTCTCGCCGTCGAGGCTCCGGGTATGCTGCATGCTCCCTCCGGGGGTGTAGCTCAGTTGGCGAGAGCGCTACGTTCGCAACGTAGAGGCCGGCGGTTCGAATCCGCTCACCTCCACCACAGCCGGCGAACCGGTTGTCCTGCGATGCAAAAGCACGCCCCAGCGCGTGTTGCAGGTGGATGTCGAGCCGTAACCCTATCGCAACACGACAGGGCCGGTGACCACCACCCGGTCCGTCAGCTCTTGACGCAGCCCTTGACGATCTTCTCGAACTGCTGCTCGTCCGCGTCGGCGAGGTCCTTGCGGTCCGAGGAGGTGTAGAGGTCGTTGATCGCGTCCTGGTCGAACTCGTCGAAGGTCTTGTTCACGACGCAGGTCACCTGGGCGTTGGTCAGGTCCGTGCGGTCCTTGAGCGCGTCCCTGAACGTCTCCTGCTTCACGTCGCTCGACCCGCACGCGACGGTGGCGAGCAGCAGGGCGAAGACGACGGCGGCGATCGACCTCACGGTCGACCACCCTAGGCAGTCGGGCGAGGTGGGGATGTACACGAGCTACCGTGGCCCCGCCTTCGGACGAGCGGAAGACAAGGAGCGCGCATGCGGATCGTCGTGGACTTCGACCTGTGTGAGAGCAACGCGGTGTGCATGAACATCGCCCCTGAGGTGTTCGAGGTCCGAGACGACGACTTCCTCTACGTCCTGGACGAGAACCCTCCGGAGGAGAGTCGCCCGAAGATGGAAGAAGCGGTGCGGCGCTGCCCCAAGCAGGCCATCTCCATCGAGGACTGAGCAACCCTCCCGGACCCGGCTCGTGCAGTCGATCGTCGTCGTCGGAGCGAGCCTCGCCGGGTGCCGGGCCGCTGAGGCGCTGCGGGAGGAGGGGTTCGACGGTCGCGTCGTCCTGATCGGCGACGAGGCCCATCGGCCCTACGACCGGCCTCCGTTGTCGAAGCAGGTCCTCGCGGGGTCGTGGTCGACCGACCGCATCGAGCTGCCGGCCGCCGGCGCCGACCTCGACCTCGAGTGGCGGCTCGGGACCCGGGCCACCGGCTTGGACCTCGCGGCGCGCCGCGTCGTCCTCGACACCGGCGAGGAGGTCGCCTTCGACGGGCTCGTCGTCGCCACCGGCGCGACCCCGCGCACGTTGCCGGTGCCCGACGGGATGGCCGGCGTGCACACCCTGCGGACGCTCGACGACTGCCTCGCCCTCCGGGCCGAGCTCGAACGCGGTCCCGGCCGGGTGGTGGTGGTCGGCGCCGGCTTCATCGGCGCCGAGGTGGCGGCGACCTGTCGGGAGCGGGGCGCACCGGTCACGATGGTCGAGGCGCTGCCGGCCCCACTGGCGCGCGTGCTCGGCGAGGTGATCGGCGGCACCTGCGCCGATCTGCACCGCGATCACGGGGTGGATGTGCGCACCGGCGTGGGCGTGGCCGGGCTGGCCGGCGGGTCGCGGGTGGAGCAGGTGCAGCTCGACGACGGGTCGGCGGTGGACGCAGACGTCGTGGTGGTGGGCGTCGGGGTGACCCCGCTCACCGGCTGGCTCGAGGGCTCGGGGCTCACCCTCGAGGACGGCGTGGTCTGCGACGAGACCTGCCTGGCGGCGCCCGGGGTCGTCGCGGCCGGGGACGTCGCCCGCTGGCCCAACCCGACGTTCGGGCAGATGATGCGGGTCGAGCACTGGGACAACGCGCTCGATCAGGGCGCCCACGCGGCCCGGACGCTCCTCGCCGGCGCCGGCGGTGGCGGTGGCACGCCCTACGCCCCCGTGCCCTGGTTCTGGTCGGACCAGTACGACCGCAAGCTCCAGCTCGCCGGCCGGCCCGGTCCGGGCGACGAGGTCCGCGTCGTGCTCGGCTCGCTCGAGGAGCGCCGGTTCGTTGCGCTGTTCGGTCGCGGCGGCCGGGTGGTCGCGGCGTTCGGCATGAACCGGCCGGCGCCGATCATGCGCTACCGGTCCCGCATCGCCGCTGGGCTCGAGTGGGACCTCGCGCTGGCCGAGGCCGAGGCCGAGGCCAAGGCCGGGTGAGCGGCGCCGGGGCGGCGGCGAGCGAGCTGGTCGACGTGGTGGACCCCGACGGCCGAGTGGTCGAGGTCGTCACCCGGGCCGAGATGCGGCGGCGCCGGCTGCGCCACCGGACGGTCTTCGTGGCCGTCGTCGACCCCGACGATCGCCGGCTGCTGGTGCACCGTCGCGCCGAGTGGAAGGACACTGCGCCGGGCTGGTGGGACATCGCCTTCGGTGGTGTGGTCGCCGCGGGGGAGGGGTGGGACGACGCCGCCGTGCGCGAGCTGGAGGAGGAGGCCGGCGTGCGGGCGCCGCTCGAACCGCTCGGAGCCGCGGCCTACGAGGACGACGCGGTCAAGGAGGTGTGCCGCGTCTATCGAGCGCGCAGCGAGGGTCCGTTCACGTTCGCCGACGGCGAGGTGACCGAGGTCGCGTGGGTGGACCTCGACGCCGTGCCGGCGTGGCTCGACGGGCGCCAGGTCTGCCCGGACAGCGTCGCGGTGGTGCTCCCGCGCCTCGGACCTCACGGATGAGCGCCGTCGCGGCGGTGCTGCTCGCGGTCACCGTCGGCAGCGCGGTCGCCAACTGGATCGCAGTCGCCTCCGAGCCCGAGCGGACCACCCTCGTCTACGTCGCGAAGCCGGCGACGATGGTCGCGCTCATCGGGGTGGCGATCGCTCTCGACCCGTTCGACCCCGCGGTGCGGGCGTGGTTCGTCGCCGCGCTCGTGCTCTGCCTCGCCGGCGACGTGTTCCTCATGCTGCCGCAGGATCTCTTCGTCGCCGGGCTCGCGTCGTTCCTGCTCGGCCACCTCTGCTACGTGGGCGGTCTCGTCGTCGCGCACCGGTCGTGGGCCGCCACGGCGCTCGGGGTGGTGCTGGTCGGGCTCACGCTCGGCCGCATCGCGCCGCGGATCGTCGGTGCCGTCCGCCGCACGGACCAGGCGCTCGTGGTGCCGGTCCTCGCGTACATCTCGGTGATCTCGCTCATGGTGATCACGGCGTGGGGGTCGTGGCGGGCCTGGGCCATCGCCGGCGCCGTGCTCTTCTACGCCTCCGACGCGACCCTCGCCTGGAACCGCTTCGTCCGTCCGCTGCGCCATGGTCACCTGGCGGTGATGGTCACCTACCACCTCGGCCAGATCGGCCTGGTCCTGGGCCTGCTCTGAGCCTTCAGGATGTGGTGGCGACGGTGACGGACCGCTCGCGGCCGGTGCGGTCGAAGGCGACCACCCGGTCGCGGCCCGATTCCTTGGCAAGGTAGAGCGCCGAGTCGGCGGCCTGCATGACGGCCAGCGCGTCGCGCCCATTGACCTCCGTCACGCCCGCCGAGAACGTCTGGTCCATCGGTGTGTTCGCCCGGAGCCGCTCGATCACCTGTACCGCGCCGGTCAGGTCGGTCTCGGGCAGCGCGAGCGCGAACTCCTCGCCGCCCCAGCGGGCCAGCAGGTCGGTCGGGCGCAGCTGGCTGCTCCACGCGGCGGAGGCCGCCTTCAGCAGCCGGTCGCCGGCGAGGTGGCCGTGCGCGTCGTTGAACAGCTTGAAGTGGTCGAGGTCGAGGATCGCCACGCACAGGGACGAGCCGGTCCGGTCGGCACGGCTCATCTCCATCACCAGGTGCTCGTCCCAGTTGCGCCGGTTCGCGAGACCGGTCAGCTCGTCGTGACGGGCGAGGCGGGTGACCCGTTCGACGAGGTCCGCCCGCTCGACCGCCACCGCCGCCTCGGCTGCGACCAGCTCGACCGCCTGGCGGGCCGACGTCGGAGGTCGGGCGCGTCGATCCGACCAGCCGAGGGTCACCAGGGCAACGGGCGTGGCGCCCCGCCTGACCGGCTGGTGCAGCACGGACCGGAACGGTGCCGCGTCGTGGTCGGTGCGCGCTGCGAACTGCTGCTCGCCGCGCTCGAGGACGATCCGCCACGAGGCTGGCGCGTCCTCGACCGCCGCGACCATGGCCGGGTCCGTCGACGCGGTGACGCGCAGCCGGCCGGCGCCGTCGAGCTCGGAGAACACGACCACATCGGCATCGGCGAGCCGTTGGAGGCCGGCGACGGTGCGCCGCCGGACGTCCTTCGCGTCGCCGAGCCCACGCGTGAGCTCGACCACCGACCCGAGCATCTCCTCGTGCCGGCGGATGCGGGCCAGCAGCTGCTGCACGGTGACCGCCGCGACGGTGAACGTCATCGACGAGAGGGTGGCGCCCCGCAGCCCGCTGACCGGGTACGCGTCGCCGCCGATCAGCACGATCGGGAGGACGTGGGTCGCCGCGACGGCGGCCACCGTGATCGCGAGGTCGATGGTCCGGCCGTACAGGGCCTGCCAGATGACGGGCAGCAGCAGGAGCGGCGCGTAGCCGCCCGTGCCGCCGCCGGCCGAGTGGCGGAGGAGCGCCACGCCGAGGCAGAACCCCGCGACCATCGTGAGCTTCGTCGATTCCGGCAGGACGTGCCACGGCACGAAGGTGATGCTCAGGGCGACGGCGACGAACACGACCGCCGCCAGGAGCAGGAAGCCGCCGCCACCGGGCGGGCGGGGTGGGATCAGCGCCAGGGGGAAGGCCAGGAAGGTGGCGCCCGTGAAGAGGAGGGCCCGCCGGCCTCTTCCCCGCCACGTCGTGAAGCTCGGTGCAGCGGCCGGCACGTGTCTCTATCGGGCGATTTCTCCGGTTTCTGAGGCCCAGGACAGCGTGAAGCAGCGGTCCCCCAGGGTGCCTTCGGACAGCCGCGCCCACTGGCGGGCGGCTCCCCGGCGGGTGGCCTCGGTCCAGCGGAGGCAGTCGGGGGCGGCCACGCGGCGCACGACCTGGCGCAGACCGGTGTCGTGGGCGACGTAGCCCGCCCAGGTGCCGGGGTAGTCCTTCGTCGAGCCGACGGTGGTGACGGTGACCGGACCGTGGGTCCGGCGGCGATGGCGATGGGTGTGGCCGGAGGTGACGAGGCTGCGGGGTTGCGCGACCGCGAGCGAGTCGAGGAACGGATCACCGTCGGAGCGGGCGATGCCGGGCGGGTAGAAGGGCGGCTCGGGACGGAGGGCGAGCTGGTGGTGCAGCATCACGAGCGCAGCCGGTCCGCCGGCGGCCGACTCGGCGATCGCCTCGGCCCGCGTCCGGCCGAGCTCACCCCGGCTGCGTCCCGGGGTGGCCGTGACCGCGAGCACCACGCGCACTCCCGGCAGGTCGACGTGCTCCACCGAGTCGACGACGTGCAGCCCGTGCTCGCGGCCGGCCTCGGCCGGCTCGATCTCGGCGTGGCTATACAGGTCGTGGTTGCCGGGGAGCACCACCACCGGCACCGCGAGCGGCTGCAGGATGGCCGCGGCCTCGTCCCACTCGGCCCGCTTGCCGCCGTCGGTCAGGTCGCCCTTGACCACCACGAGCTCCGCACCCCATGCGATCGCCTCGGCCAGCGCGGCCCGCGCGCAGCGGACCGACGGTGGATCGCCGTGGGGCCGGCGCTCGCGGACGGTCTTGAACAGCCCGAAGGTGTGCAGGCCGACGTGGACGTCGCTCACCGTTGCGATCCGCACCCGCTCCGGGCCGGCGAGGGCCGGTCCGGTGGTCACCGGCACCGGCTCGGGCGGCGCGCCGGGGAGGGTGACCTCGAGGACGGTGGTCGTGGCCGGTGGGAGGCCCTCGACCACCACGGACCCGGGCCCGGCCTCGGTCGGGCACTCGATCGGTGCACCGGCGCCGCGCACGACGACCGTGCCCGGGTGGGCGCGCCGCCACACGAGCTGCGCGGTGGTGTCCTCGACCGCGAAGACCTGCACGGCCGCCACGGTGCGGTGGGATCTCAGCGGAGCGCCGCGGCCAGGCCCTCGGCCTCGCGCTCGGCCAACGCGACGCTCACGTGCATCCGCTCGAGGTGCTGAGCGACCGTCTTCGCCCCCTGGGGAACCGGGTGCTCGGCCAGGAAGCCGTCGACGTCGGCCGCGAGCACCGGGTCGCTGACGGTGCGGACGCCGTCGAGCAGCCGGGCGATGCTGTTCGACGGGTAGCGCTCGTTCATCGCGCTCCACTCACGGTGGATGAAGTCCCATGCGGTGCGGGCGTGGTCGCGGTCGGCCAGCACCTTGCGCAGGAGGTACGGGGCGTCCTGGCTGCGCACCCGGTCGGTGAGCATCAGGTCGAGGTAGCGCTGGAGCAGCTCGGGCTGCGGCACCGCGGCGAGCGCGCCGAGGTAGCGCAGCTCGTCCTGCGGGTTGGCCGCCTTGTCGGCGCGGGCGAGGTACTCGTCGAAGGTGGCGTCCCCGCCGGTCGCGGCGACGACCCGCACGGCTGCGTCGAACAGGTCCGGGTCGGCCGGTCCGTGCTCCCAGCCGGCGTCGACCACCGCCCGGGCTCGGGCCCGCACCGTCTCGTCGGCGCCGATGGTGCCGAGCGCCTCGAAGAGCACGGCCCGCAGCGCTGCGGTGCGCTCGACCTCGCCCTCGGCGCGTTCGCCGAGCCGGAGGAGCGCCGGTCCCACGAGCGCACGGACGAAGCCACGGAGGTCGTCGCGGTCGTCTTCGGGCACGATCCGATCGAGCGCGGTGAGGCTGCCGACGATCCGCTGCCACACCGAGAGGTCGGTCTCCTCGGCGAAGGCCCGGGCCAGGGTGAGGAACTCGCCGGCTCCGGTCGTCCCGGCCAGCACCGACGCCCACGCGTCGTCGACCAGCCCATAGCGCTCGACCGCGCTCAGCTCGACCGCGCGGTGGCCGACGAGCGCCTGCACGAGGTCCGGCGAGTAACGCACCCGGTAGAACCCGCTGCCGCCCGAGTTGACGACGATCCACTCGATGGGCCCGTCGAGCTCGACCTCGGTGCCGTCGCCGTCGAGCAGGGTGCGGTGCTCCTCGATGCCGCCGGGACCGCCGGTACGGAACAGCACCGGGATCGACCAGTGCTGATCCACGCCGGCGTCGGCATCGTCGTCGGTGCGGTAGCGCAGGGTCTCCTGGCCGAGCCGCACCGTTCGACCGTCGTCGGCCAGCGACACCGAGACGACGGGGTGGCCGCCCTGGAAGATCCAGCTGTCCATGATCTGGCGCACCGGCTCACCGGTCGCCGCCTCGATGGCGTCCCAGAGGTCGGTCGTCTCGGTGTTGCCGTACTGGTGCTCGGCCATGTACCGACGGATGCCCGAACGGAAGGCGTCCTCGCCGAGGTACTGCTCGAGCATGCGCACGACCGCGGCGCCCTTCTCGTAGGTGAGGATGTCGAACATCCCCTCGGCCTCGGCCGGCGAGACCACCTCGAACTCCACCGGTCGGGTGGAGGCGAGCGAGTCGGTGTCGTAGGCCGCCGACCGCGAGATGCCGAAGTCGGTCCAGCGGTCCCACTCGGGGCGGAACGCGTCCGTGCACTTCATCTCCATGAACGTGGCGAACGCCTCGTTCAGCCAGATGCCGTTCCACCACTTCATGGTCACGAGGTCGCCGAACCACATGTGCGCGATCTCGTGGTGGATCACGTCGGCCACCCGCTGCAGCTCGGGCTGGGTGGCCCGCTCCGGGTCGACCAGCAGCGCGGTCTCCCGGAAGGTCACGCACCCGAGGTTCTCCATCGCGCCGAACGCGAAGTCCGGCACCGCGACCAGGTCGAGCTTGTCGGCCGGGTAGGGCAGCCCGAAGTAGTCCTGGAAGAAGCGGAGCGCGAACGCGCCCGACTCGAGGGCGAAGGGGGCCAGGGCCGCCTTGCCCGGCGGGTGCGCGACGCGCAGCGGCGTGCCGTCCACGTCGACCGGATCGGTGACCTCCAGCGGTCCGACGATGAAGGCGACGAGGTAGGTCGACATCTTCATCGTCTCGGCGAAGCGCACCTCGACCCGTCCCTCACCGGTGGCGGTGCGGTCGACCTCGGCCGCGTTCGACAGGGCCGTGAGGTGGTCGTCGACGACCAGGGTGATCTCGAAGGTGGCCTTCGCCTCCGGCTCGTCCCAGCACGGGAAGGCCCGCCGGGCGTCGGTCGCCTCGAACTGGGTGGTGGCGATCACGTGGCTGGTGCCGGCGTCGTCGGTGAACGTCGACCGGTAGAAGCCGTGCAGCTTGTCGTTGAGGGTGCCCCGGAAGGCGGCGTGCAGGGTCGCCTGACCGGTGGGCAGCTCCCCGCTCAGCGCGAGCGTCGCCCGTTCGGTGCTCTCGTCGTAGGACACCTCGGCGTCGAGGCGGCTGCCGTCGGCCTGCTCGACCCAGGCCTCGTCGATCTCGAGCTCGATGCTGTTGAGGACGATCTCACGGACCGGTTCGGCCACCTCGAGCTCGACCGTCTCCCGCCCGGCGAAGGTGAACGCCTGCAGATCGGGTTCGAGGGTGACGGCGTACCGGGAGGGCACGACGGTGCGCGGAAGGCGGTACTGGTCGGCCACGGGACGCTCCGGGGGAGAAGGACGGAAAGACGCTAGGTCATTCTTGGCAGGAGCCCGTATTGGCCTGGTCGCAGCCGGCGCGGGCCCAGGCGGCGGGGGCTCGGCCCGTGGCCCGCCAGACGTGGAGCCGTCCGTCCCGGGTCACCTGGGCGACCTCGAGGCGCCCGTCGCTCACCCAGTCGCCGATGCCGGGTGTGCCGACGCTCCAGCCGCCGGTGAGCTTGGGCCAGCCGGCGGCGGCGTTGCCCGTGCCGTCGTAGGCGTCGACCAGGTACAGGCCGTTGCCGGCGACCATCTCGTTGTCGCCGTCGCCATCGAGGTCGCCGATCGCCGGAGCGACGAAGAACGCGAGGTCGGCGGCGGTCTGTGGCGACCCGGCCAGGGGGAGGCGGGTGGCACCGTCCCAGGCGCTGAGCTGGTCGTCGTTCGGGAGCTGGAGGTCGGGGGCGAGCAGGTCGATGAGCCGCGTGATGCCCGACGTGTTGGCCGCGATGTCGGGCGACCCGTCGTCGGTCAGCGGGCCGATGCTCGGACCCGCGAACCCCACGGTGGCGGCGATCAGGTCGTTCGACGTGCGGTTCGGGCCCCACTGGTCGGCGTCCTGGAGGGCGAGGCCTCCGGCCCAGAGGAGCGGCACGTCGCCGGCGTCGGTCGAGCCGTACACGCTGCGACCGTCGGTGCCGAGCACCATGAGCGGACCCGCGGCCGACGCGGCGACGATCTCGGGTCCCGGGTGGTCGGGCGCGACGTCGCCGATGGCCGCCTGCATCGCCACGCCGCCACCGATGGTCGGCAGCAGCTCGGTGGCCAGCAGCGGCAGCTTCGCCGGCCAGCCGGGCAGGAAGCTGCCCTCGGGAGACACCGCGTACAGGCGCGTGTTGCCGGCGTCGCCGGTCGCGCCGAGGAGTGCGACCACCGAGGTGCCGTCGCCGATGTTGATCGGCTCGAGGTACTGCTCCTGCACGCCGATGACGATCTCGGGGCGGCCGTCACCGGTGAGGTCGGCGAGCGCCGGCATCGCCACGATCTCGCCGCCTTCACCGACTCCGGAGTCCTCGGTGAACGTGACCTTGTCGGTGCCCGGGTCGACCGCCTGCACCTTGGCGGGGTCGACGAGCAGCACGGGGAACCCGTCGAGAGGCGTGCCGTCGTGGTGCCATGCGTAGAGGTGCCGGTCCAACGCTCCGGCGACGATCTCGAGCGTCCCGTCGCCGTCGAGGTCACCGAGGGAGGGCTGGGCCGCGAAGCCGGGCTTGGTGCGGTTGCGCTCGTCCTGCGCGGCGACGTCGTCCTGGGAGAACGCCGGGTCGACGCTCATCGTCGCCAGGCGGGCTCCGGTGGCGGCCGACCACACGTACACCTTGCCGTTCAGGTCGGCGGCGACGATCTCGTTCCCACCCGTGCCGTCGAGGTCGCCGACGGCCGGGGCGCCGATGCCGAAGGCACCGCGGTGGGGTGGGATGGAGGCCGCTCGGGCGGCCGGGGACCGGTGGTTCCACCACGGGCTGGAGTCGCCGTGGAGCGGGAAGCCCGCCAGCTCCGACCGGCCGGGGCCTCGGAAGGCGTGGATCGCGCCGTCGTCGGTGGCCAGCAGCAGCTCGTTCCGGCCGTCCTGGTCCAGGTCGACGAACGAGGGGCTCGAGGTGCCCGCTCCGGGCACGCGGTGGGGCAGCGGACGCACCAGGTCGGGGTCGTCGTGCACGAAGACCTGCTTCTGCATCTCGGCGGTGAGGCCGTCGCCGGAGCCGCCGTGCGCGGTGACCACCACGCGCAGGCGGACGGCGAAGCGCTCCTCGTCGGGTCGGCCCGTGGCCGGGTCGATCGGTGCGCCCTTCCCGCCGCCGGGCAGCGCCTTGGCGACCTTCCCGAGGTCGAGGGTGGCGAGCCGGCCGGAGGTCAGCTGGCGCAGCCCGGTACGGTTCGCCGCGACCCGCCACGTGTCGACGGCCGGGTACAGGGGCGGTTGGAGGCCCGGCGCCCACTCGACCCGGTAGTCGTAGGAGGTGGCCCGCGCTGCCGCCACCTTGCCCGTCACCGCGGCCGTGCCGGTCGCCGGCAGCACGTCGAACCACGTCGGGCCGTCGATCATCGCCTCCGGCGGTATGCGCCGGTCGCGCACCGCCTTCAGCATCTCGTAGACGTTGATGCGGCCGTAGCCGAACGTCGCGTCCCAGCCCTTCGTGGTGGGGTAGCGGACCGTGTTGAGCAGCGGCGAGCCGTTCGGCGTACCGAAGTTGTTGGCCGGGTCGACCGCGGTGGGCGTGGAGAAGTCGATGTCGTCGGCACCCGCCCGCACGATCTGCATCACCTCGTTGGCGGTGAGCACGTTCGTTCCCGACGCGCGGGGGAGCGACGGGTGGGCGGTCACGCCCTGCTCGCGGGCGTAGCTCTCGAGCAGCGCGACCATCCCGGCGGACTGACCTGTCGCCTCCGACGAGCACGCGCCGGAGGGCACGGCCACGAAGGTGCGGCCACCGAAGTTCGTGCAGCCGTTGAGGGCCAGGTAGCCCTCCACCGGGGCGTCGCCCAGCAGGTCGATCTTCTTCTCGGTCACCGAGTTGACCGCCATCGTGTGCTCGAGCGAGCTCGGCAGGTTCGGGTGCTTCGACGCCTCGTCGGCCATCGACGCGACCACGACCACGCCGCGGCGGTAGGCGACGTCGATGGCCTGTTGCGCCTGACGCGGGTTGCTGATCGCGCCGAGCGCCTCCTGGACGACGTCGGCGCCCACATCCATCGCGAACAGCACGCCTGCGGCGAACCGTCCGCCGTCGGCGATGAACGAGTCGCCCACCCGGATCGGGATGAAGCGGCACCCGGGGCAGCCGCCGACGTCACCCGAGCCGTTCTCCGCGGCGGTCGAGTCCTTGGCCTCGCCGGTGCCGTGGCCGTACTCCACCGTGTCGAGCGGGTCGTTGTCGCCGTACAGGAAGTCCCATCCGGAGATGTCGTCGACCCAGCCGTTGCGGTCGTCGTCGACGCCGTCGTTCCACGCAGGGTCGAGGATGAGGTCCTCGGGGTCGGCCAGCCCGTTGCCGTTGCGGTCGGAGAGCGCACCGAAGTCGTCGACGTCGAAGTCACCGTCCCCGTCACAGTCACCGGACGCCACGCCGGGCCAGCACGGCGGCTGCACCTCGCCGAGGTTCACGTACGCGGTGGTGGCCAGGTCGGCCATGTCGTCCGCGTCGCGCCACTTGATGCCCGAGTCGAGCACTGCGATGCGCACGTCGTCGATGCCGCGGGACAGACCCCAGGCCAGATCGAGCGCCGCGCCCTTCTGGCCGCAGAGGTTCTGCGGAGAGGTGGCGAAGTCGGGCGCGCGCAGCGATGTGCGCTTGTAGTCGTCGCGGTCGTACTCGGCCGGCAGGGACGCGGGCTCGTCGGCCGGTCCGTAGCGCCAGTCCTCGCAATCGAGCCGGTGATCGCCGGGCGCGGCCTCGGCCGGGGCGGTGGCCACCCAGACGCTCGGAGCCATCAGGATGCCCCAAGCGAGAACGACGACGACCGACCTGCGCATAGCTGACCCCCAGCCAGGACTTGCCCCGGTGGGAGAACCTACTCCGCCTTCAAATACAGTCGAGCCCCTCATGAGTGACTCCAAGTTCGACGTGGTGGGCATCGGCAACGCACTGGTTGACGTGCTCAGCCATGAAGGCGACGACTTCGTCGACCGCATGGATCTCGTGAAGGGGTCGATGACCCTGATCGAGGAGGAGCGGGCGGAGGAGCTGTACGCCGCCATGTCCCACCGGACCGAGATGTCGGGTGGGTCCGCCGCCAACACGGTCGCCGGCGTCGCGTCCTTCGGGGGCCGGGCCGCCTACATCGGGCGGGTGCGCGACGACGACCTCGGGACCGTCTTCGACCACGACCTCAAGTCGCTCGACGTCACGTTCACGTCGCCGCGCGCGGGCGACGGTCCGTCCACCGGTCGCTGCATGATCATCGTGACGAGCGATGCGCAGCGGACGATGAACACCTACCTTGGTGCCTCGTCGATGCTCTGCCCCGACCACCTCGACCTCGACCTGATCGAGGCGTCGGAGGTGACCTACCTCGAGGGGTATCTGTACGACCGGCCCGAGGCCAAGGATGCGTACCGCACCGCGGCCGAGGCCGCGCACGCCGCCGGCCGGAAGGTCTCGCTCAGTCTGTCCGACAGCTTCTGCGTGGACCGACACCGCGTCGACTTCCTGCAGCTGGTGGCCGAGGGGGTCGACATCCTCTTCGCCAACGAGGCCGAGATCACCGCCCTGTACGAGGTCGACTCGTTCGACGCCGCCCGCGAGAAGGTCAGCGGCCACTGCGAGATCGCCTGCCTCACGCGTGGCGCGCAGGGTTCGGTGATCGTCGCCGACGGCGCCGCCCACGAGGTTCCGGCCCACCCGATCGATCGGGTGGTCGACACGACCGCGGCCGGAGACCTCTACGCGGCCGGCTTCCTCTACGGCTACACGCAGGGCATGGCCCACGAGCGCGCCGGCCGGCTCGGATCGATCGCCGCTTCCGCGGTGATCGGCCACACGGGCGCCCGCCCGGGCATGTCCCTTGGGCAGCTCCTGACCGCGCTGGACGCCTAGGTGGTCGACGACCCGTTCGAGGCGGCAGCCGCCTCGGCGGCCCGGCTGGCCGAGGTGACCGGCGCCGCCCGCCACGATGCCGTGCTCGTGCTCGGCAGCGGCTGGACCCCGGCCGCCGACCAGCTCGGCGAGGTCGTCACCGACGTCCCGGTGACCGAGCTGGGCGGCTTCGCGCCGTCGACCGTCCCCGGCCACGAGAGCAGGGTGCGCTCGATCCGGTGCGGGGACCGTCGGCTGCTCGCGTTCCTCGGTCGCGTGCACCTGTACGAGGGGCACGCGCCGAGCACCGTCGTGCACGGTGTCCGCACCGCGATCCTCGCCGGCTGCTCCACCGTCGTCCTCACCAACGCGGCGGGTGGCGTGAAGGAGGGCTACCGGGTCGGCCAGGGCGTGCTGATCGCAGACCACCTGAACCTCACCGGATGCTCGCCCCTCAGCGGGCCGAACCGCGACGACCTCGGTCCCCGCTTCGTGGACCTCACCGAGGCGTGGTCGCCCCGGCTCCGCGACCTGGCCCGCACGGTCGATCCCGACCTGGACGAAGGTGTGTACGCCGGGTTCGCGGGGCCGCAGTACGAGACGCCGGCCGAGGTGCGGATGGCGCGCACCCTCGGTGCCGACCTCGTCGGCATGTCGACCGTGCACGAGTGCCTCGCGGCCGTGCACCTCGGCGCAGAGGTCCTCGGGTTCTCGCTCGTCTCGAACCTGGCCGCCGGACTGACGGGCGAGAAGCTCGACCACGCCGAGGTGATGGCGGCCGGGGTCGCTGCGGCCGAGCGCATGGGCCGGCTGCTGGCCGCGGTCGTCCAACGGCTGTGAGGGGCGCCGAGCTCGAGGCTGCGGCTCGGGCCTGGCTGGCCGAGGACCCCGATCGGGACACCAGGGCCGAGCTCGAGGCCGTCCTGGCCGCCGGCGACGCCGAGGGCCTGGCCGAGCGGTTCGGCGCCCGGCTCCAGTTCGGCACGGCGGGGTTGCGGGGTGCGCTCGGTGCCGGACCGAACCGCATGAACCGCGCGCTCGTGCGCCGGGCCGCGGCCGGGTTGGCGGCGTGGCTGCACGAGCGGCACCCCGACCGGATCGACGCCGGCGTCGTGGTCGGGTTCGACGCCCGCCACAAGTCCGCCGACTTCGCGGAGGACACGTGTCGGGTGCTGGCCGGCGCGGGCATCGCGTCGCACCTGTTGCCGGGACCGCTGCCCACGCCCGTCCTCGCCTTCGGCGTCCGCCACCTCGGCTCGGCCGCCGGGGTGATGGTGACCGCGAGCCACAACCCACCCATGGACAACGGCTACAAGGTCTACGACTGGTCGGGGGCGCAGATCGTGCCGCCGACCGACACCGAGATCTCGGCTGCGATCGACGCGGTCGGACCGCTGGTCGGCGTGCCGCTGGGCGAGCTCGACGGACCGCTCGTCCACCGCATCGGACCCGAGCTGCGCGACGCGTACCTCGCTGCGGTGCTGCAGATGCTCCCGTCGGGGGAGCCGCTCGCGGCCCGGCCGGTGCCCGCCCGCCCAGTGATCGTGTACTCGGCGATGCACGGCGTGGGCGGTGGGACGGTCGTCGACCTGCTCGACCGGGCCGGCTTCGGTCGTCCCGTGCCGGTCACCGAGCAGTTCGAGCCGGACCCCGACTTCCCGACGGTGGCGTTCCCGAACCCCGAGGAGCCGGGCGCGATGGATCTGTCGCTCGCGACAGCGGCGCGGGCGGGCGCCGACGTCGTGGTGGTCAACGACCCCGACGCCGACCGGCTGGCGGTGGCCATCCCCGACGGGTCCGGTGGCTGGCGGATGCTCCGGGGCGACGAGGTGGGCGTGCTGCTCGCCGACGCAGTGCTGGCCGAGCCACCGGTCGTACCCGAGGACCGGGCCGGGCTGGAGCCCGTGCTCGCCTGCAGCCTCGTGTCGTCGCAGCAGCTCGGGCGCATGGCCGCCGCCGCCGGGATGGCCTACGAGGAGACGCTCACCGGGTTCAAGTGGATCGCCCGTGCCCCGGGGCCCGGGCGGCGGCTGTTGTTCGGCTACGAGGAAGCGCTGGGCTACTGCGTCGGCGACCTCGTCGGCGACAAGGACGGCGTCAGCGCCCTCCTGGCCATGGTGCGCCGCGTCGCGGCGCTCGGCGGATCGGGCACCGCGCTGGCCGATCGCCTGGACGAGCTGGCCCGCATCCATGGCCTCCACGCCACCCGTCAGATCTCGTTCCGAGCTGCGGGCATCGACGGGCTCGCCCGCATCGTCGACACCATGCGCGGGCTGCGGGCGTCACCGCCCACCTCGGTCGGCGGGCGGTCGGTCGAGCGGTTCGAGGACCTCGCGACACCGACGCCCGGGCGGGAGCTGCCTCCGGGCGACGTCCTCGTGCTGCACCTCGACGGCGCCCGCGTCATCGTCCGGCCGAGCGGCACCGAACCGAAGCTGAAGTGCTACCTCGAGGTGGTCGTGCCCGTCACCGGCGAGGTCGCCGAGACCCGGTCCCGGGCCGATCAGGCGCTCGACGAGGTGGCCGCCGCCATGACCGCCCTTCTGGCTCTCACCTAGTCGTTTCTGCGTAGAAATCGGCTGCCATGGCAGCCGATTTCTACGCAGAAACGGGAGTCAGGCGGTGCCGAAGAGGCGGTCGCCGGCGTCGCCCAGACCGGGGACGATGTAGGCGAGGTCGTTGAGCCGCTCGTCGATGGACGCGGTCACGACCTCGGCGATGAGGTCGGTGGCCTCGAGGCGGGCGAGGCCCTCGGGCGCCGAGAGGATGCACACGCAGGTGAGCCGGCCGGCGTTGCGCCCGGCGAGGATGCGGCAGGCGTGCTCCATCGAGCCACCGGTGGCCAGCATCGGGTCGAGCACCAGCACGTCGCGGCCGTTGAGGTCTGCGGGCACCGAGTTCATGTACGGCTCGGGCTGGAAGGTCTCCTCGTTGCGGGCCACCCCGATGAAGGCGGTGGCGGTCTCTGGCATCAGGTGCAGGACCGCGCCGAGCATGCCGAGACCGGCCCGCAGCACCGGGACCACCAGCGGCGGCTCGCCGATCCGGACCCCTTGGGTGGGGCCGAGCGGGGTGGTCAGGTCGACCGGTTCGGTGCGGACCGAGCGCGTCGCTTCGTAGACGAGGATCTGCGACAGCGTGTCGGTCGTCTGGCGGAACGTCGCCCGGTCGGTGCGTTCGTCGCGCAGCCTCGTGAGGAGCTGCTGGGCGAGCGGGTGGTCGACGACCGTGGTCTGCATGGTCCGCATCGTGCCACGATGGCCCGGTGACCTCGTCCGCCGTCGCGCCCTTCGGGGCGCCACTCGAAGGCGCGGACGACCTGGTCGCGGCGACCGCGACGGACTCGACCCTGCGCCGCTTCCTGCACGGCCTGCCCGGGGTCGATCAGGTGGGCGCCGAGGCTCGGGTCGCGGGCCTGGCCACCCGCTCCATCAAGAAGGGTGCCAAGCGCTGGGCGCTCGACGCCATCGTGGCGATGACCGACCTCACCACCCTCGAGGGCGCCGACACGCCCGGCAAGGTGCGGGCCCTGTGCGCCAAGGCGGTGCAGCCCGAGCCCGGCGACGACACCTGCCCGAGCGTCGCGGCCGTCTGCGTCTACCCCGACCTCGTGGGAACCGCCTGCCGTGCGGTGGCCGGCACGGGCGTGGCCGTCGCCTCGGTGGCCACCGCGTTCCCGTCCGGCCGGGCGCCCCTCGACGTGAAGCTGGCCGACGTCGCCTACGCGGTGGACGCGGGCGCCGACGAGATCGACATGGTGATCGACCGGGGTGCCTTCCTCGCCGGGCGCTACACCGCGGTGCTCGACGAGATCCCTTTCCAGCACATTGGGATCCTAAGCTTAGAATTCCACGTGGACAAGTTGTCGC
>JADMIO011167832.1_pt1 | contig 17995 bp, 16 predicted proteins | sample 8958161 | NCBI WGS metagenome assembly JADMIO01 (sample SAMN16585339, study PRJNA669376) | soil metagenome | isolation source: Crop rotation soil | place: USA: Cullars Rotation, Alabama | collected 2011 | reverse complement strand
GACAACTTGTCCACGTGGAATTCTAAGCTTAGGATCCCAATGTGCTGGAAAGCTACTCAGATCTGCTCCGGACTTGAGATTCTACATAGACACAAAGTCTATCACTCGGATTTGAAACCTGAGAATATACTCTTTATTGAAAAAGACTCGTTTAGTCTAAAGGTTGCTGACCTAGGGATTGCGCGCATCGCACATAGCGGAATACTCACAAAAGCAGGTCTCGATACGTTTGCCGGTGGCACAATGCATTACACACCCCAGGCAGTTGCTGAAGGGACTCAAAAGGCTAATGAAAGAACTGACATCTACTCAATGGGTGTAATGATCTTCGAAATGATTGTTAGAGAGGTACTACTATGGAGCCAAGCAAGATCGGATTTTATTGACATGCACCCGGATCTGTCACGTTCCGCGAAAGATATAATTAAAAGAGCCTGTCAACTAATGGGAAGAAATAATTACAGAACTGTGGGCGAACTCCAGGCTAGACTTGAAGACCTTAATCGCGAACACAAAGCCTGAAACAAGACAAAATCTATCAACCAAAGTTGCGCCTAACAAACGGTTCGACCGGAGCCGCGCAAGCGGGTTTCGTATGGTTCCCTCAGTGTTACGTGCGCGGCCCGGTCAACCTGGGCGTTGGGCGTCTACCTTGAACTTTATGTTTATTGCTGATTCTATCTTCATGGTATGAACGATGACTTTAAGGTGATTGGCTCGATAACAGACATACAGACTATTGCTATCGGCAATCGGATTCGAGAGTTGCTAACTTTGCAGGCTCGTTTTGGTAGAGGTCGTTGGAGAAAACTGAAAGGAGTTGCAACCGTTAGCCTATCTGATGGTAGGATACGTCTAGCCGAATTACACTGGTATGAGGCGCACGGCGTCGGCAGAGTTAGAATGAAGATTAAGCGGTATTTGGATTAAGTATAATGAAGAATCAAAACAAGGAAGCACGCTTTGCAATCTGCATTAACAATGGCGGATATGTTGACGACTTAAAGGTAAGGACAGTTTACCAGATTCTGCCCGATGAATCGGCGGCAAGGAGTAATTACGTCCGGGTCATTGATGAGACAGGCGAAGATTATTTATATCCTGCAAATCTCTTTATCGAAATCGATGTGCCGCGTGAAGTAGAAGAAGCCCTGTTGCATACTACACATTGAACATAAGACGCCGCCCAACAAGCGCATGCAGCGGAGGCCGCTAATCGAGTCTCACATCGTTGCTTGAGCGCCGCGCGCGGCCCCGCTGATGCGTGGCGTTAGACACCTTCCACTGACCCTCAGTCACAATGTAGAATATGCCGATGGTTAAATGGAGTAGCTTTACGCCTTCGGACTTTGAATATGATTTTGAGAATGATAAACTCGCCGCTCACCACATTACCTTTGATGAAGCTGTCGAATGCTTCTTTTCATATTTCCAAGTTTGTAGAAACAAAAGGTTCAAAGATCGGTATCAACTCATTGGAAGCACTCTCGGCGGGCGCGAACTCAAAATCATCTTTCAACTCAAGCCGGGCAATATTGTCCGAATAATCACAGGATGGCGATTATGAAAGCTAAAAATAAGCAAACCACGAAGCGACTGACCGAAAAAGAGATCGATAATATTGTGGAACTGCAAGCAGATGATGATTCGGCTTGGGAGAAGTCCATCAAAGTAGGCAGAGTAAAGCCAGCGTCGTTGTCTATCCCAGCCGAATTGGCGGCGCGAGCGGCGTTTCTGGCAAAGTTGCATAGAGAGAATAATGTTGAGGATTGGCTGACAAAGGTAATCAAAGAGCGAGTGGAATTAGAGGAAGTTGCTTTCAACGAAGCCAAACGGGAGATGTCGCTGAGAGACGGCGTCTAACAAATGCATCAACCGGAGCGCGCGAAGCGAGTTTCATAACGTTCCGCCAGTGTTCCACGCGCGCCCGGTTATGCAAAGCGTTAGACAGTTACTTGAACGTCGCAGCCCTCTCTGGCATTATGCCCGACAATGTACTTTGAAATAATCAGTGACATTGAGGAAGTCGAAACCATTGCAGTCGGTAAATCTATCCGAGACATTGTTCGCTTACGCAGACAGTACGGGCCAGGAAGATGGAGAAAGCTAAAAGGCGTTGCGACTGTTCGCCTCGTTGATGGTAGGATAAAGAAGGCTGAACTACATTGGTACGAGGCACATGGTATAGGCAAAAAGAAAATGAAGATCAAACGCTATCTGAGCTAAATAATATGAAGACACGCCGGAAACAAGAGATCAAATTTGCCGTCTGCATCACTAATTCTGAGCCAGATTTGGAGATGCGAAAGATTTATCAAGTTGTACCGGATGCGACTGCCGAAAAGGAAGGCCATCTTAGAATCATAGACGAGTCAGGCGAAGACTATTTGTATCCAGCCAGCTTCTTTGTCTCTGTTGAAGTACCGAAAGAGGCAGAGCAAGCTCTCTTAATTGCGTCGTAATAATACGCAACCCGAATTATGCGGCCAAGAGAACGCTGTCTAACAAACGGTTCGACCGGAGGCCGCGAAGCGAGTTTCTCATCATAGCTTGAGTGCTGCTCGCGGCCCCGGTCAACCGAAGCGTTAGACGCTCGCGTACGAAATGACTTGAATGCTCGAACGCCTCCGCGCCTCAATGCCTGCGATCACTTTCAGCCTGGTGCCGCGCTTTGGTTGACTCGCGCTCATTTCGATTCTATCTTGAGAGCGCGGCAGAGGGGCGCGGAGGCGTGCAGGCAATGACGCGACGTCTAACTTCAGCATGCAGCGGAGCGCGGTAAGCAAGTTTCAAATGGCTTGCGGAGGTTAGGTTGATTTACAGCAACGCGCCCGTTGATGCGAGACGTTAGACGCTCGCGTACGAAATAGCTTGAATACTCGAACGCCTCCGCGCCGACAAGCCTGCGATCATTTTCAGCGACTGCCGCGCTGTAATTGACTCGCTGTAGTTTCGACTCTATCTTGAGAGCGCGGCCAGAAGCGCGGAGGCGCGCAGGTGAGAACGCGACGTCTAACTTCAGCATGCAGCGGAGCGCGGTAGGCACAGTTCAAAAGGCTTGCGGTTATGAAATCGGTCCACAGCAACGCGCCCGCTGATGCTGGGCGTTAGGCCCCTGCGTCTGCTAGTGAAATTGTCTGAATAGGTTTAAATGCCAAGAGCCGTATTCTACATCTAACAGTTTATGCTAATCTTACTTACCAACCTAGATGATATTACTATTGGAGTTTCGATATGGCTGATAGTCAACATGGATATAAAACTGCACAATTAAGGAATCTACTCTCTCGTTGTCTAACGCTTTCTGAACTTCAGCGCATTCTCTCTGATCTCTATGGCCCTAATCTAATGGTTGATTTGCCTACTGGGTCTATAACTTTCATTGAATACTGCCAACAATCTGTACTCTCACTCGAACGGCGGGGACTAATTGAACAGAGATTCTTTGAAGCTATTTTCGAGTATGCTCCTGGGCGAAAAGACGAAATTCAGGATGTTGCTACCTTATGGGGCGTATCTCTTAGCTTAACTAGCATACAGTCATTGGCTGAATCTCGAATACCTCTTACTAATCGCTACTCTGAACTGAATGGATTCGAGCATCTGCAATTAGAACAGGAACTTGGTCAACCTAGCCCTCAACGGTTTTTTTTAGGTTACGCTCCCACTTGGGCGGATATTGCGACCGATCTTGATGTACGCCGCACCATACTCTTTCAGAATTCACGAACTAAGTATGAGGTGTTCCTGGCTATGCTGAATAATGCACCTCTGATGTCTCAGGTATACATCATTTTTGGAGAGGGGGGTGCCGGAAAAACGACCTTTCTCAGACGATTAATGTACGATTTAGCTCAATCCGGAGCCTTAGTTTTCCGAGCCTACCACGATACATCCTTGGATATAAGGAAAATAGTTGAGTTCGCCCAGTCTAATGCAGATAAACCTTGCTATATTTTCGTAGACAATGGCCAATATCAAGCTAAACGACTTGCTGCCCTTTCGAATGAGCTTGCAATGTTTCCTAATCGAATAGTCATTATTGCAGGCGCACGCAAGAATGAGTGGAACGAACAAATCGCTAGGGCTCCCCTAGCTCAATATGAAGAGGTCTACTTGCCCTCCATCACAGAATCTGAAGCATTTGATTTAGTAAGCAAGCTAGCTTTACACAATTCGCTTGGTCGCCTCTCTGAACTTTCACTTGAGGAGCGATTGAAAGTTATAACCGTAAAAGCCGCAAAACAGTTATTGGTTGGACTACTCGAAGCTACGCAAGCAAAGCGATTCCGAGATATAGTATTAGATGAGTTTCAGGGAATCAGTAACGAGGATTCACAATTTCTATATTTGGCAATTTGCATGGTAACAAAACTCGGCCTCAGAATGCCGGAGGAGGTAGCCATATTTGTTGCCCAAGCAAATAGTCGACTAGCTTTTGGTACATCTGTTCTTCCCTCCCTAGAGCTAGTAATCGCGCGTGAAGGATTACGAGGTGAAACAGACTTAATTCCACGTCACCGCTCAATAAGTGATGAGTTGCTTTCACAAGTCTGCCCAAATAAGTCAGCCCGCTTGAAAATATGCTTTGATCTATTTGAACGAATATCGAAGATTGATTCACCTCATTTAAATCTACAGAGATTCGCAGCACATTTAGCCCAGCGACTAATCCGTAGGGACATCATAGCCACTGTGGAGGAAGCTGAAAGGACCGTTGAACTACTACTCTCCGCAGGTGTAGGCCCATACGTATGGGGCAAAACACCCCAGGGGCACTCTCTTCGGCCCCAAAGCTTACGAACTCGGGGATACTTCTTTTATCAAGGGTCCCCAATCTGCATTCCTAACCAATCCCAATTTCGGGTTGCGGCGCACATTCTTCGACGTTGGTTAAGCGATGATGATGCTATACAGATTATTTATGAAGGTCTATCGCTTAATGATTTATGGAATGATCTTCGCCTGTATCAGGCTATTATAGAGTCTGAGAGGGGAAATGCAGAGATTGCCGAACAAATAGTGCAACGTATTTTAATACTTGCTGATCAGAATGAAGGGCGAGGTGAAGTTGTTTTACCAATCCCACTTGCTGTTGATATTGCTACCTTTAAAAGCAAGACCGATACACATATTGCTCTTGAATATTTAAAGCTGGCTGATCGTAACGTCTATCAAGGAATGTCGGACCATAAAAAGTATTTTCTGGCCATAGCTCGACTTTACGAGAAGATTGGAAATATTGACCAAGCAATAGCGACATTGGACCGGGGACTGAACCTTGTAAGAGGCCCTGCTTGGGCAATAGAAGAAATGGAAAAATTCTTTGTAAAGTGGTACTCCGTGAAAGATCCAGAAAGATTCTTAGCTTGGGTTGACAAGCGATACCCATACCCTGATGAGATCAAGAATTATGTAGCTCGCGCTATGCTAAAGATTTATGTTGCTAATAGAGATACTAAAGCGATTCTGAATATTGTAAGCCGAGCTAAGAATAGAGAATTGCCTATCACGGCCACCTTAAATCACTATCTTAATGCCAGAAGTTTCGACGAATTTGATTTTCTTTGTAATGTGTTAGATATAGAAAAAAGTCATTGCAAAGCCAGCTTGGCTCGCCCTCTGTTGAAAAGAGCTATCTTAGATAGAGACAAAGAGGCAATTCCACACATCCTCAATCGAGTCAAGAATAGTCAAAATGTGGTCTCTAGCCTATTGATGCGGTATCTAAAAAATGGGGATATCGAATCATTTAATTTCTTACGTGGCTCTATCGAGCAGGAGGAGATTTCAAATAATGCTGCCGTAGCTATACTGAAAACAGCCATTCGCAACAGAGATGAAGAAGCTGCTGTAGAAGCTTACCTGCGTGCGAAGGATGCTGGCATTATGTTGAATAACCTCATAAAGCAAATTGCAGAGGGTGACCTAGCAACTTTCCAGTTCTTGGAGACAGTGCTTGGTTTGCGGTTAGTATTACCCGATAATGCTGCGCGTGAAGCTTTAAGATTAGCTATTGAAAAAAGAGATAAAGATGGGGCTTTGGATATTTGTATTCGCACAAGAGATTTTAGAGACATCATAACCGCTCTCAAGCAGGAATTAGTAGATACAGAGACGTTAGCTTTCTTGAATAAAGTGTTAGAAGATACAGGCTCCTTTAAAGATATAACCGAGGGTATCTTCTTACCTGTGTCGCATCTTACACAGTATCGCGCTATCGGCCTAATGCCTGGTCGTTACATCCCCTTCTCTGATGCAATTGAGAGGGGGACACTTATCACTCCTGATCAGTTGGAATTTGATATGGAAATCAACCCTAATCTATGGAAGAAACAAGCACCTATCTTGGACCTTCAGCAGTCTTACTGTTGGTTGGTCTATCCTAAGCCTCCTAAAGCAAGAAAGAACCTCAGCTTCCAGGCAGCAGGAATCAAACCTGATGTTGAATTAGATAAGGTTAACTGTTTCTCGATTCGAGGCCAAATTCTTGAAATCAATAATGAGCAAGAGTACACGCTTATTTCAATTAAACCGAATCAAAGCTGGAGAACAGATTTTGAGCCAATAACTTTAATGTTAAAAGGAGTTTTACCTAATCGTTTCATTGGCTGGTTCTGTGATGTAAGGGCAAACCGAGAGAGTAATCAACTGGTCATAGTTGAATGGCAGGCGATTATTCGTCTACCTCGATAAGCTGCTATCTTACATTGCGCCGCGTTAACTAAATATGAGCAACAAAGTATGAGCCTGACTTCATCTGGATTTTGGGGGATTTAAGTTTTACACTATGAAGAAAGAGAAGCGATTCAAGGATTTCTAAAACTGGAATCTACAAATGCGACCGAATGAGAAAATTCAAAAGCTTCTTATTTCTCTATTCAATACTGAGGAACTGCTCCGTTTCTTGCGTTATGGACCACAAGGTGAAGAGATACTATCCAAGTTACCTTCAATGAAGGTCTCACTTGATGAGATAGCATATGAGACGATAGATTTATTGCAACGCTATGGACTAATAGATCATGCGTTCTTCGCTAGGTTAGTAAGAGAGAGACCTGGTCGAACCGAAGATATTAATCAAACATACAAGTCTTGGCTTATTTCTTTCGAACATAAAAACTTAGTATTTGTAGAAAGCAAATTCGATCTCAGACCAGACAACTATCCCAAAGGCTCAGTTGATGCATTGATTATCACAGCACTAAAGGATGAACTGGATGCGATTCTAAACATCGGGCAAGAGGTATATGAAGTCCGATGGGATACGGCTATTGATTCATGGGGATTCCCATATCACTGGGCTATCTTTCGAGATGCTTATGGAGATACACGCACTTTCGTGGCAACTCGTGCCGCAGAGATGGGAGAGACAAATGCTGCAACTGTTGCTACAAGATTAATTTCCGAACTGAGAAGGAGAGGGCATAGCCCTAAATGTTTGGCAATGTCTGGTATTTGCGCCGGTAGGCGAGGTTCCGTATTCTTGGGTGATATTATTATTGCGGAACGACTTTTCAAATTCGATAATGGGAAGATTGAAGCCATAAAAACCCTTACCCCAGATGGCGAAGGTATTACTGAAACAACTGTTTTCAATGATATAAAAACATTCAATTTAAGAAAACAGTTAAAAATAGAAATAGAAGAGTTCGCAAAACAATGGGAACCGCGCATCGGACGATCTAGGCCCAAAAGCTATTTACATCAAAGGAAGTGGCTCTTAGACAAACTATATGACTACGAAAGACATATTGGGCCTGTCCCAAGCGAACATCGTGAGCGGGAGACTGAATGTTATTCTTGGAATAAAATTCTCGCCGGACTGATGGAAGATAAATTAGTTTCAGTCCATCCTAACCTTAAGCTTACAAAGAAAGGGCGTTCCTGGGTAGAAGTAGAACGGTCATTAAACCCAGATGGTTGGGTTCGCGATTCTCAGTATTCAAAGGTACACATTGGGCCCTTAGGTACAAATGCTAGAGTCCAAAAAGATCCAGAGTTATTTGATAGGCTTCAACTATTGCTTCGCAGTATACTAGGTATTGAGATGGAAGGTTCTGCTGTCGGATCTGTTGCCGAGGAGGCTGGCATTCCTTGCTTAATAGCCAAAGCTGTTGTTGATTTTGCGGATCTCGACAAGAACGATAATTTCCGACTTTATTCTTGTGACATCTCTGCGGACTTTCTCTTGGCTTTCCTATTACATTCTAGGCTATTGGTATATGGTTAAACTCTGCGGAGATTCTACTTTTCTATTTTAATAGACCTTACCAGAACGGGGCCTAACAATGGCATCCACCGGAGCGCGCGAAGCGAATTTCTTATCGTTCCACCAATGCCGTTCGCGCGCCCGGTGATGCCGGGCGTTAAACCCTTGCGTTGAAGGGGTTGACAATCAATGCTCGGATTGCAAATCGAGAATACCTGCTGACTGCCTTTTCATTAGTCCCCTACTCCAGCCCTGCTGCCGCTTCTTCTACTGCTCGCTCCTGCTTTGTCGTTTGCCCGAACTCTTTTGCTATGCTCTGTGCCAGCCCTAATGCGGCCTTGCTCATAGTTATCAGCAAGGTTGAACAAGCGGCAGCAGAAAGCTATGCTGCTGCTTGCCGACAGATCGTTGCCTGTTGTAGAGCCGTGCAGAAGTGGGAGGTTGAGCGGCGAGCAGAGCAGAAAGCAGGAAGAAGAATCAGGGAAAAGAAGAAGCTGTGGAAATGGAGGCGGGTCTAACAAGGGGCTCGACCGGAGCGCGGTTATCTTGTTTCACATGGCTTCATACCCTTTACAATGCAAAGTCAACGCGCCCGGTCACCCCTGGCGTTAGCCGCCTGCGACTGACACTGTCATCTTTCTACTCTCTTGCAGTTGAGATAGAATAAAAACGAAGTAAGTTAGGAGCGGATTATGCCAAAAGAACTTACCATTACTATTGATGAAGAGATATATGAAGAACTGAACCGTACTGTTGGCTCAGAGCACATAAGTCAATTTATCGAGTCTCTAATACGGCCACACATTGTCGGCGTGGATTTAGAGTCGGCTTATCGCCAAATGGCTGAAGATGAGTCCCGCGAAACTGAAGCACTCGAATGGGCGGAGGCCACAATCGGAGATGTTGATGATGAAACGAGGTGAAGTATGGTGGGTAAACTTTGAGCCTTCAGTGGGAGGAGAGATACGAAAGAAACGTCCAGCAGTAATTGTCAGCAATGACGCTTCCAATAAATTCCTGAATCGTATCCAAGTCGTACCCCTGACCAGTAGTATTGATCGGCTTTACCCAAGTGAAGCATACATTGTTGTCAAGGGCAAACAGAGCAAAGCTATGGCAGATCAGCTAACAACAGTAAGCAAGGTACGGCTGTTGAATCTGGTAGACCGCCTGTCGGATGCGGATATGAAGAAGGTAGAGCAAGCAATAAAAGTACAATTGGATTTAGCTCCATAAGGGGGGCGGCGGCTAACAAACGCATGCAGTGGAGCGCGGCAAGCGAGTCTCGCATCGTTCCGCCTGTGTTACATGCCGCGCCCACTGATGCGAGGCGTTAGACGGTCGCGTACGAAATGACTTGAATACTCGAACGCCTCCGCGCTTACACGTCTGCAATCACTTTCACTATGGTGCCGCGCTTGGTTTGACTTGCTAGCGATTCAAGTTTATTTTGAGAGCGCGGCCAGAAGGCGCGGAAGCGTGCAGGCAATAACGCGACGTCTAACTTCAGCATGCAGCGGAGCGCGGTAAGCAAGGTTCAGATGGCTCGCACTGGCAAAATTGGTCTACAGCAACGCGTCCCCTGATGCTAGGCGTTAGACCCTTGCGGTAATATCGGAGCAACAAATAGAGCATGACATTTCCAAAGAAGAACACAAGGACAATTATTGTTGATGGTGTTCAATATTATTGGCATCTGAATGATGACTTCGATCTAAAGAACTCATGGATAGTTGTCCAGCACCAGAACTCAAATGGGCAGTTGCTGTGGATTGATCCATACCATTATGAAATTGCAATAGGGCCAAGCATAGTTGCCAAAGCAATTCGCTATGCACTAAAACAAGGATGGGAGCCAAATGATAAAAGGCAGTCCATGAGGCTGACTTACATAGATAATGAATTTAGGATTTTGCCTGATACTTCAGCAGGCTTTGAGCATCTTAAAGACAAGTTATGATTGACACTCAAGAAGAGTAGTGAGAAGGAATCAATAGGAAAAAGATAGAGCCTAGAAGTATCAGCCAAGGAAAAGAGATTGGCAGTAGAGGAAGGCGGGTCTAACAATGGTGTCAACCGGAGCCGCGCAAGCAAGTTTCGTATCGTTCCACCAGTGCCCTGTGCGCGGCCCGGTTACACCGGGCGTTAGACGCTTGCGATTGGGGTGCTATAATAAAGCTTGTGGCTCGCCGATTAATCCATAAATATACGGGGATTAAAGCAATGCCTGAATTCATTCATCAATACTCGCAGCAACTTACGGATAAAGACGGGATTCGATACTCAGTCATTGCCTGCGGAGAATCCCGCAGTGACGATACCTGGGAGGGGTGGATCGAATTTCATCCTCTGGATAGTAGTTGCCCCAGGTTGCGAACAGAGCGGGAGACAACGCAGCCGGACAAAGGGGCTCTGGAGTACTGGGCAACTGGATTGGAGCCAATATACTTTGAAGGGGCATTTGCTCGGGCGAGGATAAGATGAAAGAATGATTCAGCAATCAAGCCGCGTCTAACTTCAGCATGCAGCGGAGCGCGGTAAGCACATTTGAAATGGTTCGCGGTAGCTGACTCGCTCTACATCTTCGCGCCCGCTGATGCGGGGCGTTATACCCTTGCGTCGGTGCGGCGAAGATTGATGCTCGGCATGTCTATCGAGCCTTGTAGCCTATTGCCTCTTCCTTAGGTCATTACTGCCGGGCTGCTACTTGTTCTTTCTTCTTCCACTGGCTGCTGCTTTGCCCTTTGCGCCTCCTCTCTCGCTACACAGTCTGGCAGCCTTGAGGCAGCTTGCTAAGTCTGAACCTGATGGTTGAACAAGCAGCAGCCCAAGGCTATGCCCGTGCCTGCTAATAGATCGTTGCTTGTTGTAGCGCTTGTCATGCGAGCCAGATTGGCAATGAGGCGCAGGCAACAAACAACATCTCTCGGTAAGATATAGGAAAGTAGGCAAGCAGAGAGATAGATGCAGAAAGAGTGATGTGGGATAGAAGGGTGGCGATGAAGCGAAGGCGGGTCTAACAAAGGGCTGGACCGGAGCGCGGCAAGCTGGTTTGAAATGAACTTCATTGGCGAGGTTAGTCTCGATCAACGCGCCCGGTCACCCCTGGCGTTAGGCCCTCGCGCGGTAAGTTGAAACGAGAGTATTGATTGACAAGCTTTATAATTCAGAATAGGCTTGCCACAGATTCGGGAACGAAAGGAATCAAATTTATGAAGTCACCCCCCCTACATCACACTCCTAATTCTCTCTGCGCTATTCTGATTTTGTTGCTACTATTTTTAAATCCAGCGATATCGATTACCAAAGCACAAACAGATGATCCGCGTGGGGTAGGAGTTTCAGTGAATGCTTGGCCGCGCAAGGCGAAGCGGTTTGCTTTGGTCATCGGCGTAGATGAATATCAAGACAAACAAATTACCAAACTGGAAGGTGCTGCAAACGATGCAAAGACTCTGGCTGATACATTGATCCAATATAGTGGATTTCCTGCTGACCAAGTTTTTATATACACAGCCGATCAACCGCTTGAGCGACGACCAACAAGAGGGAATATCTTAAGCCGTCTGTCTAATATGCGCTCACTTATTCCTAAAGATGGTCTTCTGCTGGTCTCTTTCTCTGGACATGGTATGGAACGAGAAGGCAAAGGCTATTTGCTGCCAGCAGATGCCCAAGTGAATGGAGATTTGGCGCTTTTAGAGCAAACAGCAATTAACGCTGATGTAATAAAAAGCTGGATACGCGACATGGGATTAGCTCAAGTCATCCTGATTTTAGATGCCTGCCGCGATAATCCATCAGCAAGCCGGGGAGTGACAAGTAAACCACTCACAGAAACATATGCGCATAGATTCAATTTTGATCTGCGTAATCGAGAGGTCAGTGCCTTTGCTACGTTGTATGCCACTGAAGTTGGACAAGTGGCCTATGAATACAAAGAAAGAAAACTTGGTTATTTTACTTGGGCGCTAGTTGAAGGACTTAAGGGAGGCGCAGCAGACGAAAATGGGGAAGTCACCTTGGCAAAACTCGTAAAGTATATACAAGAAGCTGTACCTAAGCGTATGCGATTTGAGCTGGGTGAAGAAAAGAAACAGAAACCGTTCGCCGTAATAGAAGGGTACAAAGCAGACGATTTAGTAATTTCAGTTGCGGGGAAAGGGTCATTAGTTACGTCAGCGCCACCTCTTGACTCCTCAGCAGTTGAGCTAAGTTTTTGGGATACAATTAAGAACAGCAGCAACCCGGAGGACTTTAAGGCTTACTTGCAGCAATATCCAAATGGCCGGTTTACGGCTCTAGCTAAAATACGAGCTAATCCAACAATATCCAACCAGCTACCTTCCACAACCGGGCCGGGCATTAACAGTGGCACGAGTTCTCTTGATCCCAATGCTATCACGACGAAGGACATCGGGCCTCTTCGCGTTGTTCTCAAGTCGGTAATGCGGGTGAACCTCAATGGGCGCATGGGCATCAGGTGTGCCTTCGAGTTCATAAACCTCGAAACGCAGAGAGCGATCATCATCGCGATGAACGCGCCTTTAGGGTTAAATGGGTATCTGCGATCAACATTGGTTGATGAGAGCGGAGGCGTATGGAGTCTTGACAAGTCAGATGTGGCTGGAATGAGCGTTGTCGGTGTGGGAATGAATCCTCAAACTTACTCCTGGTACACTCCTGCCGAAATCGTGGCCGCTCTTTCTAAACGTGATGATCTTAACTCGGATGTTCATAATGGGGAGCTTATAGTTTGGGGATCAACAACTGAGATGTTACCGGGACAGAGCTTAACGGTCACCATGACTTTCGTTCAGAGTACTAATACAAATTCTGCTTCGATCTTCCAGATGGCGACCGAGATCGTCGTCGGCGTTGCAAGGACAGGAACGAAGAAGTCCTATACGCTTTACAACCTGACGTTTGATCGAGTCAGTCTGTCTGGAAGGAATTAGTAAAAGGTCTTTTGATATAACTCAAAAGCGAGTGGCGCTTTGCCGAGCTTGCGCAATCCTTCTGCTACCAAGAGAAACATTCAGGGCAGGAGATGACTCTTTCGAAGCCGGGCCTAACAATCGCGTCAACCGGAGCGCGCGAAGCGGATTTCGTAAGGTTCCGCCAGTGCCGTTCGCGCGCCCGGTTACGCGGGGCGTTAGACAGCGAAAGCATTCCTGCTTATTATTATAAATCAATCTACATTAGGAGGTGACTTGTGGGAGAAGATCAGTGCAAGAATCTCTTTATAGCGATGCCTTTCAAGGGGGAATACAATCCGTTATGTTCTGTTATAAAGGAGGCAGCTTCGCGGTCGAACTTAACTGCAATTAGGGTGGATGAGGATTCCTTTGCTGGGTCAATAATCAGCCATATCGTTTGCAGCATCCAGAATTCTCAGTTCATGGTTGCTGTTATCTCTGAGGAAAGCGGTAATGTGTATTATGAAATCGGGCTTGCACATGCCCAGAGGAAACCAGTAGTAATGCTCACGTCTGACCCTAAGACTCTAGAATTCGACTTAGCAGATCATCGCGCAATAATTTACAACCCTGAGAATCCAAGAGGCATTCTGGATGAACTAATTAGGACTCTTGTGGCAATTCAAAATGAGAATCTAAGTGTTGAAGAGTGCTTGGCCAATAGGTTTGGGGGAAATCCGCAATCTCAAGCTGGTTATCTGCGAGGCATTGAGAAGATTACAGAAACGCTGGCGTCTGATCTTAACTTAACCAAGCCTATAGAGATTACGCACAAGATAAGGCTGGAGAATAGAGATATAGCCATAGAAGCGAAAGATTTCTTTGGTAAAAGAGTCCGCGCAATAGTAGACATAAACGCGGTCATCAGAGAATCAAAAATGATGTAGCCGAGGCAACGCTGTCTAACAACCACATGCAGCGGAGCGCGCAAAGCAAGTCTCTTATGGTTTCTTCACTTCTGTGTTGCGCGCCCGCTGATGTGGAGCGTTAGATGCCTGCGGGTCGCATACAGGGCTTGCTTCGCAGCCTAAGAACTGGAAAAATCAATTGGGAATCATAAGGGTGCAAGATGAAGGAGTAGGAGAATGAGTAAACATAATATTATAGAAAATGAAGAAACCGTATTGCTTAATGATTTGATCGAACAGCAGCATGTCTCTCCAATCAATAATCTTGATGAGATCTCCAGCCTATGGCCTGCTGACGATGATCCCGATCTGCTATTAGAATACATGTTGAATGAGAGAAGCGAACGACGCCAGCTAAACCAGAAAGAGAACAGATCGGATGAGTACAGTTCTGCTTGATACAACAGTAGCCAGTCTGCTTCACCCGAAAAAGAAGAACACCACACTTCGGGCAAAATACGAACCTGATATGAAAAATCAAATCCTGGCGTTAAATTTCCAGAGCGTGGCTGAACTTTGGTCGTGGGCGGAAGAGAATAACTGGGGCACAAAGCAGCGCGATGGATTAACAGTATTTCTTCAAAGATTCTTGATAATTCCTTATGACGCTGAATTGGCTAAGGTGTGGGCCAAAGTAGAAACGCATTGTAAAAGAATAGGCCGACGTTTAGAATCGGGAGACGCCTGGATAGCAGCAACGGCAGTTCGTTACAAGATACCACTACTGACACATGATCGAGATCACGTAGGATTGAATTATCCAGACCTCCAAGTGATTTCCTATGTTTGAAAGTAAGTGCTAACGAGAAACGGCATCTAACAAGCGCATGCAGTGGAGCGCGGCGCGCGAGTTTCTTATGATTCCCTCAGTGCCCTGCGCCGCGCCCACTGATGCGCGGCGTTAGGCGCTTTCCTTAACTGTACAAGTACGTACTAATTTACTTAGAGTAAGTATATGGAAGAAGCTACAATTGCCAAAATTGCTACCGAAGCTCTTAAGCCGGTCTCTAGCATAATTGACGCACTGCTTAGTTCGAAACTTCAACGGATTAGGAATTGGGCAGAGAAACGGGAACTCAACAACCGGTTAGGGAGTACTGTTATTTCTGTTCTCCTAGATCAGTACCTGCATCGTTTGCTTCGTCGTATCTGCGGGGTTACGACAATCGTTTTCCCGCAACAGGTTCTTCCATTGACAAGTATATATGAACCACTGAGCCTAAATAAAAGGTATGGAACGGTAGCATCACAAAAGTCTGATTTCGATGTTAAAGCATTAAAAGCAGGCCATAATTATTTAATTGTCGATTCAGCAGGAATGGGTAAGTCTACATTCGCGAAGCATCTTGCTTTAGAGATTCTAAACTCTACTACCAAAATCCCTATGTTTTTAGAGCTTAGAAGAATAGCCGACTCTGAATCTCTATTAGGAAAACTTTCTGCGGAGATTGACGAGACCAAAAAGGATGTTGATGAGAAACTCCTATTAATGTTACTCGATGAGGGCAATTTTGTAATTATACTAGATGGCTATGATGAACTATCTGATCAGTCGCGTGAGAGGATAGGACAACAAATAACTGAACTTGCTGTTAGGAGTGATAACAATTCCTTAATACTTACTGCCCGCCCCGAAGTTAGCCTGCCAGAACTTCCTAATTCCAAAATCTTCAGTATTGACGCTTTAAGCAAGAGCCAAGCTAAGTCACTTGTACTCCGCTATGATGCTGTAGCAAGTATAGATGTAGGTAAAAAGCTGATTGAGCAATTCGATGTTGTTTCGGAGCGGTTTTTAGAAACGCCATTATTGGTTGTCCTTCTATATAGGACATATGGTTTTAATCAATCAATTGCTACAAGAATCTCTTCATTCTATGATGAGGTGTTTAATGCACTGTACAAAGGACACGATCTCTCTAAGGCAGGGTTTGCTCGTGCAAAATCCTCCCAGCTTGACTCAGAGGATTTCCGCCGACTCTTGAGAGGCTTCTCGTTTCTGTTGGCAGCACGCCAAAAAGATAATATAAAAACCAAGACTGAAGGGATTAAAATTGTCAATGAAGCTATAAGACTAACTTCGGTAAATCCTATAACACCATCATCATTTTTTGATGATTTGCTGCTCGCTGTACCACTCCTTGTAAAGGAGGGTACAGATTACCGTTTTATTCACCGGTCTATTGGAGAGTTTTTTGCTGCTGAGTTCCTTGCATTCCAACCGAACTCAGAGCAAATCATCGAGCGGATTAGAGATGGCCAACTATATCAATCATTCACCAATTCTTTACAGTACCTTTCAGATATTAACCCAAGTTTATTCCGAAGACTGATAGTGGCACCTTTGGCAAAAAGTGTCTTAGATGAAGAGAATCCGATTCAGGATCCCTACATTCGTTCCATTTGCTTTCGGGGTCAAGCGCGTTTGGGTCTATGGCCTTATGATAAATACACAAGAAAAAGAAAGGATAATATAGAGGTAACCATTCCTAGAGATGCGAAATTTGGACGCACTTCGTATTTTTATGGCGAACTAAAAAACAAGAATTACATCCTTGCGGCTGCAAGCTCAAAAGTTAACAAGGAGTTGCCCGAGGCAGCGTGGGAATCAATAACTAAAGAGGTGAAGGGTATGAATCTATATTCACATACAGGCAATAACTTCGATGGCTTAGACAAAGTTTTTGTTGAGGAGCAATGGGTATTCATAGATGATGAACTTGTATTGAATAACGCTAACCATCCGATGATTAGGGTTATATTACGAAGGCTTCTTGCTCATCAGGAATTTTCTTTTAAGGGACGCAGGAGACTTGGGAAGGTGGGCAGAATTCTCGATGAGCACTCTTGCAAAAACCTGCTTAGACAAATTCAACAAGAGGACGAAACGCAAGGTTGGTTGGAAGCTTTGATATCAGGAAAATAACTGAAGAGTGCTAACTTGAGAAACACACATAGAAACATAGTGTTGGTTGCCAACACGCGCCTAACAATTCGCTCGACCGGAGGCCGCGAAGCAAATTTCTCAACATGCCCTTAATGTTCGGCGCGGCCCCGGTCAGCTTGGGCGTTAGGCCGCTTCTTCCAGGTAAAGCAGTTTTTAAGTCGAATTATTCAGAGTTTCCGTTGACATACTGACCTTGTTCGGAATATCTTCTAGCACTGCATACGATCTATACTGGCAAAGTTACCATTGGCATCACACAAGGAAAGTTTTCAATGGTGCGATTAAACCTGCTTTCTACGGGAATAGAGAGTACTTGAATGGTCTGATGTATAAGGAGATGCTAGTTATGAGATATAGCCGGGTCATCTTACGAGGTTCAATCCTATTGATAATTCTGTTCCTGACACTTTTGCAAGGAAACGCCCGATGCATAAGCGAGAGTAGATGGGCAAGCCAAGATTTTAAGACTTATCGCCCCATATTATTGTATAAATCCTACTTACTGAGGATAGCTCAATTCAATTACGTTAAAGTAATAAATCAATCTGCCAACCAAGATGACCAATCCACTGTAACAACGTTGGTTGATAGATTTAGCAACTCACTTGATTCCGCTCTAAAATTTGCTGGGCGCGAGAAAAATGTAGAAGATGTTCAATACATTACCAGAGCAAAGCAGGGAGAACTAAAGGATTTGAATAACTTGAAGAAGAAAACACTTTCTAAAATTACGCTATGGTCATTCCGCGAAGACATAAAATATTTGGACACTTATCAAGAGTCTGGCGATTCAGAGTATTTAAGAGCTTCTGTAGAAGATGTGAGCACGATAGTTGTTTCTAATCAGGCTCAGGAAATTGAAGAAGGAATGGTCAGAATAAGAGTTGAAACAGTAGATGATGCTTTCCAGCACAGTGGGATCCGAAGCTTGGAATTCACGTGACTTGAAGTC
>JADMIO011014777.1_pt1 | contig 17995 bp, 11 predicted proteins | sample 8958161 | NCBI WGS metagenome assembly JADMIO01 (sample SAMN16585339, study PRJNA669376) | soil metagenome | isolation source: Crop rotation soil | place: USA: Cullars Rotation, Alabama | collected 2011 | reverse complement strand
GCTGGATCACGGGTGGATTAAAAAATTCCGGATATAACAATGATGAAAATGCGTGGTTAAAAAGTCCTTGTTTCAACTTTACCAATCTTAAGGCACCGTATTTAAAATTTAAAGTATTCTGGGAAACCGAGGGAAAATTTGATGGGGCTTATCTCGAGTTCTCAATTGACAATGGCGCTAACTGGATATTACTTGGTAATAAGACCGAAATAAATAGCTGCCTTACTGAACGATGGTACAATGATGGGCCACTTGTAAGTTTAGGCAGCCGGGATGCATGGTCAGGAAACATACAATCTTCAAGGCCCGGATGTTTTGTAAGCGGAGGAAGTGCCGGCTGGGTAACTGCCAAACATTATGTTCCCATGCTTGCTGGCAATCCAAATGTTATCTTTCGTTTTGTATTTGCGAGCAGTGGTTCCTGCAACGATTTCGACGGTTTTGCTATTGATGATTTTAATATTGAAGAAGCACCCCCGGGCACGGCTTCATTTACTTATAACTGTTCGAGCAACCTTCGGGTAAATTTTGTCAGTAACTCAACATCCTGCCCCACGTCCTTTCTTTGGAATTTTGGAGATCCCGCTTCAGGGGCAAACAATTCATCCACAGATCCAAATCCTACGCACGCCTACACGTCAGGAGGTAATTACAGTGTAAGTCTAACCGTGTTCGGGCCGGGGAACAGTTCTTCAACTTTTACTATCCCCCGGTTAGAGATCATAGAGAATATTGTCGCGTCGATCGTAAACCCGATCCGTTGTCATGATGATACCACGGGTTCTCTTACTGTTAATTTTGTAGGTGATAGCTCATCGATCAGCTATTACTGGGATACCGATCCCGTACAAACTACGCGAACTGCCGTACACCTCGGCGCCGGTGATTATAATGCTACTATACTAAATGCAGATGGTTGCCCCGCATCGGTACATATAGCGCTAGAGGCACCACCTCCTATACTTTACACAGTTAAAATGGTTAAGCCCCGGTGTACTGTTAATGATGGAAGTATTGACATAGCCATGTCCGGAGGAATAGCGCCGTATTCTTACAGCTGGTTTCCCAATGTAAGTGCTACTTCATCCGCAAAAAATCTCGCTTCCGGAGCTTACACAATTACTGTCGTCGATAAAAATCTGTGTTACAAAATTATACATGCAGATCTTTCGGATTCTACCGACCTGGACATAACAATTTCAAATATCAAAAATGTAAACTGCTTTGGTGCCAGTAATGGATCAGCAACAGCCGCAGCCACGGGAGGAAACAAACCCTACTCTTATGCATGGTCCTCCCCCGGGGGAACTATGGCTACCAATAGTAATCTTGCCGCAGGCGATCACACAGTTATTGTAACAGATGCAAACGGATGCAAAGCCATAGCCAGTACAACCATTCAACAGCCACCAGCCCTTACCTCGACCATAAAACGACAAAATACTTTTTGCGGAGATAACAACGGAAATGCTTCAGTTGTAGTTAATGGTGGTGCCGCCCCATATCAGTACAGTTGGAGTGCGGCTAACTCTGCAAATTCTTCTGTGAGTAACCTTGCCCCGGGACAATACACTGTCATGATACAAGATAACAATGGCTGCATAAAAAATGATACTGTTAATATTGCCTCGTCATCTCCGATCCAGTTGCAGCTTTCACACACAAATGTTTTATGCCCCGGAGAAAAAACGGGAACAGCGACAGCCTTGGTTAACGGTGGTACGCCTCCTTACAATTTTCAATGGACAAACAATACAGAAATTTTTAACGGAAATCCTGTCATTAATGCCGGCTCCGGCACTTACAATTTAAAATTAGAGGATACTGCCGGCTGTAGTGTAACTGCCTCAGTAACGATTACAGAACCCGAAGCTTTCAACATCAGTATTACCACCGAACATGCATACTGCCAACTTAGCAATGGAAGCGCCACAGCTGCAGTAAGCGGGGGCACTTCACCGTACACCTTTTTGTGGGCACCTTACAACGGTACAACAGAAACTTTAAATAAAGTGCCTCCCGGCGATTACCAGTTAACTGTAGCCGATCAAAATAATTGCAAAGCGTCAACGGTAGCAACAATTCTAAATGATGAGCCCCAACCGATTTTTCTTGGCGATGATACTACGCTGTGTCCCGGAAATCATATCATTTTGTCGCCCGGTACTTATAATAGTTATAAGTGGCAGGATAATTCTGTGTCAGCAAATTACACCGTGCTAAATCCAGGAACTTATACGGTTGAAGTAATGGACAATCGTAACTGTATTTTAAAAGACACAATAAAAATAATCAGTGATTGCGGTTTTATATTTTTTCCGAACGCATTTACTCCCAACGGCGACCTTAAAAACGATTTCTTTGGGCCACTCGGCTATTTACCCACTGTAAAAGATTATACATTGCTTATTTACAACCGCCAGGGTCAGCTTGTTTTCAGGAGCACTGATCCATCTAAGAAATGGGATGGAAAAAGAAGCGATGGAACTATTATGGCAGGCACCTATGTGTGGCTGGCAACCTATTCTAATAAAGGGATAAGAGATATTTTACAAAAAGGAACCGTAACTGTCATTCATTGATGTTTATTTTATGCCGGGATCTTACCGGATGTAGAAAGGAAGTAATCCTACCTTTGATCTTTCAGAAATGGAAAATATGTTGAAGCCATTTGATAACTACGACTCGCGATTGATACAATCAATGTCATTGATGATCGTTCTGATGGTTTGTGCTTTCACCGGCGAATGCCAGCAATTCAATGTTTCCGAATGGAGCTTTGAAAGCCAGCGTAAAGAGATCACGCCGAAATGGTATATCGATAGCAGTACAACCTACAAAGGACAACCAACCCTTGCCATTGAAGGCGCCGGCAAAGAATATGCAAATGGTCATTGGTACCATACAATGAATGTCGAGCCTGGAGAATATTTTCAATTTCAAACAAATTTCAAAGTCTCGAATGTTGATGAGCCTAACCGGGACATTCTCGCAAGGATCATCTGGCAGGATGTTTCCGGAAAGAATATTGGTTATCCTGAATATCCCGGGACCTTTCCTGATAAAACGAATGAAGGTTGGAATTACATAAAACAACTATACCGCGTTCCTGATAATGCACAAAAGGCGAAAATAGAATTGACTTATCGATGGGACGCAAATGGGATCGTGCATTTTGGAGAAACTTCGTTTCAAAAAGCAGCACCGCCGAAACCACGCGTAGTGAGAGTAGCGACTATACATCACCGTCCCGCAAATAGCAAGTCATCCCATGAAAACCTGGTGCAATTTTCAGAGCTTATTGCAAAAGCAGCAGATGAAAAAGCTGACATCGTATGTCTTCCCGAAGAGATCACGCTGGTAGGAACAAAATTGGATTACATTTCTGCAAGTGAACCTGTTCCGGGTCCGTCGACAAACTTCCTGGGAGGCATTGCGAGAAAATATAATTTATACATTGTCGCGGGCGTACTGGAAAGAAATGGAGACACCGTTTTCAACACTGCCGTGCTCATTGACAGGAGTGGCAATCTTGCCGGAAAATATCGCAAAGTAAGTTTACCTCAAGAGGAAATTGATGGCGGAATTACACCCGGAGATTCATTTTCTGTTTTCGATACGGATTTCGGGCGAATTGGTTTGATGATTTGCTGGGATGTTACTTTTCCGGAACCAGCAAGAACACTGGCACAAAAAGGAGCGGAAATAATTTTTCTCCCGATCTGGGGCGGTGATATCAAGCTTGCTGAAGCCCGCGCTATTGAAAACCAGGTTTACCTCGTATCGTCGACATATGACATGATCTCCGCGGTATTTGACCAGGAAGGCGAGGTAATGAAAGAGGCAACCCTGGATCATCCGGTAGTGGTTGTCGAGGTCGATCTTAACAAACAAAAATTATTGCCCTGGATCGGTGATCTAAAAAGCAGGATATTCAGGGAACTACCTCCGCAAAAAGCAACCCACTAAAAAGAATGACAAGAATCACAGAACAACCATCTGCTCACAGGCATCTTGAAAAAAAATCCATTGAAGAAATTACAGCGGCTATAAATAATGAAGACAAAACCGTGGCCCTGGCTATTGAGAAAGCGCTGCCACAACTAAATCAACTGATCGGTGCAGTAGTAAGCAAATTAAGGAACGGTGGTCGCATGTTTTATCTCGGTGCGGGCAGCGGGGGACGCCTGTCCGTTCTCGATGCCATTGAGCTTCCCACTACCTATGGTATTCCGAAGGGAATGGTGAATGTTATACTGGCGGGTGGCGTTGATCGTTTGGCAGATGCCCTGGAGCAAATGGAAGATGATACAACCGGCGGATGGCTTGCATTGCAAGAAGCAAATATTTCAGCGAATGATTTTGTGATCGGTATCACAGCCAGCGGCACGACACCCTTTGTGTTAGCTGCTTTGACGGAATGCAGAAAAAATAGTATAGCTACCGGCTGTATTGTCAGCAATCCTGGTTCACCTGTTGCTGCTGTTGCTGACTACCCTGTTGAAGTGATCACAGGACCTGAATTTATTACGGGCAGCACCAGGATGAAGTGCGGCACGGCACAAAAAATGATCTTTGATATCATCAGCACCACTACAATGATCCAGCTCGGACGTGTTGAAGACAACAGGATGGTGCACGTATTACTTATCAATGATAAGATCACGGACCGTGCAGTAAAAATGTTGATGGAAAAAGCGGCAATCGAAAATTATGATGAAGCAAAGAGAATTTTGCTGGATCTTGGCAGCGTAAAAGCAGCACATGATCACATTCAGAGCAACAAATAATTTCACCACCTTAGCATGGAATCCGTTTCAGCCGAATTAATTGAGGAAAGATTTGCTACAAAAAAAAGTAACCAGAACATTTTCATCATCGGGTCACTGTTCTTCGTCTTTGGATTTGTAACCTGGCTGGGCTCAGTATTGATCCCCTATCTGCGTATCGCCTGCGAGCTTTCTTCATTCGAATCATATTTTGTAGCCTTTTCGTTTTATATCTCCTACACAGTAATGGCAATACCCTCCGCATGGGTATTAAAGAAAACAGGATTTAAAAAAGGTATGAGCACCGGTTTACTCATCATGGCTGCTGGCACTTTGTTTTTTATTCCCGCTGCGCTCACACGCATCTTCCCGCTATTCCTGCTGGGTTTATTTATGCAGGGCGCTGGGCTTACAATTTTGCAAACGGCGGCCAACCCCTACATAACAATTCTTGGTCCGCAGGAGAGCGCTGCCAAACGCATCAGTGTAATGGGCATTTGTAATGGTATTGCAGGCGTGATTGCCCCGATCATTCTTGGTGCTATCATTTTACAGGACGCAGACGGGATTGATAAAAAATTAGCCCTATTTAATCTCCGGCAAAAGAATGAAATGCTGAATACCCTGGCTCATCGCGTGATCCTGCCGTATGCAATTATGATGATCACACTGGTTTTGCTTGCCTTGTTTATTTATTTTTCAAGCTTACCGGAGGTGGATGCAAACACAGAAGATGCAGCCCTGGCCGAATCAAACACAAAAAACAAAAGCATTTTTCATTTTCCACACTTATTGATTGGTGTTGTAACGCTCTTCCTGTATGTAGGTGCAGAGGTAATTGCAGTTGATACCATCACGGGATACGGCGCCTCACTGGGCATAGCATTGTCAACGGCTAAATTTTTTGCCAGCTTTACCATTGTCAACATGCTGATCGGCTACATCATCGGCATAATCTGTATCCCTAAATTTATTAAACAGGAAAATGCCTTAAAGATCTCTGCCGTTGCGGGAATTGTATTTTCGATCATGGCGCTGTGCACATCCGGTTATACTTCCATAACATTTGTCGCATTATTAGGTCTTGCCAATTCACTCATGTGGCCCTCGATCTGGCCCCTTGCCATCGATGGACTGGGAAAGTTTACAAAGATCGGTTCATCATTGCTTATCATGGCTATTGGCGGCGGCGCAGTGCTGCCTTTGCTCTATGGTCGTCTTAGCGAACTACTCAATACACACATGGCATACTGTATTGTTTTGCCAGGCTATCTTATGATCTTATACTATGCTATGGCAGGTCATAAAATACGCAGACGATAAAAAGCTTTTAGCTAAATGCTGCAAGCTATAAGCTTATGGCTTGCAGCTTACAGATGGGTTATATGTGACTTTACTCTTCGAATAATTTTTTCGTCAGCCCGGGGTCTTGCCGGCATGCCATAAACTCTCTCTGCCAAAAGAACGAAAGGCAGACCCCGGGATAAAAGAAAGCTACCAAACTTCTGCAAGATGAAGCAAGTTCTCATAACGTTTTATCCCTTTTTCATAAAAGCTCGCACTTGAATAAGGACACTCTGTGTAATCATTTACTAACTGCCAGAAAAAAGCAAAAAACCCGCACCATTCATGATGATATCTCTTACAATGCCTGGGGTCTTCCTACATGTCTTTTATAGCAGCAGCCATATAGGACGGCAAGACCCTGGGCGGACGCGAGAGCATTACCGCATCGCGAAGACTTCCGTCGGAGCGTGTAAGGTTTGAAAATACATCTGTCAGACTCATCGCCGAAGGAAGCCAGAAGAAGCCAGAAACGGACGTCAGAAACGGTAAGTGGCCAGGAACTGGAGAGACCCAATGTTTACGTCCAGATTGTGGTAAGGTGAAAAGCTCTTGAGACTGCCAGCATATCTCAATTCTAGTTGAAGATTATTCCTGACACCCAGGCCGAGTCCCCCAAGGAGAGAAAATTCATATTTCCTCGGTCCATCAATTGCCTTCACATCTTCCTGGTCACCGAAAGAATATGATCTGTGAGAACTGTTTTTGTTTTCCGCAATCATGAGGCCATTGGCCATGCCAAAATTAATGTTCGGCTTCAGAGAACCGTTTGATAGAAATATGTATCGAACAAGACTATTTAGTTGAAGATAGGAAAAGCTTAGGTCTACATCATATGTAACCGTATAACCCGCTCCGTAAGGCCGAGTGAAACTGTTGTCCGTGTTATAGTTTTTATAAATGAGTTCATTGAAGACATGCCATTTAGTGCGATTTCGGGATAAGCCGATGTCCAGGGACAAACCCACTATCGGTGAGAGAGTGCTACTATAATTTTCATCCGCTAAGGTTGGCTCGGTTCCTGTAAAATTGAATTGGTTCAACATCACGCCCCCAACAATTCCGAAGTCAAATGAAACCGGGTCGTTCTTTTTTACGTCGGCCACAGTACCAGGAGCGCTACACTGCAGGTACTTAATAGTTATATCCTGAATTTCATTTTGTCTAAATCTGGTCGCCTTTGCTCGCGAAACCAGCTGAGGACAACTGGCCACTATGGCGGCTAACTGCTCTTTGTATGTGGCGCTTTCCACTAATTGCCTGCTTGCTTCGTCGTATACGTAATGATGTATCAGCTCAACGGGTTGTTCATTTCCTCTAACATAATAGAAGTGATCTCTTGTTTGAGTCGCAAAGAGATATAAACTGAGCGCCTGGTGTTTTACCAGTTGAAAAAGAAAAACCTTTTTTCTGCCACCAGAAGAATCGACAAACCGGTTGTTAAGTGCTTCATCCTGGTCATCAGGCAGAGGATCCATGTCAACGGTAAAAGTTGTGTATACTTCATGCGTAGACGGTATGTAAAAACTACGGATGGTATTAGCACTATACGTTTGCTTTTCATTTGCGGCATTCAGAAAGTCCACCGTGGTGGGATTATTTTTCCAGTTACGGTAATCAATACTTCCGTAAATGCTGTCTCCATTATTATTAATGATGACAGATCTTATAAAATTTGACTGTCCGCTTGCAAACAGGCCGATCGTCACCGCGACGAAGATAACTGAGTGTTTCCTCACAATGCAGAAGTTAAAAAAACAATATACAAAAGGGAAAAAGAGTATCCAAGAAAAGTCCCCTCAGTAGCACAAAAATTAATTTTTCGATGTTTCGTCAGCCCGGGGTCTTGCCGGCATGCCATAAACTCTCTCTGCCAAAAGAACGAAAGGCAGACCCCGGGATAAAAGAAAGCTACCAAACTTCTGCAAGATGAAGCAAGTTCTCATAACGTTTTATCCCTTTTTCATAAAAGCTCGCACTTGAATAAGGATACTCCGTGTAATCATTTATTAACTGCCACCTTTTGGATACAGGATTCTTGTGAATATAATCCAGTTTTTTTTTGATAAATTCTCTGCTACGGCATTCTTTCGCATCGAAACTATCTTCAAATACCTTGTGGCGTTGCCCTTTTTTCTTCTCATTCTTTTTTACACAACCATGGAGTTCATCAAGTAAGGTTGCCTGTTTCTTTGCTTCCAGTCCAGCAATGATATCGTAGGCCATGAATCGTTTGGCATTCCCGATTATAGTGTTCAGGGACTTTGACATTTGCGGAAAAAACAACAGGCTGTGAATATGATTGGGCATAACTACATATCCCGTAACGCGGATTTCCTTGCTAAACAAAGCATCAAACCATTTATAAGCGGTATTCCAGGAACCTGATAAGTCAAACAGCCATTTCCATTTAAACATGTAAAGGTGACGAAGCATATGCTATTGTCTTCTTGATCGTGGCTAAACCGAACTGGCATTGGTGTATCGTTAAACAACAAAATTGAGAGGAGATGTTGTTTCCTCATTGGGAAAGACAACCATAGAAAAAAATAAAAAAACGCGCTATTTATGATGATACCTCTTATAACTCCCGGGTCTGCCTACATATCTTTTATAGCAACAACCTATAACGGACGGCAAGACCCCGGGCGGACGCAAAGCTATAAGCTTATGGCTTGCAGCTTATAGCTGGGTTATCTGTGACCTTACTCTTCGACTAATTTTTTTTAATCATTTTCCACTCGCGGCCGGGTGCTTCCACCCTGAAGGTTTCGATGTTGCCACGATCCTGTAATGTAACATAGGCTGTCCTCCCATCGGGGCCCCCGAAAGCTATATTACTTGGCTTCTTCCCCACCAATATTATTTCTTTCAATAGTTGACCCTTTGAAGAAACTTTTGCTACAACACCCTTTCCATGCCGCGTAATATAGAGATTGCCCTCTGCATCACAACGCATACCATCCATTCCAAAATCAGGGAATTCAATCAGCAATCTTTTGTTGCTCACCGAGCCATCGAATGCCAAATCATAGGCCCACACTTTACGTTGCACAGATTCGTTTACATACAATGTTTTTTCATCAGGACTTACTTCTATCCCATTCGTAGTGCCCATGCTGTCTTCCAGCACTGTTGTTTTGCCATCTGTATCGATGCGCCAGATGCGCCCTGTGCCTGCTTTCCAGTTTGGATCACTGGCATACAAACGGTCTTTGGTGTCAATGGCAATATCATTCGGCTGATTCATCGTCGCATTGTGTGCATACACGCTGAGCTGCTTACTTGCCATGTCGACTTTGAGAATATTATGATTCGTATAATCGGCAATAAGCATTTCTCCCCTGCTGTTGAATCGAATACCGTTGCCGATGCTTCCATCCGGCAATTCAATAAATATGCTGCTGTCACCCACGGGTGTTACCTTCCCAATGGTTCCTTCTTTGGAATAATTCACTGCATACAGGTTGCCGTCTTTGTCAACGGCAGGACCTTCTGCTCCTGACGTAAAACTATTTACCGTCGTCAGATCAGTTGTCTTATACATTTCTTCTGAAGTTTTACTATGATTTTCCGTGTTGCAGGCGATCGCAACAGTTATTACCAGCGATTTGAAGATCGAAGATTTTATCATTTCACAGTTAGTTATAAAAGTTTTTCAACCATGAAAACATCGGGTATAAGGCTTCTACGGCTTCTTCTTTTCTTGGTTTTAACTTCAATCTACTGACATCCGGATATCTAACCCAACTTATTTTTTTAATGGCGTGGTGTCTTTGTGACCCTTTGTGTACGTTGTGACCCCTTCCTTACTCAATCAAAAACATGGTCACAAAGCTCACAACGGACCACAATGGACACAAAGGTGGTCATAAACAGATAGTCAAATTCACCTTTTACTTTGTACATAAATCGGATCCGCGATGCCATTGAGGTCATACACAATTTTGCCGTCTTTGATTGTCATTTCACATTCAAACTTTTGTTTGCTATTCACTTTATACCCGGTCTTATCATAAAAACCAAAATTACCGTCGAGTAATTTCAACACGGCCACGTCTGCAACGGCACCAACCGAAAGATTACCTAATTCTTCATGTTTGATCACTTGTGCCGGCGCCCAGGTGCTTGCTTTGATAACTTCATTCAAAGGCATACCCATGAATAAAAATTTTGACATCACATCAATTTGGCTTTTCATAGATGTGTTCATGCTGCCGGTGTGCAGATCAGTACTGATAGTCTTTGGAAAAAAACCTTGTTTGATTGCGGGAATAGCTTGTGTGAAATTGAAGCTGGCGCCGCCATACCCGACGTCGAAGACAATTCCTTTTTTAATAGCATCCCAGATAAAGGGTTTTACTTTATTGGTTAACGTATCAACTACGGTCTCTCTTACATTGCCTTCCAGCAAGGCATAAGTGTGCGTATAGATATCCCCGGGACGAAGATGTTTCATATATAGTTCTTCAATGGAAAGCGGCGGAGTGCTACCGCCGAAGTCAACCATAATTGGTATGTTGGCAAGTTTGCCTGCTTCCACTGCGCGATCAACGGGTGTCCACTCCGCGCCTGAGAAATGTGCTACTTTAAAACCAACTACATAATCCTTGTATTGCCTTGCGACAAAGGCGCTGAGTTTTGCATCCATGTCATTCACGTTTTGTTCATAGGCGCCTCCACGCATACCTTCACCTACAATATTCAAAAAGACCAATATTCTTGTTTGCGAATTGTCAATGATATTCTTTTTAAATGTTGGAAATGATTTCCAGCCCGCGCCCCCGGCATCTGCCACAGTTGTGACACCAACCCGAAACGTAAAACCATCCGGAACAACCGCGGACATGCCATTGCTGAGGTAATGATCGGGCTCTGTACCAAAAAAAACGTGTGCATGCAAGTCAATAAGACCGGGTGTGACATACATACCGCGGGCATCCACGACCTGTGCTGCAAGCTTCGCATCGATGTTGTTTGCCAATTGCATGATCTTCCCATGTACGATAGCGACGTCCATTACAGCATCGATATTATTTTTTGCGTCGATAATATGGCCGCCTTTAATTACAATATCATAAGATTGGGCAAAAACAGTGGGCTCAAAAAAAATCGATATGACGAGGGAGAGACAATATATTTTTTTCATAATGCTGCTATTTTGTCAATGGTGATCTTAAGCAGAGGCAAGTAAAAGTTCTTCTTTTATTCTTGAAGCGACGATCTTCTCCTCGTGGGTCTTCAACATGAAGACCGTAAGCCTGATGCTGTTATCCTTTTCCCATGAAACCACCTCTATAGATGGCGATCCCTTACGCAGCTTGTCTGCAAACGCGTCTCTCGTAATTTTTACTTTCGAGTTATCCCAGGAAATTTCCAGTGATGGTGAATGATTCGCTATAGGAGGAATGATTATTTCCGTTGTCACACCGCTTATGTTTTTTACCGCATTATTAATCACCGCAATTCGGTCTTCCCACATCTTCCATTCTTTGTTGTGGTCTCTCTTTACATACATATCAAGGGCCACATACATACCAATGATCTCTTCCTTATTTACTTTCATGCCACGCCCTATATTGCCACCATTGGGTGGACCATTCAATCTTGCTGCCGCAATAAGATCCTTTTTCCCCATCAGTATGCCTGCACTTTGCGGACCGCAAATGGCTTTCCCGCCGGAAATACAAACCAAATCAAAACCCATGTCATTATACTTCCAGAGATTCTCTACCGGGGGTACATCGGCAGCCAGATCGATCATCGTTGGTAAACGATGTTTTTTGGCAATCGAAAGCCATTCTTCATGCTGTATTTTACCCGCCGGTGCTTCCCTGTTCAAAAACCACATCATGGCAGTCTTTTCATTGATTGCGTTTTCTGCTTCCTGGTTTGTTTCTACCGGTACCAGTGTAACACCTGCAATTGTTAATGAGTGTTCATAGCCATTCATATGGCTTTTCTGAAGGATCACTTCAGACTTCATATCGGTGTTTTGCAGAAAAGGCAATTGTGCAATTTTTTTTGGATCGGTACCCGTAAGAACACCCGCCATTCCCAATACCATTGCAGACCAGCAGCCCGCAGAAACCATCGCAGCTTCAGCATGGCACATTTCCGCGATCCTTGCTCCTGCTTTATCCTGCACTTCATTCAGCATCGCAAATTTTTCTGCACTGCTGTTGATGGCCTCGATCACCTCTCCCGGCATTAATGATGCCGTCATAGCAGTATAAGTACCGGCTGCATTAATAAAGGTGCGCAACCCAAGTTCTGCGAACACATCTCTTTTTGGCCCGGGTGCAGCAGCAGCAAATGAAGAAGGAACGATACTTCCAACTGCACCACCTGCAAAAGGAAGCAGGGTTAATCCTTTTATGACATTTCTCCTTTTCATATTTTTAAAGTGTTATGTTTTTATATAAATCCAAATGAGTATTCTTTGAACTATGGACGGTCGATCGTCAACGGACATTCGTACCTGTACTCCTTCTCACTTTCTGTACTTCGTGAGCCAACACTGAATCTAAATTATTGTTGAACCGTTTCCTGATATACGTTAAAACCTGCGCTATGTCTTCATCTCTTAAAAAACTGTGTTGTGGCATCAGGTTGTTGTATGGCTTGCCATTGACGGTTATGGGTTGATTTAAACCATTTAACACCACTTCGATCAATTTTTTCTTATCACCGTTCACCCATTCAGAACTATCTAAGGGCGGAAACCGATTTCCATCTCCTTTCCCGTTATACTGGTGGCAGGATACACAATAAGTGCGATAAACCTGGGTTCCTGGTATGGGTTTATCTTTATAAAGGTTATCATTTATTTCGTCGGGTGTGCGAATGTTTGAATTTAATTTTCTTTTTTCCATGGCAGCTAAATCGGCCTTGCCGAATTTATTTTTGTCACCCTTAAACATAATGCGCCAGATCTTACCCTTCCTCGAATCGGAAACATACAGCGAGCCATCCGGTCCTACTGCAAGTCCCATGGGCCTGTAAACAGCATCACTTGTATTTACTATAGGATCGACGCCGGCAAATCCGTCTGCAAAAACTTCCCACTCACCGGTAGGCTCTCCATTTACAAAAGGGACAAAGCAGACAAAATATCCTGCCTGCGGATAAGGCGACCTATTGGTGGAACCATGAAATGCAATGAAAGCACCGTGCTTATAATGCTCGGGAAATTGATTTCCTTCATAGAACAGCAGGTCATTTGGTGCCCAATGACCAGGAAAACCCATGATCGGCAACTGCACAGAACTGTCCCTCGGGGGCATCTTTCCGTCGCCTCCATATTCAGGTGCGAGCACATTTTTCTTTTGTATTTGATCATAATAACTGTAAGGCCATCCAAAATTATTTTTCTCTTTTACCCTCAGAAATTCTTCGGAAGGCAATACAGCACTTTGCCATGATGTAAATTTATCCGGCCACAACAAGTGAAGATCATCTCTGCCATGCATCACCACGTATAAATTCTTATCATCATTGTTCCAGTCCATTGCCACCACACTTCTTATTCCCGTTGCAAACTTTTTTCCGTCTTTTTGAGTGAGACCGATCCTGTTCGCATCAAACTGCCATATGCCTGCGTGATCGATAAGCTCGGGACAAGGATCAAGTCCCAAAAAACCCGGCGTGCCACCTGGTGTTCGTATTAAGTCCTGGCATGCATTTGAAGGAGCACCGAAAGGAACATACATGTGTCCTTTATCATCAAATGAAATGGGTTTGGTAATGTGCCAATGGGTGTTACCGGGATATTCTTCTGTAAGTACAACTTCTGTTTTGCTTTCCGGGATCAATTTTCCTTGCGTTAATTTACTCCGGTATACAACAAGTTCCGACGCGAAATATAAATAGCCATTGTGTATCCGCATGCAATTGGAAAGACCGCCCGGGTTATCATAATCGCCAAATCTTACAATGGAATCCGCTTTGCCATCGTTGTCAACGTCTCTTATTGCAACGTTGCCACCCTCTCCTTTTTCTGAATGACTCAACTTTACATAAATGTCTCCATTGTCATTCACTGCAAGATGTCGTGCAGGGCCAATACTGTCTGCAACTACAATGGCTTCAAAATTGCCGGGGAGAAAAAGCCCACCGTTGCCAGGATCACCTTTTGGTAATTCGCGTTTTGTGTTGCAGCCGGTGATATTGATCGCAGCGGGAAAGAAAAAAATGATAACTGTATAAATGAAAATTATGTTTTTCCTGCACATGGCTTTGGTTGCTTCAATATAAATTACCGATGTCTTCTAAAGTTATTGTTTCCATGGTTGCGCGGCCAGGCCATTGAGATCCCAAACAATTTTTCCCGCCCGAACTGTAAGCTCTGCTTCCAGTTTTTTATTTCCCTCTAACCTGTTGCCTCCAGCATCAATAAAACCAAACTTCCCTTTTTGAACACTCAAAACAGCAATGTCCGCAACAGCACCCTCACTGAGATTTCCAAGATCTTCGCGTTTGATCGACGTGGCAGGATTCCATGTGGCACGTTTCACTACATCTTCAATGCTCATGCCTATGGCCATATATTTTGACATGATATTTAACATGCTTTTCATACCGGCATTCATGCTGAAACGATGCAGGTCGCTGCCAAAGGAATTGGGTGCAAGACCTTGTTGAAAAGCAGGTATAGCCTGGCTAAACCAAAAGCCTGCGCCACCGTGACCAACATCGAACAAAACACCTTTTTTCTGCGCCATCAAAACAAAGGGACGAACGTTTCCATGCTCATCAACAATAGGCATTCTTTCAGAGACCTGTTCGTAAGAATGAGTGATGATGTCACCGGGCCGCATCATTTGCAATTGATCTTCCAAACTATATTGCGGCAGATGACATTCGACAAACACGGGCCTACCTGATTTTTTACCTGCCTCTAATGCCTTATTAAATGGGCCCCAGTCGCTTCCTTCATAATGACCGATCTTAATGCCTACGACGATGTCTTTATATTTCTCTGCAACAAAAGCCGCAGAATCCGCATTCATATCACTCAGGTCTTCCTGCATTGGTTTGCCACTCATGCCCGAGCCCACAATATTCAGAAACGCAAGCACGCGTGTTTGGGATTTATCGATCACCTGCTCTTTAAACAACGGAAAATTGCGCCATCCTGAAGTACCTGCATCAACAACAGTTGTGACTCCAGACTTAAATGAAAAATCGTCAGGCGATACGCTGTAAATACCATCAGCAAATTTATCGGCCTTGCTTCCCACAAACACATGCGTATGTATGTCTATCAGTCCGGGCACAACATACAATCCAGCCGCATCGATTGTTTTCTTTGATCGCGTTGGAGAAATATCATTATCCACTTTAACGATCTTTCCATTTGAAAGAGCCACATCTTTTATTGTGTCGATATTATTTTTTGGATCGATAACGTGGCCGTTCTTTATTAACAGATCATATTGCTGGCCCTGCGTAGCCACCGGAAGAAAAAATAAAAAAGCAACCAGGGCTGTTCCGGCCATTAAACCGACTGTGATGGATAATTTTGATGAAAGCATTAAATAATATGCTGAGTAACCTGTTAATTATTTTTTCTGTAATTCTTCTTCCCATAATGGAGCACTGATGCCATTAAGATCCCAAACAATTTTTCCGGCGCGCAAGGTTAATTCTGCCTCCAGTCTTTGTGTGCCTTTTAATTTTGTTTTACGAACGTCAAGGAATCCAAAATCTCCTTTGCGCAAATTGAATACAGCAATATCTGCCTCCGAGCCCACACTTAAATTTCCAAGATCAGTTCTCCTGATAACACTTGCCGGGTTCCAGGTGGAACGCAAGATCACATCCTGAAGACTCATACCCATGTTAAGGAACTTAGACATAACATTGCTCATGTCCTTCATACCGCTGTTCATACTTTCCGCATGAAGATCAGTGCTGATCACATTTGGCTGAAAACCTTGCTGCATTGCAGGCACAGCCTGGCGCCAAGAGAAGGCACCACCACCGTGTCCCACATCGAAAATGATCCCTCTTTTTTGGGCCTGGAAAACGAATGGTTTCACCTTGCCATTGTCATCGACAATAGTCTCCCTGACTGTGGGACCGTATGAAAATGTGTGCGTAAAAATGTCTCCGGGCCTGAGATGTTGCATGAACAACGCTTCAATGGAATTTGGTGGTTGATGTTCTCCAAAATCAACCATCACGGGAACATTTGCAAGATTACCAGCCTGCACTGCACGATCCACCTGCGTAAAATCTCCCCAGTAATGGGCTGCCTTAATTCCTACAATGATCTCAGGGAATAATTTTTTTATCATGTAAGCCGCCTGCTGTGGATTCATGTCGGTAGTGTCTTGTTCTTCATAACGCCCTACCATACCGTTGCCAACAATATTTAATAGGGCCAGTACCCGCGTTTGTGACCTGTCGATAGTTTGCTTTTTAAAAAGTCTAAAATTTCTCCACCCCGAAGAGCCAGCATCCACTACCGTTGTAACACCTGCGCGAAACGTAAATGCATCCGGCGGAAGGCTTGTTAATCCATTGGCAATATATGCGTCGACATCTGTCCCGTTAAACGCATGCACGTGCATATCAATAATGCCCGGCGTAACGTACAGGCCAGTTACATCAATTGTTTTTTTTGCTTGCTGCGGTGAAATATTTTTCGCAACCTGGAATATCTTGCCATTGGCAATGGCTACATCCATCTGCTCGTCAATTTTATTCTTAGGATCAATCACATGGCCGCCTTTCAACAATATATCAATTGGCTGTGCTCCTAAAACACCCCAAACAAAAAAGTAAAAAACCACCAGCATAATGTGAATTGTTTTTCCAGGGAAGCTATGCAGTAATCTTTTTCGATACATTCTGTCTTAAGATTTTAATAAAGTTTCAAGCGCTGTAAAGCATTATTGCAGCACGCACGCGTTTCTATAACTCCAAGGACCCATACGAAATACCCGTTGACTTTTTTATCATGTTGCTAATGGCGGTCCACCGGGTACCACGATCTTTTCACGGGGAAGTTTAGTATTGTTGCGTTTGGCTACAAATTTTGCGGTTCGATATTCACCCATATAAATCGATCCCGAGATGGTATCCCCCGAAAGTGTGCCTGAAAAAATAAAACTAATAGCATCGCCCGGAAGGCGATCAACACTGCGAAGTTTAACCGCATTACCTTCGATGGTACCCCGCATATCTCTCACCGTAAACTCTCCTTTGTGCATGCCCTGTATCCAGTTACCATCCTGTTCAATAATCAAGGCATGTTTACTGGTGCTGCTGAAAAATTCGATGTCTGCATCCCATCGCCCGGAAATATTTGCCGAAGGCGCTTCTAGTTCCGTTGGTTTCGGATCGCGTTTTTGTGACAGCACACCATAAATACGATTGGCTACAATCTTATCATTGCCTGGTTGCATCTGGCCCGTTGTAATATTAATAGAAGTTTTTCCGTCTTTGGTTTGAGCGCCGATAGCCACTCTCGGTTTGTTTCTGCCCAACTCTTCTGCAACTTCCTCGCCCGTAATATTAAGCTGCGCAGGATCCCAATAAATATTTAGTACAGGAGAACGGTTCGAAAGTTCAGTAGGCTCAAACACTGAAGTGGTAACACCCCCGATTGTAGAAACTTTCTCAGCAATATGATTCAGCCAGGAAAGCCAGGTTTTCCATTCACCAGGATGATCACGCTTCGTCCATGCCTCCACCGCAGCAAGCATTCCCATCATTTCCTCGCGACCAACTTTATTATCGCGACCCGGTCCATGATGAGGAGAGCTGGCTTGCCATGCCGACATCAGGATATCCTTTCTTCCAAGTACGAGGCCAGCGCATTGTGGGCCACAAATAGCCTTGCCACCGCTATACACTACCACGTCCGCGCCACC
>JADMIO011409339.1_pt1 | contig 17996 bp, 16 predicted proteins | sample 8958161 | NCBI WGS metagenome assembly JADMIO01 (sample SAMN16585339, study PRJNA669376) | soil metagenome | isolation source: Crop rotation soil | place: USA: Cullars Rotation, Alabama | collected 2011 | reverse complement strand
CGCGACAACTTGTCCACGTGGAATTCTAAGCTTAGGATCCCAATGTGCTGGAAAGGGGGAAAACTGCGATTAAACTTCCGGTTCCATCGTCTCCAGGAAGCGCACCGCTTCGCCCTGCGAGGGTTTGACCAGCTCGCCCTGCCACATCACTTTGCGGCCGCGGACGAAAGTCCCAACCGGCCAGCCCGTCACCCTCATCCCGTTGTAGGGCGTCCAGCCGGCGCGCGAAGCAATCCAGCGGTCGGTGATGGTCTCGCGCCGCTTGAGATCGACCACGGTCAGATCGGCGTCGTAGCCGGCCGCGATGCGGCCCTTGCGGGCGATGCCATAGATGCGCGCGGGCCCCGCACTGGTCAGATCGACGAACCGCGCCAGCGACAGCCGGCCGGCGTTGACGTGATCGAGCATGATCGGAACAAGCGTCTGCACGCCGGTCATGCCGGAATGGGTCTTGGGGTACGGATGCGCCTTTTCCTCGCGGGTGTGCGGGGAGTGATCCGAGCCGATACTGTCGATGACGCCTTGGGCGAGCCCATGCCAGATGCCATCGCGATGCGAGACGTCGCGCACCGGAGGGTTGAGCTGGGCGAGTGTGCCAAGCCGTTCGTAGCAGTCGGGCGCGTAAAGGGTGAGGTGTGAGGGCGTTGCTTCGGCCGTCGCCACATCCTTGTGTTCGCGCAGGAACGCGATCTCCTCCCGGGTGGTGATATGCAGCACGTGGACCCGCTTGCCGGCCTCGTGGGCGAGCCGGATAAGGCGCTGCGTGCACATCAACGCAGCGGTGGCATCGCGCCACACCGGATGCGAGCGCGGGTCGCCCTCGACGCGGAGATGCATGCGTTCGCGAAGGCGATATTCGTCCTCGGAGTGAAATGCAGCGCGGCGCCTGATCGCCTTCAGGACGTTGCGCACGCCCTCGTCGTCCTCGATCAGGAGCGACCCGGTCGAGGAGCCCATGAACACCTTGACGCCGCATGCGCCGGGCAGCCGTTCGAGCGTTGCGAGCTCATGGGTGTTCTCGCGCGTGGCGCCGACATAGAACGCGAAGTCGCAATGCATGCGGTGATGGCCGCGCGCGACCTTGTCGGCCAGCGCCGCTGCCGTGGTGGTGGTGGGCTCGGTGTTGGGCATCTCGAACACGGCCGTGACGCCGCCCAGCACCGCGCCGCGCGAACCGGACTCCAGATCCTCTTTATGCGTCAGACCGGGCTCGCGCATGTGCACGTGGCTGTCGATCACGCCCGGCAGCACGTGCAGGCCCCGGCAATCGATGACCTCGGCGGCAGCCGATCCCACATCGCCGATGGCGGCGATCCGGCCACCGGCAATCGCCAGATCGCGGACCCCCTCGCCGTCCTGGTTGACGACCGTGCCGCCCTTGAGGATCAGATCGTAGCCTGCCGCCATCGGTCTCCACCAATTCCAATCAACGCCCAAAGGCATGCCACTTGAGGAGCCAACATCAGCGGCTTACGTTCGCCGAGGCAACAAGGAATCGCATGAAAGCGGCACTTCTCCCCGACCGTGGCGTGGTCAAGGTCGCAGGCGCCGAGGCGCGCACCTTCCTCAATGGGCTGCTCACGACGGATATCACCAAGCTCACGCCCGCGCTGGCGCGGTTCGGCGCGCTGCTCACGCCGCAGGGCAAGATCGTCGTCGACTGCATTGTGGCTGAGGCGCCGGCCGAGGACGGCGGTGGCCTGTTTCTCGATTGTCCCCGGGCGCTCGCGGGCGATCTCGTGCAAAAGCTCAACTTCTACAAGCTGCGCGCCAAGGTGATCTGCGAGGATCTGTCGGAGGTGCTCGGCGTCATGGCGGTCTGGGACGGCGCGGGCGCGACCGAATATGGCCTGATCTATCCCGATCCGCGTCTGTCGGCACTTGGCCAGCGCATCATGCTGCCACCGCATCTGGCGAAGGAGACAGCGGCCGATCTGGGCGCCGCGCTTGTGGAGGCACAGGCCTACGAGGCGCACCGCATCGCGCTGGGCGTGCCGCGCGGCGGGCTCGATTTCATCTACGGCGACGCCTTCCCGCACGAGGCCGTCATGGATCAGCTTGCCGGCATCGATTTCGACAAGGGCTGCTACGTCGGCCAGGAGGTGGTGTCGCGCATGGAGCATCGCGGCACCGCGAGGAACCGCATCGTTCCAGTGACCGCCGGCAGTTTCGCGCCCGACGGAGGCGTGCCGGTCATGGCCGGCGACAAGCAGGTCGGCGTCACCGGCTCGCATGCCGGCAATCGCGGCCTTGCCATGCTGCGGCTCGATCGCGTCGCCGATGCGCGCGTCGCCGGTGTCCCGCTCATCGCCGGAGGAGTGCCGATCGAGCCGCAGAAGCCGGATTGGGCGAAATTCGATTGGCCGGGGGAGAAGGTTTGATGAGCGGCGCGGTCCTACATCCGGATGGAAAGCATCGCTGTCCGTGGCCCAAAGAAGACAATCCGCTCTACGTCGCCTACCACGACGACGAATGGGGCGTGCCGGAGTACGACGACCAGGCGCTCTACGAGAAGCTTGTGCTCGACGGCTTCCAGGCCGGCTTGTCCTGGATCACGATCCTGCGCAAGCGCGACAACTTCCGCCGTGCCTTCGACAACTTCGATCCGAGCAAGATCGCCCGCTACGACGCGCGCAAGAAGGCCAAGCTGATGGCGGACGCCGGCATCGTGCGCAACCGCCTCAAGGTCGAGGGCGCGGTGCTGTCGGCGCGCGCCTATCTCGAGGTGATGGAGAAAGGCCCGGGGTTCTCGGCGTATCTCTGGGATTTTCTCGACGGCAAGCCGAAGGTCAACAAGTTCCGCGACACCAAGCAGGTGCCGGCGGAGACACCGCTGTCGCAAAAGATGTCCAAGGAGTTGTCGGCGCGCGGCTTCAAGTTCGTCGGCCCGACCATCGTCTATGCCTTCATGCAGGCGGTCGGCATGGTCAACGACCATCTGGTGAAGTGCCACTGCCACGAGACCGTGCAGACACACGGCAGGAAGAAGACATAGCGACCACTCCTTCTATGCCCCGCAAGCCGATAGTGAAAAAAGAAAGCCGCGCCTGGCAGCGCATGCTGTCGGGACGGCGCCTCGATCTGCTCGACCCTTCACCGCTTGACGTCGAGGTCGCCGACATCGCCCACGGCCTCGCCCGCGTCGCCCGCTGGAACGGCCAGACCGAGGGCGCACACATTTTCTCCGTCGCCCAGCACACCTTGCTGGTGGAGGTGGTGGCGCGCGCGCGCTGGCCCAATCTCGACCGCAAGGCTCGGCTGGAAATCCTGCTGCACGACGCACCGGAATACGTCATCGGCGACATGATCTCGCCGTTCAAGGCGGTGATCGGCGGCGCCTACAAGGTCGTCGAGGCGCGGCTGCTCGCGGCGATCCATCTGCGTTTTGGCCTGCCGGTCAAGCGCTCGGACGAGATCGCACGCATGATCAAGACCGCCGATCGCGGTGCAGCGTATCTCGAGGCGACCAGACTTGCCGGCTTCAGCGCGCCCGAGGCGCGGCGCTTTTTCGGGCCGCCGCCGCTGCTGTCGCCGGCGATCGAACGCGACTATCTGACGCCCTGGCCCGCCGGCACGGCCGAGAAGCGATTCCTGGAGCGCTTCAATGCCTTGGCGAAAGACTAACGCTGTTTCGCGGTAAGCCGGTCATGACGACGGCACATTTCGGCTTTATATGAGGCCCGTAACTTCGGAACGATTGAATGATCCACGTCTGCTCCCTCGCCCGCCTGCATGACACCGTCGCGGAGACCGGCGCGAGCCATATCGTCACGCTGCTGCGCTTGATCGACCGCGTCCAGCGGCCGGTCAGTATTGCCGAGGCCAATCACCTCATTCTCGGCATGGACGACATCAGTATCCCGATGGATGGCTATACCCATCCCGCCGAGGAGCATGTCCACGACCTCATCAAGTTCGTGCGGCGGTGGGACCGCAGCGCGCCGGTGGTCATGCATTGCTATGCCGGGATCAGCCGCTCCACCGCCGGCGCTTTCATCACCGCCTGCACACTCAATCCCAGCCGCGACGAGGCGACGATCGCGCGCGCCATCCGCGACTCGTCCAAGACTGCCATGCCCAACATCATGCTGGTCGGCCACGCCGACCGCATCCTCGGCCGCAACGGCCGCATGATCGCGGCGGTCGAAGCGCTCGGCCCCGGCATACCGGCCCTGGAGGGCGAACCCTTCCGGCTCGATCTGGAATGATCCATGATCGGCTTATGGATCGTGACAAAGACAGAGCCACGGCCGAAGCACATCTGACGCCGATTGAAGTGGGGCTTACCGCTGCGATCGTCGCCGTGGAGGCCGAGGAGCCGCGCATTTTGATCGCGGCCGATCCGAAGGGCGGCGCGCGCGCCGGCCTGCCGTTCGGCCCGTTCGACCCGCTGTCGCATCGCACATTCGAGATCGGCCTGCGCAACTGGGTGGCGGCGCAAACCGCGCTCAACGTCGGCTACGTCGAGCAGCTCTACACCTTCGGCGACCGCGGGCGTCATGCCCGGCCCGACGACACCGGCATGCACATGATTTCGGTTGGATACCTGGCGCTCACCCGCATGTCCGACAACGCCGCGGCGTTGCGCGAAGCCCATGCCGGCTTCGAGCCCTGGTACCGCTTCTTTCCCTGGGAGGACTGGCGCAACGACAGGCCGGAGATTCTCGACCAGACCATCGTGCCGCTGCTGGAGCAGTGGGCAAGGTTGGCAGCCAAAAGCGAGCCGCCTGGTCCACTGGGCCGGCGCGAGCGGCTGCGGCACTGCTTCGGTGTCGGCCGTTCGCCCTGGGACGAGGAGAAGGTGCTGGACCGCTACGAGCTGCTCTACGAGGCCGGGCTGGTCGAGGAGGCGCGCCGCGACGGCCGCGAGGCCAACGTGCCGCGCACGAAAATCCCTCCCCTCGGCGAGCCGATGCGTTTCGACCACCGCCGGATTCTCGCGACCGCCATCGCCCGGCTGCGCGCCAAATTAAAATACCGCCCGGTCGTGTTCGAATTGATGCCGGACGAATTCACGCTGACCGAATTGCAGCGCACCGTCGAGGCCATCTCCGGCCGGCATCTGCACAAGCAGAATTTCCGGAGACTCGTGGAAACCGCGGAGCTGGTCGAGCCGACCGGCGAGACCTCGACTGCGACGGGCGGGCGGCCAGCCGCACAATTCCGCTTCCGGCGCGACGTTGTGCAGGAGCGGCCTGCGCCTGGGTTGCGGCTGGGCGGAAGGTCATAGACCGTCCTCGGATTGAACTATTCCGAAGCTTCGCACGACCACCGACGGCGCAGCCTGTGGGTTGCGCCTGGGCGCGCTATCGACCGACGCTCGGCTCGCCTAGAATCGGCCTTGCGGGGGCGTCCCATGGAATTCTTCGTTCTGCTCGGTCTATTGCTGCTGGCGTTTCCGATCATCGCCATCGTGGCTCTGGCCAAGACCATCGGCATCAACGATCGCCTGCGTATGATTGAGACGCGGCTGGCGGTGCTGGAGCCGTACGGCGGATCCGGCGCTCCAAGGGCAGCACCGCAACCAGCCCCGCCACCACCCGCTCCGGAACCGACACCCGTTCCCCCCGTCCCGGCCGCAGCAGCCGAACCGCCTCGCGTAAGAGAGCCGGCCCCACCGCCGCCACCCAAACCCGCGACCGTTCCGCCTGCGCCGCCTTCGGAGCCGGCGGAGCCCGAGCGCGTCATCAGCTTCGAGGAGCGATTCGGCACCCGCTGGACGGTCTGGATCGGCGGCGTGGCGCTCGCGCTCGGCGGCATCTTCCTGGTGAAATATTCCATCGAGGCCGGGCTGATCGGCCCGGGACTTCGTCTGTTCTTCGGCGCACTGCTGGCGGCTGCTCTGGTCACTGCCGGCGAATGGGCGCGGCGCAAGGAACAGCTCGCCGGGATTGCCGGCATTCCGTCGGCGCACATCCCGAGCATCCTCACCGCCGCCGGCACCACCGTCGCCTACGCGACGGTCTACGCGGCCTATGGGCTCTACGGCTTCCTCGATCCGGCCTTCGCCTTCGTGCTGCTCGGCGCGGTCGCGCTGGCGACGCTCGGAGCCGCGCTGCTGCACGGTCCGGCGCTGGCGGCGCTCGGCCTCGTCGGCGCCTATGTAACGCCGCTGCTCGTTGCATCGTCCGCACCGAACTACTGGGCGCTCTATGTCTATCTCGCGGTGGTGACCGTTGCGGCCTTTGCGCTGGCGCGAATGCGCATGTGGCTGTGGCTTGCCGTCACCGCTGTCGGCTTCGGCTTCTTCTGGACGCTGCCGGGCGTCCACGACAGCCGCGTCGAGGCGCTCGCTCCCCACCTATTCCACGTGATCGTTGGATATGCGCTGGTCGCCGCGCTCGTCGTCGCGGGCCTCTACCGTGGACCCGAGCCCGCGCCGAACCAGGTCGACCCGGTCTCGTCGCTGACATTGTCGGTCTATCTGTTCGCCGCGCTGATCCTGACGCTCGCAAGCCGCCACGATCCGGCGGCGCTCACGGTGTTCAGCCTGCTGACGGTTGCGACGCTTGCCATCGCCTGGCGCGCGGAGGCCGCAGCCGGCGCAGTTGCGGCCATCGCCGTGCTCGTTGCCGTTGTCATCATCCGCTGGTCGCTCTCAGCCGAGATCGAGCACCTCATCGCACCGGCCGGCGCCGCCGGCCAAGCCGCGCCGCAGCCCTGGCAGTGGGATATCGGCCCCCATCTGGTGCTGGGGTTCGGCTTCGCGATCCTGTTCGGAGCGGCGGGCTTCCTGGCGCAAGGCCGCTCGAACTGCCCGACCGTGACCTTGATCTGGAGCGCGGCCGGCATCGCGGTCCCGCTGCTGATCCTGATCGCTCTGTACTATCGAATCTCAGGCTTCGAACGCTCGATCCCGTTCGCCGGGCTGGCGCTGCTGCTCGCCGCGCTGTTCGGCTGGGCGACCGAACTCCTCAGCAAACGCGAGCCGCGGCCGGGCGTCGCCGCATCCGCAGCGCTTTACGCCACCGGCACCGTTGCCGCGCTGGCGCTCGCTCTGACCTTCTCGCTGGAAAAAGGCTGGCTTACGGTCGCGCTGGCCCTGATGGTCCCGGGCATCGCCTGGATCGCCAACGAGCGCCCGTTCGCGATGCTGCGCTGGCTTGCCGCCGCCGCCGTAGTGCTGGTGCTGGCGCGGATCGGCTGGGAGCCGCGCATTGTCGGCGCCAATGTCGGCACGACGCCGATCTTCAACTGGCTGCTCTACGGCTACGGTATCCCCGCCATCGCCTTCTGGGTCGGCGGCCATCTGCTGCGCAAGCGCGGCGACGATCAGCCCTGCCGCATGGTGGAAAGCGCCGCGATCCTGTTCACGGTCCTGACGGCATTCCTCGAAATCCGTCATTACATGAATGGCGGCGATATCTATCGCCATACCAGCGCGCTTGGCGAACTCGCGCTCCAGGTCTGCACCGGACTTGCAATGACGATCGGCCTCGAACACGTCAGGCACCGGACCGGCAGCGCCGTGCACAACGCCGGCGCAATCGTTCTCGCGGCCCTGACGTTCGGCGCCATCGTGCTCGGCCTCTGGATGACCTGTAATCCGCTGTTCACCGGCGAGCCGGTCGGCAGCGCCTTCATCAATCTCATTCTGCTGGGCTACGGCATCCCCGCGGTGCTGGCCATCGTGCTGGCGATGCGGACGCGCGACGTGCGGCCGCCGCCTTATCGCATCTGCGCGGCGGCCATCGCCGTGCTGCTCATGCTGAGCTATCTCTCGCTCGAGGTACGAACGCTCTACCATGGGCCGGTGCTGTATCACGGCGCGGCCTCGGACGCCGAGCAGTACACCTATTCGGTGGTCTGGCTTGCCTACGGTGTGGCGTTGCTGCTGTTCGGGATCGCGTTCCGCTCCCAGCCGGCGAGGCTTGCGTCGGCGGCCATCACGCTGCTCACGGTCGCCAAGGTGTTCCTGATCGACATGTCGGGACTAACCGGCGTGTTCCGCGCGCTGTCCTTTATCGGGCTGGGGCTGGTCCTGGTCGGGATCGGCTGGCTTTACCAGCGTCTCCTGTTTCCGCCGCGGCCAAAAACACAAGCGGCGCCGGTCTGAATCCGGCGCCGTCAGGAATCAAGTGCGCGGCCTAGACCTATCTCGGACTGATATCGCACCAGAGCGGCCCGGTGCTCAGCCGGAAGCGGCCCTGGGCCTCTTCGGACACCGGATAGCAGCCACCACCGCCGCCGCCGAACTGCTTCCAGGCGAGGCAAATCTCCACGCCCTTGACGCGCATGACGGCGTGATCGGTCTCCTCGCGGGGATCCGACGGACGCCGGTAGGACACGTTGGCAACGCCCGACGTGCTGACCTGTCCACGACCAATCGTGCCGTCGACGCATTGAATGAGAAAATTCTTGCCGGTGAGAAACCGCGCCACGTCACCCCCGTGAACCTGCCGTCCGGCAAATGCCAGAGACGTCCCCGTGAGTGCGAGAGCGACCGCAACGCCCGCGAGGACAAGATGCTTGCGCTTTGGCATGATCGAACCCGTACCGATGAATTTCATTTGAGGGCCTCCCCTTCGCAAACGACCAAACATCATTTGCGCGCTGCCGTCGCGCATGGAATGTTCCGACGGTTAATGTCGGAGCCTGCGCAAACCTAGATGCCGCCTGGAGTTAATGGTGAATGCTATCGTGGGATGATTTTCGCACCGTGAAGGCGATCGCGGATCGCGGATCGCTGATCGAAGCGGCCAAGATTCTACGGATTAACCAATCAACCGTGTTTCGAAAACTCGGACAGATCGAGCACCAACTCGGCGCGCGATTGTTCAAGCGCAACCGGTCCGGCTACACGCTCACGCCGCGCGGCGAGGAGATGGTGCGGCTCGCGACACGCATGGAGCAGGACGTCACGGCCTTCGAACGGGGGGAGCAGACGCCGCCGGCATCGGGGGAAGGCGCGTTCGTCACGGGCCTCGTGCCGGCGGAGCAGATCATGGCGCGCAGCGGCCTGGAATTCCTGGCCGACATGATCGCCGGCAAGCTGCCGCAGCCGCCGATGTGCGCGACGCTGGGATTCCATCTGGCCGAAGTCTCGAACGGCTACGCCCGCTTCGACGGCGTGCCCGAATTCCGGCACTACAACCCGATCGGCACGGTGCATGGCGGCTTCGCCGCCACGCTCCTGGACTCGGCGCTGGGCTGCGCGATCTTCACGACGCTGGCCAAGGGCGAAGCCTGGACCACGCTGGAATTGAAGCTCAATCTGGTGCGCCCGATCAGCAAGGACACCGGCACCGTCCACGCCGAAGGCCGAATCATTCACCGCGGACGGACGGTCGCCACCTCCGAGGGGACCGTCAAAGACCAAGCCGGCAAGCTTTATGCCCACGCCACAACCACTTGCATGGTCTTTCCGGCTAAGCCCTGAAGGCGTAAAATCGCCATCAATCGCTCTAAGATTTGCGGCGTTTCTTCAAATTATTTCAATCGGGAGGTCTGTCATGCGGAAATCCGTGCTCGTTGCGGCCGCCAGTGCGACGGCGCTTGCCCTGTCATCGTCCCAACCCGCGTTGCCGCAAGCCGATGTCGATCAGCAGCTCGGCAACGTGCATTTCGAGACATCGTGCAACGAGGTCGCGCAGCGCCGCTTCGACCGTGCGATGCGGTATCAGCACTCCTACTGGTACAGCAATGCCAAGGAGATATTCGAAGAGACGCTGAAAGCCGATCCGAACTGCGCCATGGCGCAGTGGGGCATCGCACTGACGCTGATGGACAATCCGCATAACTCCATTCCGCGCGCCAATCTCGCACCCGGCCTCGCAGCGATCCAAAAGGCCAAGTCGATGAACGCAAAAACCGAGCGCGAGCGCGACTACATCGACGCGCTGCTGGTGATGTATGCCGATTATGAAAAGCTAACCCATACCCAACGCATGCGCTTGTTGCGCGACGCGCAGGAGAAGGTGGCCGCGAAATACCCCAAGGATGACGAGGCGCAAATCGCCTACGCCATCACGCTCAATACGTCGGCCGATCTGAACGACAAGACCTATGCCCAGCAGAGCAAAGGGGCGGCAATCCTCGAACCCATCTCGAAACGCCTGCCGCAACACCCGGGCGTCACGCACTACCTGATCCACCTCTACGACTATCCGGAGACTGCCGCTAAGGGGCTGGAAGCCGCGAACCGCTATGCCAAGGTCGCGCCAGCCGCGCCCCACGCCCAGCACATGCCGTCGCATATCTATACGCGCGTCGGGTACTGGAAGGAGTCGATCGAGTCCAACATTGCCTCCGTGAAAGCGGCCAAGGCGGAGAAGTCGGTCGGCAATTATCTGCACGGCCAGGACTACATGGTCTACGCGCACCTTCAACTGGGCCAGGACAAGGAGGCGCTCGCGGTTCTCGAAGACATGAAGAATGCCGAAAATTTCAATCCAAATATTTCGGGCGGCAACTATGCACTCGCAGCTTCTCCGGCCCGCTATGCCATGGAGCGTGGCGATTGGAGCGCGGCCGCGCAGCTGCCGGTGCGACCGAACTCGTTTCCCTACGTGATGGCGCTTTCGCACTTCGCGCGCGCGGTCGGGGCGGCGCGTTCGGGCAAGCCGGATGCCGCGAAGGCCGACATCGCCAAGCTCGCTGAACTGAGCGGCAAGTTGCGCGACGCCAAGGAGGCCTATTGGGCTGAAATCGTCGATATCCAGCGGCAGGCGGCAACCGCGTGGGTGCTGAATGCCGAAGGCAAGTACGACGATGCACTCAAGGCCATGAGCGCGGCCGCCGACGCCGAAGACAAGACCGAGAAGGCGGCTGTCACTCCCGGGCCCCTGGCGCCAGCGCGAGAACTCTATGGCGAGATGCTGCTGGAACGCGGCATGGCAAAAGAGGCCATGACGGCCTTTGAGGCCACCAAGGTGAAGGAGCCGAACCGCTTCCGTGGCTATGCCGGGGCAGCCCAGGCCGCCGAAAAGCTTGGCAACCGCGATGCCACCAAAGCCAACTATGAAAAGCTCATCGAGCTCGTGGGCAGGCAACAATCCGACCGCCCGGAGGTTAAGGCCGCTTACCAATTCCTCGGTAAGTCCTAGCGGCGGTGGCCAGACCGGGCTACCGGTGATGCGATGCGCAGAACGTCAATCATCCTTGCGGTAGCGGCCTTCGCGCTCGGCGGGCTCGTCGGCGCCTACGCCTTGCTGGCCGAGCGGCCGGTGGAGCGCGGCGCAGCGACGGGCGCGATCCATCCAGCCTGGATCGAAGTGCAATGGCCGTTCCCCTTGGACCAGTGGGGCAAGGGCAAGGCGTTTCGCTGCAAGTCCGCCGACTGCGGCGTGGAGGTCACCGTCTATGTCCGCGCCAAGATCGGCTTCTGCAACTGCGCCACCGGCGTCTCCGACGACGAGGAGCTCGACCGGATCAGCGACTACGATCTCATCGGCAACAAGCTTGCCGCGCTCGGCCCCGGACGGCCGATCGCGGTCGCCTGGATGAAGGGCCGCAGCCGTGCCTTCATGCTCAGCGGCCAGCCGGCGGGGAAATCGGCGCTATCGGTGGGCTTTAACGACCGCTGCGATGCAATCGTCGCAACCGCCGTGCTGGGTCACGATCAGCCGGGTTCGATGGAGCCCGCGGTGCTGGAATTCCTCAACAGCAAGACGGTGGTGCATTGGGCAGAGGTTACGCTGGGGCTCTAGTCCTCGCCGGCCGAAGCGCGGACGCCGCGCAGCCGATAATTCGGTTCGGCCTGCAGATCTCCGCGCGAACCGCGCCGGGTGAAATTGCAATAGGCAAAGCCCAATCCCGAGACGGAACCGCGGAAGCTCACCTGGCTGGTGCGATCGAGATTGAAGCAAGGCTCGAACGGCAGGCCGCGGAGCGAGGCGCAGTAGCGATCACCCTTGGTCCGCAACGTGCCGGTCGGCAGCGCCACGTAGCGGCGCGGCCCCTCGCCGCCGGGCTGGATGTAGCCCGCGACCGAGCCGTCGGCATAAATCCGGCCGCTGCCGTTGGTGCCGTCAAAGCAGTTGTAGGTGAAGTGCTTGCCGGCGATGAAATGCCGAGCCTCGGCGGCCCGCATTTCCTCGGCTTTGGCGGGAATTGCGCAGACAGCCGCACAAACCAGAGCGGCCGCAACCGGGGCCAGACGCTCGATCCTCAAGGACATTTCCCCCAACTCCACCCATACCTGACCGGGCCGTTAACACACCGGTTACCATAGAATCGGGGCGATCATGCCTGACGTTCGTAGCCAAACCCTGAACGTCTTTACCGGATCTTGACCACGATCCGCCCCCGAACCCGGCCCTCCAGGATGGTGCCAGCCACGTCAATCACCTCGGACAAGCCGATTTGACGGGTCATTCCCTCAAGTTTGCCGCGATCGAGATCGGAATCCAAGCGCTGCCAAGCTTCAGTCCTCAGCTTTGGCGAACATTGCACAGAGTCGATGCCCAAAAGCGACACCCCGCGCAAAATGAACGGCGCGACGCTGCTTGGCAGGTCCATGCCGCCAGCCAAACCGCAGGCGGCGACAGCGCCGCCATATTTGGTCATCGCCAGCAGGTTCGCGAGCGTCGTGGACCCAACGGAGTCGATGCCGCCGGCCCAGCGCTCCTTGGCCAAGGGCTTCGGCGGCGCGGCGAGCTCCTTGCGGTCGATGATTTCGCTCGCACCAAGACCTTTCAGATATTCGCCCTCCTCCGGACGGCCGGTCGAAGCGATCACCTGGAAGCCGAGCTTGGCGAGCAGCGCAATCGCGACTGAGCCCACTCCGCCGGCCGCACCCGTGACCACAATGGGTCCCCGGTCAGGCTTGATGCCGTGTCGCTCGAGCGCCATCACGGCCAGCATCGCGGTGTAGCCGGCGGTGCCGATCGCCATCGCCTGGCGCTCGTTCAGTCCGGCCGGCAGCCGCACCAGCCATTGGCCCTTGACGCGCGCCTTCTCGGCATAGGCGCCGAGATGGGTCTCGCCCGTACCCCAGCCGTTGAGGATGACCTTGTCGCCGGGCTTCCAGTCCGCATGCGATGAAGTTTCCACCTCGCCCGCGAAGTCGATGCCGGGGATCATCGGGAAACGGCGCACCACCGGCGCCTTCCCGGTGATGGCGAGACCGTCCTTGTAGTTGATGGTGGACCAGTCGACCCGGACGGTGACATCGCCGTCCATCAGGTTTGCTTCGTCGAATTCGGTCAGACTGACGGTCTGGCCCTTGTCGGCCTTCTCGACCACGATCGCCTTGAATTTTGCCACGGCCACCTCCGCGATGATTGCCGCTTTGTCGCGCGCGGCGGGGCGAGGCGCAAGCCTTGCTCAGGCCGGGACCGCCGCCGGACGCGGCACCGGCTTCTCGACGATCGGCAGATTGATGACCGCCGAGGCGACGCCAAAGAATATCGTTGCCCACCACACCACGTCATAAGAGCCGGTGCGTTCGAACAGCACGCCGCCGAGCCAGACACCAAGGAAGCCGCCAACCTGATGGCTGAAGAAGGCGAGCCCCAACAGCATGGTCAGCCAGCGATTTCCGAACATGATCGCGATCAGCGCCGAGGTCGGCGGGATGGTGGACAGCCAGAGCAGGCCCATGATGGCGCCGAAGGTCAGCGTCACAAGCGGGCTCGGCGGCAGCAGGATGAACAACAGGATCGCCAGCGACCGGCTGAAGTAGATGGCCGACAGGAGATAGCGCTTGGGCATCGCGTTGATCATGTAGCCCGCGGCAATCGAACCGACGATGTTGAACAGCCCGATCACCGCAATGGTCCAGCCGCCGACCGTAGCCGCCAGGCCACGATCAACCAAGTAGGCCGGCAGGTGCACAGTGATGAAGAAAAGCTGGAAGCCACAGGTGAAGTAGCCGAGCATGAGCAGCACGTAGCTGCGATGTCCGAGCGCCTCCGCTAGCGCCTGCGTCACGCTCTGCCCCGGCGCCATGAACGGCGCTGCCCCGGCGGCCCGGCGCGGCGCCGCAAGCGCCAGTGACAACGGCAGTACGGTCAACAGCACCCCGCCGAAGATCAGCAGCGTGGTCTGCCAGCCAACCTGGTCGATCAGCGCGATCGCCAATGGCGAGAACAGGAACTGCCCGAACGAGCCTGCCGCCGCTCCCGCGCCGAAAGCCACGCCGCGCCATTGGCTGGGCAGGAGCTTGGCGAACGCGCCGATCACCAGCGCGAACGAGCAGCCGCCGAGGCCGAGACCGATCAGCACGCCGGCCGCAAGGTGAAACTCGAGCGGCGTCTTGGCGTAGGCCATCCAGACGACGCCAACGATGTAGAGCACTGCACCGCCGATCATCACCCAGGCCGCGCCGAAGCGGTCGGCGAGCGCACCGGCAAAGGGCTGAGTCGCGCCCCACAACAGCATTTCGATGGCGAGAGCGAGCGCAAACACGTCGCGGCCCCAGCCGTTGGCGGCCGTCATCGGTGTCAGGAAAAAACCGAAGGTCGAGCGCGGGCCAAAGCCGATCAGGCTGATCAGGCAGCCGCAGACGACGATGACGAGCGGCGTGCGCCAGGACGACGAAGAAGCTACCGGACCGCCCGACATCACAGGCGATCAGGCCGCCGCCGGCATCGGGCGCGCCACCGGCTTCTCGACGATCGGCAGATTGATCACGGCCGAGGCCACGCCGAAGAACGCCGACAGCCACCACACCACGTCGTAGGAACCGGTCATCTCGAAGGCCAGGCCGCCAAGCCATACACCCAGGAATCCGCCGACCTGGTGGCTGAAGAACGCGAAGCCGAATAGCATGGTGAGCCAGCGCGTGCCGAACATCAGGGCCACCAGTCCCGAAGTGGGCGGAATGGTCGAGAGCCACAGCAAACCGGTGACGGCGCCGAAGATCAGCGTCGACGCGGTCGTGGCCGGGAACACGATGAAGGCCACGATCGACAGCGCGCGGGAGAAATAGATGAACGACAGCAGATAGCGCTTCGGCATCCGGCCGGACAAATAACCCGAGCCGAGCGAGCCGACGATGTTGAACAGGCCGATGAAGGCGATGGTCCAGGCGCCGATGTCGGCGCCGAGCCCGCGATCGACCAGATAGGACGGCAGGTGCACGGTGACGAACGCGAGCTGGAAACCGCAGGTGAAGAAACCGAGCACAAGCAGCACGTAGCTGCGATGGCCGAACGCTTCGAGCAGCGCCTGCTTGGATGACTGGGGCTTTGCCGCTCCGGACGCGGGCGCCGACCGCGGCGTCGCCAGCGCCATCGACAGCGCCATCGACAGCGGCAACACCAGTAGCAGGGAGGCGGCAAACACCATGAGCGCGGTTTGCCAGGAGAAGGCGTCGATCAGCGAATGCGCCAATGGCGAGTAGACGAACTGGCCGAACGAACCTGACGCCGTGCCAGCGCCGAAGGCAAAGCCGCGCCAGCTCTCCGGCACAAGCTTGCCGAGCGCACCAATCACCATCGGGAACGAGCAACCGGCGAGGCCGAAGCCCACCATGACGCCGGCCGAAAGATCGAGCGCCGCCACCGAGTTCGCGTTCGCCATCCAGGCGAGACCCAAGGCGTAGAGCACAGCGCCGGCGCAGAGAACACGCACCGGGCCGAAGCGGTCGGCGACCGCGCCGGCGAACGGCTGGGTCGCGCCCCAAAGCAAGTTCTGCACCGCAATCGCAAACGAGAAGACTTCGCGGCCCCAGCCGTGGCCAAACGACATCGGTGTCAGAAACTGACCGAGCGCCGAACGCGGGCCGAAGGCGATCAGCGCGATCACGCAGCCGATCAGAATGAGCACCGGCGGCGTCCGCCAGAAAGCAAGCTTCAGCGGCGCAGGCGCGGTCGTCGATGACATGGGAAAGCCCCGGAATTCCGGCGCCGGATTCGGCGCGGGATCGCCGCCATACTTAGTCGCTGCATCGGGCTGTCCAAAGCGAAAGTTCGTGATGACTTCGATTTCCGCCGCGCATGGCTGCATGGCAGTGCCGACAAACCGGACTGGCGCGACCTTGGCGGAAGTGCTATAGGATTTGCTCGAAGTGAGAATAACGGTCGGGAAATGCCGGCGGCAAGCCGGATGTTTTAATCCTCCTATATGCTCATATTGAGCATATAGGTTTATGAAAGCGCTCCACATGCTGACGCGGCCAACGGAAACCTTGACCGAACGGTCCCTGCTCTACCCAGGCGGCTTTATCTCGCCGCTGGAGATCGAGGACGCCGTCACCCGCGCACTGGCCGAAGACCTCGGCCGCGCCGGCGACGTCACCTCGATTGCGACGATTCCGCCCGGCACGCCGTGCCGCACGGTCCTGGCGGCACGCAAGGCCGGCACCATCGCCGGCCTGCCGCTGGTGGCGGCCTGTTTCCGCAAGCTTGCGCCCGACATCGAGATTAAGCCGCAAGCCCGCGACGGCGACAGCGTTGCTGCCAAGACCGTGCTGATGCACATCAATGGCGATGCCAACGCGGTGCTTTCAGGCGAACGCGTCGCGCTCAATTTCCTCCAGCACTTGTCCGGGATCGCGACCGCGACCGCGGCCTTTGTCCGCAAGGCTGGTGGCGGCAAGACCCGCATCTGCTGCACCCGCAAGACCACCCCAGGGCTGCGCGCGCTGGAGAAATATGCCGTGCGCTGCGGCGGCGGCTTCAACCACCGCTTCGGGCTCGACGACGCCATTCTGATCAAGGACAACCACGTCGCGGTGGCGGGCGGCATCCGCGCGGTGCTCGAACGCGCCCGCGCCTCGGCCGGCCATCTGGTGAAGATCGAGATCGAGGTCGATTCGCTCGAGCAGTTGCAGGAGGTGCTGGACTGCGGGCTCGCCGACGTGGTGCTGATCGATAACTTCGACGTGGCTTCGATACGCAAAGCCGTAACGCTGGTTGCCGGCCGGCTGGTGATCGAGGCGTCCGGCGGCATCACACTCGACACGATCGCCGAGATCACCGCAACCGGCGTGGACTACGCCTCCTCCGGCGCGCTGACGCATTCGGCGCCGGCCCTCGACATCGGACTCGACATCGAGATTTGACTGCCGCCTACATCTTCGCCTGGGGCGGCACGAACGGATGGTTCGGGACCTCGACCTGGTCGCCCCACGCGCGCGGCCGATAGAAACTGTGCACGCCGATCTTGTGCAGCTTTCGCATCTCGCCCACCCAGGACGGATGCACCCAGTAGGCGTGATAGTGCGTGGAGTGACCGATCTCCGGCAGCCAGATCTTGCCGTCGAGCATGTCGCGGGCAATCTCCTTGGCCTGCGTCCACATATCGGGCTCGTCGATCTTGTCGGGGATGCCGTCGCAGGCGAAGGTGAACTGACAGGCGAGCTTGCGGTGCGCGTTCTGGTAGACCACGCCGCAGACATTGTTCGGATAGAAGCCGGAGAATACCCGGTTCATCACCACCTGGGCGACCGCGATCTGGCCGCGCTTCACCTCGCCGCGAGATTCGAAATAGACCGCCTCGGCCAGGCACTTCTCCGATTTTGCGCGCTGACTGATGTTGAGGTTGAGCCGTTCGGCGGGCGTCCTCGGCCGCTTGTCGGCGCCGGTCACCTCGCCCTTCGAGGCAATCGTCTCGCCGGCCGAAGCGGCCGTGTCCGCTGTGGGCGCGGCTGACGTCGTTTCGAAATTGAAATCGTCCGCCGACGGCAACGCCAGCGCCGAGCGCTTGAGGTCCGGATCGTGGGCCGGGTGCTCAATCAAAACCTCGCCCTCCTCGGCGGGCCACGGCTGGATCGTGCCGACATCCTCGCCAATGGTGTTACCGAAATAGAGCCGCCCGAGCCGAACCGCGGCATCGCCCTCGCCTTCGGTGCCAAGCGCCGGCACTTCGGCGGGCTTTTCGAACGCCTTGGCCGGCACGGCAGGCTCCAGCGAGGCAACGGCATAGCTCGCCGGCTTCTCGGCCGGCAACGCATCCTTATCCGCCGCACTGGCAACATTCGCAGGATTGGGGAATGACACGGTCTTCACCCGTCCCGGCATCAGATCGCGGGTGCCCTCGGCCGGCGGCGTCTCTTCCTCACGCGGCCGCGTCACCAGGAGGTCGCCCTTGAGCCGGCGGTTGACCGACGG
>JADMIO010930509.1_pt1 | contig 17999 bp, 12 predicted proteins | sample 8958161 | NCBI WGS metagenome assembly JADMIO01 (sample SAMN16585339, study PRJNA669376) | soil metagenome | isolation source: Crop rotation soil | place: USA: Cullars Rotation, Alabama | collected 2011 | reverse complement strand
CCGGCTACAGAAAATCGCCGCCACGCCGGTATACGGGTTGGATAACGCCTGGCGCGGCCCGTATGCATTGAAGTAACGCAGCGCCACGGTCGGAATGCCGTACGCGCGCCCGCACACCAGGAACATCTCTTCATGGTCGCGCTTGTTGATCGAGTAGATCGAGTTCGGGAACAGCGGCTTACTTTCATCCGTCGGAGCAGGGCGAACGGGCCGGTCACAGTGTGGACAGTGCATCTCCCAGTCCCGCGCCAGCAATTGCGCCGCCGGGCGAAGCTGCGGATACACGGTCCCATCGATCTCGCACGCGTACTTGCCCTCGCCATAAATCGACATCGACGAGGCGACGAGCATCTTGCGCACGGTGTGCCGCTCGTTCGCCAGCACGTCCAGGAGCACCGCCGCCCCGCGCGTGTTCACGTCGACGTACCGCTCGATCTCGTACATCGACTGGCCGACCCCGACCGCTGCCGCCTGGTGGAACAACACCTCGACGCCTTCCAGCGCCTGACGGACCGCCTCGCGGTCCCGCACGTCGCCGACAATTAGCCGCGCATCCGGGTGGAGATACGAAGGCCGCTGGCGGGCCTCGCCGTGCACCTGCGGGTCGAGGTTGTCCAGCACGACCACCTCGTATCCCCGCTCGATCAACGCCTCCACGATATAGGACCCGATGAAACCGGCGCCCCCGGTCACCAGCACACGTCTAGAAGTCATCTACACTCTCCTATAAGAGAATTCGATCGAACGTCGCGCTGCCGTAGGTCCGGCTTGCAGCCGGACAATCCGAATCCGTCACGCTTCAACCGTAACCCACACCAGAATCAGGCCGCCCATCGCTTGCGAACCTGTTTGCGCACGAAACCGAGCGTATTCCGGCGGAGTGCGCCGAGACCGCCGGTGCGATAATGATACGTTGCTTCGTCCATCAACTGGCGCAGGCTCTTCTCCGGCGGCGGAGGCGGTCGCATGTCCGGCAGCGGGCTTTCGGGCCGGAAGGTCGGCGCGCGGCAAAACTCCGCCAATGGGCGAACCGCCCGGTCCCACGCCAATCGTTCGCTCGCCAGCCGCTGCGCATTGGCCGAACGGCGCGCCACGTCCGCCGGATCGGTCAGCGCTGTGCGGATGGCCGCGCGGATCGCCTCCGGCTCGTTCGGGTCAACGCTCCAGCCCGCCTGGTACTCGCCGATCCAGGCCGAGAGTTCGGCGTAGTTCTGATAGATCACCGGCAGGCCGCACCACAGGCTCTCCGCCGTGCGGGTGGTAAAGGCCAGTTCCCGTTCCAGGTTCGGAGCCATGACCTCGACCATCGCCGTCGCCCGCGCATACCGGGCCAGCAGGTCCTCGTGTGCGATCATCGGGTAGAAGTTCACCCGCGAATATCCGGCCAGGGCCTGGCGCACCCGCCGCGCAGGCTCCTCGCCGGTCGAGTGTACCGGGTGAGCGCCGCCATAGATCTCCAGGCTGCCCGGTCCAACCTCGGCCAACACCTCAGCAGTCGCTTGCAGCCCTGGGAGCGGGTCCTGCCAGGGCGAAAACACCCCGGCGAAGATCAACACCGGGTCCTCTGGGGGCGGCTGCCGCGCCGGTAGCCGGGGATCAAAAGCAACGGGCACGACCGCCAGACGCGCTTCCGGGTTCTCAACCCCGGCCAGGCGGAGCCAGGACAGAAAGTACCGCCGCTGCCGTTCCCCGGCACAGGTAAACGTGTCCGCCATGCGAATCGCGGACAGCTTGGCCCGAATATTGTCGGCCCGCGTTCCCCGCCCCTGTCGCTCCCGTTCGAGCAGGTGCGGGCCGTGAAAGTCGAGCACCGTCGGGCGGCGCAGCCGGGCCGTAAGCGCCATCGACGGCCAGTGACAGAACACGACCACCGCCGGGTCGGCACGCTCGATCACGTCCGCCTGATTCCCCTCTTCCCAGCGGACGAGTTCGACGCCAGTGGGCTGCGTTCGCCCGCGCATCACTACGTCCGGAACGGCATAGGCCGCCTGAAACCCGGCGGCCCGCAACCCTTCGCCCAGGCCCCAGGCGCGCAGCCCGGCGCCGGTTGTGGGCCAGCCCGGCAGCGGCAGCAGATCGGTGGTGACCACCAGTACCCGGTCGGGGCTCATGATTTGACCGCCCGGCGGCGCTGGATCTGCCAGCGCAGATACTGGCGCGCCTCCTGGTTCAGTTCACGGAAGCCTCCCCGGCCCAGCGCCGCGAGGGATTTGGCAAGGAGAGATTGGAGATTGGAGATTGGAGATTGAGGAATATGGCCTATCGGTTTTGGAGTCTCGCCAACCTGCGCTTGCGTGGCCTCCGATGCCACTCCGTCAGTCAATCTCCAATCTCCAATCTCAAACTTGCTCCGCCAGGCGCGGTCTTCTGCGAAATGCGGCCGGGCGCAGAAGGCAACCAGTGGCTCGGCGACGCGTTCCCAGGTCATCTCGGCGGCCAGCCGGGCGAAGGCAGCGCAGCGGGCCTGGCGGGCGTCCGGCTCGGACAGCAGCGCCAGCAGGGCGTCGGCCACCGCCTGCGGGTCGTCGGCCGGGACGGCGAAACCCAGCCCTTCCGCCTGCGCCCGCTGCGCCAGCGTGTCCCCCTGGGTGACAACCATCGGTAGTCCCGCCCAGATGTGGTCCAGCAGCCGGGTGCGGAAGGCAAAGCGGGTCTCGATGTGATCGTGGTGCAGGCTGAGGCCGACGTCCGACTCCAGCAGATACGCGCCTCGCTCCTGGTACGGCACCCAGTCGTTGAAGAACACCACCCGGTCGAGCAGGCCCAGTTCCGTAGCGAGGGCCTGGGCCTCATACACAATCCGCATCGGCGGCAGATTCGGGTTGGGATGCTTGATGCCCAGGAAGAATAACCGCGTATTGGGAAAGACGCGCGCGACGACGGCCATCGCCCGGATCGCCGTCAGCGGGTCGAGCCAGTTCCAGATCCCGCCCGCCCACAGGACCACCCGGTCTTCCGCCGCGATGCCGGGCCGGACGCCCTTCATCACAGCGCGTGGATGCTCCGGCGGGCTGGTGTGCAGCCCGAACGGGACGACGTCGATCAGGTTGCGCAGCGACCAATCCACGTCGTGCGACGCCGGGTTGATCCGGTTCAAGGCGGTCAGCATCCCCAGCCAGAAATCGCGCTGCCCTTCGCTCGAACAGACGAAGAAATCCCCGGCGCGGAGTTGCTGGATCAGGGCGCTGAGATCCGACAGATGCTGGGCGGCGCGGCGCTCAGGCGGCAGATCGGCGTATTGCTGCAGGCTCTCCAGGATGTACGGATCGTAGATGTCGAGAACCAGCTTGCGCTGGATCTGCGCCAGCCATGGATAGACCTGGAGCACAAATCCCTGGATGAACAGCACTTCGTGCTCGCGAGCCAGGGCGCGCAGGCCCTCTTCATCGGGAAGGGCCAGGTGCGCCGGAAAGGGCAGGCTGTCTGGCGTATCGATTTTCGGCACGAATGGGGGGATCGCCAGGGTGACGTCGAACTGGCTCGACAGCACCCGGGTCAACTCCCAGATGCGGATGGCAGGACCGGCCATGTTCCGGCCGATGACTTCATTGGCGATAATCAGGACTTTCGTCGTCATGAGGAGATCGAAACGGGTGTTCGCTGGCGGCGGCGCTCCGGGGCGCGCGCGAAATCGATCACAGCATCCAAACCACTGGTCTGTTCCGGCAGCGCCAGGACCGCCCGGTGCTCCAGGTCGCCCAACCCGGCGATCATCAGCCAGGGCAGCCAGGCTGCGCGATCCTCCGCCGAGGCAAAGGCGAACGCATCGGCTTTCACCAGTTCGGACAGCAGCGTTCCGTACCGCCCCTCCGGAGGCGGGCCGACCAGGTCGACCAGTACCGTCGAGGCGATGATCGTGGGCTCGTGATACCGCAGCGGTTCCAGCCCGCATAACACGACCAGCGCCGGATTGGCCCGCCGAATCACGTGGAGCAGCGAACGGGCGGACCACAGTCGAAGCTGCGGCCAGCAGCGCAGGTCCATCCCCGCCGGTACGGTATCCGCGGGCACAGCCCACCACACCGGACACCCGGCTTGCATCAAACCCTCGACAAGGCGACCGGCACGGCTGCCGTCGGCGATCCCGTTGGCTCGCTCCCAGTCGAACGGTTGATCGACACCGGTGATCACCAGTATACGCGGCCCGGCTGCGCCCACGACCGGCGTCTCATACTCCTCCGCTTGCCCGTCGTCAGCGACCTCCACCGACCCGTTTGGATGGTACGCGAGCTGAGCAGCGCGCCCGGAGAGGTCGAGCTGGAACGCGGGGCGCGGTTCGTGTGGCAGAGTATCGTCTACTACCTGGCGATAGAACTCGGCCAGGTCCGTCGTATTCCGCTCCCAGGAGAACAATTCCTCCGCCCGGCGCCGTCCGCCCGCGCCCAGGCGGCGCGCCAGATCGGGGTCGTCCAGCACCTCGGCCAGCCGGGCCGCCAGTTCCGGCGGGTCGGCGGAATAATACTTCAGCACGTGCTCGCGATACGTGAACTCCCGGCCAATCCCATTCGAGAACGTGACCACCGGGCGGCCCATCGCCAGGTACTCCGGCAGCTTGGAGGGCAGGCGGTACTCGTTGAACTGGTTCGGGCTGCCGCACTGCACCAGGACATCGCCCAGCGCCAGGTAGCGGTGCACGTCCTTGTGCGCGACCAGCCCCAGAAAGCGAACCCGGTCGGCGATTCCCAACCGCCGCGCTTCGAGCTTGAGTTCTTCCTCCAGCAGGTTGCGCCCAAACTGGACCAACTCGGCCCGTGGGTGGTCGGCGGCGAGCACGGCGAACGCTTCCAAAAGGTGCTCGAAGTCGTGCATCGCCCCCAGCGAGCCAGAATACAACACAACCTGGGCATTTTCGTCCAGCCCCAGTTCGCGCCGCAGGTCGCGACCATCCGCGCCGGGATGGAAGCGCTGCAGATCGACACCAGGGTACAGCAAATGGACCGGCTTTCGCCACTGGTTGGTCAGGCGCTCGACGTATGGCGGGCAGATCGCCGTGAATGCGTGGGAGAAATGGTTGGCGAGATCGGACACGACCGGGTGCTTCCAGATCCAGAAATTCGGCTCGACCAGGGTCCGGACGAACGTCTGCAAATCGGCCATGATGTCGGTCTGCTGGAAGTCGTATAGATAGTCCTCGTCATCCTCGTAGTGGATCACCATCTCCGCGCCGGTCGCCAGCTTGACCTCCAGGCCGCAGCGGGCCGTCGGGTTGCGCGGCGTCCAAAGATGAATCACGTCGGGCCGGTGATCGCGCGCCAGATTCAGCGATTCCGGGGATAGCTTGCCGTTGTCAAAACGAAGCTGGTGCAGCGGGAAGCGGGGCGGCTCAGCCATCATCCGGCTGGTGCCGACGTCGCCGTTGAGATAGACGAGCGGTAGGTGCCCCTGCCGGGCCAGCTCGTTGGCGAAATGGTACAGGTGCATCATCCCCGGCCCGGTCAGGTCCATGTAGCCCACCAGGAGGACGCGCAGCGGTCTCATCGCGGCCCTTCCAGGAAGGCCCAGAACTGGGCATCGGACCGCCGCCGCAGCCGCTGCACGGTGCGCCGCTTCAGCAGGGTACGCGGGAGGACACCCAGGTTGTACACCAGCCCTCGCCGCAGGTGCGGCTGCGAGGTGTAGATCCGGAGTACCTGCCGCCCGTTGTGGACCAGGGTCGGCCATTCGTAGCATTTCAGCAGGGTCATCAGCGCATTGCGGGGGCCGATGTCGTCGCGGAATTGCGTACCGGTCGACGAGCCGCCGCGAAGATGGTAGATCACCGAATCCGGGACGTACAGCACCCGCCAGCCGGACAGCCAGGCCCGGATGCCCCAATCGACGTCCTCGTGATAGCAGAAGTAATCCTCGTCCAGCAGGCCGATCTGTCGGAGGGCCGCCGCCCGCAACAGGCACGCCGCGCCGCACGGGTAGGCCGCCGGCGCGACTGAAGCATACCGCCCGTCGTTCGGCTCATCGGTATAGCCGCCGTGGGTGGTCTCCGGGTAGAACACTGTCCCGGCATACTCGATCAGCTTCCCATCCCAGGTCAGGATCCGGCTGGCGCAGGCGGCCACGTCGGGCGCGGCTTCCGCTTCGCGGACCAGGGCGCTCAACCACGACGGCTCGACGCGCGTGTCGTTGTTGAGCAGGGCGACGTACTCAAATCCCTGGTCCAGCGCCCATCGGATTCCGGCGTTGTTTCCCCCGGCGAAGCCCAGATTTTTCTGGTGCGGCAAAATCTGCGCACCGGGAAAGCGCTCCTGAGCATAGGCAATCGAGTCATCCGTCGAGCCGTTGTCGACCACGACCGGCTGCCAGCGGTCCGCCGGATAGTCGAGCGCCGCCAGTGAAGAAAAACAGGTCTCCAGATACGCCCGGCCGTTGAGGTTGACGATCACCACCGCCACCCGAGGAGCGCTCGTTCCTGGCAGGTCAGGCCGGTTCATGCACTCTCCGTCGGAATGCCCGGCGAGGGATCGAGCGCCAGGAGCCTTTCCAAACCCGGCGCTTCGGCAGGGGGCCGAGCCAGACCGGTCGGTGGCGGCTGCCGAGCGATTTGCGCGCGGTGACGTAGCACTCGAAAGGCTGATCGAGCGACAGGACTTGCTCCGCCAGCACGTTCACCAGTCGATCGGCCTGAGTCGCCTGGCGGTGAACCGAATCGAGCCCGGCCGCGAGATCGACGAAGGTCTGGTCCAGCCGTTCGGCAGCATCGTTCGCGGACTCGACGTTCCGATTGGCGCGGTCGATGATCTCGTTTACCTGATGGACCGCCCGGCGCAACACGGCGAACTCGTGCTGAATCCGTACGATGCCCTCGTTCGCTTCGGCCAGCGAAGTATTCGTTGCCGCAATCGTCCGGTGAACATGTACCGCGAGTGCGTTGACCTGATCGAGCACCTGTTGCAGGTAGCGAATCTGCTCCGCTCGTAGCCCGGCCATCCGCCGTTCGTGTTGGCTGCGTAATCGTTCGACACGTTCTTCCTGCTGGACTCTCAGGCTTTCCTGCCGGTCACGGAACTGCTCGTGCTCGCTGCGTAGCAGCGCGATCTGCCGGTCCTGCCGTTCGCGCACCTGGTTGAGGAAAGGCCGGATGGCACGCAACAGCAGCCGGCGGTACAGGCGCTGCCACCAGCTGCCTGGAACGATCTCGTAGTCGGAAGTATCGACGCCCGCGAGTGCCTCAAAATCAGGCAGGGTAGCGCTCTCCAGCTCGACAGGTAGCGGCTCTTGCCCGTTGCCCACGGGCGAACCGACGCCCATCGTGCCCTCCTCCACGCGCAGGGCAGCGCCAAAGTCGAACATCGGGATCATCGGCACCGGCTGGGGTAAATTCCAGTCCGGTAGCCCGACCATCGGCAGGCGCGAGTACCGGCGACCATCGGGCCGGCGAACCTGCGGAGGCGGGGGAGAGGACGGGCTGCGACTCATCTCGGCACGGAGCGGGAACAGGAGCGGCGACGCGGTCTGCGGATTCTCACCCGCCCGCAGGCTGACAAACCCTTCGCGTTCGAGGAAAAACTTGAGCAAATCCGGGTGATAGAACGTGACGTGCCCAAAATGCCGGTAGTACATATCCAGGTGGTTGAGCAGAGCCCGCACATTGGGCGTCAGGATCGCCAGCCGCCCTCCCCGACGTAACACGCGGTACGACTCGTGGACCAATTCCATTACCGCCGGGTACGGCAGGTGCTCGACCAGATGAGCGCAGAAGATGCCGTCGACGCTGTTCGCCGGTTGCGAGCGGATATACTCCAGCGCATCGGCCTGGACAACCGGGATCCCGCGCTGCCGGGCGTCCTCGACCGCCTGCTCATCGTTGTCGACCCCGAGCGCATCGATCCCCTGTTCGCGCAGCAGCAACACGAAATCGCCCCCGCCGCAGCCGAGATCGACCACCCGGCGGCAGCCGGCGAATAGAGGCAGGTAGCCTCTCTGGATTCGCGTCTGACTCTCTGGTGTAGCGCCAAGGAAACGTAGAAAGTCCCGGTCGAGGCCGACGAGCGGGTCTGCGGTCACGAAGTACTCCGATGCTCCTCTGTAGCGTCAAGCGATTCTACCACAGCGTAGCACCACGAGCAAATTGGAGAGCACTCAACGGACTCTCTGTGCACTCTGATTCTCAATCGTCTCTGTGGCAATACCCCAACCGCCGCCTCGATGATGTTCCCACCGCGACGGAATATACAGCAGACCGTATCGTTCCTCCACCCCGCCGGGGACGACGGTGAAGCCGTAGCGCATGTGCTGGTGGTCGATGGGCCGGATCCGGCTGCTGTCGTAGATCACCGCCGAAAGATGGTAGTTCCCCTCCAGCAGCGGCAGGGCGTTGATGGTGAAGTCGATCCAGCCTTCGCCTTCGATATACGGGATCGGGTAGTTGGAGAAGTCGGTATTCGGCCCGGAGATATGCAACCCGTCGGCGCGATACAGCGCGGTGCCGAATACCGGGCCTTCCAGCCGCTTTGGGGCGCGATAGTAGATCCGGGCGGTGAACGTGTCGCCCGTATGATAATTCTCCACCGGGCGGCCCAGTCCATCCAGAAAGTGTACGTCCAGGATCTCAGCTTCCCGCGATCCCCATCGCCCGGTCTCCATCGCGATCCGGTCGGGGGTCATGCGCCGCTTCTCCACGTCCAGCTGATGGCTGATGTAGGCGTCGACTACCTCGTGCGTCGGCCCTTCGCGCTGTACCTGCCCGGCTTCCAGCCAGATGCACCGTTCGCACAGATTGCGTACGCTGTCCAGATCGTGGGAAACGTAGACCAGGGTCGCGCCCTCCCGGCGCAGGCCGTAGATCCGCTCCAGGCACTTGCGCTGAAACAGGAAGTCCCCGACCGCCAGGATCTCGTCGATCACCAGGATGTCGGCCCAGACGTGGGCGGCGACGGCGAAGGCCAACCGCAGATACATTCCCGAAGAATAGTGCTTGACCTGTACGTCGATGAATGGCTGAAGCTCCGAGAATTCCACGATGCTGTCAAATTGGCGGCGAATGTCGGCATCAGACAATCCCAGCAGTGAGCCGTTGAGGAATACGTTCTCTCGCCCGGTCAGTTCCGGGTGGAAACCCGCGCCCAGTTCGATCAGCGCCCCGATTCGACCCTGGGCATACACCTGCCCGGAGGACGGCGGCAGCACCCGGGTTACCAGTTTGAGGATCGTGCTCTTGCCGCTGCCGTTCTCGCCGATGATCCCGACCGCCTCGCCTGGCTTGACCGCAAAACTGACGTCGCGCAAAGCCCAGAATTCGTTCTTGGGGCGAGCGGAACGGTTCCACAACCGGCTTAGCCAGCTCTGCCCATCGCTCGATTTTAAAGCAAAGCGCCTGGATACGTGATCAAAGCGGATAACCGGTTCGGACATGAGTGGATCAATGAGAAGTCAGCGGCAAGTGCAGCTGTTCGGTGGCGAACAGAATGCTGGCCTTGAGTGTATTGTTGTTCTCATCGCTTTCGGCGATGGCATGATTCGGGTCGACCTCGATGCGTACGGTATGCAGCCCCGCACCGGTGACATCCTGCCATACGATCTGTGCCGTGCTGAGCGATCCGGCACATGCGGGAGCACCCGACGCCAGTGTGACCTGGCCGATCTGCGTTCCATTCGCATCGTCAAAGAACCTCACAAGCAGCGGGCTGGAAGGTTTCGTGTCTCCGCCGTTATAGATATTGACCCTAACGGTGACGTCGATGGCCTGCCCCGTATACAGCGGCGACGCGGGCGTGAAATGCACGTCTCCAGGTACAAGATCGACGGCTGGCACAACCTCTGCGGTGTAATCCCGGTACGTCTGGCCGAGTTGTCGAATGGTACGATTCACACCGTCGCACTCAAAGATCTGCTCGATTTCCGTTGGGCAATATAACGTGCCACCGTAATTGTATGGATTGTCGTCGATACTATACCATAACCAGCGTTGGACCAGCCGTCCTCCATCGTATGGATCGCCGGTGAGCGAATCGATGGCCGTGCGCAGCAAATCAAAGGAAGCCGTCATAAAGCGTCCAGCACGGCCCTGGTCGAACAAGTGTCCAAACTCGTCTGTGTAATCCTCCGGGAAAAGGACTCCATACTCCGAGATATACAACGGCTTGTTCCGCTGCCCATGGTCGGCCATCCACTGGCGCATATCCCGCAGACGACTTTCAAAGATCGACAGGTTGTCCTGGTCGGCTTGCAGATAGTGTTGTGGCGAATCCGGCACGGTTCCCGGCGGCAGCAAGGGGATAAACGCTCCCCAATCTCCATCTTCGTTCAAGATGTAAGAGTGGGTGTTCCAGAAATCGGTCTGTACCGGCTCCCCATACTGTTCGACGTAGCTATCCCACATCAGGTCCAGCCATTGAAACCGCACAGGAGTCGGCTGCACAATCCCCGCCATGCCGACCTGCGCCGATGGATCGCGCTGTTTGATGAAGAAATAGGTGTCATGATACGACGTGGCATACGTGGCCGGGAGCATATTATCCTGGAACGGGCTATCTGGCTCGTTGCCTAACATCCAGATCGCTCCAGGATTCGCAGCGATCATTTGCTCCAGAGCGGACCAGGAGTTGGGACTGACCAATCTTCCCAGCGTATCGAATCGTACGGTTTGGGCATAGACCATGCCCGGTGGGGCGGCAGGAGGCGTCGATTGTGTGCCAAAGTTGACGAACCAGCCCATTCGGAGGCTGGCAATATCAGGGTAATCCGCAGGCGGAGCTTTCACCTGGGCTGCGCCAAACCGGCAGATGGCCTCATCCTCAGAAGGTGCGGCATTGACTATAGACGGTGTTTCCGTCATCGACTGTCGCTGGAAGGTTAAGGTAGCACTGCTGCCCACTCCTATGACTAAGGCGATTGCAGTGATTACAATCGACCTTGAATGCACCTTCGCAAACATATTCATCCGTCTCATCCCTGCGTTTCCATTCGCCCCTTTCCCCAGCTTGCAGGTACGTAAGTATGCCGGACAACGCACCAAAATGCCAGTGCAAGCGAAGCCTGCCGGGCTGTACGAAGCCCGGCAGGTCGACTGGCCCATACGTTACTTCACAAAGGGAATGAATACCGGTGGGGTGACGTCGACAAAGCTGGGCTGGTTGGTCGCCGTTATGGTTACTCGTCCATCACACTGGCCGTCGTCACAATCCTGGACCCGCGAAACCAGGCCATCACGAGTGGTCATGGTCGCAGCCGTCGCATTCAGCGCGAAGGTATCCACCGACCCGGTGTGCTCGGTCCACAGCACGTACCGCCGCAGACTCCCGAACTGGAACTGGTACACCTCCAGACCGGACGGCGAGGGCGTACTCGACGGGCTGCGGACAATCCGCACGAACTTCGCCCCCTGGAGCTGCCCGGTGAGGACCTGCAGCGCGAAGTATCCCTCCCGGGCGTTCAGATCGGGATCCACCAACCCGAAATCGGAATTAGGAACATCGCGGAACCGGTACCAGATCACCGGGTACACGTCTGCCGCCGTGGTTCGCACCAGGCCCTTCACCACGTAGTTCGCCTGTCGCTCGAAGTTGTCGTCCAGGTAGTAGCCGATTTCGGTGATCATCATCGGCTTGTCGCAATCGTGCGCGGCCAGGATCCGGCGAATCTCTGTGGCCTTTCCGACGACGTCACCACCGTCGGCAGCCCACCGCCAATCGTAGTACGGGTACGAATGCCAGTTCATCTGGTCAAAATAGGCGCAGCCCCCGGCATCCAGCACTTCGTCGAGGAAATTGCGGTCGAACACTCCGCCATCCTCCAGGAACCAGTCATGGGCAATGCCACCGATCACCACCTGCGCGTCAGCACTCGCCTCCTTCACCGGGCCATAGACCGTCATCAGGATGTTGCTCGTGTACTGGTCGCCGATTAGGCCGAACGGCGCGGCCCGATTGTAGATACCCGACTGGAGATCCGTGGTATCCGGCTCGTTAAAAAATTCCCAGTAGCGGACGACGGGCGAACCGGGCGCATCCCCGGCGCCGTCTCCATCGTACCGCTCGACCACCGCCTGGGCAAACGCCGCCAGCGCTTCGGTATCTGTGACCGGTCCCTGGTGCATGTTCGCCGCCCAGGAAGGGCTGCCCGCTACCAGGACCACAATCTGGAACCCATGCGAGGTCGCCTGGAGGACCTGGGCATCAAAGGCATCCCAGTGGTAGGAGGTATCATCCGGGTTCGGGTTGGGGACACCCGGTTTTTCAGGCTGGATCGACATCCAGTCCAGCACCATCCGCATCCAGTCGGCGCCGCTGTCCACGGTAAGCGTGATTCCGGCATCGGTGTTCATCACGGCGTCAAAGTCGAAGCCAAACGCCCGCGACAAATCCACGTCCGATCCGCGCTGCACGTGTGCACCGCTCCCCCAGGTGGTTGCCCTGGCCACGGATACCCCGCCAAGCACGATACCAACCGCCAGCAAGCCAAAACCCAACGTGATGAATTTCCGAGATGTGCGCATATACGGTAGAAGACCTCTCTGGGGAGGATAGTTGTTCCTCGAAGCAATAAACAATGCTTCTACTTGCCTGGAGGCCAGGCAGGTTTTCAGAAACCTGCCTGGTCTTATTGGCTACCGACCCACCACGGGCAGATCCAGCGTCCTGGGCGGTTTGGACGCCAGCCACACCATTCCGGTCGCATCCAGACTGATTCCGCGGGGTTGCTGGTTGGGCACCGGGAGGTTGTACATCGTGAATGGCCCGGTCGGCAGCTCAAACTGTGCAAGTTGTCCGGCCAGTTCCGCCGTCAACCATAAGCGGGTGTCCTGTCCATTTTGCCCGTGCTCGACCGCCATATCCGCCAGGCCACTGTTTCGGGTAGTAAGGTAATGATACCGGTCGCAAGCGGCGTTCGTTCCCGTATTCACCGAGCAAATTCCATCCACACCCCGCAGCAAGTACCAGGGCGTGTTGGCAGTCAGGTCGGACCGGTTGACGATTACGACCCGGTAGGGCTGGCTATCCGCCTGAGAGCAGTCGTGGTCCGGATCGACACACACGCGCACAAACTGGCCATTAAAGGGAATACCGGGCGTCTGTTGCAATTTCGTCCCGCGACCCGCGAATAGCTCTGCGAGCCAGACGAAATTGACCGAATTCTGGGTGTAGACCGTGAGGCCGTAGGGAGATTCCGGTACGCCTTGTTGAAACGCGCTGGTGTAGGTTACGACCTCACCGGAGGCAACGTCCAGTTGCCCGACCCGGTTCGCCCGGAAAAGCGAATACCAGACATCGCCAAAGCCATCGGTGGCAATATCGACCGGCCCCTCCCCCACGAAACTCGGATCGGCGTCGTGCTCTTCGATCTCCCCCGTCTGCGGGTCGAGACTCGCAATCTGATCGCGCCCGTACTCGGTGAACCAGATCTTTCTGCCACTGGCCGTCAGGTTCAGTGGATCGCTCCCGGACGGCAGAGGATAATCCGTCCAGGTCAGGTCGCTTGTACCGGTGTACGTCAGACGGTGAATGACGTCCATACCCGGATCGGCGACATACACGTTCACCGGGCCGCCCGCGCTCACCGCGAGAACGCCGTCCACATTGCTGGATTTGTTCGTTCCGGGAATGGGGATCGACTGAAACGAAGTGGTGCTCGGATCGAATCGGTATACATACGCGGCGTCGCCCGAGGTGGTCGCCTCTGGCCTGGGTGAAGTGTCCTGAACGGGCAGTCCGTTCGCAGCTTGCAGGCCCAGCAGTACGGCGAGAATGGCGAGTACGGGTCCACAGACAAGAGCAAGCCAACGTTGCTGGGAGATCCCGGTTGTTTCCTGCTTCATCTGGATTCGCTCTCCAATCTGTCTCCTGCTCCCTCCTCAATATCTGGAACGTACTCATTCCGCCCTGGTGTTTACCGCTTCAGACGCCCAAACGGTCCGCTCGGTTCCGTAGGAAAATCGTCCTAGTACGCCTTTTTAACCGTATCGGGTACGGGCGCATTATAGCTGCCTACGACCAAAATGTACAGTAGTACTTGTTTCTTCGCGCTTAACGCACCCAATGCGCCCAGCGTTCACATTCACCGCCGAGAACGCAGAGAGCGCAGAGGTTCAAGATACAGTCAGCGACCTCTGCGCTCTCTGCGGTAAAATCTGGAGAATAGGGCGTATTTTGTTGTCACTGCGCTACAGGGATTCCCAGGCGGCTCCGCAAAGCCAGCGCCTCGCCCAGCAGATGCTCAGCATGGTGCCCGATCACGAACGATAGCACCCAGGACCATCTCCTCGATGCTTCCGTGTACGGTCTCGTGTTGTTCCAGAAACAGTTGTATGGCGTTCATGCTCACGTCTCCTGCCTACCCTGATCGTACTCGGCGCAGCCTCCATACCCCCGACAGACCGGTTGCGCCGTTCGAAAAGGAAGGAAAACCAACAGGCCATACTGTAGCGGAAACTCGCCCCACGGCATACCGCCGATACGCGGATTTCGGCACGAACGAAGGTCTGAGGAGATGCCACACCAGGGACAGGGTTGGACACCTGACTTTCGGTGGCGAGTCGAAGACTTTTGACGCAAAGAACGCCAAGGCGCAAAGGACTCAATGAAACGACAAGAATCTTCTGATTCTTAGCGCTCTTTGCGTCTTTCGCGCTCTTTGCGTTGGCTAGAACTCGTCCAGTGCATACGTCCTGTGAGACGAAGGTAGAGGTGGAGAGCACGGGGATGCTGGTTAGTCGTTCCGCTCCGGGGCCAGCCCGTGCCGGACGGCGTACAACGCCGCCTGGGTGCGGTCGGCGACACCCAGCTTGGACAGGATCGCGCTCACGTACCCCTTGACCGTGCCTTCGGTCAGGTGGTACGTCGCCGCGATCTCCTTGTTGCTCTTTCCCTGAGCGATGAGCCGCAACACGTCCTGTTCGCGGGCGGTGAGGTCCTCGTGGGGGAGCGGCTCGGCGCGGGCCACGGCCTGGCGGATCAGCGAGCGCTGGGCCACCGGGTGCAGCGTCGGTTTTCCCTGGGCAGCATTGCGGATCGCCAGGAGCAAGTCGGCCTTGAGCACGTCTTTCAGCAGGTAGCCGCTGGCTCCGGCCTGGATCGCCTCGCGCACCCGTTGATCCTCGCCGAAGCTGGTCAGCACCAGGATGTGACTGGAGGGGCTGACCGCGCAGATCTGCCGGGTCGCCTGGATCCCGTCCATCTGCGGCATGACCAGATCCATCAGCACCACGTCCGGCTTCGTCGCCGTTGCGACCGCGATGGCGTCGAGGCCATTGCCCGCCTGACCCACGACTTCGATGTCGGCTTCTTCCGACAGCAGGATTTGCAGCCCTTCGCGCACGATCTCATGGTCGTCGACGATCAAAACCCGAATCGCGCTCACGCCAGCACCTTTCCTTCGGCAGCTTCCTCGTGCGGGCCATGCTCAGGCAGCACCGGGATCGTAACCTCAATGGAGGTTCCCCGATTCGGAACCACGGCGATCCGTAGCGAACCGCCCAGCGCTTCGGCGCGCTCGCGCATGATCGCCAGGCCGAGCCCACCGCGCCGCCCGGGGCGGTCCGGCGGAGCTTCCGAGGCGAACCCAGGGTCGAACCCGATGCCGTCGTCCTGAATCGTCAGTTGGCTGATGCCGTCGCTCTCCGCCAATCGCACCGTCACCTGCCGGGCACGGGCGTGTTTGACGATATTGTGCAGCGCCTCCTGGGCGATCCGGTACAAAGCCTCTTCTCGCTCGCCGCCCCGGTTCCGGGCCGGATATTCCGCCGTATCAACCTCGACCTGCAGCCCATCCCACGCTAGGCCGCTGGCGTACTCGCGCAGGGCCCGGGGCAGACCGTTCTGGAGGGCGCGCCGCAGACCCGGCAGTGGTGCAGGGAATACGGCAGCGCCCGGACCGGGCACCTGCGGGCGAAGTTCGACCAGCAGGGTGCGCATCTCGGCCAGGGCCTGCTGGCTGAGGACGAGCAGGCGCGAGATCCGCCGCTGCCCCTCCACCGGGTCGCGGCGGTAGGCCGGATCGATGGATTGGGCGTGCAGGGTAATGCTGAACAGCAACTGAGTAACCGAATCGTGCAACTCGCGCGCCAGCCGCTGCCGCTCTTCCAGGATGGCTATCCGCTGGCGGCGTTCGAGCGCCAGCCGTTGTTGCTGGCGACTGTCGATGGCCGTCGCCAGTTGGACCGCTGTCGCCTGGTACAGTCGCAGATCGGCGTCCTGCCAGAGATGGACTTCGGGGCTGCTCAAGACGACGATGCCGATCCGCTGTCCGCGAGCAATGAGCGGGATCAGCGCGAGCGCCGGTCGCCCGGCTTCGGCCTGGATCTCCCGCAAGGTCGGCGATACTCGTGGATCGCTGTGCACGTCCTGGATGGTCACGGTCAGACCGGCATCGAGCACCAGATCGAGCGCATCCCGCGTATAGGGTAGGCGCTCCTCCACGTAGGTGAACCCTTCGCGTGGAGACCAGCGCCCCCCGACGATGACGGCGGTCCGCTCGCCGTTCTCGTCAAACTCGTACCGGGCGACGTTGCAGGTGTATCGTCCCTGTACCGCGACCTGCTCCAGGTACGCGCCGATGACCTCGTCGACGTCGCGGGCCGCGCCGATACGCTGGCTGGTCTGGTACAGCAAACGGGTTTCGTCCAACGTGCGGTGCGTCTCAGAAAACAAGCGGGCGTTCTCGATCGCGACGGCGAGCTGACCGGCGATGATTTGCAGCGCCGTCAGGTCCTCTTCGCCAAAGCGGGCCCGGCTGGCGACGTCCAGGATGCCCATCAGCCGTTCGCCGGCCAGAATCGGCACGGCCAGTTCGGCGCGCAGTTCGATCTCATCCGTCACCGGAATATAGCGGGGATCGGCAGCCACGTCGTTGATCAGCACCGGCTGGCGCGACCTCGCTACTGCTCCCAGGATGCCCTGGTCCACCGATTGGCGGTACGGAGACGCCTCACCATGAGACCAGAAGCTGGCGTAGGCCCGCTGCACCAGCCAGCCGGGTTCCTTTGAATCGAGCACGAATAGCGACACGTGATCGTAGCCCAGGTGCCGGTGCAATTCCTCGACCGTCGCGGCGAACAGTTCGTCCGGATCGAGCCGGGCGGCGATCCGCTGTCCGACGCGAGCCAGCAGCGAGAGTTTCTCCGTCCGCCGCCTCTCCTGCTCGAACCGGGCCGCGTTTTCGATCGCCGTGGCCAGTTGGTCGGCCACGACCTCCAGTCCCTCTGCATCTTCATCCAGAATCGGGTGCTCGGATTCGATATTGAGCACCCCTAGCAGCCGGTCGCCGGATCGGATGGGCAGCGCGAGTTCGGAATGAATGGTGCGCGCCCCCGGAATGGCAACGTAGCGCGGATCGCTCCAGACGTCGGGGACCAGCACAGGCCGGAATTCGCGGGCCGCCGCGCCGACAATACCCTGGTAGATCGGCTGGCGATATTCTCCGATCACGTTCGCCCGATAGATTCCCGTCCGGGCGCGCAGAACCAGCATCTTCGGTTCTTCCGGGGCGACGAGTAACACGCCGACGTTCGAGTCGGGGAGCACAGCGCCGATCACGTCGAGCGCGCTTTGCAACACGTCTTCCAGGCTCAAGCTGTTGCCGATCAATCGGCCCACGCGGTGAATCGTCTCCAGGCGCGACACCCGCCTCTGTTCGCTTTCGAGCAGGCGCAGTGCGATGGAAGGATCGGTTTCCGATGGGTTGTGCAAGCCACTGGATGGGGCATCTACTCCGGGCATGACTACATTGTAACGGGAACCAGGGGCGTGTCAATCGGGCTAATCAACTGAGACTCCGGGGCAAATCGGTTGCCGCGTAGGTTACGCTTGATGAAGTTTTCAGAAATCGTCCCGCTACTGGGCGGATCGTTGAAGGGGGCACGATAGCTTGAAAGCTGTAGCGTGATTCGGGAGATCACGCCACACCTTTCAAGGTGGGGTATCGCCAGGTAACAGCTCTATATTCTTATACATTCATCAAGCCGGACCTACTATGGACAAACGAATCGGTTTATGATAAGATTGTGAGCGTGTACCCGGGGCGTAGCTCAGTTCGGCGGAGCGCTCGGTTTGGGACCGAGAGGCCGGCGGTTC
>JADMIO011718048.1_pt1 | contig 18000 bp, 15 predicted proteins | sample 8958161 | NCBI WGS metagenome assembly JADMIO01 (sample SAMN16585339, study PRJNA669376) | soil metagenome | isolation source: Crop rotation soil | place: USA: Cullars Rotation, Alabama | collected 2011 | reverse complement strand
CTCTTCCGATCTCGCGCGTTCGCGGAGGCGCACGCGAGCCTGTTCCCGACGCGCCGCGGCGACCTCCAGACGTCGTGCACCTGTCCCGACAGCGCGAACCCGTGCAAGCACGTGGCGGCCGTGCACTTCGTGCTGGCGGAGGCGTTCGACCGCGATCCGTTCCTGCTGTTCGAGCTGCGCGGCCGGTCGCGCGACGAGGTGCTGCGCTCACTCCGCGAGCGTCGGGCGTCCGTCGGGCGCCGCGGCAGCCGCGGCTCGCGCCACGGGGCCGCGGTGGCGCCCGTGGCGGGACCGGCCGGCGTCGAGCTGGAGGCCGGCGCCTACGACGCGTTCCGGCAGCCGGTCGACGACCTGCGCTTCCGGATCATCGAGCCGGTGGCGGAGGGCGCCGTCGTCCGCAACCTCGGCGCGCCGCCGTCGTGGAGCCTGGACCAGGAGCTGATCGACGCGGTGCAGCCGTCGATGGCGCGGGCGGCGTACCTGGCGCGGGCCATCGCGAGCGATCCGCTGCCGGAGGCCACGGCCGAGAAAGGGTGAGTCGCGCCCTCACCGGCGCCGCTTCCCGTCGCGCAGGTCCACGGCGGCCGCGTGGCCTCGCGGGTCCACGCCCTTCTCGAAGATCTGCGTCTTCTGCACCTTCTGCGTCCCCGTCGTCGGCAGGCGATCCAGGAACAGCACCCAGCCCGGCGCCTTGAAGTACGCGAGGCGCGCCAGGCACCACTGCTGGAGCTGCTCCGCGAGCGCGCGGTTCGCCGCCAGACCGGACATCGGCACCACGCACGCCATGACCTCTTCCTCGCGCACCTCGTCTTTGACGGCGATCACCGCGACCTGCGCGACCGCCTCGTGCGCCTGCAGGCACGCCTCGATCTCGGCGGCCGCGATGTTCTCGCCGGAGCGGCGGATGATGTTCTTCTTCCGGTCGACGAACACCAGCATGTCGTCGGGCATCTGCCGCACCACGTCGCCCGTGTGGAACCAGCCGCCGCGCCAGGCATCTGCCGTCGCCGCGGCGTTCTTGAGGTAACCCGCGAAGAAGCCGTGGCGCGGCCCCTCCGGGCCGCCCCACCGGACCAGCAGCTCGCCGTCGCGGCCGCGCGGCACCTCGGCGTCCGCATCGTCCACCACGCGGGCCTCGAAGCCGCCGAACGGGCGTCCGAACGCGCGCGTGTCGATCTGCCGCGGCTCGTGGCGATCGCCGAAGAACCGCCCGACCTCGGTCATCCCCCACACCTCCACCAGCGGGAAGCCGAAGCGTTGCTCGAACGCGGCGTGGAGCTGCGGCTCGACGCCGGCGCCGAAGCCGAACTTCACGCGGTGCGCGCGCTCGTCGGGCGACGGCGGCTGGTTGAGCAGCAGCGGCGGCATGACGCCGAGGTAGTGGATGATCGTCGCGCGCGAGCTCACGACGTCCTTCCACCAGCGGCTCGGGCTGAAGCGCTCCGGCTGCGCGAGGCAGTTCGCGGTCAGGATCGCGCACGTCGCGGTCACCGCCTGCGCGTTCATGTGGAACAGCGGCAGCGGGTTGAGGAACCGCTCGGCGCCGCGCTCGATCTTCATCAGCCCGCCGATGTCGCGGTACCACGCGCCGACGTTCAGGTAGTAGAAGTTCGTCAGGATGCAGCCCTTCGGCCGGCCGGTGGTGCCCGACGTGTAGAGCAGGCTGTTCTCGGTGTCGAGGCCCGGCGGCCCCCATCGCGGCGCCGCGCCGGGCCTCGGCAGCGCCGGCGGCAGCGCCTCGGCGCTGACGACCGGCAGCGGCTTCACGCGCTCGCGCGCCACCGCCTCCAGGTCCGCGACGCGCGACGCCAGCGCCACGGCCAGGTCCGCCTCGGAGTGGTCCATCTGGTGCAGCAGCTCGTCGTGGCGGTAGTCGGGGTTGACCGGCACGATGCCGACGCCGAGCGCGTTGAGCGCGAGGTAGTGGAAGAAGAACTCGGGGCGGTTCTCGAGGAGCAGCGCGACGCGGTGGCCGTGCCCGTAGCCGGCGGACGCATACGCCTCGCGCAGCGCCAGCGCGGCGTCGCGGGTCTGCGCGTAGGTGTACTCGACGCCATCGGGGTGATAGGCGCGGGCCGCGGCGGGCGGCGCGCAGAGGAAGACGTGGCCGGGCGCCTCGCGCGCGGTCGCGAGGAAGGCGTCGAAGACGGTCAGGGCTTGCCCAGGATCACGTTCGCCACGGCCTCGGCGAACCCTTCCTCGACGTCCTTGATCCCGGTGGCCACCCCGTAGATCCCGCCCCACGCGAACGTCTTCGTGACCTCCGCCTTGCTCACGACCGTCTTCTGGCTGCGATCCTCCAGCGTGATGTTCGCGTCGATGTGGATCTGGCCGAGCCCGGCCAGCATGAAGCGCGCGAACGGGCTGCCCTCGTCGTAGCGGGTGAACGCGATCGTCACGTGGAGCGTCTCCGGGTTGCCCGCCTCGTCGGCGAACCGCTTCGGCGCCTGGGCCTTGAGCTTCTGGGCGACGAGCGCCGCGATCCGGTCGCGGTCGACGGCGGTCATCTTCGCCGCCTCGCCCTCGGCCGACGTCACGAAGGCCACCTTGCGGTACTTCGCAAGGACGTCGGGCGTGGAGACGACACCGGCCGGCTTCACGGAACCCGCCGTTCCGGCGCATCCGGCCGAGACGAGGGCGGCCAGCAACAGCATCAGGGGCAGGGCTCGACGCATCGGTGGGCTCCTTTCCGGTCGGTCGCTAGATCTTCAGCAGCTTCGCCACCACTTCCTTCATGACCTCGTCCGCGCCGCCGCCGATGGTGCCGAGGCGCGAGTCCACGAACGCGCGCGCCGCGGGGTTCTCCCAGATGTAGCCGGCTCCGCCGAACATCTGCAGGCACGTGGTGGCGACGTACTGCTTCATGTTGGCGATGAACACCTTGGCCATCGAGACGTCGAGCGAGACGTCCTCGCCGCGGGTCATCTTGCCGACGCACCGCCGCGACAGCTCCTCGGCCGCGCTGATCTGGATCATCATCTCGACGAACTTGAACCGGTTGACCTGCATCTTCGCCAGCGGAGTCCCGAACACCACACGCTGCTGGGCGTGGTCGAGCGTGAGCTCCCAGAGCCGCCGCGACGAGACGGGCCCCATGACCACCGGCACCATCCGCTCGTCCTGGAACTGGTTCATCTGCTGCTGGAACCCGCGGTTGGCGTTGCCGATGGTGTTGCTCACGGGGACGCGCACGTCGTCGAACGACAGCAGGCCCGTGTCCGAGCCGCGGTTGCCGATCTTGTCGAGCAGGCGATACGAGAACCCCGGCGTGTCGGTCGGCACGATGATCTGCGTGTAGCCGCGGTAGCCGGCCGCCGGGTCGGTCACCGCCAGCAGGCAGAGCCAGTCCGCGTTGGCGGTGTTGGTGATGAAGATCTTCGACCCGTTGATCACCCAGTGATCGCCGTCGCGGACCGCGCGGGTCCTGATGCCGGCGACGTCCGACCCCGCGCCGGGCTCCGTCACCGCGATCGCCGCCACCTGCTCGCCACGGATCGCCGGGACCAGGTACTTCTCCTTGAGCTCCGCGCTGCCGAAGCGGTGCAGCGCCGGCGTCGCCATGTCGGTCTGCACGCTGACGCCCATGGCCACGCCGGAGTTGTCGCAGAGCGCCAGCTCCTCCAGGAACACCGCGTGGTACGAGTAGTCGAGCCCCTGGCCGCCGTACTGCGGGTCGAACCGGATGCCGAGGAGCCCGAGCTCGCCGAGGCGCCGGAAGATCGCCTTGTCCGGCCGCCCGGCCTCGTCGAACTCGCGGGCGCGCGGCGCCAGCTCGGTCTGGACGAACTTGCGCGCCACGGCGCGGAGCGCCTGGTGCTCGGGGGTGCCCTGGACGTCGTCGTTCACGCGGTCTCCTGTCGGCCGGATGTCGAACGTTGAGGCGACAGATTACCATCCGCGAACCATGGTGCCGCGTGGGGGGCTTGGGGGGCGATCATTGAGCCCCCCATCTCGATACACGCTCGAGCGCGCGCTCCTGTCGTCTCGCGCCCTGTCGCGCCACGGAGCGCGAGATGGCAAGATACGCCCATGGCTGAAAAGGTCGGCTGGCAGATCCAGGGCGAATATCTAGAGAACTGCAACTGCGAGGTCCTGTGTCCATGTCTCCTGGGTCCGCGCAACGCCGGCGGCGGCGCCCTGGCGCGGCCGACCGACGGCACGTGTGACGTCCCGGTGGTGTTCGCGATCGAGAGCGGCCGCTTCGGCGCGCTGAGCCTCGACGGCACGCGCGCCGCCCTGGCCGTGCACACGCCCGCGGCCATGGGCGAGGGCAACTGGACGGTGGGCCTCTACGTCGATTCCCGCGCGACCGCCGAGCAGCAGGGGGCGCTGGAGGCGATCTTCACGGGCAAGGCCGGCGGCGTGATGGCGGGGGTGGCGCGGCTCGTCACCACCTGGCTGCCGCGCCGGGCGGTGCCGATCGACTTCGAGAAGCAGGGGCGTCGGCGCGCGGCGAGGATTCCCGACGTCCTCGACGTCGAGATCGAGGGCATCGAGGGGCGCGACGGGAAGTCCGAGGTGTGGCTCGAAAACCTGCGGCACTTCGTGTCGAGCCGGCTGGCTGCGGCGCGCGCCACGCGGTCGTCGTACCGGGATCACGGCATGGCCTGGGACAACACCGGTCGCAACGGCCACTACGCGTCGTTCAACTGGAACAACTGAGCTCGGAGGACGGAAGACACATGGCCATCAAGGTCGGAGACAGGTTGCCGGAAGGGACGCTCACCGAGTTCGTCGAGACGGAGCGGGCCGGATGCTCGGTCGGGCCGAACAGCTTCTCGGTGGCGGACATGGCGAAGGGCAAGCGGATCGCGATCTTCGCGGTGCCCGGCGCGTTCACGCCGACCTGCTCCGCGAAGCACGTGCCGAGCTACGTCGGCAACCACGACAAGCTCAAGGCCAAGGGTGTGGACGAGACCTGGTGCATCGCCGTCAACGACGCGTTCGTGATGGGCGCGTGGGGCCGCGACCAGAAGTCCGAGGGCAAGGTCCGGATGATGGCGGACGGCAGCGCCGAGTTCACGAAGAAGCTCGGCCTCGAGCTCGATCTGGTGGCGCGCGGCATGGGCGTCCGGTCGCAGCGGTACTCGATGCTGGTCGAGGACGGCGTGGTCAAGGCGCTGCACGTCGAGGCGCCCGGGAAGTTCGAGGTCAGCGACGCGGACACGATGCTGAAGGATCTGAAATAGCGCGCACGCTGATCCGCGGCGGATGGGTGGTCGGCTTCCAGGGAGCCGGCCACACCCTCCATCGCGACGGGGTCGTCCTGTTCGAGGGCGATCGCGTCCTGCACGTCGGTCCTCGCTTCGAGGGCCGCGTCGACCGCGAGATCGACGCCCGGGGCAAGCTCGTCTGCCCCGGCTTCATCGACGCGCACGTCCACAGCGGCCATCGCGCGTCGCACCGGTTGATCACCGACACCGGCCGCCCCGACTACTACGGCCAGCCGTTCCTCGACATCAGCGTCCCGCGGCGCGGCACGCGGGTCGGCGGCGACCCGCGGTATCTCCCGTCGTCGGCGACCGAGGTCGATCGCGACACGCGCGACCAGGCGACGTTCACGATCGTCGAGATGCTCCGCAACGGCACCACGACGTTCATGGAGTTCGGCAGCCAGCTCCGCGTGCAGGAGGCGCTGCTGGTCGAGGTCGAGCGCCTGGGGATGCGCGCGTATCTCGGGCCGGGGTACGACTCCGGCCGCTGGGTGGGCGACGAGCGCGGGCGGCTCACGCGCGTGGTCGACGAGGCCGCGGGCGTCAAGGAGTTCGAGGCGGCGTGCGGTTTCCTCCGCCGGGTGGACGGCGCGTGTGAGGGGCGCGTGCGCGGGCTGCTCGTGCCTCGCGAGGTCGAGACGTGCAGCCTCGATCTCCTCCGGGCCACGCGGCAGGTGGCCGCCGAGCTCCGGATGCCGATCACCACGCACGCGGCGTACAGCGTGGTCGAGTTCTACGAGCTGCTCCGGGAGCATCGGATGACGCCGGTGGAGCTCCTCGAGACGGTCGGTCTGCTGGGGCCGGACCTCACGATCGGCCACGGCAACCTGCCGGCGGAGAGCTATCGCCAGTTCGCGGGCGGACGCGACGTGGCGCTGATGGGCGAGCACGGCGTCTCGATCTCCCATTGCCCGGTGAACATCGCGCGCCGCGGGCGCACGCTCGACTCGTGGGCGAGCTACCGCGCCGCCGGCGTCAACATCGCGCTCGGCAGCGACACGTACCCGCGCGACCTGGTCATGCAGATGCGGACGGCGTCGTACTTCGGCAAGGTCACGAGCGCCGACCTGCGCGCGGCGTCGGCGGCCGACGTCTTCTCGGCGGCGACACTCGGCGGCGCTCGCGCGCTCGGGCGGGACGACCTCGGCCGACTCGCGCCCGGCGCCAAGGCGGACATCGTGATCGTCGACCTGACCGGCGGCGACACGCTCCGCTACGGGCCGGTGCGCGACCCGATCAAGAGCCTCGTCGAGTGCGGGATCGGCGACGACGTGGAGACCGTCATCGTGGACGGTGTCGTGCGGATGGAGCACCGCCGCATCCCCGGCGTCGACATGGCGGACGTCCGCCGCCGCGCCCAGGGGGCCGGCGAGGCGGTCTGGTCGAGGCTTCAGGAGTGGGACCCGCTCGGGCGCACCGCGGACGAGGCCAGCCCGTGGTCGTTCCCGCTGAACCGGGGAGAGTGATGGCGCGATCGCCGGTCGTCGAGCTGGACGAGCTGCGGCTCACCGTCGTCGTCGACAACACCACCGACACGCTCTCCAGCGTGGCGGAGGGGCTGCCGCAGATCCCCGAGGCCGTGCACCTCGCGGCGCGCCTGCCCGCGGCGCGCCACCACGACGGCCATCCCTGCAAGGTCGTCTTCGATCGCCTCTGCTGCGCCGCGCACGGCTTCTCGGTGCTCGCCACCGGCCGCAGCGGCGACCAGGAGCGCACGATGCTGTTCGACGTCGGCCCGTACGCCGACGTCTGGCTCGGCAACGCGTCGCGGCTCGGGATCGACCTCGCGAAGATCGAGGTGGTCTTCCTCTCCCACTGGCACTTCGATCACAGCGGCGGGCTTCCGCAGGTGGTCGCCGCGATCGCCGCCGCGCGACGCGACGCCGGCCTCTCGGCCCCGCTCGCCGTCGACCTGCATCCGGACCGGCCGGATCAGCGCGGCACGCTGCATCCGTCGGGCACGATGATCCTGCTCCCGGCGGAGCCGACGCTCGCCGCGCTGGAGAGCGCCGGGGGCCGCGTGACGACCCACGCGAAGCCCCACGCGCTCTGCGACGGGTTCTTCCTCGGAGGGGGAGAGATCGACCGGGTCACGCCGTACGAGACGGGGTTGATCGGCCACCACACGTTCCGCGGCGAGCGCGGCCAGCTCGATCCGCTGATCATGGACGAGCGCTTCGTGGCCATCCACGTGCGCGGCCGCGGCGTCACCGTGCTGTCGGCCTGCTCGCACGCGGGCGTCGTCAACGCGTGCCTGGGCGCGCAGCGGCAGTTCGAGACGGCGCCGATCGACGTGCTGCTCGGCGGGTTCCACCTGGCGGGCGGCCCGATGGAGCCGCGGATCGAGGCGACCGTGCGCGACCTGAAGGAGCGCGTCCGGCCGCGCGTCGTCTCGCCCGGTCACTGCACCGGCTGGCGCGCGAAGGCGGCGCTGGCGCAGGCGTTCGCGCCCACGCACTTCGCGCCGAGCGCGGTGGGCGCGATGTACGTGCTGAAGGCTACGACCGGGTCCTGAGGCGGTCGGCCAGGGCGGGGCCGTCGTCGACGCTGACCAGCAGCTCCCGCAGGCGGACCGGAACCCCCATGACGAAGGCGCGCTGCGCCGGGTCGAGTCGGATGCTCACGACGTCGCGCCCGGCGCCGTTCACCAGCCAGCGGCCGGCGAATCCGTGCACGCCGCGGCTCAGCGGCCGGATGGCGAGCGCCGACGCCGAGGCGACGGTCGGCCGCGGAACACGCGCCCGGAACGCCCAGCCCATCCGGACGTCGACGTGGTCTCCGTCGAGCTCGACGTAGGCCGACGACGGCGGCAAGCCGAAGAGGCGCGAGAACGGCCGGTACCAGCCGTCGAAGCTGATGGGGAACCGGGCGCGGCGATCGGTGACCGTCATGATCGTCCACGGTAGGACCGTCCTGGCCGTCGCGCAACCGCGGGGCCCGGCCCGATGGACGGCCGGCCGCGCCCCGCCCTATGATCCGGGGATCGTGAGCCTCCGGATCGGGATCGACATCGGCGGCACGTTCACCGACCTCGTCGTCCTGGACGAGGCCACCGGCGCCGTCGCCAACGCCAAGGCCCTGAGCACCCCGCGCGAGCTGCTCCAGGGAGTGCTGCGAACGATCGAGGGCGCGGGCGTCGATCTCGCCGCGGGGGGTCTCGTCATCCACGGCACGACGGTCGCGATCAATGCGCTGCTCGAGCGCAAGGGCGCGCGGACGGCGCTGCTCACCACCGAGGGATTCCGCGACGTCCTCGAGATCGGCCGCGGCAACTACACGCGGATGTACGACGTGCTGTATCGCCGGCCCGAGCCGCTCGTGCGGCGCGGCCTGCGCCTCGAGGTGTCGGAGCGGATGGACGCGCGCGGCGCCGTGCTGCGCGCGCTGGACGACGACGCGCTGCGCGCGAGCCTCGGGCGCCTCGCCGGCGAGGGGATCGAGTCGCTCGCCATCGTGCTGCTGTTCTCGTATCGCAACCCCGCGCACGAGCGCCGGGCCGCGGAGATCGCCGCCGAGCTGCTGCCCGGCGTCTCGATCTCGGTCTCGCACCGCATCACGCAGGAGTGGCGCGAGTACGAGCGGACCAGCACCACCGTCGTCAACGCGTACATCCAGCCGACGATGGAGCGGTACCTCGGCGCGCTCGACCGGGGACTCCGCGACCGCGGGTTCGGCGGCCGGCTGCTCATCACGCAGTCCAACGGCGGCGCGTTCTCGCTGGATGCGGCGCTCTCCCGGCCGGTCCACAGCATCGAGTCGGGCCCCGCCGCCGGCGCCACCGGCTGCGCGCGGCTCGCGTCGGTCCTCGGCATGGACCGGCTCATCTCGTTCGACATGGGCGGGACCACCGCGAAGTGCGCGATCGTCGACCGGGGGCTCGTGCAGACGATGGACGAGTACCACGTCGACGGCCATCCGCTGCGGATCCCCGTGATCGACATCAAGGAGGTCAGCGCCGGCGGCGGGACCGTCGCCTGGATCGACGCCGGCGACGCGCTGAACCTCGGGCCGCGGAGCGCCGGCGCCGAGCCCGGGCCGGTGTGCTACCGGCTCGGCGGCGAGGAGCCGACCGTCACCGACGCCAACGTGGTGCTCGGCCGCATCGATCCGACGCGGTTCCTCGGCGGCGACATGCCGCTCGATCGCGAGGCCGCCGCGGGCGCGATCGACGCCCGGCTCGCCGGGCCGCTCGGCATCGGCCGCACGGAGGTCGCGGCCGGGGTCGTGCGGCTCGCCGACGTGAAGATGGCGCTGGCGGTGCGGAGCATCACCACCGAGCGCGGCCTGGACCCGCGCGAGTACGCGCTCGTCGCCTACGGCGGCGGCGGACCCGTGCACGCCGTGGCGATCGCGCGCGAGCTCGGTATCCCGACGGTGCTGATCCCGCCGTCGCCGTCGACGTTCTCCGCGTGGGGCATGCTGGCGACGGACCTGCGCCACGATCTGGTGCGCACGGTGCTGGAAGAGCTCGATCGCACGGACGCCGCCTGGGCCGATCGCGCCTTTGCCGAGATGGCAGCGGAAGTGCGAGGCGCAGCCGAAGGCGAGCCGAGCGAGAAGAATCCTAATAGTCCCGTCGGGAACAGCGGAACCCGGAACTCCGCGGACGGGAACCGCGGAACGCGGATCGCTGCGGAAGAGCGGCGCGCCGTCGACCTCCGTTATCTCGGCCAGGAACACACCGTCACGGTCGACGTCCCGGACACCGCGCTCTGGGACACCCTGCGCTCCCAGTTCGACGCCGCGCACAAGCGGGTGTACGGCTACGCGGCGCCGGAGGTCGAGGTCGAGCTGCTGAACCTCCGGCTCACGCTGGTGACGCCGCTGGAGCCGCCGCGGCTGCCGGTGATCGAGCGCGCCGCCGAGCGCGCTCCCACGCCGTTCGAGATCCGGCCGATCTACTCGATGGTGGTGCAGGGCGAGGTGAAGTGCTCGGTGTTCCGTCGCGACGACCTCGGCGTCGGCGACGTCGTGGTCGGGCCGGCGGCCGTCGAGGAAGCGGGGACCACGACGGTGATCGAGCCCGGAGACGTCCTGAGGGTGGAGCCCCACGGCTGTCTGGTAGTGGAAGTGCGAGGTGCAGCCGAAGGCGAGCCGAGCCAGAAGAATCCTGATAGTCGCGTCGGGAACAGCGGAACCCGGAATTCCGCGGAAGCCGTCGGGAACAGCGGAACCCGGAATTCCGCGGAAGCCGTCGGGAACAGCGGAACCCGGAATTCCGCGGAAGCCGTCGGGAACAGCGGAACCCGGAATTCCGCGGAAGCCGTCGGGAACAGCGGAACCCGGAATTCCGCGGAAGCCGTCGGGAACAGCGGAACCCGGGTCGATGCGGCCGCCGGAGGCAAGCGGAGACGGACGACATGACGACGAGCACGCAGATCGACCCCATCACCGTCGAGGTGATCCGCGCCGCGCTGAACGCGGCGGCCGAGCGCATGCGGATCACGATGATCAAGACCGCGTACAACCACATCATCAGCGAGAGCCTCGACTTCGGCTGCGCGATCTTCGACGCCGACGTGCAGATGATCGCGCAGGGGATCGGCCTGCCGGTGTTCCAGGGCCACCTCGGCTTCCCGATCGAGACCACCATTCGCGAGCGCGGCCTCCACACGTTCCGCGAGGGCGACCTGTACATCCACAACGACCCGTACACCGGCAACGGCAACCACGTGAACGACGTGGCGATGTTCGGGCCGGTGTTCTGGGACGGGGAGCTCGCCGGCTTCGTGGCGGTGAAGGCGCACTGGAGCGACATCGGCGGCGCCGTGCCGAGCTCGATGCAGGTCAGCTCCACCGACATCCGCCAGGAGGGCCTGCGCTTCCAGGCCGTGCGGCTGTTCCGCGAGGGCGAGCCGAACGAGGAAGTGTTCCGGGTGATCCGCGCCAACATCCGGATCGAGAGCGGCACGCTGAAGGACGTGCAGGCGATGATCGCCGTGTGCCGGGCCGGCGCGCAGTACGTCCAGGAGGTCCTGGCGAAGTACGGGCGCGCCTCGGTGCTCGAGGCGACCCGCACCTACATGGAGCAGTCGGAGCGCCGGACGCGTGCGGAGCTCCGGAAGCTGCCGGAAGGCGTCTACCGCGCGGCGGGCGCCTTCGACGACGACGGCATCACGCTCGACGCGCCCGTGCGGGTGGAGATGGCGATCACCGTGCGCGACGGCGGGATGACGGTCGACTTCACGGGCTCGAGCCCTCAGGTGCAAGGCCCGTTCAACTGCGGTGACGCGATCACCATCAGCGCGTGCCGCATGCTGCTCAAGTGCCTGACGACGCCCCTCGATCCCGTCGACGAGGGGTGCTTCCGGCCGCTGACGGTGGTCGCGCCGGCGCGCTCGGTGGTCGCGGCCCAGGAGCCCGCGCCGACCGCGCGGTACTTCGTGCCCGTGAACCTGCTGCTCGACCTCGGCCTGCGCGCGCTGTCCCCGGCGATGCCCGAGCGCATCCCGGCCGGCTCGTACGCCGACCAGATGCCGACGATCCTGTTCGGGACGCATCCGGAGACGCGGCGGCTGTTCATCCAGGGCGATCTGAACGCCGGCGGCACCGGCGGCCGGCCGACGAGGGACGGCGAGTCGGCGCTGATCATCTTCGCGGGGTCGACCGCGCGCAACAACCCGGCGGAGGTGGTGGAGTCCCGCAACGGCGCGATCCGCATCCTGAGCTACGGGCTCCGGCGCGATTCCGGCGGCGCCGGGCGGTATCGCGGTGGGCTCGGCATCGAGCGCGTCTACCACTTCCTGGCGCCGGCCTTCGGCACGTTCACGCTCGATCGCAAGGTCACGCCGCCGTGGGGGCTCCGCGGTGGCGGAGACGCCGCGATCAACTCCGTGGAGATCACGGGCGCGGACGGCGCGGTGCGCTCGATCCGCAAGGCGACCATGCATCCGATCGCGGCGGGCGAGACGCTCCGGGTGCGCACGGGAGGCGGTGGCGGCTACGGACCGTCCGCGGAGCGCGATCCCGAGGCCGTCCGCCGCGACGTCGCCGAGGGGTACGTGTCGGCGGAGGCCGCGCAGCGGGACTACGGCGTGGAGGCCTAGGGGGATGCCGGACCGGCGCGCCGTCCGCTGCGGGACGCTCTTCGATGGCACGGGCGCCCCTTCCCTTCGCGACGCCGTCGTGCTCGTCGAGGACGGCCGGATCGCTGCGGTGGGTCCGGCCGCGACGACGGCCATCCCCGCGGGGACGGAGATCGTCGACGCCGCGAAGAGGTTCGTGATGCCCGGGATGATCGACGCGCACACGCACGCCTCGATCGTGCCCGGGCTAGGCAACCAGGTCGGACAGCTCTGCCAGCCGGTGGTGCCGCAAGCGCTCCGCGCGGCCAGCAACCTCCGGCGAAACCTCGACGCCGGCACGACCACCATGCGGCTCATGGCCGAGGAGCACTTCCTCGACGTCGACCTGCGCGACGCGATCGAGGCCGGCGTCATTCCCGGCCCGCGATTGCTCGTCGCCACCCGCGGCATCACCGCGAGCAACGGTCACGGCCGCGCGCTGTCGAGCTTCGACGGCGTCGACGAGATCCGCCGCGGCGTGCGCGAGAACTTCCAGCGGGGCGCCGACCACGTCAAGCTCTTCACCACGGGCGGCGTGAGCTCGACGAGCACGAACCTGCACGGCAGCGTCTACAGCCGCGAGGAGATCCGTGCCGCGGTGGAGGAGGCGCACCGCGTGGGCAAATACGCCGCCGCCCACGCGCACGGCGGCCTCGGGCTCCGGCTCGCCGTCGAGGAGGGCGTGTCGACCATCGAGCACGGCGCCCTCACCACCGACGACGACATCGCGATGATGAAGGAGCGCGGCGTGTGGCTCGTCTGCACGCTGTCGATCCTCTTCCATCCCACGGGCATCGAGCGGGGTGACGCCGGGCGGCCGGCCATCATGCAGAAGGTCCGGGAGGCGCGCGCGGTGGTGCAGCAGAACTTCCCGCGCCACCTGAGCTCCGGGGTCAAGTTCGCCGTCGGCACCGACAGCATGCACGGGCTCCTGCCGTTCGAGCTGGAGATGCTGGTCCGCCTCGGCGTGTCGACGCGCGACGCGCTCCTCGCCGCCACGCGCCGCGGCGCCGAGGCGTGCCGCGTCGACGGGGACCTCGGCACGATCGAGGTGGGAAAGCGCGCGGACCTGATCGCGGTCGAGGGCGATCCGCTCGCGGACATCACCGCGCTGCGCCGCGTCGGAATGGTCATGAAGGACGGAGTCGTCCACCACCCAGGGAGGAACGGATCATGAGCGATCGCCTGACGAGACGGGAGCTGCTCCAGGGTGCCGCGATGGCCACGACGCTGGTCGGCTCGAACGTGCGCTGGGCGGCCGCGCAGGGAACGCCGAAGCGCGGGGGCGCCCTCCGGGTGGCCACCGTCGACAAGCCCGTCAACATGGACCCGGGCTACGCGCAGCTCTACTCGTCGCTGCAGGTCTACCAGAACGTCTTCAGCAAGCTGGTGTACGTCGACGCGCAGGGCGGCTTCGTGCCCGGGCTCGCGAAGTCCTGGAAGCAGGAGAACGACAAGACGTGGGTGTTCGACCTCGTCGACAACGCGGTGTTCCACCACGGCGAGCCGATGACCGCCAAGGACGTGGCGTTCACGTTCTCGCGCATCCTCGACGCCAAGAACAAGCTGCCGATGCGGGTCTTCTTCACGCCGCTGGAGGGCGTCGAGGCCGCCGGCCCGTACCAGGCGCGGTTCCACCTGAGCCGGCCGTGGGGCGGGCTGTTCGCGACGCTCGCGCAGGCGTGCGAAATCGTCAACGAGAAGGCGCTCGCCGCGAAGGACCCGAAGCTGTTCCCGATCGGCACCGGCCCGTTCAAGTTCGTGGAGTGGGTGAAGGACGATCACGTCACGCTGGAGCGCTGGGACAGGTACTTCCGGCCCGGCAAGCCGTACCTCGACAAGGTCGTGTTCTACTCGCCGGCCGACGACACCGTGCGGCTCACCGGCCTCCAGACCGGCCGCTTCGACTGGATCCAGACCGTCCCGCCGCAGCGCATCCCGGAGCTCGAGCGCACGAGCAGCATCCGGTCGTCGCCGGGACGGCCGTACTTCCCGTTCTTCTTCATGCTGAACGCGTCGAAGCCGCCGCTGTCGGACAAGCGGCTGCGGCAGGCCATCGCGTGGGCGCTCGACCGCAGCGAGATCGTCAAGCTCGTGTACTTCGGCAGCCATGCCGTGACCGCGGAGCCGACGCCGGAGCCGAGCCCGTGGGCGACCGGCGTGAACGCGATGAAGGGCCCGGACATCGCCAAGGCCAGGCAGCTCATGGCGGAGGCCGGCGTGACCGGCGGCCTCACGCTCACGTACCTCGTGAAGTCGCAGGTGCCGGTGCTCGTGAAGAGCGGCGAGATCCTGCGCGAGCAGCTGAAGAAGGTCGGCATCAACCTGGAGATCCGGCCGCAGGAGTCGGGGCAGTACTTCGAGGAGCTCACCGGCAAGAAGTTCGACGTCGCCGCCGCGTGGTGGAGCGTCACCGTCGATCCGGACCTCTTCTACTACCCGATGCAGCACTCGTCGTCGCCGTGGAACTTCACCGGCTTCAAGAACCCGGAGGCCGACAAGCGCCTGGACGCCTTCCGGTTCACGGCCGATCAGGCGGCGCGCAAGAAGATGTACCCGGAGATGGTGCGGTTCTTCCAGGAAGAAGGCTCGCTGCTGGTGTTCAGCAACGAGATCCAGCGGTACTGGACGAAGCCGAACGTGCAGGGCTCGGTGCCGTACTCGTCGCTGGAGGTGCGCCTGGAGGACGTGTGGATGGGCTGAGTGCTAGCATCGGTTCATGGCGGCTCGATCTGCGCGGGATCTGTTCGACGAGGCGATGACGCTCGACCCGGAGGAGCGCGAGCTTTTGATGCGCCTCCTGATCGAGAGTCTCGACCCCGGGTCTGACGACGGCGTCGAGGACGCCTGGGCGACCGAAGCCGAGCGCCGGATGGCGGAACTCGACTCCGGCACCGTCCAGGCGATCCCGTGGGAGGAAGTCAGAGCGCGGCTGTACCGGCGCTGAATGCCCGCAGCCGTCAAGTTCCACCCGGCCGCCGCGCAGGAGGCGGAGACGGCCTTCGAGTGGTATGCCGCGCGAGATATTGCCGTGGCGCGTGGCTTCCGCGACGAGCTACAACGCGCCGTCGAGATTGTAGCCGCTGCGCCGCGCGTCTGGCCGCGGTACGGGCGCCGCGCGCGACGCTACGTCTTTCCTCGATTTCCGTTCAGCCTGATCTACGTCGACCGCGGCGGTGAAGTCGAGCTGATCGCCGTGGCGCATGGAAGGCGGCGGCCCGGCTACTGGCGGACACGCTTGTGACCGCGGGACCGGAACGCGGCGGCGTCAGCTTCCGAAGACTTCCGACAGCACGCTGCAGCTGATACGCATCACGTCCTGACTGTCGCGGCAGACCCAACCTTGACCTGGCGACGCGGTATCACTCGCCGACGATCAGCAGCCCCGCCTCGCGAAGCGCATCCCGTAGCACGGCGACGCGGCCTGTCGGAACGGCCCATACCCATCTCGAAGAGCTCAACTGCCGAAGCGAGCCTCTGTCCGGCCTGGAGAGGATCCACTGCTTCAGTGGGATCTGGTCAACTTTCCGCGCCAGATGCACATCGCTAATGAAGTTCAGCCGGTACAGGTCGCGAAACCTTCCACGAAATGGCGATTGCCCGTCAGCCTCCGTGGCGGCGATATGGCGCCGCCAGCGTTCGGCGCCGTGCCGCTCTTGCGCATCTTGGCCACGCCACTGCGAATCGCCGAGGGCGTAGAACCACGGTCGATTCTCTCTGGCAATCGAACCGGCATAGCCATATTCCCACTCGAAGACCCTTGCTACGTCTCGAGCAACGGATTCGAACATTCCTTGATCAAATCGGTGAATCCAGCTATCGACCGCGAGCATCATGCCGAGACAGCCCCACGGTGAAAAGGTGCAGCCAGTGTCGGATCGACCGACCGGCGCCAGCCGCCCTCGAAGGGGATGCGCTGAATCCCTGCTTGCGGCCGACCGTGATGGGTCTGCGTGCAAGAGGATACGCTCCGAGGAACGCGACCGCGGTCAGTTTCCGAAGATCGCCTCCGGCAGCAGCGCCGACACCACGTAGTTCGGCACGTCCACCACGTTGCTGATGCGGAGGTCGACGGCCACGCTGCACAGCACGTACGCCTGCTCGCGGCTCCAGCCGCGCTCCTGGAGCAGGTCGATCATGTTCAGCAGCGCGTTCCGGCACGCGAGCGTCAGGTTCTCGCCCTCGTTCACGCCGTCGTCGCGGATCGGCATCCCCATCGCGGCGACGAAGCGCTGCGGCGCCGCCCACTCCGGCGGCGCGAAGTAGCCGCCGTGCGCGAAGCGCGGGCCCCGCAGCGGCCGCGAGGCGGCGCCCTTCTGCACCTGGAACCGCACCGCGGCGGTGGCGCCCATCTCGACGGCGGTCACGCACACTTCCCCGTCGCCCTGCGCGAAGTGGCCGTCGCCGACGGAGAACAGGGCGCCGGGGACGGCGACCGGCAGCAGGAGCGTCGAGCCCTTCGTGAGCTGCTTCACGTCGAAGTTGCCGCCGTTCTCGCGCGGGGGAATGGTCCGCAGACCCTCGGTCGCCGCCGGCCCACGTCCGGGCACGGCGCCGGCCGGGTCGGGCGGGAGCGCGAGGCCGCCGCGATCGCTGAGGTCCTTCTCGCGCTTCGTCCAGGCGCGGACCTGGTCGAGCGACGGCGCCACGCCGGAGACGCCCATGAACGGCGCGCCCGGGATCCGGACACCCTTCAGCTCGGACGACGTGGCCCACCCATCGGCGATGCGCCAGTGCACGAGGAATGGCGTCGCGAAGAGATCGCGCAGGAAGCCGAGGCCGGGAATGATCCCCGTGAACGCGTGCGGCTGCGGGACGATGTCGAGGAACTCCACCTGGAGGAGGTCGCCGGGCTGGGCGCCCTTCACGAGGATCGGGCCCGTCAGCGGATGGACCGCGCCGGCGTCCATGCTGGCCATCGACGCCACGGTGGTTCCCGGCCCGAGCTGTCCGTCGACGCCGTCCCGCGTCTGCAGCACCACCTCCTCGCCGGGCTCGACCTCGAGGATCGGCTCGATCGCGGGATGGAAGCGATTGTGTCCGGTCGACGGCTGCTCGGCGAGTCGCTTGCTGCGGTCGATCTCGACGCTCTTCATGGATCGCCCCTTCGTGGTGGAGCTCACAACCCCTCGATCGGCACCGGCTCCACGGGATCGGCCAGCGCGAAGCCGAACACCCGCGAGTAGAAGTACAGCTCGGCCTCCAGGCAGCGCTTCATGTTCTCCGCGCGGCGGAAGCCGTGGCCCTCGCCCTCGAACGTCACGTGCGCGACCGGGATGCGCTTGCCGCGGAGCGCGGCCGCCATCATCTCCGCCTGGTTCGGCGGCACCACCTTGTCGTCGAGGCCCTGGAACAGGATCACCGGGCAGGAGAGCCGCTCGGTGAAGTGGATCGGCGAGCGCGCGCGGTAGACGTCGCGACCCGCCGGGTAGGGCGCGATCAGGCGATCGAGATACCGCGACTCGAACTTGTGCGTGTCGCGCGCGAGCGCCTCCAGGTCCGCGATGCCGAAGTAGCTCGCGCCGGCCCGGAACACGTCGCGAAACGTCAGGGCCGAGAGCGTCGTGTAGCCGCCGGCGCTGCCGCCGCGGATCGCGAGCCTTGCGGGGTCGACCTCACCGCGCTCCACCAGCCACCGCGCGCCGTTGGCGCAGTCGTCCACGTCGACCACGCCCCAGCGGCCGTCGAGCCGCTGGCGGTACGCGCGACCGTAGCCGGTGCTG
>JADMIO010812928.1_pt1 | contig 18002 bp, 9 predicted proteins | sample 8958161 | NCBI WGS metagenome assembly JADMIO01 (sample SAMN16585339, study PRJNA669376) | soil metagenome | isolation source: Crop rotation soil | place: USA: Cullars Rotation, Alabama | collected 2011 | reverse complement strand
CTTTCCCGCGGTGGCCAGTTGGTTGAAGTCGTCGATGTCGGTTTGGGTGAGCGGTTCGAGGGGTTCCAACTCGGACTGGGCGACGAGATCGAGCTGGTCCATGTTGATCCTGTGGGCTAGGCGAAGGAAGCGGGCGGCGGTGGCGGTGCGGTCGATCATCTTGGTTTCGGTGCGGATTTGGTTTTCCTTGTTGATGTTCGCGGAGGTGCGGGCGATGGTGCTTTTGGTGGCTTCGAGGGCGGATTGGACTTCGCCCGCCAGGCGGAGACAGGCGGCGATGATCCACTCGTTGCGTTCGTAGGCGAGCCAGCGCTGGGCGCGGAGTCGTTCGTCGTGGCGGGGTGCGCCTTCGGCGGCGGGTCCGCCGTGGGCGAGCCAGAGCTCGAAGCGTTCGACGATGCGGGAGACGGTGGATTGGTGGATGCCAAGCTGCTCGGCGACCCAGAGTTGGGTGTGGCCGTCGAATTTGACCCACTGGTAGATGCTGCGGACGCGGCGGGTGGGGGACCAGGGGGAGTTGGTGCGTGTGGCGGTGGCTGATGCGGACATGTTTGGGTCTCCTGGTGTGAAGGTTGAGTGTGGAGGGAATGAGGGTGGAGGGTGGAGGGTGGAGGGTGGAGGGAATGAGGGCCGGAAGGCCGGAAATTGGTTATTGGTTAGTGGTCATTGGCTATTGGTTATTGGGGGGGTGGACGGTCGCCCCGTTCCTCTACGAGAGGCCAGCGACGTGGGACGGGCTTCCCAGCCCGTCCAAGTAGAAAGACGGGCTGGGAAGCCCGTCCTACGACGAGCGCGGGCTACTTTGGTGAACGTTAGTATAGTATATCGTGAGGAGTCTGTCAATAGCTAGTTAACCATTTTTTGGAAAATAGTTTGTAGTTTGGACGGGGGGGAGGGGAGGAGGTGGGGAGGCAGGGAGGCGAGGCAGCCGGGAGGCGAGGCGGGAGCAAGCGCGTTAGGGCGCTGGCCAGGGAGGAGCCTGGGAAGGAGAGAAGGCGCGGGGGGCCGGTGGTAGCTGGTCAGTCATCGCTCCGCCGAGACAAGCTCGGCGGTGGCGGGATGGTTGGGTGCGCGACAGGCCCCTCATCCCCCGCCCTTCTCCCCGCAGACGGGGAAAAGGGGGCAGAATTCAGTTGCCGGCGGAGGGCGCAATTCTGATACCCGGCCCGAGGGGGCGGATGCGAAGGTCCCGCTCGGCAAGCGGGACCTACTAGAGCGACCTGCTGCGGTCCAGCAACGTTTTCGCGTCACGGCGGGGAGGCACTGGCCGGTCTGCACGATTCGGAGGTAGAATTAGGGCGGAGGGTATGAACATGGTAGTCGGCCGCGTCCAGCAAGGAGAGATTCTGCTCGCCTGTTCGCTTCCCGCTGAATGGGAGGGTCAAAGTGTGAAGATCGAGCCATGCACGCCTGACGATCCGATGGATGAACTTGAGCAACGGCTAGCCGCGCTGCACGCGCTCGGGCCGATGGAATATGAGCCTGGCGAGCGCGAGAGGAACGAAACAGCTTTGGCGGCCCTCAACGAATTGAGCCGAACTCAGTTGCAACAGCTCGTGCCCGGACTAGATGCGGGATGCCCCACGGCGCTTAATCCAAATCCTTGACGCCCAAGCGCGTCTGAATCTCTCCAATGAGGGTTGTAAAGAGTTCGCTGATCTCTTTGTTCAGCCTCTGGTGATTGCTTAACCAAGCATCTTCTCCGTCACCGTCATCGAAGGAACCTCGCTCCTCTCGCTGGAGTATGCTATGCATCGTATACGTCGCATTTACGAGCTGGTCGGCAATGCTTCGTGTTGACTTGAAAAGTTTCGGCGGGATGTAGGGACGATTTGATAGAAAAAAGCTCCAGAACTCCGCGTTGGACTTCTGGACTCGTTCAAGTTTCTCCTCTTTAGTTCCTTGTGCAGAGGTCTCCACGACTTTGCAATAGCTTTCAACGAGTTCGTAAAGTGGTTGCAGTCGCTCGTATACTCCGGTCAAAGCAATTGCCACTTTTTCGTCAACTCGCTTATAGACTACGTCGTGCTCAAGTCTTGCGATCGAAAGTTCGTGTCCTAGTTTTTCTTTGTACGCCTCCAATTCCTTCGTCAGCCATTGTTGTAACAATGCCTTGGATAGGTAAGCAAGAATGGCGATCAGCGTTCCGCTTGCAATTAAGGCCGTCGTGACTTGAACAAGCGTTTGCCAGACGATTTGGGACGATGTGATGGTCGTTTGCGCACCTGGAATTTGACCGAGGATCTCAATCATGTGGATTCATTCCATTCGCTTCTTCAAAGTTCATTTTAAGTGCCTTAAGAGTGCCTGAGACAAACTCTTGCATATCGCCCTTGGTCCACGAGACCTCCTCAGCGAACTCTATCGCAAGGCGGCCAAGATTCTTCTTACTAACTTGACTTCGCAGGAATTCGGTATATTGGGCGATAACTCCAGTTGGGTCACGAGGATAGCCCCAATGCTTTGCTAAATGCAGAATTGAAAGGCTGTGCAAGAGGTTCAGACGCATCAAGTCATTGAGGGCCAAAAAGTACTTGTCTGCGTGAAGTCCAAGCTCATCTGCCAGTTCCATATAGCGTTCTGCAAGAACACAAAAGTCATATTCGACCTGCGCGATGTCGTCGATCAAGTGGGCGATGAGCTTAGCTTCCTCGATTTTGTCGTTACCCACGCCCTTGCGCGAATCGCTGATCTTTTTTGTGGCATCGATGAGTCTGGCAAGATCGTCCGGGTTTTGCTGTCGCTCGCCGAGCTTAGCTTGTAAGTCGGAGAACTTAGACATCAAGTCCGCTGCATCATGCAATTCCGCGTTTTCGGTCGCGCGTTTGTGGTGATACTCGTTGAGGTTCTCGACTTGCTGTTCTCTCCGAGAACGCCTTCCCCAAACGTAGGCGAGATATGCGCCGACGATTCCCATTCCACCGGTTATCGTCGCGCCAATCCATTCCATACGGCTGCCTCATATTCGGATTTTATTTGATCAACCAATTCACGGTCTTCGCATCATTTCGAGACTTATTCTCACGTTGCGCGACCTTCCGTAAGCCTTTGGAGCGTCGCGGTGGAGTCTTGGGGAGAAGCGGAATTGGAGGCGGCTTCTCAAGTGGAGTCGCAGCCCGGTCGAGTACATCGACAATCCATTCGCGCACCGGCATACCGACGGTTCTTGCAGCTGCGCACCAGCGACGCCATTGGTCCGGCGTGGCTTCAAACCTCGCGCGCTCTTCCCAATTTGTACGCCGCTTGCGGCCCTTGATGGATGGGACAGGCTGCCCATTGCAAATGGTATTACGCAGCTCCGGGTCACGAGCAAAGCGATTCAAGAAATCTCCGCAGTCCAAGGAGTACCATTCACCACGCATGGCATATTGCGCTAAATGTTTGTGAACCGAACGCTCATCCAACCGCGTCCCTGGCAGGCAGAAAACAAGGCTAAGCATTGCCGGACAACCGTTCTGGATTTGGCCAATCCGGCGGTTTATCGCCATGTTGGTGAACCCGATTTTGTATCCGATGCTTTCCGCAATCACGCAGTAAATCACAATTCCTCCTTTGGATATGGAAGAGTTGCTGGCGGCTGGCGACACGCCTGCATCACGCGAATGAAGTGTCCTTTTGGACTCTGAGTTTAGCAAAGCTACAGAGAGAAGAATAGGAATTCCGTGAGGCGGCGTCGAAGGTCGACAGAATAGAGAAGGGTCACCGCGTCGCGGCTCGCCGCTGGGACGAGGGAGGCGGAAAGGAGGGGGATGCCGCCGGGCGAATGCGTTCGGGCGCGCGGGCCGATCGGACCTGCATTGCACCTTCGGTGCGGATGATGGGGGTGGGGATTTCCCACCCAGGGCGTTGCCGGCGTTGCCCGTGGGCTGTCCTGCTTTGTCCCTTCGGGACGGAAGAGGAGGCAGGGCAAGCCCTGCCTTACGAATCGGATGGTCCTGCGCCGCGAAGCGGCTGCGAAGGAGAGAGTGGTTAGGCTGGGGTTCTGCGGTTGAAAGCGCAGGCGAGAGTCCGGACGCCGCTCCGCAGGTGGGGGAGGGGAGGTGGGGAGTGGGGAAAGTACGGAGTACGGGGGTACGGAGTACGGGGGTACCGAGACAGCGCGGCGAGAATGCGTCGGGCCACAATAACCTTGCCTTGCACCTGCGGTGCGGATGATGGGGGTGCCGATTGTGGACCCAGGGCGATGCCCGTGGGCTGTCCTGCGATGTCCCTTCGGGACGGAAGAGGAGGCAGGGCAAGCCCTGCCCTACAGGGCCTCGCTTGCGCGTCGGGCTAGTGTGGGGACCCTCACCTAAGTCAGGAGATCGGGGAGAGGACGAGGCGGGCGTAGGCGAGAAAGGCCATGAGGAGGCCGATGACGGCCATCATGATGATGGAGCCGGTCTCGCGGTATTGGATGTGGACCCAGATGAGGAGGAGAGTTTCGAGCGCGAGGATGGTGGCGGCGACGACCGTGAGCATGGGCAGCCAGCGCAGCGCGGAGGGGAGGATCAGGAGGACCACGCAGATCAGCTCGATGATGCCGAGGATCATCCAGGCCGGGCGCGGGAGGGCGCCGAAGGAGGGGACGTCCCCAGTGACCTGGTCGAACAGGAAGACCTTCATCACGCCGGACGCGGTGAAGAGGAGGGCGGCAAGGATTTGGAGGGTCCAGAGGAAGATGTTCATGGGGTGTGAGGGTAGAGGGTCCCTTGCTGACGCGTCGGGTTAGTGTAGTCCGCACGCTCCGCCGTGCGGACATTTCATACCGGCCTTGCAGGCCGGAAGTGTCCGCACGGCGGAGCGTGCGGACTACGTTAACGGAGCGAGAGGACTACGCTAGGACCTTGAGGCAGGGGGCGCCTTCGTTGATGGTGGGGCGCTCGGGGCGGCCTTTGTGGAGGTAGGAGAGCTGCATGTTGTCGATGCCGAGGAGATGCAGGATCGTCGCGTGGAAGTCGTGGATGTGGAGGCGGGTGTCGGTGGCGTGGAGGCCGATTTCGTCCGTGGCGCCGATGGTTTGGCCGCCTTTGACGCCGCCGCCCGCGAGCCACATGGTGAAGCCGGTGGGGTTGTGGTCGCGGCCGTTGCCTTTCTCGCTCATGGGGGTGCGGCCGAATTCGCCGCCCCAGACGACGAGGGTGGAGTCTAAGAGGCCGCGCTGCTTGAGGTCCTTGAGGAGGCCGGCGATGGGGAGGTCGGTGGCTTTGCAGAGGCCGGAGTGGTTGGACTCGATGTTGGCGTGGGCGTCCCACTTGCTGCCCGCGCCGGAGTAGAGCTGGACGAAGCGGACGCCGCGCTCGACGAGGCGGCGGGAGAGGAGGCACATGCGGCCGAAGGGGGCGGTTTCCTTTTGGTCGAGGCCGTAGAGCTTGTTGGTCGCCTCGGTTTCGCTGGCGAGGTCCACCGCTTCGGGGGCGGAGGCCTGCATGCGGAAGGCCAGCTCGTAGGATTTGATACGGGCGTCGAGCTCGGTCTGATCGGCGCGGTCCTCATAGTGCCGGCGGTTGACGCGGTTGAGGAAGTCGAGCTTCTCGCGCTGGCGAGCGTCGGTCACCAGCGGCGGGTTGGCGAGGTAGCGGATCGGCTCCTTGCCGCTGGAAAGGGGCGTGCCCTGGTGGACGGCCGGCATGAAGCCCGCGCCCCAGTTGCGGGGTCCGTTGATGACGCTGCCGGCGTTGTCCTCCATGACGACGAAGGCGGGGAGGTTCTGGTTCTCGGTGCCCAGTCCGTAGGTGACCCACGCGCCGAGCGAGGGGCGGCCGGCGAAGACGCTGCCGGTGTTCATCTGGCAGACGCCGCCGGAATGGTTGATGGCGTCGCTCCAGCAACTGCGGACGACGCAGAGGTCGTCGACGCAGGTGGCGACTTCGGGGAGCCAATCGCTGACCCACAGGCCGCTTTGGCCGTGCTGCTTCCACTTGCGTTTGGAGGCCATGAGCGGCGGGTTGCGCTCGCCCATCGCGAGAATGACGGGCTTGAAGCTTTTCGGCAGCGGCTGGCCGGCGAGCTTTTCGAGCTCGGGCTTGGGGTCGAAGGTGTCGATGTGGCTGGGTCCGCCCTCCATGAAGAGGAAGATGACGGACTTGGCGGTGGGGGGATGATGGGGAGCGCCGGAGGCGGCGCGGGCGGTGTCGTCGAGGAGGGAGGCCAGGGCGAGTGCGCCGAAGCCAGCACCGGAGCGACAGAGCATTTCACGGCGAGAGAGGGACATAGGGACAGCCGGAGGGAGGTTCCCCTCAGATCTGAGAGTTAAGGGGTGTTAATCGACGTAGAGGAATTCATTGGCGTTGAGGAGGGCGTGGAGGAGGTCGACGAGGCGTTCGTCGCGGGGGCCGGAGTGGAGGAAGTCGAGGGCGTCGTTGCGCTCGCTGTCGCTGGGGGTGCGGGCGAAGGCGGTGCGATAGGCGGCGTCGACGAGGGCGGCGTCGGTGGGATGCTTTTGGGCGGTGAGATGCTCGGACCAAGTGGCGGCGTGCTTCATGGTCATGGTGCTGTTGATCATGAGCAGGGCCTGGTTGGGGGTGGTGGTGATGTTGCGCTGCGGCGTGGAGAGGAGGCCGTCGGCGACGTCGAAGACTTCCAGCAGCGGGTCCTTCTTGTTCCGCATGAAGCGGGTGTAGATGGAGCGGCGCGGCTGGTCGGCGCTGACGCCTTCGCCGCCGGGGGTGATGCGCAGCTCGCCGCTGACGGCCAGCATGGCATCGCGGATTTGCTCCGCTTCGAGGCGGCGCGTGTTCATCCGCCAGAGGAGGCGGTTGGTGGGGTCGATGGCTTTGGCCTTCTTGGGCGCAGGGCGGAGGGCGGTTTGGCGATAGGCCGCGGAGGTGACCATCAGGCGGTGGAGCGGTTTGAGCCGCCAGCCGTTATCGACGAGCTGCGTGGCGAGGTAATCCAAAAGCTCCGGGTGGCTGGGACGTTCGCCGAGCGTGCCAAAATCGCTGGCGGTGCCGACGATGCCGCGGCCGAAATGCTGCTGCCAGAGGCGATTGACGATGACGCGCGTGGTGAGGGGATGATCGGCGCGGGTGAGCCAGTTGGCGAGCGCGGTGCGGCGGCCGGTCGATTTGCCGCCGGCGGGCGGGGTGATCGAGGCGGGGGCGGGATCGAGGATCGTCAAAAAGCCGGGGGCGACTTGTGCGCCATCGCCTTTACGGCCGGGGATGAAGGTCGGCGCGGAAACGGGGCCGACATCGCGCACGGTCATGGCGGCGGGCAAAGCGGCGGGCTTGTCCTTGTCGAACGCCTTGAGTTCTTCCCGCAGCCGCTTGTAGCGATCGAGCTCCTCGTCCTTCAGCGTTTTGGGGAAATCGACGAGATCCATTTTGTCGACAGCCTGCCGCCAGGCGAGCTCGCCGAGCTGCATTTCGAGCGGGCCGCGCGCTGGGGGCGGAGTGAGGACCATGGCCTGGATGTCGAGCGGGAATTTGTCGAGCTCGTCGTCCGCGGCTTTTTTCAGGTGGGAGCGTTCCAGCTCGTCGAGCTGCTGGCGTATTTCGGCGGTCTTTTCCAGCCATACGGAGAGCTCACCGTCGTACTTCGCCCGCGCTTGTGGTGTGGCGAGGGGGACGTCGTCGCGCGGGAGCAGGGCAGCGAAAAACGATCGCAGCTTGTAGTAGTCTTCCTGCAGGATGGGGTCGAACTTGTGGTCGTGGCAGCGGGCGCAGCTCATGCCCAGGCCGAGGAACACGTCGGCGGTGACGTCGGTGATGTCGTTAAGGATGAAGTTCCACTGCGTGCGGGCGTCCTTGAGGTTGTACTCGTATTGGCCCGCGCGGAGGTAGCCGGTGGCGGCGAGCGATTCGGGGTCGTCGGGGGCGATTTCGTCGCCCGCGAGCTGCTCGCGGATGAACTGGTCGTAGGGCTTGTCGTCGTTGAGGGATTGGATGACGTAGTCGCGATAGCGCCAGGCGGTGGGGCGGTAGCTGTCCTGCTTGTAGCCGTCGCTGTCGGCGTACCGCACGAGGTCGAGCCAGTGGCGGGCCCAGCGCTCGCCATAGCGGGGGCTATCGAGCAATTGATCGACGAGCTTCTCGTATCGATTGGTGTCGGTGTCGGCGAGGTAGGCGTCGAGCTGCGCGGCGGTCGGGGGGAGGCCGGTGAGATCGAAGTAGACGCGGCGGACGAGCATTTCCGGGGGCGCTTCGGCGGCGGGTTCGAGACCTTCGGCACGCAGGCGCGCGAGCAGGAAGCGGTCGATTGCGCCGCGCGACCAGGTGTCGTTTTCGAGCGCTGGCGGAATCGCGCGGGCGACGGGCTGGAAGGACCAGAAGGCGCGGTCGGCGTCGGTGATTTTTTCGCGGCGGACGGGGAGCTTGCCGCGGCCGTGCTCGCCGGGCCAGGGAGCGCCGATTTTCACCCATTCGGTAAGGGCGGCGATCTCTTCATCCTTGAGCTTCGTTTTCGGCGGCATCTCCAGCGATTCGTGTTTGATCGCTTCGATGAGGAGGCTTTTTTCAGGCTGGCCGGGGACGAGGGCGGGACCGGATTCGCCACCGGCCAAAACCGCTTCACGCGAGTCGAGCCGCAATTCGCCCTTGGGCTTGTCGATCGCGTGGCACTTATAGCAATTCGCGACGAGGATCGGGCGGACGGAGTCTTCGAAGAATTTTTCCTGTGCGGGCGTGGGGACGGGGATTGCGGTGGGCTCGGCGGCGCGGGCGGGCGCGGCCAGCAGGGTGAGAGCCGCGAGCAGCGTCAAATGCGTGAACGGGGCGTGCGACATGACGGGAGCGTCCAGAGGGAATAGACCGTCGCCGTTAAGCCAATGGCGGGCAGCACCTTATGGTAACGGGACGGGGAGCCGGGCGTCAACCATTTTGAGGCCGTCCACGGGGTGTGTGGGCGTCTCCAAAGTAGGTGGGAAATTGGTTCCAATGAAAAGAGGCTGACAAAGGGGGGTGTATTTGCTTACACGGAGACCGCGATTCTACGATGGTTCAACTTACTCCTCATTCCGAAGGGTTCCTGCTTCCCGTGAAGGCACAGCCCGGCGCCAGTTCCGCAGGAATTCGCGGGGCGCACAACGGCGCGCTGAAGGTCGCGGTCACGCAGGTCGCTGAGAAGGGCAAGGCCAACGATGCGATCGTGCAGGTGCTGGCGCAAGCCCTCGGCGTCAAGCGCTCTCAGATCGAGCTTTGCTCCGGCGCGACGGACCGAAACAAGATTTTCCTTATCCGCGGCATGACGAACGACACGCTCCAGGCCAGAATCGCCGAGCTGGTGGAAAGGAAGGTCCGCATGAGCAGGTCTGCGGCGGCAGACGCCGCGAGCGGCAGGAAAGTGCCGGGAGAGACTCAGGAAAGACAGTAATCAGCCTGCCGGCTGGCTGGGGGGCCAATCGACGCCCCTGACAACGGCCGATTGGCGTCGGAATGTGCGCCGTCCGCGGACCATGCGGCTGTACGCGCACGCCCGCGACACCATCGTTTTTGTTGCAATTCCCGTGGTACACAATTAAGCTCCACAAGGACTCCACGTATCCAATTGCAGCCATTGCCTTTATCTCTTTTGGTCAAGTCGGTTGCCTCCGCCGTAGCGAGCTGAGTCGCGGCGATAGGACTTTTTTATGGACCTACATCGCTGGCGGTTGGGTGGACTGCGCACACATCGGCCCCGAAAACCGCATCGGTCAGGCCGCGGCTTGAGCGCACGTTTCGATCGCCGCTTTCGCCGGCTTCAAGCGGAGCAATTGGAGTCGCGGATGCTCCTGGCGGGGGATTTGCCCCCGGATATGATCGTAGGTCGGACGCTGTCGGCGTACAGTCTTGCGGATGTGGTGAACGGCCAACTCAGCATTACCTACACCGTTTACAACCAGCGGGAAGTTGACCTGGCTGCCGTTGTTTTGAACACGACGCTCGCAACAGGCATCGACTTTCAGACGTCTTCTTCCGCGGCCAACGTGAACGGTCAGTCGGTCGCGTGGAATCTCGGCATGATTCCGGCCCATGGGCGGAGCAGTGTGACATTGACGGTTGGACTGTCCGCCGCTGCCACGGCAATTGACAGCGGCGCCTTCGCCGCTGGAAGCATTGATGGCGGCGCGGCCGCGGCGGACACTCCCGCGATCGTTCTCTCGGCCGGGCCCATCGCATCGGAGTTGCTTGTCCCCACGCTCGACGCGAACACAGCCGATCCCGTGATTCAGGAGCAAGCCGCGAGACTCCGCTACGATCCGCAAGCGATCTTCGACTATCTCAACTCCGACATCGGCTACGAGTCATATGTGGGCTCGCTCCGCGGCGCGCGCGGCACGGTCTGGACCAACGCCGGCAACTCGCTCGATGAAGCTAGTTTGGGGGTGGCGCTCTATCGCGCGTCGGGCATTCCCGCCCGCTATGCGCACGGCGAGCTGTCCAGCGATGACGCGCGAGCGCTGCTGGGCACGATGTTCCCCGATCCCACGCAAATCGTCGGCTACCTTGCAGCCGGCGCGGCCGTGGCCGACCCACTGCACGATTCCACGTTGCTCGACGAAACCCGCGATCACTACTGGGTTCAAATCGACGTCGGCGCGGGCTTCCAAGATGCAGACACGTCTGGACTGGCCGGCAGTGCGATCGGCACGTCGCACACGGCCGCAACTTCAACCTTCGACGCCGTTCCCGACAACCTGCGCCACAAGGTGCGGATTTCCGTCGATGCCGAGACCTACAACGAGGCAGCGGGCGCATTTAGCGGTAATGGCATCACCACCGCGACCGTGCTCGATCGCACCTGGAACTCCGTCGAACTAGTGGGCAAACCGATCACCGTGTCCCAGTTCGTCAATGACGCCAACCTCGGCGGGCTGGCTTTTACTTCGCGGTCGCTCGCTTACACGCCCTATTTCCTGCTCGGCGACGCGGCCGATCCGACCGGCAGCGGTGACGAGATTTTCACCGGCATGCCGTTCCAAGAACTGCTCACGAATTTCCCGCTCGGCAGTCAAATCCTGACGGGATTGTTCCTGAACATGGATCTCGCGGCTCCCGGCGGAGCGGTCGAACATCACGAGCGCGCCCTCGTCGATCGCCTGGGTTTTGCCAGCCGTACCAACGGCACGACCGCGACGCTTTCCGTAGATGCCAACGGCCAGGCGGCCCTCTCCCCCGCCGACGTTTTCACGCTCAGCGTTCTGCCCGGAAAGTCCGATCCCCGCGATCCCGTGCCGCTCCAAGCCGACGTTATCGCCCAGCAAGCCTACCTGGCCCAATTCAACGGCATTCCAGTGGAATCGTTGCCGGCGGACTATTTCGACCGCCTGAACGCATTCACCACCGCCGCCACGCGGCTCTTGAGCCAATACAACAATCGGGCGTCCGACGCGATGACCGACGTGATCGCCGAGCGGGCCCTCGTGAGAGCCTATGCCGATCACCCCCGTTTGGTCCTCGTCAGCGGTCGGCTCTTGTCTGGTTCCGATACCGAACCTGGCACTGTGAAGTTTGAAGTCGATCTCCGCGATGATTCCGTGCGCGTCGTCAACTCCCCCGGCCAATCGGTCGACGCCGTCACCGCTTTCAATCTTCTCCGCGGCCTGGCGGCGACGATCCTCGAATACAACACCATCGCCAGCCTGCTGCCGGAGGCGGAGCAAGCGACCGTTGTGAACACCTACAACGTGTTCCGCGCCGCCGAATCGCAAAACATACCCATCGTTCTGCTGACTCCCATGGACTTGCCGTCGCTTGCCGGCCGCATCACCGCCTCTAGCGATGCCCTCGCGCGCATCAGTACTGCCGTGAGTGCCGGCCGCATCGTCATGGTCCCAGAACGCCCCGTCAGCCTCGGCGATACTGCCACGACATCCTGGTACGAGATCAATACCACGACCGGCGAATTAATCAGCGTCGGCGAAAATGGCGGGCATAACTCGGCGCTGGAATATGCCATCCTTCGAGCGACGGTGTTTGGCTTCTTATCGGGGGTTATCACTTTTGGTTTTGGTACCTTTGTTCCGGAGTACAAGGCCCAGCTCGCACTCGCCTTGAGTGCCGCAGGCGCACTTACTTGGGCGCACAAGGCCATCACGAACGGCGGCGTTGCGGCTGGATCGGCCGCCGCCGTGCCACTGGCATTTCTCGGCGGCTTTGGCTCAGCCTTTACCTTGATGGGCATTATCACCGGCAAAGACCCGCCGGCGGAAGGAATGTTCCTGGACGTCGAACCAGTCGACACGAGTCTCAACCACAAAACCGTCTCCACCTCGCTGGCAGCGACGGCCGGCCAATCACTTCAGCTCACGCCCGCATCGACGTCAATCACGACGGATCAAAACACATCCGCGACCATCCCGTTCAGCATGGTCACAGATTTTGCCGACCAGTACCTCGTCAGCGCTACGGCCCCCGCCGGTTGGATCGTCAGCCTGACGACTTCCGCCGTGACCATCACGCCCGCGCCCGGGACTCAAAGCGGCGCGGGCATTGTGCGACTCGTCGGCCGGTCTCTGTCCGATTCCGAGCACGCAACCCAGGCTGACATCACCGTAAGTGTCACGCCCACAACGCCGGGCATCACGAGCGACATTGTCTTCGACCCCCTGCTAACCGTCCCCTATCAAGGCGCGCAGCTTCCCACGGGTTATCAGGCTATCATTCGTAACCTCGGCCCCACCTCCGATTCCTACACGCTCACATTCTCCAACGTCACCCCCGGTTGGGAAGTGATCACCACCGCGCCGGGCCTGACGATCCCCGCCGGCGAGACCGGCATTCTTGGCGTCTATCTGCGCCCCACCAGCGCCACGATTCCCGCCCCCGGCGAGCCCGTCTCGTTCACGGCCACTGTTACCAGCACAGCCGCCCCCACGATTACGCAGGCACAAACCGTCAATTTCGCGATGCCTGAGGTTGCGGCGACGATCTTCTTGCCTTCTCCCGCCAGCATCAGCACCTTTCCGGATACCACCGTTAGCGGCGTCGTGTCCGTCAAAAATCGCGGCAATATCACCGAAACGGTAACGCTTTCCGCTTCGCTGCCAACGTCTGGCATCACCATCGACGGCTTGCCGCAAACGCTCACGCTCGCGCCGGGGGACGTGGTGGATGTCCCCTACACGATTAATGTCGCGTCCTCCGTGCCGCTGCTCACAACCGGCACGCTGCTTCTCAGCCTGGACAAGTTGCCCACGGGTGCGACCGAGCCGTTCGAACTGGGAGTTCCCATTCAAATCGTCGTGCCGGGCACCGACGCGATCGCCACAGCGTCCGTTGCCGCGCGGCAACTGGGTAACGCCGACTTGGCCGACCGGCTCGATACGCTTTCCGCTTCCCTCACCAATCTCGTTGCCGCTCCGACCGATCCCGTTGCAAATGGCCAGGCCGTCGCAGCGCTGGATGCCGTGATCCGCTTCGTCAACAGCGATCCCGCATTGGCTTCCAACTTTGCGAGCAGTCTCACGTTCGCCCGCAATCAACTCGCCTCCGCCACGACCACCGAACAAGTGCAGAGCGCGCTCAGCTTCCTCGCCAGCATGCTGGAAACGCTGAGTCAAACGCTCGCCGAAAAAGTCTTGCACGGCTTCACCTTCGCCCTGGCGTCGAACGTTGTCACCGCGCTCCCCGGCGCGCCCGCGCGCTTCCCGATCCTCCTCGAAAACACGGGCACAGAGCCCACGACCTTCGAGCTTTCCGTTGGTGGATTCCTCCCCTTTGGCACGACTGCCACCTTCACCGAGTCCACCGTCACCCTGCAACCCGGCGAGCGGCTCGACGGCGGCCCCAATGGCGTGACGCTGAGCCTGGATTTGCCGGCGGGCGATATCTTTCCCACCGGCTTTGTCGTCATCGCCATGCCGCAAGAAGCGCCGTCGCTCACCCAGCAGGTATCGGCCTCCATTGCCGTACGGGCCGAGTTCGTGCAGGTCGCCACGGTCACGCCATCGCCGGCTTTCATACAGCCCGGCGGCGCAGTGTCCGTTGCCGCCCGCATATTAAACGTCGTGAACCGCGAGCAAGCGGCCAACGTCTCCTATCGCGTGACCGATTCCGGCGGCGCGACCGTCTTTACCTCCGCCGAAACGCCGATCACGCTCGACGTGCAGGCGTCGCTCATGGACGTCTCCCTGCCGCCGATTGATACGACCGGCCTGGCTCAGGGGGACTATACGATCATCGTCTTTGTAACCGATGCCGCGGGCGATCCCATTACCGGCGGCACGGGCCAAGCGGCGCTGCTCATCGGCACGCCGGTTTCCGCCACGCTCAGCACGTCTCCGGATGCGCTCCTCTCGGTGGGCAGCATCGTCACCAATACGCTCGAGCTAGCGGCCCGCACCACCTTTGCCGATCCCCTCACGCTTCTTGGCCAGACGCAAACCACACCCACGGCCACGACGATCCTGGTCCGCGGCAACATCGCCTACGTCGCCGGCACCAACGGCATCGACATCGTGGATATTACCGACTCCGCCGCGCCGGAAGTCATCGGCACATTCGGCCAAGGGCTGATCGTCGATGGCGGGTTCACCGTCATCCGCGAAATGTCGGGCGACCGCATCGTGGTGGCGACGACCGCCGTGCTCAACGCCAGCTCGTTCACGCTGCTCACCTATTCCGTCGCGAATCCCACCGCCCCGACTCTGCTCGGCACTTCGACCATTGACGAATCCTTCATTTCGGACCTCTTCATCGTTGGCGAGCGGGCGATCGCCACCACCAATGGCATCTCGTTCTTTGGGCCAAACATCATTGCTCAATTTGGCGACGTGCTGGCCCTCGATCTGGCAAACCCCTCCGCGGTTGCCGTCACCGACGAATTGTTTGGCGACAGCGCCGACAACTTCAATCAACATGGCGGAGTCGTCGCCGACGCCAGCACACTTTACGTCGCCAGCAGCACGTCGACCGGCGGCTTCGGCAGCACGCAAGATGGGAACGGCATCGTGCGCGTCATCGACTACTCCAATCCCGCCAGCTTGTCGCAGATCGGCGAGGTGACCATCCCCCTCACGGTCCACGCGCTGGCCATGGCCGTGGAAGGCAATCGCGCGCTCGTCGTCGGCAGCACGGGCGGCTGGAAGACGCCATTTTCCGGCCAGGCCGACGCCCAGCTCACCGGCCGCATGACGCTCACGCTGCTGGACATCAGCGACCGTCAGAACCCCGTCGTTCTGGGCGACACGCTGATCACGGAAAGCCTCAATCGACCGATCGATACGGCCGATGGCGGCGCGAAACTTTCGGCCCTCTCGCTCGGCAACGGCCGATTCGCCATCAGCCGCGGCTATATCGACGGCAAGTCCGTGCTGATGACCGTCAGCATCAATGGCGATCAAATCGCCGTTGCCGCCACGGAAGTGCCGTCGCTGGCCAATGAAATGGCCATTGTCGGCGACACGCTCTACACGACCAGCCAGACCGGCGTGCTCATCTACAACGTCGGCGCCATCGAAGCCACGCCGGTCACCGTGTCGGTGCAAGTGCCCAATTCGAACACGTTCCCCAACGTGAACCTTGTCCGGCCCGATTCCTTCAACATTCCACCCGACGACATCATTGCCGGCGCGGGATTCGACACGCTCGTCTGGTATCGCCCGTTCGCATTCGGCGTGACTTCGTCCACACTCACCTGGCAGACCGACATTTCCGGACTCAGTTCCGGCGAATCCCGCGATGTGACGCTCGGGACCGACGTTTCGTTCAGCTACGCCGGCACGCCCGGCAGCTTCACCCTTCCCGCGACATCCGTCGTCGGCGTCAATGCCGTTGGCATCAGTCCCGCCGCGCAAACGGCCGCTCCCGGCGCGATAGCGACGTACACGGTCACCGTCAGCAATCCGACAAACGGCTTTCTGCACTACACGCTGTCGACGATGGGCGTGCCGAACTCTTGGGTTCAGCTCGAGCGTGATGTTTTCGTGAATGCCCAAAGCACCACGACAGTGACCTTGCAAATCACGTCCCCGGCCGCGACGCCAACGGGCCCCATCGATTTCGTCATCTTTGCCGCCGCGAATGCCTCCGTCCAAGGCACCGCCCAAGCTACGCTCACGCTCGCCGGCACGCCGCTTGCGCCAGACCTGGCCGCGCACGGCGTTGTCGCGGAGCTACTCCCCGCCGTCGCCGGACAAGGGACCACCGCTGACTATATCGTCCGCCTGACCAACACCGGCAGCGAAACCGAGACCTTCGCCCTCTCCGCGAACTTGCCGTTCAATGTTAGTGGCACCTTTACGCCGCAGTCAGTCACCATCCCCGCGGGCACGGGCAGCTATCGCGATGTCCGCCTCTCGCTCTTGCCCGCCGTCGGAACCTTTCCGGGGCAGCATTTCATCTCCATCACGGCCGCTTCCACCAGCTCCAGCGCAACAGACACCGTCGAGGGAGAATTGGAAGTCGTCGCCAGCGGCGTTAGTGTCGATGTAACCCCCGCCACGGCAATTCCCGGCGATGCGCTCCAAGTTACGATCACCAACACGGGGACCGTTGCCGATACCTTCGATCTCGCCATCGCCGGCGTGCCCGGCATCGTCGCCACGCTTTCCAACCCCGTTGTCACCCTCAATCCTGGCGATTCGCAAACCCTCACCATCGAGCTTGACGACATCAATTTCGCTTCGCCCGCTGCGCTCGACCTCTTTGTCTCCGCCACCTCACGCGCGAATAGCGCGGTGCGCCATGTTGACTCTGCGACGATCACCATCGCCCCCACGCTTGACATGGAAGCCCGCTTTGGCGACGACACCGTCGAGCGCACCGGCCCAGGCAGCGCGTTCTTGCTGCTGCTTGTCGATAATATTGGCAACGTCGAGGATGCCTATACCGCCTCCATCGACCAGGTCACCGGTCCAGCCACCGCGGCCCTCATTGGCACCGACGGTTTGCCCACGGCCAGCGTGCCGATAATTCGCGTCCCTGGCCAGACCACCGGCGTGTTGCTCGTGGACGCCAGCCTGCTCGAGTTCGGCCAGGCGACCGTCCGCGTCAAAGTACAGTCGCTCACCGATGCCGGCATCGTTCGCTTCGCCACCGCGACCGTTCAGGCCCTCGTGCCCGGCGTCACCCTTTCCGTCAGCCCCGCTGCCATCGCGGAAGCCGGCGGCGTATCGACCATCACGGCATCGCTCGCCATCATTTCGACTCTCGACGTGACCGTGAACCTCGATTTTAGCGGCACGGCTACGCTCACCGACGACTACACGCGTACGAGCGCTCAAATCGTCATTCCCGCGGGCGAACTGACCGGTTCGATCACCGTCACGGCCGTTACCGATGCGTTCGACGAGCCGGACGAAACAATCGTCGTCGAAATCACGTCCGTCACCAACGGGCAGGAAGGCGGCGTTCAGCAGCAGACGATCACCATTCTTGACGACGCGAATTCCGCGCCATTCCAGATTGAGGTGCCGCGCACCACGGTCTTCCGAGATCAGGCCGGCGCATGGGTCTCGACTGTTCGCGTCAGCGATCCCAACACCGATCAAACGCATGCTTTCACGTTGAGCGACCCGCGGTTCGAAGTGCGAGACGGAAATCTGTTCCTCAAGGCCGGTGAAACAATCACCGCCGCGGACGGCAACAGCCTTGCCCTTACCATCACCGCCACCGACAACGGCTCGCCTCCCCTCTCGTTCAGCAAGGATTTTGTGCTGACGGTGGTCGATTCGCCGGGGTTCGCCTGCGCGTATCAGTGGGGGCCCAACAAGTTCGATGTGAACGCCGATGGATCGGTCGGCCCGCTCGACGCACTGCTGATTATCAACGACCTCAACGCCTTCGGCCCGCGAGCTCTCCCGCTTATTGCCCCCGGCACCGCGCCTCCACCGTTTCTCGACGTCTCCTGCGACAACGCCGTCAACCCGCTCGACGCCCTGCTCATCATCAACGAGCTCAACGCCAACGGCGAAAGCGAACCACCGCTGCCTCTTGTGGACTCGCCGGGAATGGACGCCCGCGGGATGGCGATTTGGCAACTCCTATTGGCATACGATCAAAATGCGTCACGCGCTGCGGACATGCTGGCCGATGACAGCGAGGCGGCGGATGACTGGTTGACGTTTGACGAGGTGACCTAGGAGCGGGGGGAGGGGGGGAAAG
>JADMIO011485918.1_pt1 | contig 18006 bp, 13 predicted proteins | sample 8958161 | NCBI WGS metagenome assembly JADMIO01 (sample SAMN16585339, study PRJNA669376) | soil metagenome | isolation source: Crop rotation soil | place: USA: Cullars Rotation, Alabama | collected 2011 | reverse complement strand
GTCGTCGTCGGCCAGAGCCGTCACCAGCGTCACCCGCCGCCCGCCGGAGGCGGCCAGCACCGCGGCCAGGCCCGCCCCTCCCGGGCGCAGGTACTCGTCCTGCTGGTCGAACACGGGCACGGGCGCGTCGGGGCATAGGCGCTCGACCTGGCCCACCACATCACGGTCGAGCAGCGTGTCGCCCACGACCACGACCCGCCGGGACGTCATGCGGACACCCGATCCGCGCTGACGGGCGGGGCCACCCCCAGGGCCACGTCGACCGCGGCGCACAGCAGGTGGACGAGGACCTGGTGCACCTCCTGGACGGTGGCCGTGGCCGTCCCCGGCCCGCCCACGCACACCGCCTCGTCCACCGCCGCGGCCAGCGGGTTCGGCCCGGGCCCGGTGAGGGCCCACGTCGCCATCCCGATTTGGCGGGCGGCGGCCACCGCGGCCAGCACGTTGGGGCTGCGGCCGGACGTGCTCAGCACCACCAGCACGTCGCCCGGGCGGCCGTGAGCCCGCACCTGGCGGGCGAAGACCTCCTCCGCCCCGTAGTCGTTGAGCACGGCGGTGACGGTGGACGTCTCCGCGTGGAGGGCGATGGCGCTCATCGGCGGGCGGTCGTCGCGGTAGCGGCCGACCAACTCGCTGGTGAGGTGCTGGGCCTGGGCCGCGCTGCCCCCGTTGCCGGCGACCAGCAACCGGTGGCCACCGGGGAGGACCTCGGCCAGATGCCGGCCCCACCGGTCCACCCGGTCGAGGTCGGCGTCGAGGCCGGCCAGCGCCCGGCGCAGGGCGACCACGTGGTCCCGACCGGTCGCCAAGCGGGCCCGACCCTCGCTCACGACGCGCACCCGGGTGACGACACCAGCACCTCACCCGCCACCCGGCGCAGGACGTCGTCGGTGGCCCGGGCCACGCCCGGCCACCCGTAGCGGGCCCGGGCCCGGCGGGCGCCGGCCCGTCCCAGGCGGTGGCGGAGGGCCTGGTCGCCCAGCAGCCGCCCGATGGCGTCGGCCACCACGTGCGGCTGGCGGGGCGGCACGTGGATGCCGGTGACCCCGTCGACCACGGTGTCGAGCAGCCCCCCGACGGCCGATGCCACCACCGGGCGGCCGCAGGCCATCGCCTCCAGGGGCACGATGCCGAACGGCTCGTACCAGGGCACGCAGGCGACGACGTCGGCCGAGCGGATGAGCTCGGGCAGCCGCTCCCGGTCCACCCGCCCCCGGAGGTCGACCCGGCCGGTGACCCCGTGGCGGCGGGCCAGGCGGCGCAGACGCTGAGCCTCGAGATCGTCGTCGAGCTCGGCCGTGCCGGGCCCTCCGGCGACGACGACCTCGGCGTCGGGCAGGTCGGCCAGGGCCCGGATGACGTTGCCCACGCCCTTGCGCTCGACCAGCCGGCTGACCACCACCACCCGGGCGGGACCGTTGGCCCGGCGGGGCTCCCGGGGCCCGTCGGGCCGGAAGTGGCCCAGATCGACGCCGCAGGGGATGACGTCGATGCGGCGGGGGTCGGCGCCCAGCGCCACCAGCTCGTCGACCTCGTCCCCGCAGGTGGCGATCACCCGGTCGACACCACCGATGATGTCGTCCTCGATGGCCAGCCGCTCGGGGGGGCTGGTGTCGCGGTCGCCCTGGTGGCGGCGCTTGACCGCGCCCAAGGCGTGGAACGTCTGCACCACCGGCAGGCCGAGGGGTCCGGCCGCGGCCAACGACGCCAGGCCCGACATCCAGAAGTGGGCGTGGACGACATCGGGTCGGTGAGCCCGCCACGACCGCCCGAGGTCGGCGGCGAAGTCGTCCATCATCGGGAGGAGCTCGTCCTTGGGGACGGGACGGGCGGGTCCGGCGGGCACGTGCTCGACCACCACCCCGGGCGCCATGCGCACCTGGCGGGGCAGGTGGGGAGCGTCCCGCCGGGTGTGGACCACGACCTCGTGGCCCCGACGGGCCAGCCCTACGGCCAGGGCCGCGACGTGGACGTTCTGGCCGCCGGCGTCGACGCCGCCCAACACGGCCAGGGGGCTGGCGTGCTCCGAGACGAGGGCGATCCTCACGCTGCGGCCTGGTGGAGGACGTTGTCCCAATCGTCGAGGAAGCGGTCGAGCCCGTAGCGGGCGAGGGCGGCGGCCCGGGCCGACTTGCCCGCCAGCGTCGCCTCCTCCGGCTCGGCCAGGAAGCGGCCGATGGCCCGGTCGAGCTCGGCCAGGTCGTTGCTCACCACCCCCGCCTCGGGCGGGACGGCGGCCGCCACCTCGGTGGTGGCCAGGGCCACGACGGGCATCCCCAGGTGCATGGCCTCCAACAGCGACAGGCCGAGCGAGGTCCACCGGACCGGGTGCAGGTAGAGACGGCGGCGGGCCATCTCGTCATGGAGCCGGTGCTGGGGGAGGTCCTCGATCCCACCGAGGCGGGCCGCGTCCATCCCGAACAGGTCGACGGGGACGACCGAGCCGAAGCGGGGGAGCAGGTCGGTGCCGGTGACCCGTCCCCGGCGGTGGGCCTCGTTGACCACCACCGCCGCTCGCGGCAACTCGCCCGTGTACCGGTAGCCGGGGTCGACGATGCCGTGCTCGACGACCGTGGTGGGGGTGGAGCCGGTGTCCCAGAACAGGGCGTTGAAGTGGGTGACGTGGACCACTCGCAGGGCGGGCAGGTCGGGGCGGTCGGCGGCGGGGTGGCGCATGTCATTGACGCGACCCTGGGGCGCGTTGTGCTCGACGTACACCGCGGGGACGTCGCGCCCAGGACGGCGCCCGCCCAGCCAGTCCTCGGCCAGGTGGTCGAGCTCCTCCGGCCGTTGCAGGATGACGACGTCGACCTCGTCAGCCCGGGCCCGGGCCTGGGCCGGCGTGACCTCCACCGCGTTGGGCGGCCAGTCCCACGTGCGGGCCCGGCCCCGCCCGTTGGGACCGCGGTCGGGGAGGACGGGGACGAGCCAGGTGTGAGGCCCGTGGACGAGGGCGGTGGTCCACGACCCGTGGACGTGCCACACCAACACGTTCATCCGGCCACGGCCACGCGGGCGACGGGGACGGGCGCCGGCCCGGCCAGCGCCCCCACGGCCGCGAGCACGTCGGCCACGGTGATCGAGGCCAGGCACGGCTGGCCGGCGACGGGGCAGACCTTGGCCCGGCAGCCGGCGCACGGCACCCCGTGATCTCCCAGCAGGGCGTGGGGCACACCCCACGGGCGCCACCGGACGGCGGGGACGGTCGGGGCGAACAGGGAGACGACGGGGGCACCCACCGCCGCCGCCAGATGGGCGGGACCGGTGTTGCCGACCACCACCGCCCGGGCCCCGGCCAGGATCTCGGCCAACCCGGCCAGGTCGGTGACCCCGCCCAGGTCGACCGCACCGCTCGGGCCGGCGGCGACGGACGCGGTCAGGGCCTGCTCGGCGGGGGACCCGGTGACCACGACCGGCCAGCCCCCGTCGACCAGCGCCGCCACCAGCGAGCGGTGGCGCTCGGACGGCCAGGCCCGGGCCGGCACCGACGTCCCCGGGTGCACGACCACGTAGGCCCCGTCGAACGTCCCGCCGGTGCCGGAGCCGGTGGCGGTGGCGAGATCGGTGGTTGGTCTGCGGCGCACGGCCAGGCGCCCGTCGTCCCCCGGCGGGAGCCGGTAGCCGAGCGTGCCCACCAGCGACAGGTTCCGCTCCACCTCGTGGACGTCGTCATCGACCCGGTGGCGGACGTTGAGCAGCGAGCCCGGGTAGTCCTCGGAGACGGCGGCCACGGTGGGCACGCCCGCCATCCGCAGGAGGAGGGCCAGGGGCAGCGGGTTCTGGTGGAACGACGTGAGGATGATCGCCTGGTCGATGCGAGCGGCGGCGACGGAGGCCACCAGCCCCAGCGTGAGCCGGGTGTCGACGGCCGACGGCTCGGGGTCGATCCACGGCGCCCGGAACGACAGCACCTCGTCGACCCCCGGCAGCAGCTCGGCCGCGGCCCGGCCCCGAGGCCCGGCCAGGAACGTGACCCGGTCGGCGCCGGCGGCCACCGCTCGCACCGCGGGCCCGGTCAGCAGGACGTCGCCCAGGCTGTCGAGCCGGACCACGAGCACGTGGGTCACGACGCCACCGCCGGTTCCCGCACCGACGAAAGCGACCGTCCCGACAGGGGCGACGGGGCGCCCAGCAGCCGGTCGACGGCCTCGGCCAGGTCGACCGCGACCTCGGGCGCGGCCGCGATCTCATCGGGCAGGGTGACCGCGGTGGGCACGAGGATGGGGCGGGCGCCAGCCCGGCGGGCGGCGTCGACGTCGGCGCCGATGTCGCCGATGAGGGCGCACGACTCCGGCGGCACCCCCAGGCGGGCGGCGGCCAGCCACACCAGGCCCGGCTCGGGCTTGCGGCACAGGCATCCCTCGTCGGGACCGTGGGGACACACCGCCCACACGTCGATGGGCCCCACCAACTCCTCCACCCGTCGGTTGACGGCGTCGACCTGCGCCGACGTGAGCAGGCCCCGCCCGATCCCGCTCTGGTTGGACACGACGCCCACGGCCACGCCCTCCGCCCGCAGCCGGGCCACGACCTCGCGCGCCCCGGGCATGAGCTCGACGCGATCGGGGTCGCCGTTGTAGGCGACGTCGCGCACGAGCGTGCCGTCACGGTCGAACAGCACCGCCGCCGGGCGCAGCCCGGGCGAGACGGGCAACGGGGGAACGGGATGGGGCGCCCGGGTGGAGTCGGCCAGCAGCCGCGGGAGGCGGGCCCGGCCGAGAAGGTGGTGCCAGGCGGCAACCGGCGGCAGGGCGACGCTGGTCGCGACCATGGCCGCCATCTCCCCTGCAGTGCAGGGACCAGGGGCGATACGGGCCCGGGCCAGCTCGCCCGTCCCCCACGTCCACGCCAGACCGGCCAGCGCACCGAGTCGGCGGTGACCGGTGACCGTGGCCGCCACCGCCAACAGCCCAGCGGCGGTCGTGGCCAGGTGGCGGTTGAGCCGGCCGGGAGGCGCCCCCGCGGCCGACCGCCAGCCGGGCCCGTGAAGGGCGGTCATCAGCACGTCGTCGGCGTTGCCCGCCTGGAGGCGGACGCTCTGCCACCAGGGGACCTCCCGCACCGGGTGGGTGGTCCGGCGCTGCCCGGGGGCGAGCCGGTAGCCGGCGGCCCGCACCCGCAGGGCGAGGTCGGCGTCCTCCCGGTAGGCGCGGGGAAAGCGCTCGTCGAAGCCGCCCACCTCCACCAGGACCGCCCGCCGGTAGGCCATGTCGGCCGTGATCCACCGGGCCGTCTCCAGCCCGGCCACGTTGCGCTCCCAGTCGGTGGGCAGGCGCCCGACCGGCAGGGGGACGTGGATGTGGCCCTGGCTGGCGGCCGCGTGCCGGGGCAGGCGGGCCAAGTCGGCGGCCAGCGCCTCGGCCCAGTCGGGGGACGGGACGACGTCGTCGTCGAGGAACACCACCCAGTCGGCGTCGGCCGCCCGCCATCCGCGGTTGCGGGCGGCCGCGGGGCCCGTCCCGTCCCCGGCCAGCACCCGCACCGGAGCGCCCAGCCCGGCGGGGGGACCGTCGGGCAGGAGGGCACCGTCGGCCCGGCGGCCCCGGTCGTCGACGAGGATCACCTGGCCCGGCCGAGGACCGCGACCGCGCGCCAGCGCCTCCAACAGCGTCGCCAACGACGGGCGCCCGACGGTGGGCACCACCACGTCGTACGGGATGTCGACCTCGTCCGTCATGTCCGGCTCCCCGCGAACAGGGCCGCTCGGCGGACGATGAAGGGGCCGATGGCGAGCACGTCGACCGCGGCCGACCCGAAGCACTCGAGCGCGTCGCGGGGGTCGTCGACGATGGGCCGGCCGGCGGTGTTGAGGCTGGTGTTGACCAGGACCGGCACCCCCGTGCGGCGGGCGAAGGCCTCCAGCAGCCGGGCGACGAGGGGCGACTCCGCCCGGTCGACGGTCTGGGCCCGGGCGGTGCCGTCGACGTGGACGACAGCCGGGATGCGCTCCCGCCACTCGGGGCGCACGTCGTGGATGAAGAGCATGTACGGGCTGGGGAGGTGGCCGACGAAGATCTCGCCCGCCCGCTCGGCCAGCACCATGGGCGCCACCGGCCGGAACTGCTCCCGGCCCTTGACGTCGTTGAGGCGCTCGACGTTGGCCTCGTGGCGGGGGTCGGCCAGCAGGCTGCGGTTGCCCAGGGCCCGGGGCCCGTACTCGCTGCGGCCCTGGAACCAGGCCACGATCCCGTCGTTAGCCAACACCTCGGCCGCGGCTTCGGCCACATCCGGCGGACGTTCGAACGGCACCGCGGCCATGGTCAGCCACGCCTCGATCTCGTCCTCGGACCACTCCCGGCCGAGGGCGGCCGACGTCATCGGTGAGGGTTGGTCGCCCATGGCCCGGGCCACGTGCAGGGCGGAGCCGAGGGCAGTGCCGGCGTCGCCGGCCGCGGGCTGGACCCAGATGCGCTCGAACGGCCCCTCCCGGGCGAGGCGGGCGTTGGCCACGCAGTTGAGGGCGACGCCGCCGGCCATGGTGAGGTTGGCGTCGCCGGTGCGGGCGTGCAGCCAGCGGGCGAGGTCGAGGATGACCTCCTCCAACCTGGTCTGGACGCTCGATGCCAAGTCGGCGTGTTCCGGCTCCCACGGGCCGTCGGCCGGCCGGGCCTTGGCGAAGGTGCCGAGGTCGAGCGGTTCGACGACGAACCCACCGTCGTCGGTCGCGCGGATCGCCCGCCGCAGCTCGTCGAGGAACGTGGGCTTGCCGTAGGAGGCGAGGGCCATCACCTTGTACTCGTCGGACGAGCGCATGAAGCCGAGGTGGGCGGTGACGTCCTCGTAGAGCAGGCCGAGGGAGTGGGGCAGCGACTGGGCGGCGAGGATCTCGAGCTCGCCGTCGACCCCCCGCCCGGCCAGGTGCGACGCCTGCTCGCCCCGCCCGTCGAGCACGAGCACGCTCGACGTCGGCCACGGCGCGGCCAGGTGGGCGGAGGCGGCGTGGGCCACGTGGTGGGGCACGAATCGCACCGCGGCGGGATCGAGGCCGGGCAGGGCCGTGCTCAGGAAGCGGGGCGCCCGCTCGGCGTAGAGGGTGCGCAGGCCCTCCCACCCGTCGGCCGTGATGTCGGCGTCTACTTGGCTGGCGACGAGGGACGGGTCGTAGGAGTAGGCGACGGCGCTGATCTCGTCGGGCGTGATCCCGGCCTGGTGGAGGCACCAGCGGGCGGCCTGCTCGGGCAGCTCCCAGGTGCTGAAGGGCACCGGCCGTTTGCCATGCTTCCGCCGGCTGAAGCGCTCCTCTTCGGCGGCAGCCACGATCTCGCCGTCGACCACCAAGGCCGCCGCGGGGTCGTGGAAAACAGCATTGAGGCCGAGAACGAAGGGCACGGCGAAAGACCTCGGTGAGTAACCGAGCGAAGGTGGCCGCCTCTCGACCCACGCTGCGCGCCTGCCCCCCTACCCGCCAGATTGAGAAGCAAACGACCCAAAGAGAATTACCTTGCTGTAATTCCGGAGGGTTTTTGGGCCGATGATCAGGGGGTGTTGCGCTCGGCCTTGATCGTGTTGGTCTCGTTCAGGCGGACGAGGAGTTTGCGGAGCTGGGCGTAGGACTCAGTGCCGAGCTCGGCCTCGAGCTCGGCTTCGATCCCGGTCACGGTGCGACGGATCACTCGCCGAAGCGCTTCGCCTCGCTCGGTGAGCTGCACTCGCCTCGACCGCTGGTCGTCGAGATCGTCGCTCCGGCAGAGGTAGCCGAGCTGTTCGAGTTGGCCGAGCAGATAGTTCATGGCTTGCTTCGTGCTGCCGACTTCGGCCGCCAGCTCCGACGGCCGCCTCCCGTTCGGGCCGGGATACCGCAGCACCGCCAGGTGGGCCGGCACCAGATCGCTGAAGCCGGCGGCGTGGGCCTCCCGCACGATCCGCAGGTGCACCGCTTCTGACGGTCGCCGAACGAGCGCTCCGATCAGTGCGGTAGCGGGCGTGGTCGCCGTCGAAGTCATGATAAAGCTACTTTACTACATCGTTGGCGGTTGGTACAGTGCCTTTACTAACGCACCGAAAGGACAACACCGTGGCCAAGGCATCCAAGGCAGTCATCAAGACCCCGGGCATCGACGTCCAGTTCCTGGTGGATGCCGAGGACTCGGGCGGCAGCACGACCGCGTTCATCGCTCGACTGAGCCCCGGCGCCCGGACGCCGCCGGCGCACAAGCACGACGACTGGGACGAGACCGTCTACTGCACGCAGGGGACGATCACCTACGTCATCGACGGCGACAAGGTCGACCTTGAGCAGGGACAGGCGCTGTGCGTGCTGCGGGGCCAGACCCACAAGTTCGACAACCACACGACCGACGACGCGTGGATGCTCGTCGTGTCGACGCCGGGGCTGTTCGAGGAGGACTACTTCCTCGGCATCGCCGAGATCCTCAACGCCGCCACCGACGGACCCCCCGACATGGCCGCCCTCCTCGCCGTCCAAGCGCGCCACGGCGTCACCGTCGTTCCTGGCTAAGACCTTCTCCTGCGCCGAAAACGCGGGGCGCACATGTGCCGCCGATGATGATGGCGACGCCAGTCAGGACGCCGAAACACCCGGTTTAGAGCAGTAACCTCGACGACGATGGAAACGCCCTAAAGCGCGGCGGGAGCGGTATTTCGCAATGACCCGGATAGAACGCAACGTAGCTCGAGCTATGGAAACCCACCGCCTTTACCCGGGCCCAAAACGAGCGTAAGCGTAGGTGACGAGCGTGGGGCTCAGTTGCCCCTCCGGCGGGAGTTTGAAAAAGCCTGGAAAGCTGGTGCCGGTGAGCAGGGGATATTTTTGGCTCACCTCATTCGCTTCGGGCATTCGTTGACCGCTTTCGATGTAACATTTTCGCCACGTCATTTCGAGCGAAGGAAATTCCCGATTTGCTACGTTTTCATCGTAGCCGAACATGAACTCCGCGCCGTCGGGCTGCGCCCCGAGGTCGAACTGATACCTGAGGAAGCTTAGCCGTGTCTTGTCGAAACCTAGCGGCACCGCCGCCCCTTCGGCGAACGGCCCGTCGACTTTTCTGACACGCTCGGCGCGGACACCCGTCGCCGCTCCTTTTGGGCGGATGTCAAAGAAGAACTTGCGGCTCGACTCGAGCTTGTCGAGCAGCGTCTCTTTGGAGAGCGAGGTCTGCGGCCTCCTAGAAGCCTCCCATTCAAAGCGCCCGGCCCATACTGCACCCGAAGGAGCATTGGCGGGGAACTTGTCCGCGATGGGGGGGACATTCGGGATGACGCGCAGAGTGACGGATCTGGTGCTACCCATGAGCTTGGCAGCCAGTTCATCGGCTGTCTGCAGGATCGAGGGTTTCGCCGGCTTCCAAAAGTCGCGGAGGATGTGGGCGTCCACGAAAGTATCGTGACCTCCGAGGTACTCGCCTTTGAAGTTGTAGGTGGCAAGCCTCTCGGCAAACGGGAGGAAGCTGTTGTCGATCGAAGCCAACATCCAGCCTTTGTACTTCTCGGTCACCGTCTTCACGGCGGCTGCCACCGTTGCCGGTGCGCCGCCGCTCGATGCTACGGCAAACGACTCCAGGATCAGCCCCTTGCTCAGAGTCTCGGCGACCGAGCGGAAGGCGATGGCGCCCTTGAGATATATTTGGCTGGCGTTTGCCGCCGTGGCGCCGGCCATGAGGTACGGAAAGAGCAGGTCGAAAAATATCGGCGACTGCGTGGCGGGGCTGAGGTTTACCACATTGTGCGCACAAAACCCAACCGCGTCGCGTTCGTTAGGCGTCCCGAGCAACTTATCCACGAACACGTCCCTCTTCGCATCCGTCCAGGGCTGCTCGCCAGCCTGGTATGCGATGAGGTTCTGGAAATACTTCTCGATGAGGTAGACCGAGCCCTTCATGTCGTTATAGGTGGCCACCAGCCCCTGACCGAGCTGTCCGATCTTCAGCTCCTCGATGCCGATAAGGACGCGATCGAGCTTGGCGTCGATCGCGGCAAGCTGCTCCTCGACGTGCGCCAGCGGGTTCGGCTCGTCTCCAAATCCGAGCATGGCGCCGAACAACTCGTCGAGCGGCATAACCTCGTTAGAGTATTTCTGCTGGAGCGCGGCAACCCTGGTGGAAAAGGCCCAGACCTCTTTGAGCGCGGTCAAGCCTTTCGAAACCTTTCCCATGTCTTCGGCGAGGTCAGGCATCAGGGTTCTCCTTCAAGGCCATTTCTTGACCCACTCTTTGGCCGCCCGCCTTGGGAAGTCGCTGCCTGCTTAGCACGGCTCCTCCTGTCTGACCACCCCGTTCTTCGGCGTCGTCGACAAGCAGCCCGACTCGGGTGACGCGGCCGACGTGCTGGAGCTCATGACCAGTGAGCGGCGCACCGCACGACGGTTGCTCCGTGCAGGACCTGGCACACCCCCTATCGCTGCTCCGCCAGGTCCAACTCCACGAGCACGAACGGCCTCTGTCAACGGCGGCCCGAAAATTGGCCCCCTTGCGGCAGATGAAATTGACCCCACTGCCCGAATCACCGTCACGCTCTGTGGTCCAGGGCGCCCTCCTGTGCTTTGTTCGACCGCACCGCTGACACTCGATGAGGCGTTGCGGCCGCTGATTGCCCTCCTGGAGCCCGGTTTCCCGGCCGAGGAAGTAGCGGCGGGTCACGCTCCGTCGTCGGTAGGCACCGTCCCGAGGTCTCGGTCCTCGAGCCATGTAACGGAGCCGGACATATATCTCTGCCCATTTCCGGTGGGCACGTAGTGGGCACGCCGGCCGGTCCGAGCAAGCCGCCGAGCGAGTCGCAAGCCCTGACCAGGACTTTTGGTGGAGACGATGGGACTCGAACCCACGACCCCCTGCTTGCAAAGCGGGATCAGGGCCGGAAGCGACCTGGGCCAAAACGGTAAAAGTGCTGGTCAGAGGCCATTTCCGTTGACCGAGATGACCGCTGATTTACCACCATTCTCAACTGTGGTGGGCACGCAGTGGGCACGAAATCCGGGGCGGGAACGGCGAAGGCGTGGCTCGTGTCGCTGCGCTTGCGGCGGCCGTCGCCCACGACGACCTCCAACTCGTGGTCGTATCCTTAGATGCGAACACCGGGTGGTTCGGAATCCGGTGCCTTCGACAGGAGGCTCGTGACGCCCCAGATCGAACTTCGCAGCGACCTCAACGCTGAAGACGACGACGGCCGGAACTGGACTCTCCTCGTGAACGCAACTAACCAAGCCAGCGTCCATGTCGGTGCGGTCCTCGTCGCCGGAACGCCTCAGTTCTGGTCGGCCGTGCGCGTCACGGAGGTGGACGCCGACGGGCAAGTTCACTATGTCCAGCTCGACGAGCGTGATCCAGCAGCCCGCGACTTGGTCGCCACGATGCGATAACCGACCACGCGGCGACGAAGGACCCGAGGCCGTACACGGGTTTGGGTGCAGACGAACCACGATCCGCCGCGGCTTGCAACGCTTGGTCTCAGGCGCCCTCCACCTGCGCTCGAACTGTAAAGGTGCAGGTCACGGGCCCTCTCGCGTGACCGCCATGACCGCGGGGGGCACGCAGGGGGTTACGACGCTCCCGCCAATCCCGGAGCGCAACTAGCCTCGACAGGCGATACCCGCGAGACGGATGGCCGTGATGAGCCTTACCTACCAGAGCCCGGCGCAGGCCAACGTCGTCTTCGAGGCGATCACCGACAACGTAGGAGCGGACACTGCGGCCTACTACATCGCCGTTGCCTACGTGACGCGAGAAGGGGCGCGGCTCCTTGTTCATGCGCTCTCCAAGAAGGTCGGCGACGGCTGGGCGGCGATCCCGAAGGCCGTAGTCACCTGCTTCGACTTCGGCACGACGGAACCGGCAGCGCTCGCCTACCTCCGCGAACAAGGGTTCGAGGTTCGCATCGCTGGTCTTGGGGCTGACGGCACCATCCGGCTGATGTCGAACCCGTCCAGTTTCCACCCGAAGATTTACCTGGCGCCGGCAGCAGGCGTCGTTCGAGCGGTGGTGGGTTCAGCAAACCTGTCACGCCGGGCGCTGAGCGTGAACACAGAAGCGATTACCTCCCTTGAGATAGGCGAGTCGGAAGCGGCAACCCTCTGGGGAGACATCATTGCGAACTCCGTCGACCTAACTGACGAGTTGCTCCAGACCTACAGCGACCTTCGGCCAAAGAAGTTAGCCGTGCCGCCTTATGATGAGCCGCCGATACCCCCGCTCGTCGACCCCGGCGTGCTGCCTGTGTTCCGCGACGCCGTCGAGAATGGCGATATCAAGCCCAACGAGCATCAGGCTTTTTGGGTCGAGGTAGGTGGTCCAAGCGGTGGATCAGGGAATCAACTCGAACTACCTCGACAGTCCCAGCGCTTCTTCGGATTCATTTTCGAGGATTACGATGGCTCCCACCATGTAATTGGTGAGCCCACTCTGACGACGAACACTGGCTCGTGGGACTGCAGGCTCACCTGGCACGGGAACAACGGCATGGAACGGATCAACCTCCCGACGCCAGCGAAGAGCGGACTCACGTACGCACATCGCATCGTCCTATTCCAGCGCTCCGACACATCCTTCGAAATCACAGTGGCCGCTCCCGACACTACAAGGGCGGCCCGTTGGCGTGACGAGTCAGCCGCGAGCGGGACCCTCTATCGCTTCAGCGCTGGCAGTATCCGGTCGTGCGGTCTGATATAAATGATCACAACCCTCAACTGCTCTCGGATTTCTCAGGTTCATTAGCCGGGGTCCAATCTGCTCCGCTGCTCTGCGCACCGAGGTGGGTGACTTCGAGCCGAGCAGCGCGGACCAGACTAGGTCGTCGATCTCTTCACAGACTGAGACCTCATCCCTACCCGAATCGACTGCGAGATGACCTCCGAGTCGATCAAGGTGATCCCGTACAGTTTCGACATTCGGGAGCGGTAAGCGTCGAAGATGAGTGGCCTCGACTTTCAACGCGCCCCCCCCCAGAACAGTGGCCGACGCTTCAAGAACCGCGAGTACCCACGCGCTACGCATAAGCGCCAAGAGTGCATTTGGGGTGAGTGCGTCCTCATTGGCTCGCCACATCGTGGAAAAGTTCGCATCGATGACGACCGCTGGTCGATTCATTACCACGCGAGGATGTAGGTGGTTGATTCGTGGGATCAACAGGTCAGGAACGTGCCGCGCAGCGAGGGATGGCAGCTGATACCAGAAGCGAGGTGGTCGATCTGGCCGCGCCAAATCGATCCGCCGGACATTCGTTACCACCGCTGAAAGCTCGGGGAGGCGTCGCGGATCGTTAGGCGAGCCCACATCAAGCTGGGCAGCCCTTCGTAAGTGCTCGGCCAATGGCTCGGGGATCACCTGGTGCGGAGACATGCCGAGCAGTCGCTCACTCGCAGCGCAGTCCTCGGGCAGCGCCAAGTTCGTGAGAACTAGGACTCGCCCAGGAGAGTTGGCCGGCAGGCCGCGTCCAGTTATGAGATCCCGTTGCTTTCGAACGACCGTGCGCACCAGTTCCGTGGGGACAGGCAGTGGCTCAAGTCCTAGAGCCGGGTCGATAGCAAGCAGCGCAGTGGCCTCCGTGTGGCTGATGCACTCGCCGTAGAAGAACCGATTAGCACCAGTACGAAGACCCTGCCCTACACGCCATCCATAGTCAGCCACGGTTCGAACATCAAGGGGAGCTTTCGGCGCGAGTTCACGGACCTGCCGGGGCAGGTGTGCGGCCTGCGTGGTCTCCGCTTCTGCTCTCGGGCCATTCGTAAGATTGGGCTCAAGCGCCGAGATCCAAGCGGACCGCCGTGAGTGCGTCGCGATGATTTCTCGGAGGTGCTGGTCCGATACCCATTCCGCGCTCAGACCGTCCACCCTGTGCACTCCGCGCGATCGTCGAAGCTGTCGTAGTGTCGCAGCAAAGTCGTGCTCAGGAGCTGGAGACTCGGCATACAGGGTGCCAACCACGCTCCTCGCGTCACAGGCGACCCGATCGAGCCGCACGTGGAGGTGGCCTGTGTCGGCCTCGTGTAGTGCAGTTCCACGGTCCTCGACTCGACGGGCGACCAGCAGGGTCGTACGGACTAGGGCGTCCTCGAACCATGCGGCCTCCCCGTCCTCGATGACGAATTCGATCTCGAAGTAGCGACGCAGAAGGTATAGAACTGGAAGCGCATAGTCGCGGGTAAGCCAAGTATCGGGGACAACCATCGCCAAGCGGCCACCAGTCGCGACGAGGGTCGCGCACAGAATCCATGCTGGGACAGCGAGGTCGGCATGCCCGCTATAGGCCGTAGCGAGGGCGCCGAATACTTGGCGATCCTTGCGGCTCAGGATTGTTCGGGCATCCAGTATCGCCCGAAGGCCGCTGCGAACATCAGTCGCGCTCGGGAGTGCGATGCGGCCGGCTCCCCGATGTGTCGAGCGCTGGTAGCGGACGTACGGCGGGTTTGTGATTACGAGATCCCATGCTCGACTCTTGAGGTCCGCCCACGTCGCTATCGAGAACGCGTCCCCGATCCGTATCGTTGATTCGGGCTGTCCCTTGGACCTCAAGCGAGTTGAGCACGCCGAGGCGGCAATCGGGTCGATCTCTACTGCCGTCAAGACGGACCCCGTTGACCCCACTTGCCGCACGGCGACAAGCATGTCTCCTGACCCTGCCATGGGGTCGATGACCGCCCGAGCACTATCGGCTTCCGCCAAGGCGGCGAGAAGCCTCGCCAGGGGCTCACCAGTAAAGAACTGACCGAGGCGTTTCCGTTCTTCAGTACTGTCGGCGTTTTCAAGGGTCTGAGCGGGCATCACCGGGCACTTCTCTGCATCGAGCGCAGTTCAGAGTAGAAGGCGTTCGATGTTACCTCGACCGGACGTCCATTTTCGAGGCAACACGCCACATAGCGGGAGTACAAATGCTGAGGACTCACCTCGCATCCATGCTGTGACTGCAGCCCCATGATCGTTGTCCTCAGGTCGCAACCAGGAACCGACGCCGAATTCCGCTCCCCTCTTGATAGGAGGAAGATTGCATCACCACGTGTCGAGCCGTCGGAGACCACTTGCTTGAAGCTGACCTGCGTCTTTTCGAGTACGCTCGTCCGGCGCACTGCCAGATCAGCGGAGGTAAATGCTTCCCCGAGGGCGCTCCAAACGTCAGGCTTTGATGAGTGAAAAACGACCGTCGCCATTGCTTCGTCCTTCATGACCCGCGATACTTCGGTGAAGACGCCCTTCATCAGAGCACCGTACTCAGTCACACCCTTCCCTTGGGCTGGGCTGACGATTGCCTCATCGGTCCGATCGGTTAGGGCTCCGAGCCAAGCCTCATTGATCTGGTTGATCTCTGCGTACGGTATGAAACCGCCGAAAGGCGGATCAGTAAAGACATAGTCAATCGACCGGTCAGGTAGGTCGAGATTGGTGCTCGAGCCATTAACGACGCGAACGATGCCGGAGCACCCGTGTGACAACGAGAAGGCCTTGCGAAAGGTCTCGATCTTTCGCGTCACACCGTCGAAGACATTCTTTTCGACGGGAAGGCTGCTGACGTACAGCACGCCGCTCTGAGCTCCCGTGAGGACGAAGTCTGCCATCCCATGTTTCACGACCACCCGTGTCATGAGAGTCGAATGTGCGGTGTTGTAGCTCAGTACAAGCAGGCGCAACGCGTCTTGGAGATGCGCCGGCTGATGTTCAACCTCATCCCAAAGAGCGCCAAGAGCGATCAGGTTGCGGCGTGTGTAGAAGTTGTGGATCCGATGAATCCCCTGGTGGTAGCCCGACCGATGCAGGTCCCCCCATCGAACGGGAGACGACGGGACGACGGCCGGAATGGGGGACCTCAACACTCGATCGATGCGCCCAAGGTCGCTCGCCGTAGGTGGCCGCTGCCAGGTGCTCCGCCCAGACCGTCCATAGACGTATGCCAAGCGCCGGACTCGTTGAACCGTGTCCTCACCCGTGACTGGATCGAGGACATTCTCAGTCGCACGCTCGGCATCGCTCGTTGAGATCCTGGCATTGCAACCAGGACATCGAGCTACCTTCAGCAATTCGAGCGGCTCCCTCAGGACGGCCAGATCCCAAAACGGAACCTGCGCCCGGCAAGCACCGCAGACAAGCACGTCAGTCCAGATCATGTGTCGGATCGAGCCGACGGCGCCATCCGGACCATCAGCTGCGTACATCCAGCCGAGCCTGTCTGCGGCGGCAGCGACGACCCTTCTGGAGGCGTCCGCGAACTCGGCTGGCTCCGGAGGATCGCACATCGTCCTCGCCAAGAGTGCCCCGACGACGCTCAACTCGTATAGGACCGCAGACCTAGGGCCCCACTCGACAGGGAGGTCGAGGTCTCGCGCTCGGGCCTTCATAGCGTCGGTCGGATTCTCGCAGAGTCGAACGGCCAAACCAGTTGTGCCACTGCCAGCGAAGACGTCAAGCACAGTGTCGCCCGGCGAGGTGTGCGCCGCGACGAAGATAGCTATCGCCTCAGGATCGATCTTCGTCGGGTAGGAAAAGGCGTTGTAGAGCGGCCCGGTTCGCCGAGCCGCAATCGGTGCAGAGTAGAGCCGCCGGAGTCGGCTGTCCTCCGCCGGCAACGCTCTGTTGGTCACGAGAGAGCCCGCCGGGCAACGAGAACCGGTGCCGGTTGGATCGTCGGCAAGCGCTCCGTCGTCACGGTCCTCCCGGGCTTCCGCTGATTCGAGATCGAGTTCCAGCTGGCCCGCCGAGGCCTGCTGATCGCGCGATTTACCGCGCGGGTTGAACATCACGATTGTAGTTCTCCATGCTGGTGTCTGTGGGATTCAGCCAGGAAACGCCTGATGAGCCTGAGGCGATGCCTCGCATGAACGCGCGGCAACTCGCGCGCCTAGGCGAACGACTCCGCGAGTTGCGTACGGTCCCGCAACGAAAGCTCGCCCGGCAGACCGGGCTCTCCCCAGGGACGATCAGTCAGATCGAGCAGGGTCGGCACGAGCCGCGTCTTGGAACACTGCTCGCCCTGCGTGGAGCACTGGGGGTGGGCTCGATAGAAGAACTGCTCGGACCAATGCCTTCGACAGTGCTCGACTCGCTTGGCCGGTCCGACGACCCACCGGATCCTACACTTGGAAATGCATGAAACGCAATGATATTGTCGTCAACGCTGGAGACCGACACTTTGGGCTCGCTCCGACCGCTGCCCCACGCAGGCGAGCCGGAGCTGGGCGTCCAAGGCAGCCAGCCGACCAGCAGCTCCCGGCGCTACGGCCTGGACAGCATCGCGCTCGCTCTGAAGTCGAGCGCGCCGAATGGCGTTGTCGGCGTGTCTGCCAAGACTTGGTCGACGGCGACCGCCGACTCCTGCTGGCATGTCCGTGTCGAACACCCAATGCTGACGTCGCTCGCTCCGCCACTCGCTGGCGAGGTCGATGAGAGCCTGGTTGAGGTCGTCGGCGACCACGTAGACGTGTGTGGTTTCTCGGGCCCGGCTCATGGCCACGTAGCCGAGCTCTCGGCCGCCGCCGTCGGCGAGCACGTGCGCGGTGTCGACTGTCGCTCCTTGGACCCGGTGCACCGTCAACGCGTAGGCATGGTCGAGGTGTTCGCCGTCAAGCTGGTCTCCGATGAGGACCTCGTCGCGGCCGTCGCCGAAGCGGACGGTCATCTGGTCGGACCCGACGCCTGTCACGGTCCCTCGCTCACTCGTCACGAACCTCCCTTCGCCGGAGGGGGCGAGGGCTACCACGAGATCGCCCGCGGCGTAGCGCCTTCCGCCCGGCGCCTCGATCTCCGGGCCGGTGATGGCGCCGGCAGCAACCCGGCGCTGGCGGGCACGGTCATTGAGGGCGGCGACGTCGCGGCGTCGCCAAGCGAGGAGGACGGTCTCCTTGCCGGCGAGGCGGTCACGCTCCCATGCGTCGACCGCGGCTTCGAGGACGTCCTGGCGGATCGGTGCTGTCACGACGCGATCGTTGCGGCGGTACCAGTCGACGGCCTCACCGACGTCCCCGTTGCGAAGCTGAGCGAGCGCCGCTCGCTCACCGGGGTCCCGCTGCCGGATGTTCTCGTCGAGCACATGCACCGCCGGGCCGTGGCGGTTGACGAGTGCTTCGAGGCC
>JADMIO010812927.1_pt1 | contig 18006 bp, 13 predicted proteins | sample 8958161 | NCBI WGS metagenome assembly JADMIO01 (sample SAMN16585339, study PRJNA669376) | soil metagenome | isolation source: Crop rotation soil | place: USA: Cullars Rotation, Alabama | collected 2011 | reverse complement strand
CTTTCCCGGGCTGCTTGGCCGCTGCCTTCAGGCCGCCGACGAGCAAGTTGTGCGGCTTGATGTCGCGATGGACCATGCCCTGCTCGAAGGCATGCTGTAAGCCAAGGGCGGCCTGCATCATGAAGCGGCACGCGTCTTCGAGCGAGACCGGCCCGCGTTCCTTCACGAGACGGTGCAAGTCCATAGCCCCATCGACGTACTCGGTCACGAGAAGATGATTGCCCGCGACTTCGTCGGCGTCGATGGCCCGAACGATGTTGGGATGCTGCAACTTGGCCGAAGCGCGGATTTCGCGCTCGAAACGCTTGACCGACGACTGGTTCGCCAGACGCTCAGGCTTGATGCGCTTGACGGCAACCAGAGTGTTCATCTTCCAGTTGCGGGCCTTGAAGACCGTGCCCATGCCGCCTTCGCCGACCGTCTCCATGAGGACGTACGAGCCCAGAAGCAGGTCGGCGCCTTTGCCCTTGAAGAGTTGATTGGCCTGATACGGCGTCAACCAGGCTTGCTCGACGAGAAACTTGGCGATGATTTTGGGATCAGGGTTCTGACCGGCGTAGCGACTCGCAAGCTGCTTGAGCTGGCCTTCGTCCAACAGACGAAACCGGCGCAGCCCATCCATGAGTTCCGCAACAGTCTTCACGGGCGATGCCCCCCCTGGCAGGAGAAGGTGTAGGGTCAATTGTAACGCAGCCGCGTGGGCCCTTCAACTCACATTTCTGCCGTATCACGTTCTCCCTTCAGTCTTTGGCGCGCCGTCGAGGCGCCGGCGCGTGTCAAGAGAGAGAAACCTTGCCGGTTCACGACTAGCGAGTCCTCCTTATCTCGCCTGTCAACTCCATTCGTCCGGCCCTTCCCTGCACTTCATCTCAAATCATCTCCTGGAATCGGCCTTTGACTTTGCCGGTCGTGCCGCGGGTTCCGTCTAGTTGGGAGAGAAGGACTATCGCACTTGTGCGCGTTGAGCATGTTCCACGGCGCGACGGCGCGCCCTGGGGGGGCGAAACAGGTCGCTGCGCCGCAGCAACCAAGCCGAAAAGATGGAGGAGATGCCGGCTTGGTAGTCATCGACGGCCAAACCTGCCGCTGAGTCAGCACCGACGGATTGTCGAGACGCCCTGAAGGAGTAGCCATGAAGCGACTGGCCATGGGCAGCATGAGCATAGCGATACTTTGGGCCGCAACGAGCCTTGCCCAGGACGTGAACTTTCGCCCGGCAGGAGGCGTCCCGGCGTTTCAGCGGGTCACTCCATCCACGAGTTCGTCCAGCGCGAACTCGGCGGAGGCTGAGCCCATCGTCACACTCAGTCGACCGACGGCGCTCCCTGCCCCGGGTACCGAGACGCCGGCGTTTCAACGGATCAATCTGGACCGGCCGACGCCCCTGTTCCGGGCAAAGGCCTTCGAGACCGAAGACATCCCGCAATTGATGCCGATCGGACCGGCGCCGGATACGACGCGGCAGCCGGGAACGGTCAAGCCGATGGTCGTGACACAAGAGCCGGCGAAAGGACCGAAGGGAGAATCCTTCATCGCGCCGCTGCCGGCGCCTTCCGGCCGGAACACGACGGGTTGGACCACCACGCCGGTTCCCGGAACGGTGATTGTGAACGAAGGCTACGGCGGCGACAGCTACGGGACCTGCGGCTCGTGCTGCGGCGGCTGCGACGGTTGCGGCCCGTGGGGCGGATGGCTGAGGAGCCGTCTCGCCTGGAACGGCCCCGGTTGGAGCGGGGCCGGCTGGGGCGGCGCCTGCTGTGACAGCGGTTGCGGCTCCTGTGGCGACGTTGGCAGTGCGCCATGCGGCTCGCCGTGCGGGTCGCCATGCGGCGACATTTGCGGCGGCTGCGGTTCGTGCGGCATGTTCGGCGAAGGGTGCTGCCTGCCGCGGCCGCACTGGTTTGTTCGCGCCGATTACCTCCTCTGGGGCTTCAGCAATCAGCGCGTGCCGCCGTTGCTGACCACCGACACGGCCACCGTCGGAATCGAAAACGCCGGCGTGCTGCCCGGCGCGACCATCCTGCTCGGCGAAGACCAAGTCACGGACGACATGCACAGCGGCGCTCGCATTCAGGCGGGCTTCTGGTTCGCCCCCTGCGCGAATTGGGGCATCGATGCGAGCGGCTTCTACCTGGCGCCGCGCACGATCAGCGCTTTCTTCGCTTCGAACGCGAACGGCAGTCCGGTCCTGGCCCGGCCGTTTTTCCAGCCCAATTTCGACGGCATCGCCGCGGGCGAGGCCGCGGAGATCGTTTCCTTCCCGGGAGCGTTCGCCGGCGCCTTCTCGTACGAATCGACGACCAAGCTGTGGGGCTTCGACGTGAACCTGCGCCGCAAGCTCTGCTGCGGCCCGCGTTGGTGGTTGGACGGCCAGATCGGCTATCGTCACGTGCAACTCAACGACACGATCGACATCCGCGAAGCGATCGTCAACCTCGATGCCGGCGAAGGCGACGTGGCCGCGTTCTTCGTGCATGATCACTTCGCGACCAAGAACACCTTCAACGGCGGCCAGATCGGCCTCGAAGGCGAATTACGTCTGTGGCGGCGCTGGTCCTTGGGCGGCAATGTCAAGGTGGCCATCGGCGATATGCGCCAGCAGGTTGACATCGACGGCTCGACTGTGTTCGTGCAAGGCGACGGGCCCAACGTCACCGGCAAGGGCGGCCTGTTCGCCCTGGTCAGCAACATCGGTCAGCACTCGACCAACACGTTCGCCGTGGTGCCCGAGTTCGGCATCAAGCTCAACTTCGACATCACCGACCACCTGCGCATCTACGCCGGCTACAACCTCCTCTACATGAGCAGCGTGGTCCGTGCCGGCGAGCAGATCGACCGCGTGGTCAACTTCCAGGGCATGGCCCCGTCGGTCGAAAACCCGAACCCGCGCATCGTGAACCCGGCCCGCCCGGCAGTCCTCTTCCGCCAGACCGACTTCTGGGCCCAGGGCGGCCAGTTCGGGATGGAATATCACTGGTAAGGGAGATGGGAACAGACTTCCGAAGTCTTACAAGGCTTCGGAAGTCTATTTTCCGCGAATCACGTCTTTGCCGCGCATCCACGGCCGCAGCGCTTCCGGAATGGCGACGCTGCCGTCAGCCTGCTGATTATTTTCGAGTAGTGCGACCAGGGCCCGAGTGGCGGCGACCGCGGTGCCGTTCAAGGTGTGCACGAAACGCGTACCCTTGAACTGCGGCGACTTGTAACGGATGTTGAGCCGGCGGGCCTGGAAGTCAGTGCAGTTCGACGTGCTCGTCACTTCGCCGTATTCGCCGTTTTGGCCGCGCGCCGGCATCCAGGCTTCGAGGTCGAACTTGCGATACGCCGGCCCGCCGAGATCGCCCGTGCAGGTGTCGATCACGTGATAGGGCAGGCCGAGTCCCTGAAAGATCGATTCTTCGATGCCGAGCAACTCTTGATGAATCCCATCGCTCTGATCCGGAGCGCAGAACACGAACATCTCGACCTTGGTGAATTGATGCACTCGGTAAAGGCCGCGTGTGTCGCGGCCGGGCGCTCCCGCCTCGGTGCGGAAGCAATGTGACAGCCCAACATACTTCTGCGGGAGGTCCAGCTCTTCGATGATCTTGTCGCGATGCATGCCCCCCAGGGTGATCTCGGCGGTGGCGATCAGGCACAGGTCCGAGTTCTCGATGCTGTAGATCTGCGTCTCCGGCCCGCGCGGCATGAAGCCGATGCCTTCGAGGATTTCTTGTTTCGCCAGGTCCGGCGTGATCACCGGCGTGTAGCCGTGGGCCAGCAACTTGTCGAATGCGTACTGAACCAGAGCCAGTTCCAAGAGCACCGCTTCGTTCTTTAGGTAGTAGAACTTTTGGCCGGAAACCGCCGAGCCTGCCTCGAAATCGACGAGATCGAGCGCTTCGGCGAGAGCGACGTGGTCCCTCGGCTTGAAGTCGAACTTGCGCGGCTCGCCCCAGCGCTTGACGACCTTGTTGTCCTCCGGCGTCGCCCCCACCGGCGCATCCGGATGAGTCATGTTCGGGATCGTCATCAAGGCCGCGCGAAGATCGGCCTCCGCCTGTTTAACTTGCTTTTCCAGACCGCCGACTTTTTCCTTGAGCGCTTTGCCCTCGCCGATGAACTCGTCGCGCTTGGCCTTGTCCTTCTCATTCTTGGTGAGGCGTTGCACCTCATTCTGGCGCTGCTGGATGACCTGCGTCTCCTGGACGAGGCGCTTGCGTTCATCGTCGAGCGCGACGACCCGATCGACGTCGGCCGTGACGTTGCGGTTCTTGCAATTGGTTTTGACCGCGTCGAGATGTTCGCGAATGAACTGTGCGTCGAGCATGCCAATGACATCCTTGTTGCCGCTGCCTGATTCCGCTTGCGGCTTAGCGATGCCGCAACTTCGAGATCTCTAAGCCGGTGCGAAGGTTATGGCCGCTTGCCCACCGGCGTGTAGGCTTGATTGGTCTTCCCGACGTAGACCTGCTCGGGCCGGAAGATGCGGTTGTTGACCAGTTGCTCCAGCCAATGGGCCAGCCAACCGGCGACGCGGGCGATGGCGAAGATCGGCGTGAACAAGTCCCGCGGAATGCCCAGGGCTTGATAGATGATGCCCGAGTAGAAGTCCACGTTCGGGTAAATCCCCTTCGACCCGAGCAACTCCGCCATGATCTTTTCCATCTCGACGGCGAGATCGTACATCGGCGGCCGGCCGGTCTCGGCGAAAACGTTCTCGGCGAGGTCTTGCAGCACGGTGGCGCGCGGGTCCTTCACTTTGTAGACCCGATGGCCGAAGCCCATGATCTTCTTTTTCTTGGCGATGGCGTCGTCGATCCAAGCGCGAAGATTCGCCTTGCCGCCGATCTCCTCGAGCATGTCGAGGACTTCTTCGTTGGCGCCGCCGTGGAGCGGGCCGGTCAGGGTGCCGATGGCGGCGCTGATCACCGTGTACGGGTTGGCGAGCGTCGAGCCGGTGACGCGGCCGCTGAACGTAGAGGCGTTCATCGTGTGCTCGGCGTGCAGGATCAGGCAGGCGTCGATCACCTTGCGGATCGCCGGCGATGGTTCCTTCTCAAACAACATCCAGTAAAAGTTGGCAGCGTGATCGAGATCGTCGCGCGGCGTAATCGGTTCGTCGCCGTGACGCAACCGGTGAAACGCGGCCACGCAGGTCGGCAGCTTGGCGACCAGACGGACGACCGATTCCCGGTTGCTCTTCGCATTGCTGACGTCGCGCGACGGGTAGAACATGCCCATGGCCGCCACCGCTGCCTGGAGGGCGTACATCGGGTGGCCGGACTCAGGCAAGCATTTGATCAGATCTTTGAGGCGAAACTTGATGCGGCGGTGATGGCGGAGTTCGTCGTCGAAGTCGGCGAGTTCCTTTTGCGTCGGCAGTTCGCCCTTGATGAGCAGCCAAGTGGTCTCCTCGAAGCAGCTTTCCTTGGCCAGTTGCTCGACGGCGATGCCGCGGTATTCGAGGCGGGCGCGTTTGCCGTCGATGAAGCTGACGGCCGATTCTGCGACCGGCACGTCAGCGAGGCCGGGGCGCAACTCGATCTGGCTCATGGGACTCCTGTCAATGCTGGGAAGCCGGGCTGGGAAGCAGGCGGCAACTCGCCAAGGACACCGAAGTTATGATTGCGAAACGCTCGCGAGGGTGAGGGCAGCTTATGCGGCAGACGGGCGTTTGACCAGTCAGAGAGACCAGCACGCCAAGGATCGAAATCAGCGTTCGCGACGACACCTTCGGGCGGGCTGCTCCATGAGCGCGAAACATTTTCCAGGTTGCCCCGCTTGCCAAGCCGGGAAGGCCGATCAGCGGTGGCATTGACATTTCGGAACGAGCGACGTTTGATGGGGCACTGCGGAAGGAGCCGCTCTCATGTCGGACCAAGATGCCGTCGTACCAATCGTCAATGATCGTGCCCGCCTGGTTGTTCCCGGCTGGGTTGCGCGACTGGCGTTGATCCTGCCCTTGGCGGCACTTCTGACCAGCGTTTACATCCAGCACTCCATGTCGGTCGGCCGTCTCGCATGGGGATTCCCCGTATATGACGATGTCAGCTACTTCGACGACGCCCTTGAGCGCCTGGACATCTTCTACCGCGAAGGCCCAGTCGGCCTGCTCAAACATCATTGGGAGCAACCGCCCCATTCGCCATGGTCGAGCTACGCGGCTTTGACCGGCTATGCCGTCTTTGGACGAACACTCTGGGCTCCTTATGCCGTCAACAGCATTCTCCTCTTGATCGCGTTTCTGGTCATCGATCGGGTCGCAGGACCGGCTCGGCTTTGGGTAGTTTTGCTCTTGACCGCCCTCTTCTGGGCGCTGCCCTTCTCCTGCGGCTTGATTATCGAGTGTCGGCCGGATGCCTTCTGCGGGCTCGTCTCGGCGTACGCCCTTTTCTTGATGTCCAAGACGCCCCTGACCGAATGGACCACGAAAGAGGCCCGTCGGATCGGCGTTCTGTGGGGCCTGACCACGTGGATCAAGCCAACCGTGTTTGCACAGACGGGTCTGTTCTGCGTCGGCGCTCTAGGCTGGTGGTGGCTTCTTGCCATGCGCGAATCGCCGAGGCCGTGGCGCTTGTTGTTTCGCAACAGCGCGTGGCTCGCCGGAATTGCGACGCTCATCGCGTTGCCGCACCTTGGCGTCAATCTGCTCAAGTACATCCGCTACATGATCGTCAACCAGTTTGGAGACCATCGCCATCTCTGGACCACTGCCGGCGACCTGAACCTCCATTTCTGGTATTACACCTGCGGCACCGCCGGACGACTCATGTTTGGCGGCGCGTTTTTGTCCGCCTTGGGCTGTGTGCTGATCACCCTCCTGACAGCCGTTGGGCAGCGGAAGCGGAAGCTCGCCAGAGAGTTGACGACCTTGCTCGTCTTGTGTTTCATGTGCTGGCTCATTCCCACGCTCAACGACATCAAGACGGCTTTCTTCGGTTTAACGTTCGGCGCCCTGATGCTCTTGACGCTGGTGCGCTCGCTTGCCGCATGGCTGAACCAAGAACTTGTTTTGCCCCGCCGCGCCGGACTGGCTCTGGGCGGCGCGGCCAGCGCCTATCTGCTTCTCGGCGCCGTGATTTCCAAAGGCTATTGGCCGATTCATTCCCATTCGGGAGGCCGTGAACATGAAGTGGCACAAGCCTTCTTCGACGCGCTCGCCAAGCAGGTGGAGGGCGCCAGAGATGGGCGGCGGGCGAGCCAAGTGCGCGTGGCCCTCCCCTTCACCGGCAGCATCAATTTGAATCTAGTGAGCTGGCAATTCCGAATGCATCAATGGCCGCGTCCGATGATCAAGGAGTGCTTCCTTGGGGACTCCTTGCCCAGTTCCTTTAAGGTTTTTCGACATGCCGATCTCGTCGTCGTCCCTGAGCCCGGCATCAATCGCTTGCTCGTCAGCCCGCGATTCATCCCGGAATCGATTCATGAGCAGCTCATCTCGGAACTTAGCAACGATCCCGCGTACCGCCAGTGCGCCAGCGTAGGCACTCCGGAGGGCAAACGCTTCTTGATGTATGTGCGTGAGCGCGATTCCGGGATAGCAACGGCCAGGTCGCCTGGCAAATCAGATGTCGAGTGACATGGCCCATGCAGCGCGGTATTCGCCTCGGCAATAGGGAAAGGAACGTCTCCTGAATTCTCCCACCGCTCTCACATCGAAAGTCGTCCTCTTCGCCGGCGGCTTCGGCACCCGGCTCATGGAAGAAACGAGCGCCCGGCCCAAGCCGATGGTCGAAATCGGCGGCGTGCCGATCCTCGTGCACATTATGCAGCATTATGCGGCCTTCGGCCTAAGCGAGTTCGTGATCGCCTGCGGTTACCGTGGCGACTTCATCAAAGACTACTTCTGCAATTACCCGATCAAGCACGCCGACTGGCACTTGAACTTGAAAACCGGCGAACGCCGTATGGTGCGCTCGGCCGTACCGGACTGGAACGTCTGGGCGATTGACACCGGACTCAACACCATGACCGGCGGCCGCCTTCGGCGCTTGCGGCCTCATCTCGAACGGCAGACATTCCTGGCGACGTACGGCGACGGCCTTGCGGACCTTGACCTCGGGGAGCTGCTCCAATTTCACCATGGCCACGGCCGGCTGGCAACGATCACGGCGGTCCGACCGCCCGCGCGCTTTGGCTGCCTTGAAATCGCCGAAGACGACGTGGTCCGCTGCTTCGCCGAGAAGCCTCAGACCGGCGACGCGTGGATCAATGGCGGCTTCTTCGTCTTCGAGCCCGGCATCTTCGATTACTTGCCCGACGACGCGACGATTCTCGAAAAGGAACCGCTGGAGCGACTCGCCACGGAGGGCCAGCTCATGGCCTTCCGGCACACCGGCTTCTGGCACCCGATGGACACGGTTCGCGACCGAGTCTACCTGGAGAACCTCTGGAACAGCGGCGCCGCCCCCTGGCAACATGGGAGACTCGAGCATGACGGTCGCAGACTTCTACCGCAAGCGCCGCGTGATGATCACGGGCCTGACTGGGTTCAAAGGGATCTGGCTCGCAAGCTGGCTCGAACGGCTCGGCGCGCATGTGACCGGCCTGGCGCTGCCGCCGACTCAGGCGATGGCCCGCGGCTGGCCGGGGATGCTGCAACGCTTCCCTTGCGCCCTCGGCGACATCCGCAATGAGGAACTGGTGCACAGCATCGTTCGCCAATCTCGGCCGGAGCTTATTTTCCATCTGGCCGCTCAGCCGCTCGTTCGCAAAAGCTACCAGATTCCGGCGGAGACGTTCGCCACCAACATCCAGGGCACGGTGCATGTGCTCGACGCCGCGCGGCACACGGCCTCGGTGCGCGGCGTCGTGGTCGTCACCAGCGACAAATGCTACGAGAATCGCGAACACGAAACGGGCTTTCGCGAAGAAGATCCGCTCGGCGGCCACGACCCGTACAGCGCCAGCAAAGCCTGCGCGGAGATCGTTGCCCAAGCTTATCAGCGGTCGTTCGGAGATGAGCGCTGGCGCGTCGCCACCGCGCGCGCCGGCAATGTGATCGGCGGCGGCGATTGGGCGGCCGACCGGCTCGTTCCTGATTTCGTCCGCAGCCTGCTCGTCGGCGCGCCTTGCCTGGTGAGGCGCCCCATGGCTGTCCGCCCTTGGCAACATGTGCTCGAGCCCCTTGCCGGCTACCTGATGCTCGGCGAGCGGCTGCTTTCCGGAAATCCGGAGTTCGCCTCGTCCTGGAACTTCGGACCGCCGGATGAGGAAGCGTTTGACGTGCGCACGTTGGTACGGCACTTGATCGGGGCATGGCGCGACGGTCGCGCGCTCGAAGCGGAAACCGAAGCGGGACCGCACGAAGCGCGCCTGCTGCGGCTCGACTCGGCCAAGGCGCGGAATCGCCTCGGCTGGCAGCCGCTCCTCGATCCGAAGGAACGAATCGCCTGGACGGCTGCGGCGTATCGCGCGTGGCACGAGCGTCCCGCGGCCATGTGGGACGTGGTGGACCGACAAATCCTCGCTTACGAGGAAAGGATGGACGCATGGCTCGGGCGGAAACTGCCCTGGTCGCCGGCATCAACGGCTTCATCGGCGCGGCCCTCGCACGCTGCCTGAGAGACGCCGGCTGGCGCGTTGTCGGCCTGGTGCGCGCCGGCCGCTCCTGGGATCGGCTCGCCGAGGTCGCGGGGCTGGAACTGATCGAAGTTGAAGGCTATTCGCCGGAGGCGCTGCGGCGCGCGCTGTGCCGCGTTCGAGCCGACGTCGTCTTCAACCTGGCGGCGGCCGGCGTCGGCCCTTCGACCGGAGATTTTCGGCGCCTGCTCGACGACAATGTGAACGTCGTCGCCAACCTCATTGAAGTCGTCGCCGGCGCGCAGGTGCGCCGCTTCATCCACGTCGGCTCCTGCTCCGAATTCGCCGCTGGCGAGCCCGGCCGTCTGATCGACGAATCCTGGCCGCAAGAGCCGTCGTCCGCCTACGGCATCGCCAAGCTGGCCGCGACCCACGTGGCCCGCGTCCAGGCCCAGCGCTACCGGGTGCCGCTCCTGACGTTGCGGCTCTTCGGCGTTTACGGTCCCGGCGAGGCGCCGCATCGGCTCCTGCCCTCGATCCTGCATGCGATCCGCAGCGGCAAACCAGTCGAGCTGACGCCGGGCCTGCAACAGCGTGATTGGCTGCACGTCGCCGACGCGGCGACGGCCCTGGAGGCGGCCGCTCGAACCGGCGCTCCCGGCGAATACGGCACTCTATTTAACGTGTGCACCGGTCAGGCCGCGTCGGTTCACGAAGTCGGCGAGTTCGCCCGACGACAACTCGGCGCCGCACCGCGCTTGCTGCGCTGGGGCGCCCTGCCCTATCGACCCGAAGAACCGCGCTGGATGGTCGGCAACCCCGCCAGGTTTTGCGAAGCGACCGGCTGGCGGCCGCACTGGGATTGGCGCGAAGGCGTGCAAACGATGCTGGAGCGCCGGGCAGAGCTGCTCGCGGCGTGATGTAGGGGAGAGCGTCCATGGATGGTCGCAAGCTGATCACCATCTGCGTGCCCGTGCTGAACGAGGAGGCGAACATCCCGCGCCTCTACTCGGCCATTCAAGAGCTGCGCCGCGGGCTGGCCGACCACTATCGTTTCGAGCTGCTCTTCACGGACAATCACAGCACCGACAAGACGTTTGCCCTGCTGAGCGAATTGGCGGAGCGTGATCCGCTCGTGCGCGTGCTGCGTTTCTCACGCAACTTTGGGTTTCAGCGCTCGGTCCTCACCGGCTACCTCAATGCCGCCGGCGCCGCGGTGATCCAGCTCGATTGCGACCTGCAAGATCCGCCCGAGTTAATCTCCCAAATGCTCGAAGCTTGGGAGGCCGGCAACCAGGTTGTTTACGGCGTGCGCATGAAACGGCAGGAGGGCTGGCTGATCACGGCCACTCGGCACTGCTTCTATCGCCTCCTCCGCAGCCTGAGCGAGCACGACGTCCCTCTCGACGCCGGTGATTTCCGCCTCGTCGATCGGCGGGTTGTTGAAGAACTGGCCAAGATCGACGACGCGACACCCTATGTCCGCGGCACGATCGCCGCGCTGGGATTCAACCAGCTCGGCTTGCCGTATGAACGCGCGGCCCGCCAGGCCGGTTCGAGCAAGTTCCGGCTGCGCGATCTGATCCATGTGGCGCTCGACGGCATCTTCAATCATTCGTTCCTCCCCCTCCGGCTCGCAACCTACACAGGGGCGGTGGTCGCGCTGGCAACGCTCGTGCTCCTCTTCGTTTATGTCGCCCGCAAGATGCTCGGCGCCGAAGGCTGGCCTCCAGGGTTCGCCACGCTCGTCGTGCTCGTCCTCGCTTCCATCAGCCTCAACGCCCTGTTCTTCGGCATCCAGGGCGAGTACATCGCCCGCATTTACCGGCAGGTCAAGAAAACGCCGCTCACGATCGTTGAAAAAGAATTGAACGGTCCCGCCGAGGCACAGGACCGAAACACCAAAGCCGCATGAGATTCGACCGGAGCGTCGGCGCTATGGCGTTCGTAGAATAATCCGCATGGCTGCCCAAACCACTCGCAAGCTGAAACACTTTCTGTAACCGTTCAGCGTTAGGACAACAGACCCGGACAGGATAAGCCGTGGCGGTGATTTTGGACAGCGCTGCACAAGTATTCCAGGACGTTACGGCCACGCAAGCGACTTGTTTGCACAACTGTCAGAATGCGTTCCACAAAACGGCAACCCGACGGACTGTTGCAGCCGAAGCTACGCCGACGCCACAAGACGGCGCGACGTACCAAACGCTCCATGTGATTGTTGGTCGGCTCAACGCCTTCCTGGGCGACGAACGTCCACAGCGCAGACTCCAATTCCAGCACGTTCGCGCAAAACTTGGCGACGCGCGCATCGCTTCCCAGTCCGCCCTCAATCAACGCCTTGCCCAGGCGACGCTGCAGCGGCTCGATCAACTTCTGCAACTGGCGCCGCGTGACTTTGCCTTCTCGAAACCGATGCCACGCGGCGAAGACTTCTTTGACGATGCGAAGCCCTCGCCGGCCCACAAAGACACTGGGGCCGCCGCTATCGACGATCTTCCGAAAATCGCGTTTCAAGTGCGCCCAGCAAATCTGCCGACGCTCCGCCGGCACTTGCAAGTACACGTGCCAGCGATCGCTGTGCAGAATGCCGTCGATTTCTTCGCCCAGCAGGGCGGCCAGGCCCACGGCGCTGCGTTTGGCGTGGATGACGAAGACGGCGATGTTCGCGGTGGCCGCCGCCCACAGCCAACACAGTTTGCCCCACAGTTTCCAGCTCGTCTCGTCGGCGAACTTCACATCGGCGTTCCGCACCGCTTCGAGAGCTTCTTGATGCGCCGGCGCGAGGGCGGCGCTGACCTCTTGTTCGAGATTGGCGACTGTGCCCAAGGAGATCGGTACGCCGAAAATCGTCTCGACAATTTCCTCGACGCCGCGTTTGCTGATGCCCTGGGCGCCGGTCAGATACGAGAAGATGGTCGTCAGACGGGCGCCGATGCTGTGAGCGCGGATGGTGGCGGGGACGGTGGCATGCGTGACGTGGCCACAGCCGGCACACGTGCGGGCATGGGCCTGATATTCGACCACTTCCAAGGGGATCGGTGGAATGTCTACCGTTTGAAAACGCTTGGGCTCGGGATCTCCCGGCTGAGCCGCGCGGGGCAGCTCGGCATGGCAGTTGGCGCACGCCTTCGGCACGATCTGCTCGGTGCGGGTCACGCGTGCGCTCGGCAACAGTTGTTTCAGATGCGGTGGATGCTCGGGCTGGCCGCCACGCTTGCGCTTGGACTTTTCCTTCTGAACCGGCTTATCCGCGCCCAGGGGATTGGCGGACGGCGGCGTCCCCGAATTGGTGGCGTTGGTATTGAGCTTGGCGAGCAGCTCACGAATCTGAGCTTCCAGCTCTTGAACCCGGCGTTCGAGTTCCCGGCATCCTGGACATGACGGATCAGGCATGCCAAGAGCTTAGCAAATCGGCCCTTTGGCAGCTGCGCCAGTTTGTTGGATGATGAACGGTTACCACTTTCTCGCCAAGTATTTTCCGCCCGTGCTCACGGCCGTTCAAGCGGTGCGGCGTCGTCTGCGCGGACGACGCGAGCGCCGGATCGCCGAACGCATCGCCGTTTTCCGTCAGAGCTTCGCCGATCGTTGCGAGTGGACGGTGCAAACCGGACCGCTCCGGGGCACCAAGTATCGCCGCAGCTCGCGCTCGGACACCTTGCTGCCGCGGCTGATCGGGGCCTACGAGGCGGAGATATTCGAGAGCATCGAGAAAGCCCTCGGCCGCCAGCCGGCGGTGATCCTCGATGTCGGTTGCGAAGAAGGGGTCGTCGCCGCCGGGCTGGCGCGCCGACTGGCCCCGGGCGCGAAGCTGTATGCCTTCGACATCAGCCCCGATGCCCGCGAATGGTGCCGCGAGATGGTGCAGCTCAACGGCGTCGAAGAGCGCGTCGTCATCGAGGCGGCTTGCACGCACGAGCGAATGCAAGCCCTGCTCGGCGACCAAGGTTTTGTCTTCTGCGACTGCGAAGGCTACGAGTATGAGCTGCTCGATCCCGCCAAGGCGCCGGCCTTGAAGAACGCCGACATCCTCGTCGAGCTGCATGATCACGAGCGCACCGACGTCGACATCAAGCCGGCGCTCCTAGCTCGATTTGCCGATTCTCACTAGGCAACCGTCATCGGCCGGCAGCCGCGCGACGAGTCGGCGTATCCATGTCTTCAATGGCTAAGCCCTGAACAGCGTCCCTTGGCCCTGCACGAACCGCGCATGCCTCAACAAGAATGGGCTTTCTTCCAATCCAAGGCGCGGCGACAATGAAGCAGCCGCGACGAATTCCTTGTTTCCAGCGCCCACTGCGGCGGTAACGTTTCTCTCTTGGTGACTAGGAATTGGTATGGACGAACGGGCCGCGACGCCGGCTGCCGCTGGGGCGCCGGAACAGTTGCTCGCGCAGGCGCGCTCCGGCAGCGCTGAAGCGCTCGGCGCGCTTCTCGAGCTGTATCGCAATTACCTGCGCATCCTCGCCCGGGTCGAGATTGGCCGGCGGCTGCAAGGGAAACTCGACCCTTCCGACGTTGTCCAGGACACCTTCGCCGAGGCGCACCGGCATTTTCCGGTCTTTCGCGGCGTCGATGAGCCACAGCTCGTTCGCTGGCTCCGGCAGATTCTGGCGGCGCGTGTCGCCAACCTGATCCGCCATTACGTCGGCACTCAGGGGCGCGATGTGCGGCTCGAGCAGGAGCTGGCAACGGGCCTCGACAACTCATCGCACATGCTCGGCGCGGAACTCGCCGGCACCCTGTCGTCGCCGAGCCAGGCCGCCGCGCGGCGCGAGCAAGCGGTGCTCCTGGCCGACGCTCTGGGGCGATTGCCGAGCGACTACCGCGACGTGATCCTCCTTCGCAACCTCGAGGGACTGACGTTTCCCCAGGTGGCGGAACGCATGGGGCGAACGCTCGACAGCGTCGAGAAGCTCTGGCTGCGTGCCCTCGCCCGGCTGCGGCAGGTGTTTGGAGATTCCCCATGAGCGCCTCATCGACCGTCGCGCCGGAAGCCGAATTGCCCGACGATCCGCGGCTCATGGAAGCCGTGCAGGATTACCTGCGCCGCCTCGAATCCGGCAAACGCCCGTCCCGACAAGAGTTCCTGCGCCGGTATCCCGATCTCGCGGAGCCGCTGGCCCAATGCATCGACGGCCTGCAACTCGTTCATGGCGCCGTCGGGTCGTCGTCGGCCGTCGGGCGCATCCAGGATGCGACGCGCGGCGCTGCCCAGCCTGCCGAGGAATTGGCCGCCAGCCCGCTCGGCGACTTTCAGATCGTGCGGGAGATCGGCCGCGGCGGCATGGGCATCGTCTATGAAGCGATCCAGCTCTCGCTCGGCCGGCGCGTCGCCCTGAAAGTGCTTCCCTTCGCGGCGACGCTCGATCCGAAGTACCTGCAGCGTTTTCAGAACGAAGCCCAAGCCGCCGCGCAGTTGCATCACACCAACATCGTGCCCGTCTACGCCGTCGGCCGAGAGCGCGGCGTCCACTTCTACGCGATGCAACTCATCGAAGGCCAATCGCTGGCGGCGTTGATCGAGGAGATGCGACATCGCGAGCCCCTGGCCAAATCGGAGCCGACCACGGCCGGCAGCAAGGCGACGCCGCCCACCATCGTCGATGAGCGCTCGGCGCCCGCCGTCGAGAACGCCATTGCCGCCGGCGCTGCTGTGGCCGCCGGGGCCGAGACCGTTTCTCAGCTTTCGCATGAGCTTTCCACGCAGCGTTCCGCCAAGCCGGGTCAGTTTTTTCGCACGGCGGCGAAGCTCGTCGTTCAGGCGGCGGAGGCGCTCGAGCACGCTCATCAATTCGGCATCGTCCACCGCGACATCAAGCCGGCCAACCTGCTCGTGGACGTTCACGGCCGGCTCTGGATCACCGACTTCGGCCTGGCCCAATTCCACACCGACGCCGGGCTGACCCAAACGGGCGATCTCGTCGGCACGCTTCGCTACATGAGTCCCGAACAAGCCGGTGGTCAGCGGGCGCAGATCGACCAGCGCACCGACATCTATTCCCTCGGCGCGACGCTTTACGAACTGGCCACGCTCAAGCCGATCTTCCCCGGCGCCACTCGGCCCGAGTTGCTTCAGCAGATCGCCCACGACGAGCCCCGGCCGCTGCGGTTCCACGCGAAAACCATTCCCGTGGACCTCGAGACGATCATCTGCAAGGCGGTGAGCAAACATCCCGCCGACCGCTACAGCTCCGCCCGCGAACTCGCCGCCGACTTGCAGCGTTTCCTCGACGATAAGCCGATCCTGGCGAAACGGCCCACGCTCGTGGATCGAGCCCGCAAATGGTCGCGGCGGCACCCGTCGCTGGTCGCGGCAAGCGTCCTCTTCCTGCTGTTCTGCGTCGCCGGCCTCGTTGCCAACAACTGGATGATCGGTCAGGAACAGGCCAAAACCAAGGCGGCCCTGAAGAACGAGCAGCAGCGGGCAGCGGAGGCGCGGCGGGCCGTCGACCTGCTCGTCGATGTCGCCGAGGAGGAGTTGGGCGATCAGCCGCACCTCCGCGGCGTGCGCCGCCGGCTGCTGGAAACGGCACTCGGCTACTACCAGGACTTTCTCGAAGGGCATGCGAGCGATTCGACCGCGCAAGCCCAGCTGGAAGCGGGCAAGAACCGCGTCCGCGCCCTGCTCGATGAGTTGGCGACCTTGCAAGGCGCCAACCTGCTCGGCCTGGCCAACGATAAGAACGTTCAAGATGATCTCAAGCTCAAGGAACAACAGCGCACAAGCATCACCGATTTGTATGAGTCCGCGTCGCAGGAACGCATGACCCAGTTCCGCGAGCAAAGCTCGTTGCCGCGCGAGGTGCGCCGACAGCGCTTCTTCGAGCTGGCCAAAAAACAAGAAGCGGGCCTGGGCGCCATCCTCACGCCGCAGCAGATGCATCGCCTGCAGCAGATCGACCTGCGCGTGCAGGGTCCGCGAGCATTTCAGGACTCGGCGGCGGTGGACGTCCTCAAGCTCACCACCGACCAGAAACGGGCGATTCGGCAGATCAAAGAGGAAACCCTCGTGGCCCTGTTCGGCGGCCCGCTCGACAAGCCCGGGCCGGGCCCCGGGCCGGGCGGGGGCCCCGGCGGCTTCAGCAAGCGTTCCGATAATGAGCGTGCCCAGGTGCAAAAACTCGAGATGGAACGCGTTCTCGCGCTGCTCACCCCCGAGCAGGTCGCCCGCTGGCAAGAGCTGATCGGCGCCCCGTTTGAAGGCCGGCCGCGCACCGGGTTCTTCGGGCCGGGCCGGCCGTTCGGCGGTCCGGGGGGCCCCCCCGGCGGTCCTGGCGGGCCGCCCTTTCGCAAGAAGGACTGATGCACTTCAAAAAAAGCAGAGTCCGGCGGCGGTGTTGGGCGCCCCTTGGTGACTAACACCGTAACTCATGAATCCCTCATCAAAGAAGGGCCACGTCATGAATGCCGTTGCGTCCGCGTTGCCCACCGCGCCCTTGCCCGCTCGACCCGCGCCTGCGTCTTTGCAATCCGCCAATCGCCGCCGACGTCTCAAGCGATCGCTGCAGGAGTTGAGCCGGCTCTCCGGCGCCATCAATGTGCAGCTCGATCACGCCCATGGCGTCATCCCCGAGGCGACGCTCGACGATCTCTCGGCCGCCTTGGTTTCCCTGGGCGCTTGCCTGCATCGGCTAACACGCCCCGACCGCTAGCACGAGCGTGCAAGCACTCGAAAAGTCGAAGATTGATCCGATGACTCTCAAGGACTCCCTTGCCCAAGCTCATCCATTTCTCACGCCCGCCGCGCGGCGGTTCGGTTGCGCATTTGGTTACTGTTTTTCTAGCAGCCTGCGTCGGCGGATTGACATCGATCCCAGACGCGGCGTCGCGGCCACGTTGTCAGCCGCGAAGTAACTTTTTCTCTGCGAAGGGACCTCGTTATGTGGCGTATCGTTGCGATCGGCGTGGCCGGCGCGGCACTCCTTGTGGGTCGGCCGACCTGGGCCCAGGAACCTCCCGCCAAAGAGGAAAATAGAAAGCTTGCGGCGGAACTCGAACGGCTTCGAGCACAGGTGAGGGAACTGGAGAATCGCCTGAAGCAATCGATGGGCGAACCGGGCGGTCCCGAACGCAAAGGCCCGGATGGTCCGCCCTTTGGCAAGAAAAAAGACGGTCCGGGCGGCGGCTTCGGCGGCCCGGGTTTCGGCGGTCCTGGCTTTGGTGGCCCCGGCTTCCGTGGTTCCGGCGGCCGCTTCAGCGGCGGCGACGGTCCCGACAGCCCACGCTTCGGCGGCGGCGGTTTCTTCGCTCAAAAGAAGGACGGCAAAGGCCCTGACGACGGCCCCAAAGGTCCCCCGGACAAAGGGCCCAAAGACAAAGGCCCGAAGGGCAAGAAGGACAAGAAGGATGACAATGATCGCACGCCCAAAGGTCCGGAAGCCAAGGGCAAAGGGCCTGGCGGTCCTCCGTGGGCGCGCGACGGCAAGGGCCCCGGTGGCCCCCCCTGGGCGCGTGACGGCTGGGGTCCGGGCGGCTTCGGCCGAGGTCCCGGCGGGAAAG
>JADMIO011406796.1_pt1 | contig 18007 bp, 18 predicted proteins | sample 8958161 | NCBI WGS metagenome assembly JADMIO01 (sample SAMN16585339, study PRJNA669376) | soil metagenome | isolation source: Crop rotation soil | place: USA: Cullars Rotation, Alabama | collected 2011 | reverse complement strand
GTGGTGAATACATGCGCCAGTCCCGCCAGCACGCCACAAACAAGATAGAAGATGGCATAGCGAATGTGCCCCAGCCGGTCTTCGATATTGTCACCAAAGATCCAAAGGAAAAGCATGTTGCCAAAGATGTGGGCAATGCCGCCGTGCATGAACATCGACGTGATGAGAGTGAGATAGACCGGAATCGGCGTCGGTTGCAGTCCCGGCATTTCAATCACCTGGCCGGTGAACTGCTCAACCGCTACCGGACGAGTCACGATGTCTTTGCCGGTGATGATCTCACCCGGCACCGTCGAATATGCATAGGTGAAGCGATCGTTCGAGCCCAGTCCCTGCAGAAATACAAAGACCAGGATATTGATCCCGATCAAAATATAGTTGACGAGCGGAGTAGTTCGCCGATCAGAGTTTTCGTCTGCAATTGGAAAAAGCATCGCAGTGTTCTAGCTCAGATTTGTTCCGGGACTGTAACGCCCATGTTGCTAAACCTGTTTCATTCCCGCCTGAACGATGGCCGGCGTCTGCGGCTTCAATAGTTCATAACCCTCTGACCGAGCCACAAAGGTGGCCGCGGTGATGTCACCGGCGACATTCAGAGTGGTGCGGCACATGTCGAGTATTCTATCGACTCCAATAATGATCGCAATCAGCGCAGTGTCGACATTGATCGTGGCCAGCACGCCGATGATGAAGGGAATCGATCCGGAAGGTACGCCGGCTGTGCCGATGCCGCCGAGAATCGCCAAATAAACCACCATCAGCTGTTGGCCCAGCGACAAATCCACTCCCGCCAACTGCGCCAGAAACAAAACTGTCACGCCCTCGTACAAAGCGGTCCCGTTCTGGTTGGCCGTCGCGCCCACCGTCAAAACGAAGCTGTTGATTTCCTGCGGTACTCCTAAATTCTCTTCAGAAATTCTCAGGGCCGTCGGCAGCGTCGCGTTGGAAGACGAAGTTGAAAACGCGGTGAGGATAACGGTCTTGATGCGTCTGAAAAAATCTAACGGATTAATGCGCGAGAGGAAATAAACTGAGAGCGAGTACACGCCAAACATGTGGATCGAAAGCCCGAGCAGCACCGTCACTACAAACCAGCCAAGGGCCTTCAGTAGATCGAGCCCGAACTGCGCCGTGTTACTAAAGAGCAGGCACGCGACCGCAAAGGGCGCGAACTTCATGATCATCTCAATGATCTTCGCGGTGATCTCGTAAAGCGCCTCGAGCAGGCTGAGCGCCGGCGCGGTGACTTTCACAGGAAGAAGCGTGATGGCAATCCCGATGACGAGGGCGAAGAACATTAGGTGAAGCATGTTCGGGGTCGCCGGCTCACTCGCTTGACTGGGATTTGCCGGCACACCCGAGATGGCCGCAAACGGGTTCGACGGCACGATGGTTTCAACCACTTGCATCAAAGGCGTCTTGACGGCTCCCGCTTTCTTCGCGGATTCGATCTCTTTGGTTGCGCGCGAATTGAAACGCTGTTCCAGGGCGGCCTTCGTGGCCGGGTCGATGCGCGTGCCCGGTTTAATCGTGTTCGCGAGGGTGAGGCCAATCACCACAGAGATGGCCGAAACCACCAGGCAATAGGCAAAGGACTTCAAACCGACGCGCCCGAGTTTTCGAATATCGCCAATCCCGGCGACGCCCACCACCAGCGACGAGAACACCAAAGGCACCACGATCATGAGCAAGAGACGAAGGAACAGCTGGCCGATCGGGTTGGTGAAATTATCGACGACCCAAACCACGCGGGGATGTTGGTCTCCCCATTTCCAGTTCACCGCCACACCCGCCAACACGCCGACCGCCAATCCGATCAGGATGCGCGTATGTAACGCGAGGCCTTTTGGTTTGTCCGGTGTCTCCTCGTCCAAATCGGTGGTTACTTCACGTTCAAACGCATCGACGTCGATACGTGATTTGTCGGTGTTTTTGTTTTCGTCAGCCATGGTGGATTCTCGGTTATCGGCCCCACTTCAACTTATCGCGCAGAACATCAAAGTAATTGCGATTGGTGGGCTGCACCAGATTAAATGTCGTTTCGCTTTTGCGGATAATCAGCCGATCGCCGACCTGCAGTGGAAAACCAACCTGGCCGTCGAGGGTGAGCGACACCTCCTCGTTTCTGGTCTTCAGCCTGACTTCAATCATGGAATCGTCCGGCACTACGATCGGACGATTTGAGAGTGTGAACGGGCAGATTGGCGTGATCACAACCGCATGCATTGACGGATAAACAATCGGCCCGCCGGCCGAGAGGTTGTAAGCGGTTGAGCCCGTCGGCGTCGAAACAATCAGGCCGTCGGCACGAAAAGAGTTCACATATTGTTCGTTGAGATAGGTCTCGATTTCGATGATGCGGGCAAGCGCAGACTTGTTCACCACCACATCGTTGAGAACGCGATTATGAGTGACCAGTTCGTCGCCACGCCGCAATTCGACTTCGAGCATCAGACGCGCTTCAAGTTCGTAATTTCCGGCCAGGATCGTTTCAAGAGCAGAAAACATCTCTTCGATGCGAAACTCAGCCAGATAACCGAGGCCGCCGTAGTTCACGCCGATTACCGGGACCTCGACATCGCCGATGGTGCGCGCGGTTGCGATCATCGTACCGTCTCCACCCAGCACCAGGATTAGGTCGGCGTTCTGCGCAAGTTCGTGATCGGCAACCGCATCGACCGCGCAGCCCGTCTTATGTTCGATGTGTTCTCGATCGAGCGTTTGAGTGCCGACCAGTTTGATCTCACGCTGATTGAGCCAGGTAGTGAGACTGCACAAAGTCTCGAGTGCGTCCGGCTGGTGCGGCTTTACGACCACGCCGATGCGTTTGATTGGCTTTTGGCTCATTTTCAGAAGTTAGAAAGGGGACGCGCGGATGATATCTGGGCCTTGATCAGGGTGTCAACGAAGTCGCGTATCGGGCAGTGCCCCAATTTGGAGTACGCCGGCCCATCAACGCTTTGGTCGCTTCCAAAACAGCGTTAAGCCTGCGCGCGAAAGCGGTGACGGTCACCCCAAAAGTCCGGTCGCCTGGTACAACGCCAGAAACTCGCGATTTCCATCAGCGCCTTGAATGGGAGATTCGATCACCCCCATAACACTCAAGCCCAGATTCACGGCCGCATTGTTTACTTCCGCGATCACACGCTGGTGCTTCTCAGGCTCGCGGACGATACCGCCTTTGCCGACTTCACCTTTACCGACTTCGAATTGTGGCTTGATAAGCGTGACGATGCGGCCCTGGCCGCTCAAAAGAGGAACTACTGCGGGCAGGATTTTAGTCGCCGAAATGAAAGCGACGTCGATTGTCGCCAGGTCAAACCGTTCGTCAAAGTCAGCCGTCTGCAAGTGACGCGCATTGACGCCTTCGCGCGTGTCGACACGCGGATCGTTTCGCAATTTCCAGTCAATCTGGTTATGGCCCACGTCGACAGCGACCACTCTGCGCGCGCCGTGTTGCAAAAGACAATCGGTAAATCCGCCAGTCGATGCGCCCACGTCGAGACAGATCAATCCATTGACGTCGATGTGAAACTCTTTGAGTGCCGCTTCGAGTTTCAGACCACCGCGGCCGGCATATTTGAGCGCGGCCTCATCGCCGCCTTTCAAACGAATGATTGCGTCCGAGGAAAAAGTTTCTGAGGGCTTATTGACCAGCTGTTCATCGACGAGGACGACGCCGGACATTACCAGTGCCTGCGCCTTTGTGCGAGATGGAGCGAAACCGCGATCGACCAGGAGTTTGTCGATGCGCTCGCCCTTCATGGCGACACTGTGGCACAGACTTTAGTCGGTGGACAATCTGACTAGCACAGACTGAGGTCTCTGCTACTCCGCTCAGCGCCGGGCGCCTTGTACGATGGCGCGCGGCGCGTCCGCAAGAGAAAGATCCGTCGCGCACTCTTTGCACAACCAGACCAGGACCCGCGGTGCATCAACCCAGTAAAAGGGCGAGACCTTGCTTGCCATCTTCAACGCATCATCACTCTGCAAACGCTGCAGCGCCTGAACGAAAAACATTCCGTTATAAACTTCACCATCTGCTCCACGATCGCGATGCATGCACTCGCGTTCATAAAAAATCTGCCGCTTCATAGGGGTGACCTCCTCTCGCGCCGCACCGCGCGAGTTTAGTTCCGCCAAGAACCGTCGGGTTTCCAAATTGTTCGGAGGATGGGGCAGGCGAACCGGGAAAAAGGGCAAAATCTGCTGAACGCCTCAGGCCGCATAATGCCACGACCTCGAAGAGTTGGTCAACACTCTTTTGAATACGACAACTGAGTTTGGAAGAGAAAAACAGTAGATAGTCGCTGGTTACTGATTGGGCCCGCTAAAGATATCCTGAATTCGGGCCGCCCCACGAGATTTTGGTTCGTCATTCTGACCTGGCTGATCGGAGGGCGGATGCACGCGTCGCTGCCGAACCAGCAATCTCGGATCAGAAGGAGGGCCCGGCTTCTTTGCCACAGCTATGTTTTGTTCGAGTTTGGTCTCATGGGTTTCAGGCGAGGCTGCCGGTGAACTGGTTGCCACTGCACCCGCGGGCTCCGAAGTTTCCGCTGGAACGTCCTGGCTAGCGGTTGCAGCAGGTTCAGTTAGCGGTTGCACCTTCTCGTCTTTGACGCTGATAGTATCGGGTTGAGAATTTGTTGGAGCCTCCGCGCGACGCTCAAAATAGTTGACCGCGAATGCGCCGAGTGCGCCGCACAGCATTGCCGCCAGAAGCACAGGCGCCACGGTCAGCAATTTTCGCCGGCGATCGTGGCTACGCGCCTCGTCCAGCGGCACCACCTGACGTGCGGAGACGACGGTCGCCTCGTCTTCAAAATGCGGTTCAGGAAGAGAAAGCGGAACTTGTATGCGAGTGGCGTTCATATCGGTTGCAGGAGAGTTTCTTCACGGCGACTTTGATGCAATTTGCAAACCGGAAGTTGTTACGTCTCTGGGCGAAAGACTACTGCAACCTAATTGCCTCGCAACTTTCGCAATGACTCGAGGGACGATGGGAAATTGGGTTCGATTGCCAGGGCCCTTTCGTAGCTCTTTATCGCTTCTTCCTTTCGTCCCGCGGCCGCCAGTGCATCGCCCAGACTGTCATGGACGTTTGCGGAATTAGGATAGGCTTCGACATTCAGTTTGAAGACCTCGACCGCATCAGCAATACGATTTCCCTGCAGCAGGGTGTAACCAAATCGATTCATCAGAGCTTCGGATTCGATGTAACGGTGCTTTGTGTCGCTCTTGAAAGCTTTGTATTTGGGCACAAAATCAGTGATGTCTTTTTGGGCGGCAGCGGCGCTAATCATTTCAGCGAGACTGGATCCGGCGGTGTAATCCAGCACCGCCTGCAGGGCAGGGTCGCGGCCCGCGCGATAGTCCAGCGACGTCAGGTCGGCGGCCAACTCGGGCGCGGTCCATTGGCGGTTATCGCGCGGATCCATGTCCTGCCAGTACAAGGTCGAAACGCGCAATTCGAGTTTGCTGTTTGGCAAGGTGATGGGCCGGTTGTCTCCACAGTGGTTCGGATGGCCGGCGGTAGGTTCACCCACAAAGATCGCTTTGGTGTACTTCTCGAGTTCGTTGACAAAGTTTTGCGCCGCGGAAAAAGTGGCGCGGCCGGTAATCACAAAAAGTTTGCCACGCTCGTCAATCTTTGACTTGATGATGCCGATCACCACCGGCCGGTTAAGCCCGTTGTTGCCGCCGTCGTTGTTTCTCAAATCCAGAACGAATTTGTCTACCGGGTTGTTAGCGACAAAGTCGAAAACCCTTCGATAAAAAGCCGCCACAGTTTCGTCCGGTTTGTTCGCCACCGCATTCTGCTGGACGTAAAGCACGCGGGAATCTTTCAAATACTCAAACCAGAATTGGTTCTTCGGGTCTTTCCGGTAGAGCGGACGTGGGCTCGCGCCGGCCGCATCGACCCAAGTCGCTGGCGGATCCAGCAACTCCCCGAGGCTTGCTGAAGGCTTTATTTGAAATGCTTTCGGTTGGCCATTCACCTCAACAGTGAGATTCAGATCTGTCTTCGCGTCGATGATGTGCTGCCCGGCAAGCAACTCGGGGATGGAAAGGAAAAGCGGCGCATTTTCGCTAATGCCCATCTGATTATCCGCAGCCACCAGCTGGCCCATCAGACGTAACGCTTCGTCGCTCGGAGTGTTGCCGATCTTGAGCACGCGTGCGCCTACCGCGCCGGCATAGTCGGGCGCCGCCTGTCTGACAAAAAGCCCGTCCTGATAAGAGTAAAAGCGGATCGGGTAGATGCCGGAGCGAAAGTAACTGTGAGGGAAAAGACCGGTGTGACCGTCATGAACCATTCCCACAATCTTCATTAGTCCGGCGATGATTTCATCTTCATTCTGCGACGGTATGCGATCGTGAAGCTGCTTTACTGCAGCGTCAAAGTCTTCGCGCTTCATCCGCCGGAAAAGGTTCGGGTGTTGGCGCGGCATTGCCTGGGCCAGAAAGTCCACGTCGGCCTGCCATTGGGCCGCGGTCAAACGCACCGGCGCGGTTTGAGCTGTTACCAGGACAAAATTAACCAACAGAAAGGTAAGAATGATAGGTAAGCGAGTTCTGAGCATATTCCCGTTACGAACTCTTGTGGCCATTGGTTCTGAATCAAGTGAAATGTTATTTGCCGGAAGAATTGGGTTGTTCCAAATTTCGTACATCTTTCGGCGGGCGCGCCGGATCTTCAAGCATGCAGGATTGTTTTTTTTGGTTTGGAGAAAGTGAAAGTTACCTGCGGCGGGTCTTGACCTGTTCCTAAGCTCGTACTTTTTCCTGGCGGGCGCGCCGATCCTCCAGGATTTCCAGAGACTCTTTCACCTTTGTGTGAATGCCGTCGGCATCAAGCCCGTATTTAGCCAGCAGTAGTTTTGCATCGCCGTGCGTGACGATGCGATCGGGAATGCCCATGCGCACCACTCGCACTTTGTCCTGGAGACCGTTCTCTTCGAGCAACTCGAGCACGGCTGAACCGAATCCGCCGGCGAGATAGGCTTCTTCCACCGTGACGATCAATCGCTTGGTACGCGCCAGCGCCAATAACAATCCGCTGTCGAGCGGCTTGGCAAAGCGCGCGTTGATTACTGTCGCTTCGATTCCGTCTTTGGCGAGGTTTTCAGCCGCTTGCAACGCGGGATGGACCATTGAGCCATAGGCCACGACCGCAATTTCGCCGCCATCACGCAGCAACTCGGCTTTACCAATTTCGAGCAAGCGCGGCGGCTGGTCGATCGGTACGCCAATTCCGTTGCCACGCGGGTATCGCATGGACGCAGGGCCGACGTGCTCGACCATCGTGTACAGCATGTCGCGCATTTCGCCTTCGTCTTTGGGCGCCATCACCAACATGTTCGGCACGCCGCGCATGTAGGCGATGTCGAGCAAGCCATGATGCGTAGGACCGTCGCCACCGGCCACGCCGCCGCGATCCATACAGAATTTTACGTTCAAGTCCTGGATGCAGACGTCGTGAATAACCTGGTCGAAGGCGCGCTGGAGAAAGGTCGAGTAAATCGCGCAGACGGGTTTCAAGCCTTCTACCGACAGACCCGCGGCAAACGTGACGCAATGCTGCTCGGCAATGCCGACGTCGAACGAACGCGAAGGGAATTGCGTGAGCGCTTCACACACGCCTGTGCCGTCCGGCATCGCCGCGGTAAGCGCGACAATCTTCTCGTCTTTCGCCATCAGCTCGCACAACGTGTCGCCGAACACCTTCGTATAAGTCGGCGCTTTGGCGGGAGATTTGATCGGCTTGCCGGTCTTCAGATCAAACGGCCCGGTCGCATGCCATTTGTAGTAATCATTCTCAGCGGCAGGATGCCCTTTGCCTTTGGTGGTCAATGCGTGAACGATTACCGGGCCATCTTTGATCTGCTGCGCTTCGCGCAAGGCTTTGACCAAAGCCTTTACATTGTGACCATCAACGTAGCCGATGTATTTGAAGCCGAGTTCGTTGACTAGTGCGCCCGGCAAGACGGCCGCGGCGATTGCGTCCTTCATCGCCTTGGCCGCGTGATGAAGCCGCTCGCCCACCGACGGAATCGCCAGGAGCTTCTCTTCGACTTCATCTTTGAAGCGATGATAGCCGTGTGCCTCGCGAATTCGATTGAGATAGCCGGTGAGCGCGCCAACCGCCGGAGCGATCGACATTTCGTTGTCATTCAGTACCACGATCAGACGGGTCTTCAAGTGGCCGGCCTGGTTGATGGCTTCCATCGCCATGCCACCGGCGAGTGATGAATCGCCGATCAGCGCGACCACATTGTGATCTTCGCCTTTGCGATCGCGCGCGATGGCCATGCCGAGGGCCGCGGAAATCGAAGTCGACGCGTGGCCGGCGCCGAACGTGTCGAATTCCGATTCGTCGCGACGCAGAAATCCACTGATGCCGCCGTATTGTTTTACGGTCGGCAGCGCCTCGCGCCGGCCCGTAAGAATCTTGTGCGCATAAGCCTGGTGGCCCACGTCCCACACCAGTCGATCATGCGGCGTTTCGAACGCGTAGTGCAGTGCGACAGCCAGCTCAACCGCGCCGAGTGACGCACCGGTGTGGCCGCCCACCCGCGCCATAGTTTCCAGGATGTATTGGCGGATTTCCTCGGCCACGTCCTGCAGTTGATCGATTTTCAGTTTCCTGAGATCGGCGGGCGATTTAATGTTCTGAAGAAGTGTCATTCGCGCGGAATTGTAAACCCGGGCGCCCGGGTTTTGCTAACCACATCAGATTAATGTCTGTGGGCCATCGAAGCAAGCACGAATTCAAGTAGTGGCACTGTTGTCCCACCCGTGAAGCCACGCCCGCTGCGCGTGCTACCACCGAATAAAGTTTCGGCCCTTTTAGCTGGTCGACCGTCTAAGCCTTGGTGACGCGAGAAGAATTGGCCCGAAAGGGAGACGACGTCACAACGTTTATGGTTAACAAGGAGTGAATTAATGTTGCAGAAACTTAAGGTTATCGGCGCTAGCCTGATAACCATCTTGTCCCTCTCAGGCGCCGTAGTGGTGGCCCAGGAAAGTCAGGCAGGCACGGCTACAGCCGGAGTCCAGCAACCGCGCAATCGTGGCGAGCGCGTTGAACGTCGTCGCATGCGCCGTCTTGAACGGCGACGCGGGCTGCGCGAATTGAATCTCACGGACCAGCAGAAAGAGCAGGCGCGGGCGATCAGGCGCGCCAACTTTGAAAGCAACAAAGCTCAGCGTGACGAGCTCCTCCAGCTAAGAGAAAAGTTTCGCGCCGGTACGCTCAGCGATGCTGACAAGGCCAGGGCGAAAGAATTGCGCGAGCAGCTACGCCAATCGCGTCAGAATGCGCGCACACAGATGGCTGGTTTGCTGACTACGGAACAGAGGACCAAGCTCGACGAGATGATCAAGAACCGCCGCGAACGACGCGGCCGATTCGGGCGCGGTCGCCGGCCAGGACGGACCCAACCAACAACCCAGAACCCGACAACACCTTCGTAAGCCAATTACCAACGAAGGGAAGCACCGTCGAGCTCAGTTCTCGGCGGTGCTTTTCTCTTGCTCAATGAAAGATTGGATTCGAGCCCGCATATCATCGCGCGCGCGGCGAAACGCTTCGACTTGCGCTTCTTTGTCTCCGGGCGCCACCGGATCGGCGATGCTCCAGTGCATCCGCTTTGCCGGACCGGGAAATACAGGGCAGTGTTGGCTGGCGTGATCGCACACCGTAATCACATAGTCGAAAGGCGTGTCGAGAAACTCATTCATCGACTTGGATCGATGATGTGAGATGTCGATGCCGAGCTCGCCCATGACTTTGATTGCATTTGGACGAACATAGCTGGGTGAAAGTCCCGCGCTGGAAACCTCAAAGCGATCGCCGGCCATGTGACGCAGCAGACCCTCGGCCATTTGGCTGCGCGCTACATTGCCCGTGCAAAGGATAAGGACGCGTTTCTTTTCAGTCATTGGCTCTCCTCAGTTTCAATACGAAACAACCATCGGGCCAGCACTGTGGCGGCTATGCCCCCGATAAATTGTGCCAGCACAAACCACGGGACATCTTGAGGCCGAATGCCGGTAAACGTATCGCTGAGGGAACGGGCGAGGGTCACCGCCGGATTCGCGAATGAGGTTGACGCCGTGAACCAGTATCCGGCGGTAATGAAACCAGCCACCGCAAAGGCAACGAGCCTCGGCTGAAAAGCAGCACAGCCGCGAATTACCAGAACTAGTCCGAAGGTGGCCACGCATTCGCTGAAGACCAAAGCCACCCCACTCCGCTCGTGCCGAGCGAGAGAGATCGCCGGCAGACTAAACATCAGGTTGGCGGCTACGGTGCCCAGGACTGCGCCCGCCAACTGGACGGAAACGTAGCTCACGGCCTCTTTCCAAGTCAGCTCCTTTGTGAACGCAAAACTAAGCGTCACGATCGGGTTGAAGTGCGCGCCCGAGATTGAAACAAATGTCAGAATCAGCGCCACCAATGCCGCCCCAGTTGCAATGGTATTCGCCAGCAATGTCTGGCCGGCATTGCCGCTCAAGCGCTCAGCCATGATGCCCGAGCCGACGATGGCCGCCAGCAAAAAGGCAGTGCCCAATGCTTCGGCCACGAGTCGTCGGAGCAGAGTCGGGCTCACTTTTGAATTTCCACGGCCGGCGAGCAACATGAACTCAGCGTTTCGACCACTCTGGACGTAGGTTGAGTTACATCGGTACTGCAGGCGCACGGCGCGGTTTCCGGAAGGTTGTCTTCCAACACCACGAACACTTCCCATTCGTTGCCGTCCGGATCGCGCACCCAGGTCTTGTCCTGCGTGGCATAGCAACAGTTGGTCTGCATTTCGTCACGCGTTAGCAATCCGGCCGTGCCCCATCGCTGACGTGTCGCCAGCACATCGGCGGTCGAACCTACCTGGATCCCCAGATGTGACAACGCGCCACGGTTCGCGACCGGGCGCTCGTTCAAGGTGAAGTTCAGCGGCGGATTGTGCACGTCGAACTTGGCGTAGCCGGTGCGCACCTTACTGGGCTCGATGCCGAACAACTTGCGATAAAACTCAATGCTTTCGTTTACATTCGAGACGTTCAGGGCGAGATGCGCCTTCAGCGCGTTTACCTGACTGGCCTCAGCAGCCGTCGTTCTTTCATTCTTGCTTTCCATCGAAATCCTCCTTAGAATCATATTCGCATACGCGAATGTGAAGGCATGGTAGTCGAGGTAGACACATCTGTCAAGCCGTATATGAATGAGATTGCGATTGGCCCAATGAGGCCCGAGGATTGGGAGAGGGTACGCGCAATCTATCTCGAGGGAATCGCCACGGGTCAGGCCACTTTCGAGACCCAGGCGCCGGCGTGGAAAGACTGGGACCGTTCGCATTTGCCGTTTGCGCGTCTGGTAGGCCGTTTGGCCGACGAAATCGTAGGATGGGCTGCCTTGAGTGCGGTCTCGCAGCGAAAAGCTTATGCCGGAGTGGCCGAAGTCAGCGTGTACGTCGCCGCCGTTCGTCGCGGGTGCGGCATCGGTCGCGCCCTCCTAACCCGCCTGATTTCCGAAGCAGAGAAGCACGGTGTCTGGACATTGCAGGCGGTAGTCTTTCCCGAGAACGCGGCGACTATGGCGCTGCACCGCGCCTGTGGCTTTCGTGAAGTGGGCCGGCGCGAGCGCATCGGTAAGCTGAATGGCTTTTGGCGCGACACCGTGCTGCTGGAACGGCGTAGCCGGGAAGTGGGAATTGATTAAATGAGTAGAAAAACTTACGACCTCGAATTTCTTTTCAAAGCACTCGCCGACAACACCCGGCTGCGACTAATCAGCCTGATCGGCGAATCGGAAGTTTGTGTCTGCTTTCTGGTGGCAATTCTGAAAACGAGCCAGCCAAAAATCTCGCGGCATCTTGCTTACTTGCGACGGGCCGGGCTGGTGGCGTCGCGGCGCGAAGGAAAGTGGATGCACTATCGTCTTTCCGATCCGCCTGATGACCACGCCGCGCGCATCTTTCGGGAAGTGCGCGTATCTTTAGCCGAGCATCCGGAGCTGCAGCGCGATCGCCAGAAGCTGATGCAGGTTTGTTGTGCGCCACAGCTTCCCGTGCAGCTGCGCGGAGCGCCGCGACCGGTAGCTTCGGTTGGCTAATTAGGAGCTTTCAACTTTGAAAGGAGAATCGCGTGCATCCCTTACTCTTGAAGTTCGCGATGGTGATCGCGGTTTCGCTTCTCAGCTCGGCGTCGTTAACAGCTCAGCGAAATGGCCCACCAAACGGCATGCCCAACGGTATGCCAAATGGCACGCCGAATGGCACGCCCAATGGCCAACCGAACGGCCAACCGAACGGTAGCAACGTGAGTGAAGTAGTGCGCACAAACTTTGGATCTGTCATTGAGCCAGTAGCCACGGCGAAGCCGTTTCAGAACACCGGGGATCTGAATGGCGATCGCGTGCCGGACCTGATCGTGGTGGTGCGTATCAAGAGATCACGCAGCGCATTGCCAAAAGATGTAAGGCTCCTCAATCCGTTTGACCCGGGCGGCAAAATCCAGTATCCAGCGGCTGCAGAAAACAAGTATGCGCTGGCCATCATTCATAGTTGGAAGAGTCCGAAACCCACAGGTAAGTTTCTTCTGATTGGCGACTCGCCCGTCCTGATTCTCGAGCACAGCCGGCCCACTTCCGGCCCCGAGGCCGGCGACATGAAGCTGATGTTGCGAAACGCGCGGCGCCGCCGGGACGAGGTCTTTCCACGGACAGCTAAAGGCGATGTAGTGCTTATGGTGACTGAGGTTGGAGGCGACAGCCAACTTTATTGGAACGGAAAGACTTACATCTGGGAAGACTCAGCCGAGGATTGATCTGTTTCACCGGTGTTTGACTTAAAAAGCCTACGCACGTAGAAATATTTGGGGAGCATTAGAAATGTTTTTGAATCGATTTAGAAACCTAAACGCGCTCATGCGCACCGGCTTGTTATTCTTGATTGCTGCCAGCCTCTGGCGGTGGTTTGTTCATCCCAGCGTGATGGTCCCGGAAGACCTATACGATGGGATTCTCGGACTATTTTACGGGATATCCATAACTTGTTTGCTAATCAGTATCATCCGTCGACGCGGTCAGCGTTCGTGCGACGAAGCCTGAGTGCGGAAGCGCGACAACCAACCGCCTTGACAATGTCCTGTCGCGCTTTAGAATAACTTTTCGACTCGTCGCGGAGATGTGGCCGAGTGGCTGAAGGCGGCGGTTTGCTAAACCGTTAAGGGTCAAAAGCCCTTCACAGGTTCGAATCCTGTCATCTCCGCCATTAAACCAGTCAGTTGTCGTGGTCAGTAGTCAGTGGTCATTGGTCAGTCGCGTTTTGCTGATCGTTGGAAGCTGTGCTGCTGACTCTTTTTCTTATATAACAACTGACCACGAAGAACCAACAACCGACAACTGACTAATGACCAACAGAGTCCGCTTCGCACCATCACCCACCGGTTACTTGCATATTGGCGCAGCCCGCTCTGCTCTTTTCAACTGGCTGTTCGCGCGCAAGACCGGCGGCAAGTTCCTGCTGCGCGTTGAGGACACCGACCTGGAAAGATCGACTGACGAATCCACGCGATCGATCATTGAAGGCTTGAAGTGGTTGGAGCTCGACTATGACGAGGAGCTCGTCTTTCAGTCCGACAACGCTGACAAGCATCGTGCGGCCGCCCGGCGATTAGTCGAGGAAGGAAAGGCCTATCGCGATTTCACTCCCAGGGAACAACGCGAAGACAAATCGATCAAACAGGACATTGCCGCCCGCGCCCGCGCACATTCCGCAGAAGGCGTCGACCATCGCAGCAATCCGTTTCGTGATCTCGCGAAGGCTGAATCGGATGAGCGTGCGGAAAAAGGCGAGCCCTTCGCCATTCGTCTGAAAGTCCCGGCCGAGGGCGCTTCGCGATTCAATGACATTGTCTACGGCGAACAGGAACGCGCGTACGCTGAGATCGAAGATCTCGTGTTGTTGCGTTCCGACGGCCACCCGCTTTACAACCTTTCGGTGGTGCTCGATGACATCGAGATGGGAATCACCCACGTAATCCGCGGGCAGGACCATCTGACAAATACCCACAAGCAGATTTTGCTTTACCAGGCTTTTGGCGCGCCTGCTCCGGAGTTCGCGCACTTGCCGTTGATTCTCGCTCCGAACAAAGCAAAGCTTTCCAAGCGCAAGCATGGCGAAGTCGTTTCCCTGACCACGTATCGTGATCGCGGGTTTATTCCGGCCGCGTTTCGAAATTCGCTGGCCCTCCTCGGCTGGTCACCGCCGCCCGACAGCAAGGAAATTCTCACAGTCGCAGAGTTGCAGGAGCAATTTTCACTCGATCAGGTTCATCGGGCGCCGGCAATTTTCAATTTCCATGAAAACGACCCGCGTCATTGGACAGATGAAAAGGCCATGTGGATGAATGCGGAGTACATTCGCACCATGCCGCTGGCGGAATTGCTGCCGATGGTGAAGGCAGAGTTGCGCGCTGAGAAACTCTGGCGTGAAGAGTACGACGATGACGAGCGCGAATGGTTTGAAAAAGCTGTCGAGCTCATCCGGCACCGCTTCTTTACCCTGAAGGATTTTTCTTCACAGGGCCGCGCCTATTTTTCGGAAGACTTTGATCTCGACGAAGCGGCGGTGAAAAAGAATATTTTGAAAGAACCACGTTTGCGCGAACTGCTGCCACAGCTCGCCGATCAACTCGACGCGGTCGAACCGTTCAGCGTCGAGAATGCCGAGACTGCACTGCGCGCGGCAGCCGAACAGGCTTCAGTGAAAGCTGGCCTTTTCATCAATGCTTCGCGCACAATGTTGACCGGCCAGGCTGTGGGTCCGTCAATGTTTGAAGTTTTTGAGATTATTGGCCGCGAACGTTCGGTGATGCGCCTGCGCAGCCAACGCCCGTGGAATGAATTTCAATAGCACCGCCGCAGAAAAAGCGCGCGGTTTAAGAGGAGCTTACGGAATGCTGAAGAAACTTCTCGTTGCGACTTCAATGATCGCATCGTGCGCCGGGTTGGGTTGGGCGCAGAATTCAAATTCCTCTGAGACCTCGCCATCGACGCGCACGCGCACGGTGGCGACCACGCCGACCAGTACTCCGGCACAGAAACCGGCACAAAAAACCGTGACCAAGACGCCACCGTCGACGAGTTCGCAGACTCCCGGCGCGACATCGACCAAACCGGCGGCGGGGGGACAAGTCTCTCCATCCGGCGCAGTACTCGCGGCGTTCAACGGTCTCCTTGATGGAATTCGCCACGCCGACGTTAAGGCCGTGACCAACGCTTATCAGAATTCGCCGCGGTTGCTGCTCTTTAATTACAACGGCACCGTCACGAGGGGTTGGGAGCAGATGAGGTCAAATCGCGAGTCCACTTACGCGAAGGTGAAGGACGTAAAGCTGGACGTTCGCGATGTCCGCGTCACGCTATTGGGGCGAGATGCCGCGCTGATCACCTGTCAGTGGACGCAATCGATGACATATAACGGCGTTCCGGAAACTGACACCGGCCGTATGACGATCGTCTTTCGCAAGGTTGGCAAGGATTGGAAAGCAATTCACCTTCACACCTCAAACGACAATCCGGATCCATCGCGCATCCCGGCTTCGGAACAGACACCGTAACCATAGTGAGGCCCAAAGGGTCGACGCGGTATTTAGCACCGCCGGAGCCAAAGGTTTTATAGCCTCCGGCAGTTTCTTGATTAGGCTCTGGTTGGGCGCATCAGCGCTCAACCCGGGCCTTGATTCTGATGGGCGGTGTTCTTCGACTATAAATATTCGGCTCCTACTGGGCCGTTGCTTTTCCTTTTCCCAATTCGCCCAATCGCGATCCCACCCAATACCGCAAGAAACGGAAAGAACTCAACCAGGTATCGCGGTTCGGGATTCTCGAGCGACGAAAACAAAAACAGTCGCAGCAGGATTGCCAGCGCCGCCAGTAATAACCAACGACGCGCGTCGAACGCCCGCGCTCGCCACAAAATCCAACCTCCGGCCAGACCCAGCAGCGTGTAAAGCGCCGTCAATCCGGCAAACAGCGGCAGCCAGAACTGTTGATGATGTTCGTAATCCAGATCATCGAGCGGCAGCAGCGCGCCTTCGAATGGCCAGTATTGTGAATGCGTATCAAACCACATGGCGCGGGCGCGCTTAATCGGCAACCAAACGTAATAGCGGAACCGGTGCCGGGCGATGCGCTCGCGCGCCAGTTGGGCAAAGCCCGCGTCGATTTCAGGCGTCATCTCAACCACACTCTTTTCGTCGGTCTTATCTGCCGATTCGTCAGACTGATCAGACTGATCGGGTTGATCAGTGTCTTCGGAATCCTTTGCATCCTGCTGGTCATCCTGCTCGCTCTCGTCCTCGTCCGCGTGGTTGTACTTATCGAGCAAAGCAGCGACGCGATCTTTTTCCGATGGCGAGTCGTAGGCTGATGAAGGCAGATCGTCGATGTCGATGGGCTCGGAATCCAGCGACCATAGAAAAGGTCCAACGTAACTGTCGTCGTCGACCCAGGTGCGCAGCCAGAGCAGGTAGCCTCTCGGCACAAATTCGCCGGGCATTTCAGCATGGGCGGGCGAAAGCGGCTGGAAGATATGAAAGACGCGCCAGTTGCGTATGGTCCAGGGCGCCAGCACGAGCGCAAAAGCGAGCGAGAAGATCGCGCCCGCGATGATTGTCTGAAGAGTCTTCGAGACGGTGGAGCCCCTCTCGCGAAAGCGTCTCGCCGCACTCCAAAAACCAGTGATTACCAGCGTGAGTCCCACCGCTGCCAGGAACAATCCATTGTCAGGACGAAATAACACCGCCAGGCCGCCGATGAGACCGGCGATAACCCACCAGAGGACTGCCCGTTTGGAATTGTCCTGATCGGTTTGGCGAAACGCGATGGTGGCCGCAAGAAACAGCGCGATCACGAGGAAGTTCGTCGGCACTTCGGTGAGAATCGTAGCGGCATAGATAGTCGTAAACGGGCAGATGGCTGCCAGGGCAAATGCCGCAACTGCCGTCCTCAGTTTTCTTCTCTTGTCCGGCTGCCAAAGCCACGCCAGCAAGGCGACCAGCACACAAGTTCCGGTGTCAATCAATGCCTGCACCGCGCGCACGGCGCCGTTATTTGCGTGACCGAAGATCGAATAGATCGTAGCGAGGAAGAGCGGATAGCCAGGCAGCCGGATCAGCGAAGGAACAAAAGGCGCGGCGGCTTCGTGCGAATAGACGTGCTGCTCGAGGACGTTACGCGCCATCTGCGCATAAATTCGCCCGTCATCGGGCGCGTCATTAGGCAGCCAGTGCGCAATGGCGAGGCGAAAGCCGAGGGCCAGTAACAGGCCCAGGATGGCGATCCATTTTCCATATTTCATTTGTCATTTGTCATTTTTCATTTGGACTCGATCTTCAAAGATGGCAAATGAGAAATGAGAATTGATAAATGAAAAATGAATTGGCTTGGAACGAGCGGCAATGGATTCGACATTGATGCACTCAAGGTTGCGCCTCGACGGTCGCTTTTCTCTCCAGCTTGCCCCAACGCACCACGGGTCCGCAACGACGAGGCGAAAGCCCAGGGTCAGATGCCGATCCATTTTCCATATTTCATTTGTCATTTGTCATTTTCATTTGGACTCGATCTTCAAAGACGGCAAATGAGAAATGAGAATTGATAAATGAAAAATGATTTGGCTTGCGCCGAGCGGCAATGGATTCGACATTGATGCACTCAAGGGTTCTCTCCAGCTTGCCCCAACGCACCGCGGGTCCGCAACGACGAGGCGAAAGCCCAGCGCCAGTAACAGGCCCAGGATGCCGATCCATTTTCCATATTTCATTTGTCATTTGTCATTTTTCATTTGGACTCGATCTTCAAAGACGGCAAATGAGAAATGAGAATTGATAAATCAAAAATGAATTAGCTTTTACGGCTCGGGTAGACTCGACATTGACCAGACTCAAGGTTGCGCCTCGACGGTCGCTTTTCTCTCCAGCTTGCCCCAACGCACCA
>JADMIO012779201.1_pt1 | contig 18011 bp, 16 predicted proteins | sample 8958161 | NCBI WGS metagenome assembly JADMIO01 (sample SAMN16585339, study PRJNA669376) | soil metagenome | isolation source: Crop rotation soil | place: USA: Cullars Rotation, Alabama | collected 2011 | reverse complement strand
CGCGACAACTTGTCCACGTGGAATTCTAAGCTTAGGATCCCAATGTGCTGGAAAGGCCTCAGCTATGCCGCCGCCGGCACCGAGCAGAAGCAGGCCCGCCTGACCGTGCGCAACCGCGAGGGCGACAAGCGCAGCGAAATCCCGCGCAATGGCTGGGAATTTGTCGACGACCGCACGATCCGCCTGCTGCCCGAAGGCAGCAAGTTCGAGCCGATCAAGATCTACGAGATCTGGTACGAAGCGACCGGCGCCAAGGTGCTCGGCATCGGTTATGCTAGCGTTCGCGACCTCGTCTCGTTCCTGCGCCATGGCGGCGCGCTGGACCAGGTCGGGCTCGGCAAGGTCAAGCATACGCTGGCTTTTGGTGTGTCGCAGAGCGGCCGTTTTCTGCGGCATTTTCTCGAACTCGGGATGAATGCCGACGAGAAGCGCGCGCGCGTCTTCGACGGCGTTTTCAGCCATGTCGCCGGCGCCGGCAAGGTCTTTGCCAATCACAGCTTTGGCATGCCCGGCCGCACCGCGACCCAGCACGAAGACCGGCTCTACCCGGAAAACTGGTTCCCGTTCAGCCCGGCGAGCGCTACCGACCCGTTCGGCGGCAAGACCGCCGGGTTGCTGACCGGCGGCGCCACCGACCCGAAACTGATCGAAACCAACAGCGCCACCGAGTATTGGCAGAAGGGCGCCTCGCTGGTGCATATCGATCCCGGCGGCAAGCGCGACCTCGCATTGCCGGCCAACGCCCGCGTCTATCTGATAGCCGGCACCCAGCATGGCGGCCGCCCCGGTGTCGATCCGCGGCCGGGGCCGTGCGTCAACGGCCGCAACCCGCACAGCGCGACGCCGCCATTGCGGGCATTGTTCCAGGCGCTTGAAGAATGGGTGACGCAGGGCCGCGAGCCGCCGCCGAGCCGCGTCCCGACCATCGCCGCCGGCACCGCCGTCAATGCCGAGGCGGTGCGTATGCCGCGTGTCTCCGGCTTTGCGGTGGCACCGGGGCCCAATGGCATCATTGCGCCGGTCGACTGGATCGATCCGCCGGAAAGCGGCCCGACCCGGCTCTACGACACCTTTGTCTCGGCGGTCGATGAGGACGGCAACGAGGTGGCGGGCATCCGCACGCCGTCGATCGCGGTGCCCCTCGGCACCTATACCGGATGGAACGTCTATCGCGTCCAGCCCGACGAGCTGGCCGACCGGGACGGCTCCTTCGTGCCCTTCGCCCGCACCAAGGCCGAGCGCGAGGCCGCCGGCGACCCGCGCCCCTCGCTCGAGGAGCGTTACGGCAGCCGCGACGGGTATGTGGCAAAGGTCCAGGCCGCCGCCGACGCCCTCGTCGCCGACCGTCTGCTCCTGCCGTCCGACGCCGCTGCCTTCGTCGCCGCCGCGCAAAACTGCGGCGGGTTCGACAAGTAAAACGGATTTCGGGTGCTGCGGGGGAATCGCTTGACGCAAGCGTGGTGCCGGCCCCTCACCCTCCCACGGCTTCGCCGCGGGTCCCTCCCTCTCCCCGCGGCCGCGCAGGGCTGTCCGGGGAAAGATTAGACATGGTTGAAGGTAAGTTGGTTGGGTGCGGCGCAGGGGGGAGGTTTTCGGTCGGGCGGCTTTTCGATGCGCGCCAGCGAACGGTGCTCGAAGAGACAATTGCCGACGAGTTCGGCAAAGCGCAGCGCGAGCAGCCGCGATCGGTTGGCGATGGCGGCGATGCGCAGCAGCAGATAGGCAATCATGGCGGCGATGATCTGGAGGCGGATGGCGTTTTCCGAGCAGCCGAGAAAGCGGCGGATTCTGAGGTGCTGCTTGATCCAGCGGAACAGCAGTTCGATCTGCCAGCGCAGCCGGTAGAGCGCCGCGATCTCGCCGGCGGTGCGATCGAGATCGTCGCTGATCAGCGTGAGCAGCGTCCCGTCCTGGCGGCGCAGCACAATGTGGCGCAGGCGGATCGGCAGGCGGTGCCGCTGCTTCGAGGTCGGTTCGACGACGCTGTCGCTGATGATTGCCGCCTCCCGATCGGTCTGGCTGAGCGGGCGTTCCTCGATCACCCGCACCGGCATGTTGATTTTCGGGCGGGTGACAAAATGGCAGCCGGCCTGGTGCAGCTCGTACCACCAATCGTAACTGACATAACCCTTGTCGAAGACGTAAGTGGCGCCCGGCTCGATCGGCACCCGGCGGCCAGCCTCGATATCGTTGACGGTGGCGGCGGTGATCTCCAGATGCACCGGCCGGTCGGCGCCGGGGTCGTAGACCAGGTGCGCCTTCATGCCCCGCACCCGGCCGTTCCAGGTCGCCCATCGGAACAATTTGCCGAGCGGGATCGGGGTCGCGTCGATCAGCCGGATGACCTCGTTGCCATGGTGCGGCAGCACGCCTGCCGCAACTTCGCTCAAGGCGGCGAACACTTCGGCGAAGAGTGCACTCGACCGCCGCCCGTTGGCATCCGACAGGGTCGAGCGGCACACCGGCCCGCTGCCCAGGTGATAATGATGCGCGCCCTGCGCATTCCACACCGCTTCCAGGGCGCGCAGGCTCGAAATGCCGCCGAGCTGGGCAAACATCAGCGTCACCAGGTGATCCCAGGAGGAGAACCCTTTGATGTAGCGATCGCCTTGATGCCGGGTGACGATCTCGGCAAAGCGCCGCCGCGGAAGCGCTTTCAAAAGCTGTCCCAGCACCGTAGGTTCGTAAGGCACGCCAAGCTCCACTTCCCGTGTCTCGACAACCGGAAAGTAACCGCCAAACCCTGGCGATGCTTGGCGTGCAGCCGCGACCAATCGACTCATTCCCCGGACAGCCCTGCGCGGCCGCGGGGAGAGGGTTGGGGTGAGGGGCCGGCACAGTCGCCTGCTCAGGTGCCGCCTTGTAGCACCCGTCTCTACTCCCGCGGCGGGGACCAAGGCTCCGGCGCGCGCGGTTCGAGCGCGGTGACGACATCGACCACCACGGTCTCGTCGGCGCGCAGGGCGTCGGCGAGGGCTGGGGCGATCTGCTCGGGGCGCTCGACGCGGATGCCGCGGACGCCGAAGGATTTGGCGACTTCGGTGAAATCGGTCGGTCCAAACCGGATCAATTCCTCGCCGCGGCCCGGCCGGTTGCCGGAGATACGGTTGACGCCGGTCAGGTTCTGGCCAAAGCCGGAATTGTTGTTGACGACGATCGTCGCCGGGATGCGATAGCGCCTTGCCGATTCCAGTTCGGCCAGATGATAGTAGAACCCGCCATCGCCGGTGAAGCACAGCACCCGCCGGCCATGCGCCCCGCAGGCTCCTCCGAGGGAGGCCGGGAAGGCCCAGCCGAGCGAGCCGGCGGCGCGCTGGTAGGTCTGACCGGCGCCGTTCAGGTCGATCATCGTGCCGGTCCAGATGCCGGAATAGCCGGTATCGGCGAACAGCACGCCGTCCTGCGGCAATGCCTTGGTGATCTCGGCGCAGAGACGTTCGACCGTGATCGGGGCCGTGTTCTTCTCGACCACCGGCTGCATCGACTCGCGCCAATCGGCGACGATGCGGGCCGCCTCCTCGGCATAGGAAGTGTCGCGCACCGGCTTGCCGATGATCTGCACCAGTTTGGCGATGCTGACCTTCGGGTCGCCGAGCACGCCAAAGGTGTTCGGATAGCTGCGGCCGATTTCCAGCGGGTCGGGCTCGATCTGGACGATGCGCGTGTCGATCGGCGGCACGGTCCAGTTCAGCGTCACCTGGTCGCCGGTGTCGCAGCCGATAAACAGCACCAGTTCGGCGCCGTGGATGATGCGGTTGGCCGGCGGCGCCGAATAGCTGCCCACCACGCCCGCCAACAGCCGGTGCCGGCTCGGGATCAGGGCGCGGGCGCCGAGCGAGGTTGCGATCGGCGCGGACAGTGCCTCGGCCAGCGCGATGACTTCCGCACCGGCGCCTGAGGAGAGGGCGGCATCACCGGCGACGATCGCGACTCGCTTGCAGCCGAGCAGGATTTCAGCCGCCTTCTGCAAGTCGCGCTCATCAGCGACGGGGCGGTGGACCGGAACGCCGCGCGGCTCGCTCTCGATCACTGTCGGCTCGCTGGTCTGGCCGAGTTCGATGACGTCGCCCTGCAAGCCGTTGAAATCGAGATGCGCCGGCCGCGGCGTGTCGGCCAATGCCGCCCGCCAGGCATGCCGCAACAGCCGCGGCAGTTCGCCGGTCGAAAGCACCGGGCTGGAGAATTTCGTCACCGCCGAAAACAGCGGCGCGTGCGGGATTTCCTGGTAGGAGTTGCGGTGCTGAAACGACGGTTCCTTGTGCCCGGTAAAAGCGATGACCGGGGCGCGGCCGAGCCACGAATCCTGCAATCCCGAGGCGAGGTTGGCGGCGCCGACCGATTGCGCCATGCAGATGCCGGGCCGTCCGGTGACCCGCGCATAGCCGTCGGCCATATAGGCGGCGGCCTTTTCGGAGTGCGCCAGGATCGGTTTCACCCCGTTGTCGTCGAGCGCCAACAGGGTCCGCCGCAAGGTCGACTCGACAAAAAACACATGGCTCATGCCGGTGCCCGCCAAGGCGCGGGCCAGCCATTCGGCGCCGTTCATCGTAGCGCGATCGCTCATTCTCGTTTCCCCCTGGGATTTCGTTCGGGTGTCGATCTCCGTCATACAAGCCCGACCGTGAAAGCGCTACCCGGCACGGGCGAGCGGGACCCGCCGGCGGATGGCATGCCCCAGTGTGATGCGTCAGGCTTGCAGAGGCGGAATGCGGCGACAGCCCTTCTCCCGCATCGCGCAGGGCTGTCCGGGGAATGAGTCGATTGGTCGCGGCTGCACGCCAAGCATCGCCAGGGTTTGGCGGTTACTTTCCGGTTGTCGAGACACGGGAAGTGGAGCTTGGCGTGCCTTACGAACCTACGGTGCTGGGACAGCTTTTGAAAGCGCTTCCGCGGCGGCGCTTTGCCGAGATCGTCACCCGGCATCAAGGCGATCGCTACATCAAAGGGTTCTCCTCCTGGGATCACCTGGTGACGCTGATGTTTGCCCAGCTCGGCGGCATTTCGAGCCTGCGCGCCCTGGAAGCGGTGTGGAATGCGCAGGGCGCGCATCATTATCACCTGGGCAGCGGGCCGGTGTGCCGCTCGACCCTGTCGGATGCCAACGGGCGGCGGTCGAGTGCACTCTTCGCCGAAGTGTTCGCCGCCTTGAGCGAAGTTGCGGCAGGCGTGCTGCCGCACCATGGCAACGAGGTCATCCGGCTGATCGACGCGACCCCGATCCCGCTCGGCAAATTGTTCCGATGGGCGACCTGGAACGGCCGGGTGCGGGGCATGAAGGCGCACCTGGTCTACGACCCCGGCGCCGACCGGCCGGTGCATCTGGAGATCACCGCCGCCACCGTCAACGATATCGAGGCTGGCCGCCGGGTGCCGATCGAGCCGGGCGCCACTTACGTCTTCGACAAGGGTTATGTCAGTTACGATTGGTGGTACGAGCTGCACCAGGCCGGCTGCCATTTTGTCACCCGCCCGAAAATCAACATGCCGGTGCGGGTGATCGAGGAACGCCCGCTCAGCCAGACCGATCGGGAGGCGGCAATCATCAGCGACAGCGTCGTCGAACCGACCTCGAAGCAGCGGCACCGCCTGCCGATCCGCCTGCGCCACATTGTGCTGCGCCGCCAGGACGGGACGCTGCTCACGCTGATCAGCGACGATCTCGATCGCACCGCCGGCGAGATCGCGGCGCTCTACCGGCTGCGCTGGCAGATCGAACTGCTGTTCCGCTGGATCAAGCAGCACCTCAGAATCCGCCGCTTTCTCGGCTGCTCGGAAAACGCCATCCGCCTCCAGATCATCGCCGCCATGATTGCCTATCTGCTGCTGCGCATCGCCGCCATCGCCAACCGATCGCGGCTGCTCGCGCTGCGCTTTGCCGAACTCGTCGGCAATTGTCTCTTCGAGCACCGTTCGCTGGCGCGCATCGAAAAGCCGCCCGACCGAAAACCTCCCCCCTGCGCCGCACCCAACCAACTTACCTTCAACCATGTCTAATCTTTCCCCGGACAGCCCTGCGCATCGCGGGAGAAGGTGTCTCCGGCCCCCGGCCGGAGACGGATGAGGGTCTATTTGATAAATTTTTTGTCAGAAAGCCCTCACCCACCGGCCGCTTTGCGGCCGGTCCCCCCTCTCCCGCAGTGCAGGAGAGGGTCTTGTTCCGCTTCCCGAGCCAGGAATGCTAAAGGTGACAGGCTCCAAGGAGCGCCCCACGGAACGCGTCTTCAAGAACGCATGGCATTATGGGTGCGGCTGACCCTCACGCCCCCTGAGCTTGGCTCGAGGCTCCAGCGGCCCGGGACGATGTGCTCCGGATCGATCTTCGCCGCGACGATGGCGGCTTCGATGACGAGCGCGGCGCTGATATGGGGAGCAAGGACATCGCGGGCGCGCTCGATGAACTGATCGGCGGCAAGCGCCGCGATGATCGGCCAGCACGCTTCGTCGAGCGGCGGTTCCTCTGGGGTTTTGACCTGCGCGGGCGGCGGCAAACGCATCAGCCCCTCGAACACCGGCCATAGCTGCGTCAGGCATTCGATCGGCTGCTGGCGCGGTGTGTCGTCGTCGGGTGCACGAACCAGCCCGAACGCGTCGGTGCCGATCGTGCCCGCGACGTGGCCGGAGATTTCTGGGTAATCCGGCAATGTCATGGGATCGGCGCCGTGGGTGACCGCAGCCGCGGCGACCAGCGTCGATACCACCACCTCGGCATCCCGCTGATCGAACATCAAGCGGTCCACAAGGCCGCCAACGATATACCGAGCGCCGGATGACGTTGTCACCAGGGCGAGTTCGTTGCCGGGAACGGTTCTTCCGGCGGCATCGGCCAGCGCCGCGTTCTGCGCGGCGAAGCCGGCTAGCGCACCGATGGCAACCATCAAGGTCGGGGCATTGACGCCGCGCTCGGTGCTCAGCCCCAGACGGAGCTGTTCCCGCAGATTGCCGATCGCCAGATTGCCGAGCAGGAGGGAGTGTGGCTGCCAGGGGTACTGCCGAACCAGGCCCGCCCCCGCCATTCGTTCAGCCGAGCGCTTCGAGCTCGTCGATAAAGCGCGAGATGACGCCGAGACCCTTCGACCAGAAGGCCGGGTCGGCGGCGTCGAGGCCGAACGGCGCCAGCAATTCGCGGTGCCGCAAGGTGCCGCCGGCGCGCAGCATCGCGAGATAGCGGTCGGCAAACCCCTGGTGGGCATCCTCGTAGACCGCATAGAGCGAGTTCACCAGACAATCGCCGAATGCATAGGCGTAGACATAAAACGGCGAATGGATGAAATGCGGGATATAGCTCCAGTAATAGCGGTAGGGCTCGTCGAGCCGCAGCGCCGGGCCAAGGCTCTCGCGCTGTACCTCCATCCAGATGTCGCAGAGGCGCTCGGCGGTCAGTTCGGCCTCGCGACGCTCGTCATGCACCCGCGTCTCAAAGGTGACGAAGGCGATTTGCCGGATCACCGTGTTGAGCATGTCCTCGACCTTGCCGGCGATCATGATCTTGCGCCGCGCCGGGTCGGTCTCCTGCGCCAGCAAGGCGCGGAAGGTCAGCATTTCGCCGAACACCGAGGCGGTTTCCGCCAGCGTCAGCGGCGTATCGGCCATCAGCGGCCCCTGATCGGCCGCCAAGACCTGATGCACGCCGTGTCCGAGCTCATGTGCTAGGGTCATCACATCGCGCAGCCGGCCCTGGTAATTGAGCAGCAGATACGGGTGCGCGCTCGGCACGGTCGGGTGGGCAAAGGCGCCGGGAGACTTGCCCGGCCGCACCGGCGCGTCGATCCAGCGCGAGGCGAAAAACCGCTCGCCGACCGCCGCCATCTCAGGCGAAAACGCACGATAGGCGGACAATACGGTTTGTTGTGCCTCGGGCCAGGTCACGGTGCGGTCGGCATCATCGGGAAGCGGCGCGTTGCGGTCCCAGAACGGCAACTGCTCGACGCCGAACCACTTGGCCTTCAGCCGGTAATAGCGATGCGCCAAATTCGGGTAACTGGCGCGCACCGCCGCGATCAGCGCATCGACGACACTATCCTCGACATAATTCGACAGGTTGCGGGCCGAGATCGGCTTGGCGAAATGCCGCCAGCGGTCCTCGACCTCCTTGTCCTTGGCCAGCGTGTTGGTGATCAGCGCAAACAGGCGACCGTTCTTGCCCAATACCTCGCCGATGCTGAGCGCCGCTTCCCGCCGCACCGCCGCGTCGCGGTCCGACAGCAGGTGCATCGCCTCGGGCTCGGTCAGGTTGAGGCCGCGATACGGGAAGCGCAATTCGGCGACCGTCTCGTCGAACAGCCGCATCCAGGCGGCGCGGCCCGCCACCGACTTCTCGTGCAGCAATTTTTCGAGATCGTCGCTGAGCTGATGCGGCCGCTGCGCCCGCACATCGCGCAGCCATGGCTCGTAATGCGCCAAGGCTGGGTCGGCCAGTTTGGCCGCGAGGTCGGCGTCCTCAACGCGGTTGAGGTCGAGCGTGAAAAACAGCAGCTCGGTCGAGATCGCGTTGATGCGCTCATGCATCGTCTGCGCAAAGCTGGCGGTGTCCGAATCCGCGACATTGCCGGCGCGCATCAGTTCGGCATAGCTCATGACGCGGCCGGCGATATCCTGCAGCCGCTCGTATTCGGTGACGGCGGCGGCAAGTTCGGCGCCGGACAGCGCGGTCACCCGGCCCTGATAGCGGTCGCGAAATGCCGTTGCACCGGCCGCCAGCGTCTCGAGATCGCGGGTGAGTTCGGGGCTGTCGCGGCCCGGATACAGGTCACCGAGATCCCATTCCGGGAGCGGTCCCAATGCCGCGGTCGCGTCAACCGCCGCTTCGGCGGCGTCTCGTGCGAGCGTCATGCAATCAACCCTTGTCGGATTTTTCAACCTTCTCCGCCGGCGTCTCCTCGCCAGGGTGGAAGTCAAGCGACAGCCCGTTCATGCAATAGCGCAACCCGGTCGGGTTCGGACCGTCGTCAAAGACGTGGCCCAGATGCCCGCCGCAACGTTTGCAATGCACCTCGTTGCGTTCCATGAAGTGGCTGCGGTCGGTTTGCGTCTCGACCGCCCCGTCGAGCGGTTGCCAGAAACTCGGCCAGCCGCTGCGGCTGTTGTATTTGGTGTCGGCGGTAAAGAGCGGCTGGCCGCAGCCGGCGCAGTAGTACACACCTGGATCGTAATTCTTGTCGAGCGGGCTGCTGCCGGCGCGTTCGGTGCCGTGCTCGCGCAGAACCTGATAGCGCGCAGGGCCCAGCTTCTGCCGCCATTCCTCATCGGTGTGGCTGACTTCAAACTGTTTTGTCTGCTTTTCCTTGTCGCCGCCGCGGCCGAAGAACCCCGCCATCGCTGCCTCGCTGAACCGGTTGTGTCGCCCGGTTATATCGGCTTTTGCGGCGCCCGCGTGAAGGGGCAGGCGAGGGCTAAAACCCTCTCCCGCATTGCGGGAGAGGGGGGACCGGCTGCGCAGCAGCCGGTGGGTGAGGGTCAATTATGAAAATTCGAAGCCGGCTCCGGCCGGCGGGAGGCGCGCCGTGAAGTGTTAGTGGACGCGCTCGCCTCCCTCGGGAGCCGGGCGCAGCAATTCCGCGGTCGAACGGGCGATCCAGCACCACACCACGCAAGTCAGTTCGTCATCGGAACTGCGCAGGCGCTCAGCCTCGCGCTCGGCGATGCCGACGGCGTCGCTGCCATGTCTCCGGACCAGCAGGAGGGCCGCTTCCCAGATCTTTCGTTCGTTGGTCATCATCACAGTGTAAATCCCGCCGGGATCGTTCGGTTCCACAGAAACGTCCGTCAGAATCACGCCCTCCTGCATCACCGCTACATCTAGTTATACTTGCAGGAGAGTATACTGGATGCTGCTTGCGCCGCGTTGTTCGCGGTCTATAATCCAGCCACCATGGCTGACCTGTTCGATAGTATCGCGCTGCGCGGCGGCGGCGATACCTATTCTGCAAAAGATATCGAGGTTCTCGAAGGGCTGGAGCCGGTGCGGCGGCGGCCCGGCATGTATATTGGCGGCACCGACGAACGGGCCCTGCACCATCTCGCGGCCGAAGCCCTCGACAATGCGATGGACGAGGCGGTTGCCGGCTTTGCAACGCGAATCGAGCTCGAACTCGATGCCCGCGGCTATGTCACGGTGCGCGATAACGGCCGCGGTATTCCGGTCGACCCGCACCCGCGTTTTCCGAAGAAATCGGCGCTCGAAGTCATCCTGACGATGCTGCATTCGGGCGGCAAATTCGGCGGCGATGCGTATAAGACCTCGGGCGGTTTGCACGGGGTCGGGGTGTCGGTGATCAACGCGCTGTCCGACGATCTCGAGGTCGAGGTGGCGCGCGACCGCCAGCTCTATCGTCAGAGCTACAGCCGCGGTGCGCCAAAGGGGAAATTGCAGGATTGCGGCCCGGTGCAGAACCGGCGCGGCACGACGATCACCTTTCACCCCGACCCTGAGATTTTTGCCGAGGCCGGGTTCAAGCCGGCGTTGCTGTACCGGATGGCGCGCTCAAAGGCGTATCTGTTCCGCGGCGTCGAGATTCGCTGGCGTTGCGACCCGTCATTGCCGCGGCCGGAGGGCGTGCCGGAGGAGGCCCGGCTGCATTTCCCCGGCGGCCTCGGCGATTTCCTGTCGGCCAGCCTCGCCGACAAGGAATTGCTGACGCCAAAACCGTTTCTCGGCCAGGCCGATTTCCCGGATGGCGGCAGCGTCGAATGGGCCGTCGTCTGGCCCGACGACGAGGATGACGGGTTCTGGCACTCCTATTGCAACACGATCCCGACCCCCGAAGGCGGCACCCACGAGACCGGGCTGCGCAACGCGCTGACCCGCGGCATCCGCGGCCATGCCGAACTGGCCGGCAACAAGCGGCTGGCGCAGGCCACCGGCGACGATGTCGCGTCCGGCGTGGCGGTATTGCTGTCGGTGTTTCTGCGCAACCCGCAATTCCAGGGGCAGACCAAGGAGCGGCTGGCTTCGGCCGAGGCGACGCGGCTGGTCGAAAGCGCGGTCCGCGACCATTTCGACCATTGGCTGAGCGCCGACCCGTCCGCCAGCAAGATTCTGCTCGACCGCATCGCCGAGCGCGCCGAGGAACGCCAGCGCCGCCGCCAGCAGAAAGAGATGTCGCGCAAGACCGCAACCCGCAAATTGCGCCTCCCCGGCAAGCTGGCCGATTGCACCCGCGATGTCGCCGCCGGCACCGAGATTTTCCTGGTCGAGGGCGACAGCGCCGGCGGCTCGGCGAAACAGGCGCGCGACCGCGATACCCAGGCGATACTCCCGTTGCGCGGTAAGATTCTGAATGTCGCCAGCGCCTCCGCCGACAAGATGCGGGCAAATCAGGAATTGAGCGATATCGTGCTGGCGCTCGGCTGCGGCATCGGCTCGCATTACCGCGACGATGCGCTGCGCTACGACCGGGTCATCATCATGACCGACGCCGATGTCGACGGCGCCCACATCGCGTCATTGCTGATGACGTTCTTTTTCCGCGAAATGCCAAAGCTGGTCGATAACGGCCACCTGTTCCTGGCATTGCCGCCGCTCTACCGGATCACGCAGGGCGATGTGACCCAGTACGCCCGCGACGACGCCCACCGCGAGGAATTGCTGGCAACTGTCTTCAACGGCCGCGGCAAGATCGAGGTCAGCCGCTTCAAGGGCCTCGGCGAGATGCCGGCGCGCTATCTCCGCGCCACGACGATGGACCCGGCGCAGCGCACGCTATTGCGCGTCACCCTGCCGGAAATGGCCGATCCTGCCGCGATCGAAACGGCGGAGGAAGGCCGCAAACGCACCGAAAAACTGGTCGAGACGCTGATGGGCCGCCGCCCCGAACTGCGCTTTGACTACATCCAGAAAAACGCCCGCTTCGCCCGCGACCTCGACGTGTGATCACCGTTTGCATGGCGGTACCCGCTGAACGCGGGGCTTATCCGGCACGCCGACCTTGCGTTAACCTTCGGTTCCGCTTACCTCTTGCTATGTCGGCCCGCTTGGGCGCGGCTTCACTGCCGGCGTTCGTCCCGAGCGCGTGTCCGTGTTTCCCCGATCCAATCGACGCTCGATCCGCCAGAGACTTGTCTGGCGGCCTTCTACTAACTGGAGTTCTTGCTAATGGCGACCGGTACGGTCAAATGGTTCAATTCCCAAAAAGGCTACGGCTTCATCCAGCCGACAACGGGTGGGGCTGACGTCTTTGTTCATATCTCGGCAGTCGAGCGCGCGGGGATGGACGGCCTCAACGAAGGCCAAAAGATCACCTACGAGCTCGAGCAGGGTCAGCGCGGCCGGGTGTCGGCCGTGAACCTGCGCCCGGCCTAACCGTCGGTCGTCTTGGGGGCGCCCATGGGCGCCCCCGCATCTCTAACCAGCTGGGGGCGCTATTGGCAAAGGAAGACCTGGTCGAATTCGAAGGGACCGTGATGGAGCTGCTGCCCGACGCGCGTTTTCGCGTGCGGCTCGACAACGGCCATGAGACGCTGGCCTACTCCTCGGGCAAGATGAAGAAAAATCGCATCCGAATACTTGCGGGCGACCGCGTCACGGTGGAAATGACGCCCTACGATTTAAGCAAGGGGCGGATCAATTTCCGCCACAAGGATACGACCGCCCCGCCGATCATGCCGCGGCCCCAGTTCCGTCGCCGTTGACATCAGGAAATCGAGCCGATCTCCGCCTGCGAGCGGCGATATTGCTTGACTTTTTGCGGTGCAGCACCCAACTACGATTGAGGCGGGTCCTCCGCCCAATATATTACGATAAGGCTACAATTTCTCAATGAGTTTTCAGGAACTTGGACTTTCGCCTGATCTTCTTCAGGCGGTTCTCGACGCCGGCTACCAAAACCCCACCCCGATCCAGCAGCAAGCCATTCCCGTCGTCGCCACCGGGCGCGACGTGCTCGGCTGTGCGCAGACGGGCACCGGCAAGACGGCGAGCTTTGCGCTGCCGATGATCGATAAATTGGCGGCGGGCCGCGCCCGGGCGCGGATGCCGCGTTCGCTGGTGCTCGAGCCGACGCGCGAACTCGCGACGCAGGTCGATGCCGCCTTCGAGGTCTACGGCAAATATCACCGGCTCTCGACCGCCCTGCTGATCGGCGGCGAGCGCTTTGCCGAGCAGGAGCGCAAGCTCGACCGCGGTGTCGATGTATTGATCGCCACTCCCGGCCGGATGCTCGACCTGTTCGAGCGCGGCAAAATCCTGCTGTCGGACGTGCGGGTGCTGGTGATCGACGAAGCCGACCGAATGCTCGACATGGGCTTTATCCCCGATGTCGAACGCATCGTCGGCCTGCTGCCGAAAAACCGGCAGACCCTGTTCTTCTCGGCGACGATGCCGCCGGAAATCCGCCGCCTCGCCGACGCTTTCCTGAACGAGCCGGTCGAGATCGCGGTGGCCCCGCCGGCCTCCCCCGCAAAGACCGTCGAGCAGTTTCTGCTGCCGGTCGCGCCTGAGGACAAGCGCAAGGCCTTGCGCAGCCTGATCGCCAGTGAGGATGTCAAAAACGCGCTGATCTTTTGCAACCGCAAGCGCGATGTCGATATCCTGCAAAAGTCGCTGGCCCGGCATGGTTTCGACGCCGCCGCGCTGCATGGCGACATGGCCCAGGCGAAGCGCACCGAGACGCTGGAGCGCTTTAAGAACAACGAGATACGGCTGCTGGTGTGCAGCGATGTCGCGGCGCGCGGTCTCGATATCCAGGGCCTGTCGCACGTCTTCAACTTCGATGTGCCGTACCATGCCGAGGATTACGTGCACCGGATCGGGCGCACCGGCCGCGCCGGCCGCGAGGGCCGCGCCTTCACATTGGCGGCGCCCGAGGAAGGCAAGGCGGTCGCCGCGATCCATGCGCTGATCGGGCGCGACATCCCGACCGTCGAGATCCAGGATACCGACACGGTCGAGCTCGATTTCGAGGGCAGGGACCGGCGCCGGGGGCGTTCGAGCAGCCGCAAGAGCGCCTCTGACGAGCGCGCCCCGCGCCCCGTCCGGTCAGAGCCGCGCCGCGAGCGTGCGCCCCGCGAAGAGCGGCCGCGGCGGGAAGGTCGCGAGGCCTCGGTTACACCGTTTCCCGCGCGCAACACCCGCCCGGCGCCGCAACGCCGGCCTGCGGCGGCCGCGGCGTCGTCAGAGCCGCGCGTTGTCGGCTTTGGCGACGATCTGCCGGCTTTTCTGGCGCGCCCGTTGAAGATGGCGCGAGCCTAACAGTCCGATTGCGCTAAGCTGGCGACGTCCGAGAGGATCGTCCGATGAAGACGATTTTCGTGATGGTCAAATGCGATCTCGGCAAAGCCTATGATGTGGCCGACGCTGCGGTTGCCGATATCGAGCAGGTCTCGGAAGTCTATTCGACCTCCGGCCAGTACGACCTGTTGATGAAATGCTATCTGCCGGACAGCACCGATATCGGCCATTTCGTGACCGAACGGCTGCAGACCTTGTCCGGGGTCAAGGACACCTTCACGATCATCGCCTTCAAGGCATTCTCGCCGGACGCGACGGTCTGACCGAAAATTCTGGGGCAAATATGAGCGACAACGAAAAGGGCTGGGTCAAAGTCGCGTCGAGCGCCGATCTCGGCGCGGGTGACGTGCTCGGTGTCGTCGCCGCCGGACACGAAGTCTGTCTCTACAATCTCGACGGCACGATTTGCGCCACCGATGACATCTGCTCGCACGCCTACGCCAAATTGTCCGATGGGTGGCTCGACAACGGCGAGATCGAGTGCCCGCTGCACGCCGGCCGTTTCGATGTGCGGACCGGCAAGGCGACCTGCCCGCCCTGCATCGACGACATCAAGGTCCACCAGGTCCGCGTCCGCGGCGAAGACATCGAGATCAAGCTCTCTTAACCTACCGGATCAGCTGCGGCAGGCGCTGTGCCATCCAGGTGTTGGCGTGATCGATGGCCCGCGCCACCGCCTCCGGACCGCGCGCCAGCCCCTCGATCGCGATGAATTCGATCGAGCCGATGCCGATCGTCTCGAAGATCGTCCGCAGGTAAGGCGTCAGAAAATCCGGCTGGCCCGGCGGTGTGTCGCCGCGAAAACCGCCATGCGCGGTGACGACGACGACGGGCCGATCGCGCAATAGCCCGATCTTGCCTTCCGGGGTCGAGCGGAAGGTACGACGGATGCGGACCACGTGATCGACCCATGCCTTCAGCGTCGATGGCACCGAAAAATTGTTCATTGGTGTGCCGATCACGACAAAGTCGGCCGTTTCCAATTCCTGGATATAGGTCTCCGACAATACAAAACGCGGGTCGTCGTCCGGCGACGGCGACAGGATAGCCTCGTATAGGTCGATTTCCGGATGTGGCGGCGGCGATGCGGCGAGGTCCCGCTCGATCAGCCGCATCTCGGGGCGCGCCGCCAGCGCAAGCGCGGTGATCTCGTTGGCAATGCGGCGGCTGAACGAATTCGGCCTGGGGCTGACCTGGATTTGCAGCAGCGTGTTCATGGGTGCATTCAAGGCGTTGGCGCGCCGGTTGTCCATTCGGCAAGTGCCGCCAGCACAGGCTCGCGCGCACCGCCGCCGTAGCCGCCGCCATGTCCGGCCCCCTGCACCTCGATCATCCACTTGGGCTGGTGTGCGGCGGCGAACAGGCGCCGCGCCTGGGCGACCGGTATGTGGTCGTCCGCCGTGCCGTGCACGATCAGGATCGGGATGTGGAGCGAGCCGATCCGAGCCTCGGAATCGAGCGGGTCGCCCAACAGCAGGCGATACGGCAGCGGATAGGTCCCGGCCCGCTCGAACAAGCCGGCGATCGACGCATAGGGCGAATCGAGCACCAGCCCCGCTACCGGACACTCGGCGGCCAGCGCCACCGCGACGCCGGTTCCGAAACTCTGCCCGTACACGGCGATCCGCGCCATGGGGGCCTGGGCCCGAATGAAATCGAAGCCGCCGCGCGCATCGGCCACGACCCCGGCCTCGCTCGGCGAGCCGGTCGAGCCGCGGTTGCCGCGATATTCGATGCCGAGCACGCCGATGCCGCGAGCCGCCAGATCGCCAAAGACCGTCGCCATGTCGGCGAGCTGCACGCCGCCATTGCCGAGCAAGACCAGCACGGCGCCATGCTCCGGTCGCGGCGGCGACCACCAGCCGCTCAGCCGCTCGCCATCGTCGGTCGGCACCGTCACCGCGGCAAATCCGGTCAGCCCCGCCGCCTGCGGCAACACCGGCTCGCCTCCGGTCGCGACAAAGACGTGCACAATCAACAGGAACGACAGGCACAGCAGGATGTAGAACGCGCCGGCAAAAGCGAGAAGACCGGCCGCGGCCGAACGCAACAGCCGCAACGGACCCGGCGTCGGCAAGGCAGTTTCTATCGCAGCGGCGGGAAAACGTGCTCGCCGCCGGGGCCGAGCGGTAGCGGCTCGGCGCCGGCGATTTCCCGCGGGTAGAGGGCGCCGTAGACATGCGGGAACAGCGCACCGCCGCGCGATGCCTCCCACCGCAGCCGGTCCCCGAGTCGCGCCGGATCGACCGCGATCAGCAGCAATCCGGCCTGGCGGGCGCGGTGCCGCCGCGCGCTTTCGGCGATCTGCCCGGCGGTCGAAAAATGAATAAAGCCGTCGCGCCGGTCGTCGGCGGTGCCGCGATATTCGCCGGCGGCGACGGCCTCGGCCCATGTCTCGGCCGGGCACATATGATAGATCATCGCGGTCATGCGACGAGCCTACCGCACCCGCCGCAGCGGGCGAAGCGCGCTCGCTCGACCAGCGCCGGCACCGGCCGCGTGATTGCGCCGGCAGCAGCTGACCGCATCCTGGTGCCGCGCGCGCCGGCGCTCGTCGCCGGCTTTCGCGAGATCGTCTGGCTGTCTCCCGATGGCGAGATCGAGGCGCTGTCACGGGCCGAGGCGCGCGCCCGGATCGAGCTCGATACGCCGATGCTGTGCCATGCACGCGCCGTCGCGCGGCGGCTTGACCTGCCCGCCTTTCCGGCACTCGACCTGCTCGAACTCTTCGCCTTTGTCCGTCCGGCGAGGTTCTGTGTGCCGACCCCGAGCGGCCTCGCCACCGCGCTCGGTCTGCCCGCGCCGCGGAATATGGCCGAATCCTGCGCCACGCTGGCTACCGCGGCCCGCGCGCTGTTGCAGGAATTGGGCAACGAGCCAACCCCGGAGGCTCGCATCATCGCCCAGGCGGCGGCGCAGGCCGGCTGGAGCTGGGGGCCGGCCGTCGTCGCGGCGCTGCCGTCGGCGGACCCGGCTTTGTTGCGGCGCGCTGCCGGATTGCGGGCATGGCAGTTGCTCGCCGAATGGCAGGAGCGGGCGCCACCGCCGCCACCCGGCAACGCACCGGTACCTCCGGACGAGGCGCGGCAGCGTCTTGCGGCATTGCTCGGCCAGGATGCCGAAGCGCGGCCGCAGCAGGCCGAATATGCCGGCGCGGTCGCTGGCGCCTTCGCGCCGCGCGACAATCCGGAGATGCCGCGGGCGGTGCTCGCCGAAGCCGGCACCGGTGTCGGCAAGACGCTGGGCTATATCGCGCCCGCCAGCGTCTGGGCCGAGCGCAACGAGGGCTCGGTGTGGATTTCGACCTATACCCGCAACCTGCAGAGCCAGATTTCCGGCGAACTGGACCGCCTCTATCCCGACCCGGCGCAAAAACGGCGCCGCGTCGTCGTCCGCAAGGGCCGCGAGAATTTTCTCTGCCTGTTGAATTACGAGGAGGCGGTGCGCGGCGCCAGCGCCCGCATGGCGCAGACCGTGGCGCCGCTGTCATTGATCGCGCGCTGGATCGGCGCCACTGCCTCGGGCGATCTGGTGGCCGGGGATTTTCCGGGCTGGCTCGGCGAGTTGCTCGGGCGTGGCCGGGTCAACGGGCTCGCCGACCGGCGCGGCGAGTGCATCCACTCGGCCTGCCCGCATTTCCGCCGCTGCTTTGTCGAAAAGAATGTCCGCGCCGCCCGGCATGCCCAGCTTGTCGTCGCCAATCATGCGCTGGTGATGGTGCAGGCCGCGCTCCTTTCCAGCACAGTGGGATCCGAAGCTTGGAATTCACGTGACTTGAAGTCGCGGC
>JADMIO011430595.1_pt1 | contig 18013 bp, 5 predicted proteins | sample 8958161 | NCBI WGS metagenome assembly JADMIO01 (sample SAMN16585339, study PRJNA669376) | soil metagenome | isolation source: Crop rotation soil | place: USA: Cullars Rotation, Alabama | collected 2011 | reverse complement strand
CGCGACAACTTGTCCACGTGGAATTCTAAGCTTAGGATCCCAATGTGCTGGAAAGGACCGCTCCGGTCACGAAGAGCGGGGGGGCGTCGCAGGTGACGACGCTCCCGGAGACGTCCGAGGTCACGTTCGCTGCGGCCGCGCCGCCGAACGTCACCGACGTCACGCTGAACAGGTTGAAGCCGGTGATGATCACCGAGGTGGACGCGCCGCTCGGGCCCTCGTTCGGCACGATCGACGGGAAGAACGGACCCGGCGGCACGTACGTGTAAGCGCCGGCGCTGACCTGCGTGCCGTTGGTCGACGAGACCACGGTGACGTCGGCGGCGCCCGCGGTGGCGCTCGCCTGGGTCACGCAGTCGATGCGCGTGCCGCCGCCCGACACCACCACGTTGAGCGCAGGCTGCGCGCCGAACGTCACGGTCACGATGCCGGCGAAGTTCGTGCCCAGGATCGTGACGGGCGTGCCGCCCGCGATCGGCCCGAAGCTCGGCGTCACGCTCGCGATGGTCGGCGACGGGTTGTAGGTGAACCCGTTGAGGCGCGTGGCGATGCCCGTGCGATCGGAGGTCACGATCACGTCGCGCGGGCCGCCGCCGTTCGGCGAGGTGGGCGTGTCGCAGGTGATGCGCGTCCCCAGCCCGTTCACGACCACGTTGTCCGCCGCCACCGTGCCGATCGTCACGTTGACGGTGCCCAGGAAGCCGCTGCCGTCGACGTTGATCGAGGTGCCGCCCTGCTCGGGGCCCACGTTCGGGTTGACCGCGGTGATCGTCGGCGTCGCGTTGTAGGTGAACGCGTTCAATCGCGACGCGGGGCCGTTGGTGCTCGAGAAGATGTCCAGGCGCTTCGGGCCCGTGCCCGTCAGCGACGCGGGGGTGTTGCAGGTGATGAGGTCCTGCGCCGCCGACACCGAGACGTTCGCGCACGGCAGGCCATCGAGCGTGACGTTCACGGTGCCGCCGAAGTCCGCGCCGTCGATCGTGATCGGCGTGCCGCCCGCGAGCGGCCCGTCGCCCGGCGTCACGCCCGCGATGGTGGGCAGCCGGTTGAAGTGATAACCCAGCGGCAGCACCGCGGTGCCGTTCGCGGTCGAGCGCACCTCGACGTCGAAGTCGCCCTCGCTCGTCTCGCCCGCGCACGTGCAGGTGATCTGGTCCTGCGTGCCGTTAACGACCACGTTGGTCGCGGTGAACTGGCCGACGCGCACGGTGACGGTGCCGCCGAAGCCGAAGCCGTTGATGGTGAGCGGGTTGCCGCCGGACTGCGGCCCGCTGACCGGGATCACCTGGCTCACCACGGGGCGCGGGTTGTAGGTGTAGCCGGAGCCCACCGAGATCGAGCCGTGCGTGTCCGAGATCACGTCCACGGTCACCGGGCCGGCGACCTGGGACAGGGACGGCGGCGTCACGCAGTTGATCTGCGTGCCCGAGGTGTTCGCGGTCACGCCGGTGCAGAAGTCGCCCTCGACCAGCACGGTGACGTTGCCCTTGAAGTTCGTCCCGGTTATCACGATCGGCGTGCCGCCGTCGAGCGGGCCGTTGTTCGGCGCGATCAGCGTGACGGTGGGCGGCGGGTTCGGATCGTAGGTGTACGCGCCGGGCGCGGTGACGGCGCCAGCTAGCGAGGCCGTCAAGTCGATGTCCACCGGGCCCAGCCCGTTGCCGGGCGGCATCACCACGGTCACCTGCGTGTGCGCCGGGTTCACGCCGGTCACGACCGCGGGCAGGCCGTCGACGGTGACGCTGACCGTGCCCTCGAAGCCGGCGCCGTCGATCGCGACCGCGGTCCCGCCCTCGAGCGGCCCGTTCGCCGGCGCGACGCCGGTGATGGTCGGGAACGGGTTGTACGTGTAGCTCGAGGCGACGATGCCGGCGAGCGCGCAGCTCACCGACAGCACGCGCGTGCCGTTTCCGTTCGCGGCCGCGGGCGTGGTGCACGTGATCAGCGTCGCCTGCGCGTTCACCGAGACGTTCGAGCACGGCACGCCGTCGATGGTCACGACCGGCGAGCCCAGGAACCCGGTGCCCGCGATCGAGATCGGCGAGCCGCCGCCCTGCGGGCCGTTGTTCGGCGTCACCGACGTGATGGTGGGCAGCGCGTTGTAGCTGAACCCGCCGGTGAGCGTCGCCGCGCCGTTGACCGGCGAGGACACCACCACGTCGACCGGGCCGGCCACGCTGCCGGGCGGCGTGCGGCAGGTGAGCGTGCGCTGGTTGATCGACACCGCCACGCCGGTCGCGACCGTGCCGCCGATCACCACGGTGACCGGCGACATGAACGCGACGCCCTGGATCGTGAGCAGCGTGCCGCCGGCGAGCGGGCCGCTCGCGGGCGAGAGGCTCGTGACCTGCAGCGGCGGGTTCGTGAACGTGAACGCGTTGGTGGCGGTCGCGGTGCCGTTGGTGTCCGACAGCACGTCGACGTCCACGGTCGCGCCGCTCGCGACCGGCGGCGACACGCAGGTGATGCGCGTGCGCGGCCCGTTGACCGTTACCGAAGAGGCCGGCTGGCCGCCGAAGCGCACGAACAGATTGCCCAGGAAACCCGAGCCGTCGATGGTCACGAGCGTGCCGCCCGACGCGGGCCCGCTGGCCGGCGACACCGACGCGATCACCATCGGCGCGTCGTAGGTGAACCCGTTGACCACGGTCGTCGAGGTGGCGTCGCCGTTCGACACCACGACGTTCTTCGGGCCCGCCGACGCGCCCGTCGGCGTGTTGCAGGTGAGCAGCGTCCCCGACGTGTTCACGACGACGTTCGAGCAGGCCACGCCGCCGACCGTCACGCCGACGAGCCCGCGGAAGTTCTGGCCGTTGATCGTGAGCTGCGTGCCGCCGGAGAGCGCGCCGTGCGTGGGCTGGATCGACGAGACCGAGGGCGGGAACGCGGGGGCCGCGTTGAAGAACGTGTAGGCGCCCGCGGCGGTCACCTTGCCCGAGACCGACGACTCGACGACCACGTCGACCGCGCCCTCGACGCTGGTGGCCGCGGTCACGCACACGATGCGCGTGCCGTCGGGGCTACCGACGACGCCGGTCGCGAGCTGGCTGCCGAACTTCACGGTGAGCGTGCCGAGGAAGTTCGTCCCGAAGAGCGTGACCGGAGTGCCGCCGGTCATGGGTCCGCGGATCGGCGACACCGTGGCCAGCGTCGCGGGCGGCTGGTACTGGAACGGGATCGGCGCCTGCGCCTGGCCGTTGGTGTCCGAGATGACCATGATGTCGGCCACCGTGATGTTGGTGGCCGCGGCCGGCGCGGTCGCGGTGATGCGCGTCCCGTCGGAGCTCACGCGCACGTTGGTGGCCTCGCGGCCGCCGATCGTCACGCGGATGTTCCCGACGAAGCCCTTGCCGAGGATCGTGATCTCGGTGCCGCCGGTCGCAGGTCCCTGCGTGACGAGCACGGAGTCGACACTTAGCGGCGCCGCTGCCCCGGGGGTCGTGGGGATCGGGGTGGTTCCGCCGCCGCCGCCGCCACCGCTGCCGCTCCCGCCGCCGCCGCATCCGGAGAGCAGTGCGAAGAGCGCGCACAAAAGGACAACGAGCGGGGCCCGGAGGTGGCCGCCCCGGAAACGACGATGCGGTTCGAAAGTCGAGCCCGGCATCGAAAGCTTCACTTCAACAATATTGCGACGCCGATTGGAAAAACGCCACTTGGAGGCGCTTTCGGCTCATGGAGGGTCCGACGTGCCAGTGATCGTCATTTTTCCGGCCCATTCCTGCCTCTTCGAGGCGACTCTTCCCATACCGGAGGCCCAACATCGTGCAACGGAGAGCGCCAGCGATCGAGGATCTCGCGCTCGGCGATGTACCAGTCCGAGTGCTCGTCGCCCGGCTGACCTTCACGGACGCGACTCTCGTAGATCTCCTGCGCGCGGCTCTTGATCTTCTCGCGCAGAGCCTCGGGGCTCAGCACCCCGATGTCCTGATCCACGGCGCGCGCCACCTGCGGTGGCAGCTCGCGATCGTCCTTCCGTTCCGGCTTCTCGTCCACCCGTACAGTCTGTCCCAGACGCGGCCGAACGGCCACAACTACATCGCGACGAGCGATGGAAACCCGGTCATCCGGAACACCTTGTCGAGGTGGCGGTTCAGCCCCACGAACCGGATCCCGCTCGTGCGGTCGCGCAGGTAGGCGATCGCTCCGATCAGCGCCGCGACGCCCATGGAATCCACGTAGGGGACGCTCGTGAAGTCCAGCTGCACCGCGGGCCGGCCGGCCAGATCCGCCCCCGCGAAGGCGTTTTTCAGCACGCCGTCGGCCTCCATGGTGAGCTCGCCGAAGAGGCGGGCTTCCACCCGGGCGTCGCGGGCTTGCACTTCGATGCGGAACGCGCGGTCTGTCATGACACCTGGAGCCCATGACCGTTCCTCATGGAGTGCCCCGACCGGAGGCTACCACGTGCAACCCGGCGGACAAAAGCGAAGTACTGTATTAAAGTAAGAAGGTACCGGGACATTCCGGTCCTCATGCGCACCACGAGCCGCTTGCAGCGACAGGGCCTCCGCGCCGCGACCATCCCCCTGGGGAGTCGTGCGGGACTCTTGTTCCTGCTGATCGCGATTTTTTCTTTCGCGCTGGCGGGCTGCGGCGGCGGCGGCGGCGGCGGAACCACCACGGAGCCCACGCCCACGCCGGTCGCGAACCTGCCCGCGATCACCGCGCTCACGCCGGCATCGGGCCCGCTCGCCGGGCTGATCCCCGTGCAGATCTCCGGCACCGCGCTCGCGGGCGCGACCGTCACGGTGGGCGGCCGCTCCGCGAGCGGCGTCACCGTGAACGCCGAGGGCACGCGCATCGACATGGTGGTCCCGGCGGGCGCGCAGGAAGGCGCGGTCGACGTCGTGGTCACGACGCCGGCCGGCTCGGCGACCTCGCCGATCAAGTTCCTCTACAACGGCACGCCCACGATCTCGTTCATCTCGCCGGCGAGCGGGCCGCTCAACGGCGGCACCAACCTCACGATCCTGGGCTCCGCGTTCGACGGCACCGTGAGCGTGGACATCGGCGGGCAGCCGGCCACTTCGGTCGCGGTTTCCGCGGACAAGACGCAGATCACCTGCGTCACCCCGCCCGGCAGCGCGGTCGGCGCGAACGACATCTCGGTGGTCGCGAGCGCGGCCGGCAGCGTGCGCGCGATCGGCGGGTTCACCTACACGTCCGCGGTGACCTCGGACCCGCCGTCGATCAGCTCGGTGTCGCCGTCGCGCGGGCCCATGACCGGCGGCACCGCGCTGATCATCCTCGGCGCGCGCTTCTCGGGGAACATCGTGGTCACGGTGGGGGGGCGCGCCGCCTCGAACGTCTCGGTGAACGGCGCGCAGAACCAGATCAGCTGCGTGACGCCGGCCTCGACGACGTCGGGCGCGGTGGACGTGGTGGTGCTCTCCGACCGCGCGGGCTCGACGACCGCGGCGGGCGCGTTCACCTACAACCCCGCGCCGACGATCGCGAGCATCAGCCCGAACTCGGGGCCCCAGGGCGGCGCCAACGCGTTCACGATCAACGGCACCAACTTCGACGGCGTGGTCACGGTGACGATCGGCGGCCGCGGCGCCACCGCGCTCGCGGTGAACGGCGCGAAGACGCAGATCACCGGCAGCATGCCCGGCTCGGCGTCGACCGGCCCGAAGGACGTGGTCGTCCGTTCGGACACCAACGGTTCGGTGACGCTCGCCGGCGGGTACACCTACAACGGCCCGCCGCCCACGATCTCGCGCATCGCGCCGACCACCGGCCCGAACCGCGGCGGCACGCTGGTGACGATCGACGGCGCGAACTTCCGGAACACCATCAGCGTGAAGTTCGGCGGCGCCACGGCCACTGCGGTCACGGTGAACGCCGCGCGCACGCAGATCACCTGCCGCACGCCCGCGTTCGCGGGGACCGGGCCGGTCGACGTGGTGGTCACCTCCGACACCCACGGCTCGGTGACCGCGGCCGGCGCGTTCCTCTACAACGCGAACCCGGCGCCGCGCATCGACGCGATCGCGCCCGACAGCGGGCCGCTCGCGGGCGGCACGCCCGTGGTTATCACCGGCGCCAACTTCCTCGGGACGCTCACGCTCACCTTCGGCGGCGTCGCCGCGACGGGCGTGACCGTGAACGGCGCCGCGACCCAGATCAACGCGGTGGTGCCGCGCGGCGTCGCCGCCGGCGCGGTCGACGTGTTCCTCGACTCCACGACCCACGGCAGCGTGACGCTGGCCGGCGGCTACACCTACAACCCGCCGCCCACCATCACCTCGGTGTTCCCGTCCTCGGGCCCGAAGGCCGGCAACACGCAGGTCATCATCTCGGGCACGAACTTCTTCGACACCGTGAGCGTGCAGATCGGCGCGGTGCCCGCGTCCGTGGTGGCGGTCGATCCGTCGGGCACCTCGATCACCGTGCGCACCAACGCGTCGCTCACCACGGGCACCAAGAACGTGACCGTGACCTCGTCGACGCACGGCACGGTCGTGAAGGTGAACGGCTTCACCTACACGCCGAACCCGCCGCCCACCATCACCTCGATCAACCCGAACAACGGGCCGCTCGCGGGCGGCACGGTGGTGACGATCACCGGGACCAACTTCGAGGGCACGGTCAACGTGACCATCGGCGGCGTGAGCGCCGGCGCGGTCACCGTGAACGGCGACAAGACGCAGGTCTCGTTCGCCACGCCGCCCGCCGCGACGCCCGGCGCGCGCGACGTGGTGGTGGGCTCGGACACGCACGGCACCGTGACGCTCGGCGGCGGCTTCACCTACAACCCGCCGCCCACCATCACCACGATCGCGCCGGCGAGCGGCCCCGCGACCGGCGGCACGCCGGTCACGATCACGGGCACCGGCTTCGGCGGCGTGGTCAGCGTGCGCTTCGGCTTCCTGACCGCGACCGGCGTGGTGGTCAACTCGGCGAACCAGCTCACCTGCATCACCCCGGCCGGCACCGCGGGACAGGCGGTGAGCGTGACCGTCGACTCGAGCACCAACGGCGTGGTCACCAAGCCGGGCGGCTTCCTCTACAACCCGCCGCCCACGCTCAACACGGTCACGCCGAACAACGGGCCGCTCACCGGCGGCAACACCGTGGTCATCGCGGGCGCTAACCTCGGCGGCACCGTGAACGTGACGTTCGGCAACGTGACCGCGACGACGGTGGCGAGCGACGGCGCCACGGCCACCGTGCTCGCACCGCCCGGCGTCGCGGCCGGCGTGGTGAGCATCTCGGTGTTCTCGAGCACCAACGGTCCCGCGACGCTCGCGAACGCGTACACCTACAACCCGCCGCCCACGCTCACGCTGCCGCTCGTGCCGAACAACGGGCCCTTGGCGGGCGGCACCGACATCACGATCAACGGCACGAACTTCGGCGGCACCGTGAACGTCACGGTGGGCGGCCTCGCCGCCACGGTGCTCTCCGTGAACGCCGCGAAGACGCAGGTGGTCGCCCGCACGCCGCCCGGCGCCGCCGCGGTCGCGGTGGACGTGGCGGTCGCCTCGACGACCAATGGCATCGTCACCGCGACCGGCGCGTTCACCTATAACCCGCCGGTGCAGATCTTCGCGGTGAACCCCAGCTCCGGACCGCAGGCCGGCGGCACCTCGATCGTCATCGACGGCAACAACTTCTTCAACACCGTGAACGTCACGATCGGCGCCGTGGCCGCGACCGTGACCGCGGTGAACGCGTTCCACACGCAGATCACCGCGACCACGCCGGCGAGCCCGGACTTCGGTCTGAAGGACGTCACGGTGTCGTCGAGCTCGCACGGCGTGGCGACCAAGACCGGCGCGTTCACCTACATCCCGCCGCTGCCGACGATCACGCAGGTGTCGCCGAACAACGGCGCGCTCGACGGGAACACGCAGGTGACGATCACCGGCACCTCGTTCGAGGGCACCGTGAACGTCACGTTCGGGAACGCCGCGGCGACGGGCGTGGCGGTGGCGGCGTCGAAGACCTCGCTCACCTGCTTCACGCCGGCGGGCGTCACGCCGGGCGCGGTGAACGTGGTGCTCACGTCGTCCACGCACGGGTCGGTGACGCTGAACAACGGGTTCACCTACAACCCGCGGATGACGATCACGGGCGTCACGCCGAACCAGGGGCCGGTCGGCGGGTTCAACACCGTCGCGATCGACGGCACGAACTTCCTCGGCAACATCACGGTGACCATCGGCGGGAACCCGCTGATCGGCACCTCGGTGAACGCGGCGTTCACGCGCATCACGGGCACGGTGCCGGCGGGGACGGGGCCGGGCGCGGTGGCCGTGGTGGTGACCTCGGACACGCACGGCGCCGTGCAGTCCACGTACACCTACAACAACTCGCCCGCGATCAACGCGGTGAACCCGCCGAACGGGCCGATCGCGGGCGGCACCGTCGTCGACATCACGGGCTCCGGGTTCTTCGGCACCATCATCGTGAAGCTGGGGACGAGCTTCACCAGCGCGACCGCGGCGACCGTGCAGTCGGTGTCCGCGGACGGCACCACGATCCGCATCCTGACGCCGCCGGGCACCAGCGCGGGGCCGACCAACGTGTTCGTGAGCTCGTCGACGAACGGGCAGATCGTGCGCACGAACGGGTTCACCTACAACTCGCCGCCGCAGGCCACCGGCGTGGTGCCGAACAACGGGTTGCTGGCCGGCGGCACGCCGGTCGTGATCAACGGCGCCGGCTTCTTCGGCACCGTGACCGCGACGTTCGGCGGCGTGCCCGCGACGGTGCTCTCGGTCGACACGCTCGGCAACACGATCTCCGCGGTGACGCCCGCGGGCGCCGCGGCAGGCCCGGTCGACGTGGTCGTGAACGCGAGCGCCGGCGGGTCGACCACGCTGACCGGCGGGTACACCTACAACCCGCTGCCGACGATCACCGCCGGCGTCACGCCGACCGAAGGGCCGCAGCAGGGCGGCACGCCGATCACCATCACCGGCACCGGCTTCGGCGGGACCGTGAACGTGACCGTGTGCGGGGTGCCGGCGACCAACGTGGTCGTCAACCTCACGCGCACCGTGATCAACTGCCGCACCGCGGCGACCGCGACGGCGGGCCTGGGCGACGTCGAGGTGTTCTCGAGCTCGAACGGCCGCGTGATCGCGCCGAACGCGTTCACCTACAACCCCTCGCCCACCGTGAGCTCGATCCTGCCGAACAACGGGCCGCAGGCCGGCTTCACGCTGATCACCGTGAACGGCACCGGGTTCCGCGGCACCGTGACCGCGACGATCGGCGGCACCGCGGTCACCGAGCTCACGGTCGTGAACCCGACGCAGTTCACCGCGAAGACGCCGCCCTCGTTGACCGAGGGCCCGCGCGACGTGTTCATCACGTCGAGCCTGAACGGCACCGTGAACGTGACCAACGGGTACACCTACAACCCGTCGGTGGTCATCGGTACTTTGACCCCCAACAACGGACCGCTCGCGGGCGGCAACGCCGTGGTGATCTCCGGCGCTAACTTCGGCGGCACCGTGAACGTGACGTTCGGCTCCTCGCCGGCGACCGTGACGTTCCAGACGCTCACGCAGCTCAACGTGGTCGCGCCGCCGGGCCTCGCCGCGGGGCCGGTCACCGTGCAGGTCGAGTCGTCCACCTCGGGGATCTCGGTGGCGCCGGGCGCGTACACCTACAACGCCCCGATGACGATCACGAACCTGAACCCGAACAACGGGCCGCTCATCGGCGACACGCTGGTGTCGATGACCGGCACGAACTTCGTCGACGTCACCGGGGTCACGGTGGACGGCGTGCCCACGAACGGCGTCACCGTGAGCTCGGCGACCAACATCCAGTTCCGCACGCCGGCGGGCGTGTTCCCCGGCCCGGTCGACGTGGTGGTCGACTCGACCACGCGCGGCACCGTCACCGGCACGGGCGTGTTCACCTACAACCCCGAGCCGTTCATCCTGAACGTGACGCCGCAGGAAGGCCCGCTGTTCGGCGGCACCAACGTCACGATCACCGGCACCAACTTCGCGGCGCCGCTAGCCGTGCGCTTCGGCACGCTGAACGCGTCGCTGGTCTCCTCCAACACCAGCACCATCGTGGTGCGGTCGCCGCCCGCCAGCGTGGCCGGTCCCGTGGCCGTCACGGTCGATTCGGTGCCGAACGGCCCGTTCTCGATCTTCCCGGGCTTCACCTACAACAACACGCCCACCGGCGCGACCATCAACCCGAACAACGGGCCGCTCGCCGGCGGCAACGGCGTGATCATCACGGGCACCGACTTCGACCCGACGACCACCGTGGTGTTCGGCACGCGGCCGGTCACCATCACGTCGATCTCGGCGGACCGCACGACCATCAACGGCGTGGTCCCGCGCGGCGTGGGCCCGGGCGCGGTCGACGTGACGATCAACTCGCCGGCCTCGGGCACGCTCAACGTCACGAACGGATACTTCTACAACCCGCCGATCTCGGTGGCGTCGATCGTCCCGACCTCGGGGCCGGTCACCGGCGGCCAGCTCGTCACGATCACCGGGCAAAACATGTTCGGGCCGCCGAACGTGAAGATCGGGACGCTCGACGTGCTGAACCCGACCGTGAGCCCGTCGGGGACCATCCTCCAGTTCACGACCCCGACCTCGCCGGTCACCGGCACCTTCGACGTGGTGCTCACGTCGAGCGCGTTCGGCACGTTCGTGTCGACCGGCGCGTACACCTACAACTCCGTGCTCGACGTGCAGACGCTCGCGCCCGACACCGGCTCGGTGCTCGGCGGCACCACCGTGCGCGTGACCGGCACCGGGTTCTTCAATTTGACGGCCGTCGAATTCGGCGGCGTGCCGGCGCGCACGTTCACGACGAACGTATCGGGCACGCTGATCACCGCGGTCACCGAGCGCAACAGCCCGGGCTTGAAGGACGTGCGCGTCGCGAGCTCGAGCCACGGCGAGGACACGCTGACCGGCGGCTACACCTACGTGCCGGACTACGCGCCGGGCGCGCAGCAGCCGACGTTCGCGAACCCGCTGGGACTCGCGGTCAAGGACATGAACGGCGACGGCAAGCCCGACGTGGTGGTGGGCTGCCAGCTCGACGACACCGTGATCTTCTACTTCAACAACAGCGCGCCGGGCGGGACGCCGACGTTCGCGGGCACGAACAACGTCACGTTCAACGTGGGCAACGAGCCGACCGGCATCGCGGTCGCCGACTTCGACCACGACGGGCTCCAGGACGTCATCACCGCGAACAAGCTGTCGAACGACCTGACCGTGCTGCTGAGCGTCACCGCGCCGGGCGCGGCCGCGCCGACGTTCACCGCGCTGCCGCCGATCTCGAACACCGGCGGGCCGTCGGCGATCCTCGCGGAGGACTTCAACGGAGACGGGCGCACGGACATCGCGGTCAGCGAGGAGCTGCTGGGCGTCGTCAACGTGCGCCTGAACACCACGGTCACGCCCGGCACGGCCACCTTCAACGGCGTCGGACTGGTCGGCGCGGGCACCGCGCCGGTCGCGATGGTGGCCGCGGATCTCAACGGCGACGGCAAGATCGACATCGCCACCGCTAACCGCGACGCTAACTCGATCTCGATCCTGCGCAACAACTGTTCGCCGGCCTCCATCATCCCGAGCTTCTCGAACGTGTCGACGCTGCTGTTGCCAGCCGGCACCTCGCCGCAGGGCATCGCGGCCGCCGACATGAACGGCGACGGGCGCATGGACCTCGTGATCGCGAACGCGGTGGCGCGGAACGTGGTCGTGCTCATCAACACCACCACCGACTCGAACGCCACGCCGACCTTCAACCCGGCCGCGGCCGTGTTCCCCGCGGCCGGCTCGCCGGCGGGCATCGCGGTCGGCGACATCGACCTGAACGGCCGGCCCGACGTCGCGACCGCGAACGACTCGGGGAACTCGGTGTCGTTCCGCCTGAACAACACCGCGCCCGGCGCGACGACCGGCCTGCTCTCGGGGCGCACCGACTTCCCGTCGGGCTCCGGGCCGCGCTCGATGGTGCTCGCGGATCTGAACGGCGACGGGCGCCCCGAGCTCGTCACGGTGAGCCGGCTGTCGAACCAGCTGCAGGTGTTCCAGCACAACAGCCAGCTCGGCATCTCGCCCGCGCTCTTCACCGGCCGCGTGGACTTCGGCGCCGGCGTCTCGGGCGCGGCGATCGTGTCCGCGGACATCAACCGCGACGGCAAGCTCGACCTCCTGGTCGCGAACCAGGGCTCGAACGACTTCTCGGTCAAGGTCAACAACACGGTGCCGGGCTCCGACATCTTCGACTTCCTGACCGTCGGCAACATCACGACCGGCATCCCGCCGTCGGCGCCCTCGGGCATCGCTGCGGTGGACCTCGACGGCGACGGGCGCCTCGACGCGGTGGTGTCGAATGCTTCGAACCAGAACATCCGCGCGCACCTGAATACGACGCCGGTGGGCACCACCGCGATCTCGTTCGCGGCGGGCTTCGGCTTCGGGTTCCCGCTCGCGCAGCCGGCCGGCATCGCGACCGGCGACCTCTCGCTCGACGGCCGCCCGGACCTGGTGGTCGCGCAGCGCGGGGTCTCGCGCGTGATGGTGCTGCGCAACACCACCACGCTCGGCGGCGGGCCGCCCGCGTTCGTCACGCTCAACGTCACGTCGGGCTCGGGCCCGCGCGGCTGCGCGATCGGCGACCTGAACGGCGACGGCAAGAATGACATCGTGGCCGCGAACGGCGGCTCGTCGACGATCACGGTCACGCTGAACCAGACGCCCCCGGGGGGCGCGCTCACGCTGCCCACCGGCACCGACTTCGCGACCGACCTGAACCCGTCCTCCGTGGTGATCTTCGACTTCAACGGCGACGGCAAGCTCGACGTCGCGACGGCGAACCAGGGCGCGTCGAACGTGTCGTTCTTCCGCAACACCACGGTGCCCGGCAGCCTCACGCCGAACCTGAACGGGCGCCTCGAGTTCCCGACCGGCGTCGGGCCGGCGGGCATCCAGGCGGCCGACGTGAACGGCGACGGGCGCATCGACATCATCACGTCGGCGCTCGACGGGGATCAGGTGTCGGTCCTGCTCAACAACACGCCGCCGGGCGGCGGCCAGGCCTCGTTTACCACGATCACCAACGTGCCGGTCGGCGACGGGCCCGAAGGCGTGGCGGTCGGCGACTTCAACGGCGACGGCCGCCCCGACGTGGCCGCGGCAGCGAAGCTCGGCAGCGTGGTCTCGGTGATCCGGAACATCACCACGCCGTAGCTCGATGGGGCTCGCCGACCATACCTGCGACACCTGCGGGGTGACGCTGATGGACGGCGCCGAGGGGCTACTGTCCTGCCCGCGGTGCCAGGTCGAGCTCGTCTCCGGCGACGCGCATTCCATCTCGCTGCACGAGACGCCGCGCGACGGCAGCGAGGCGCTCGCGCAGCGCATCGAGATCCCGCCCGAGGTGATCGCGCGCTACGCGCTGGGCCGCGTGCTCGGCCGCGGCGGCATGGGCATGGTCGTCGCCGCGATCGAGAAGGAGACCAAGCAGGCGGTCGCGATTAAGTTCCTGACGCGCCTCGACGACGACGCGGCGCTCGCGCGCTTCCTGCAGGAGGGCGAGCTCCTGCGCGGCATCCGGCATCCGAACGTGCTGCCGGTGCGCGAGCTCGGCGCGATCGGCCAGTGCCCGTGGCTCGTCTGCGAGCTCCTGACCGGCGGGAACCTGCGCCAGCACCTGGACCGCGAGGGGCGGCTCGCGCCGCGCGCCGCGGTCGGCATCGCGTGCGGCGTGCTCGCGGGGCTCGCGGCGCTCCACGACCGCGGCATCGTGCACCGCGACCTGAAGCCCCAGAACATCCTCTTCGACCAGTCCGGGCGGCCGCACATCGCGGATCTGGGCTTGGCGAAGCTCTGGGGGCCCGACCAGCAGCACCTCACGAAGACCGGCGCGCTCCTCGGAACGCCCAAGTACATGGCGCCCGAGCAGGCGAACGGCGAGCCCGCCGGCACGCCCGCCGACATCTACGCGACCGCGCTGGTGCTCTACGAGATGCTCGCGGGGCGGCCGCCGTTCGAGGACTCGTCGATCTTCGTGCTGCTGATGGAGCAGATCCAGTCCGCTCCGCCGCCGCTCAAAGAGAACGCGCCCGACATCCCGGACGCGCTCCACGACGCGGTGCACCGGGCGCTCGCGAAGGCGCCCGCGGAGCGGCAGGAGACCGCGACGCAGTTCGCGGCGGAGCTCAAGCGCGCGATCGAGCCCAAGCGCGCCGGGCGCACGGGGCTCTCGCGCGCGGCGGGCAAGAGCGGCGCCGCTGTTAACGTGCCGGATAAGCCAGTCGCGGCGCCCTCGATCTCGGTGCCGGCGCCGTCGACGCGGCCGCTGACGTTCGCGGCGGTGGCGACCGGGTTGTTGCTCGTGGGGCTCTCGGTCGCGCTGGTGGGGCCGCGCGGGCCGGACGTTCCGCCGGCTTCGCCCTCGGTGAGCGTGGGTGCGCGATCACCGGGCAATCCGCCGCCTGCCACGCGCGCGCCGGTCGCGGTGGCGCGGCCGTCCCCCAGCACCGTCCAGCGCGCGCCGCCGCTCGTGGTGCGCCGGCCCGCGCTCGTCGTGCCCGCGGCGTCCGCGGGGCCATGGCTCACCACCACGGCGGCGCCGCGCATCCTGTGGCGGCTGCCGGCGGAGCGCTGCCAGCACCCCGCGCCGCTCGGCGCGCTCGCGGTGGTGGACGGGCAGACCATCTCGGCGTCGCCGGACGGGCTCATCGCGTTCTGGGACGCGACCGGCGTGCGGCGGCGCATCCTGCGGCTGCGCTTCGGCGCGCCCGTCGCGCTCGCGCTCGCGGCGTACCGGGCCACCTGCGCGACCGCCTACGACGACGGCACCGTGCGCGTGTGGGACCTGTCGACGGACCCGCCGCGGCCGGTGCTCGAGCAGTCGGGGCTCCACGCGCGCGCGCTGGCGCTCTCCGGCAAGGGCAACCGGCTCGCGGTGCTCCGTACCGACGGCACCGTCACGCTGGTCGAGCCGGGCCAGGCGCCGCGCACGCTGCGCGAGGCCGCAGGCGCGGTCCGCATGGTGTTCACGCGCTCGGGCGAGCAGCTCGTGACGCGCGACCGCTCGGCCGCGCTCAAGGTGTGGCAGGTGGGCACCGGCGCGCTCGCGCGGCTGATCTCCACCGAGGTGGACGGCGACGGGCCGCTCTGGGCGTCCGAGGACCGCGTGCTCTTGCTCCTGAACGGCGGCGTGCACACGTGGTCGCTGTCCTCCGGCGAGCGGCTGGCCTCGGGCTGGTCGCCGGGCGAGGGCACCACCACGCTGGGGCTGACCGCGGACGGCGCGACGCTCTATGCGTGCACCGCGGAGAGCCTGCGGCGCTTCGACGTCGCGAGCGGGGCGCCCCAGGATCCGCTCGAGGGCGCGGTGGCGCGCGCGCACCTGCTCGCGATCTCCGAGGACGGAAAGCTGGTGGCGACCGGCGCGCCCGACGGCGCGCTCGCGCTGGGCGACGCGCGCAAGTCGCTCGCCGCGGGGCCGCAGCTCCTGGGCCTGCGCCAGCGCATCGGCCTGAGCGCCGACGGCCGCACACTCGCGCTCGCGACGTCGCGCACGCTGTCCACCTGCGACCTCGCCACGCATACGTTCGCGTCGGGACCTGCGCTCTTCGCGGGGGAGGCCGAGGCGAGCCTCGCGCCCGTCGCGCTCGCCGTCGCGAACGGCGCGCGCGTCATCAGCGCCGCGGCCGGCGCGCGGGTGGTGCGGCGCGAGTTGTCCGGGGGACAAGACCGGTTCATCACGCCGCTCGCGGTCGAGCGCATCGAGGCGCTGGCCGCGACCGCCGACGGCCGCGGGCTCGCGGTCGCCGGCGGCGGCACGCTGGTGGTCTGGCCGGACTTCGCGGCCGGCGGCGATCCGCTGACCGCGCACACGCCGCAGGGGCAGCAGGTGCTCGCGCTGGCGTTCGATCCGGCCGGCGCGCGCGTCGGCGCGGCGGGCGGTCCGACGGGGTTTCTCGAGCTGTTCGAGGCGCGCACGGGCAAGATGATCGTGCGCTTCGGGGCGGGCGAGCTGGTGCGCCACGCGGCGCTCGACCCCACGCTCGGGGGCGCGGCGGTGGACACGCTCGACAGCGTGGAGATCTACGGCCTCGGCACGGGCGCGAAGCTCGCGCGCACCGCCGCGCAGCCGATCGACCGCGGCGCGCTCGCGCTGCTCGCGCCGGAGGGCCCGGTGCTGTGGAGCGACACCCACGGCGACCTGCAGCGCTTCCGGCCCAGCACGGGCCTCGAACCGAAGCTCGACGGCCTGATCGGCGTGATCACCCAGTTATCGTGGTCCACCGACGGGCGCGTCCTGGCCGCCCTGGCCTCCGACGGCACGCTGACGGTCTGGCAGCTCAAGTGAGCTGATCGCGAGCCACGCGGCCAGCGCGAGCGCGAACGCCCAGTGCCAGAGCGCCTGCGTCGCGAGCTCCTCGTGGTCCTCGACCGGACGCACTGTCTTCTTCTCTGCGGCCGGGGCGGGCACGGGCGCCGGCCGCGAGCGCGGCGGCGTGCGGATGCGCGCGGCCGCCTGGCGCGCGGCGACCGCGTCGACGGCGGCGCGGTACTTCTCGGCGAACAGCCCCGCGCGCACGGGGCGCACGTTCCGGTCCGCGGCGAGCGCCTCGTCGAGGACCTGCGCCACCTCCCACGGCACGCCGGCGACGGCCGCGAGCCCGCCGTGCGTGTCCTCGGCGGTGGTTGGCCCGGCGGGCGGCGCGAGCGTGAGCAGCTCGTGCACGACCGCGGCGAGCCCGTAGACGTCGGCGCGCGGGTCGAGCGCGGCGCCCTGCGCCTGCTCGGGCGGCCAGCCGGGTGGGGCGGGCGCGCCCCCGCGGCGCCGCCAGCGGCTCACCTCGGCGCCGAACGCCGCGTCCATCAGGACCGGCGTGAGCCCGGGCGCCGCGAGCACGATGCTGCCCGGGTTAACGTCGCGGTGGAGCACGCCCGACTGGTGCGCGTGGTCGAGCGCGGCCGCGAGCGCGTCGACCAGCGGCAGCGCCTCGGCGGGCGCCCACCCGCGGCCGCCGGTGGAGCGCCGCCGCGCGAGCACCTCCGCGAGCGTCAGGCCCGCGACGTGCTGGCTGACCACGAACGGCTCCGCCCCCTGCTGGACGCCGAGGAGCCGCGCGATTCCCGGGTGATCGAGCGACATCGCCATGTGCGCCTCGGCGACCACCGACGCGGCGCGCACCGGATCGGCCCAGAGCCCGGGCTCGTGCAGCGTGACGAGCACCTCGGCGCCGCTCGCGGAGTCGAGCGCGAGCCACTGCTCGCTCGCGTCGTCCTGCCGCACCAGCCGCACCAGCACGTACCGCCCGCCGAGCTCGCGCCCCGCGCGGCGCGGCGGCGCCATCTCCGGGACCGGCATCGCCACGCGCGCGCTCGCGCCGGCGGCCACCGCGCGCAGCGCCGCCGCGAACTCGGCGGCGCCGCCGAACCGCTCGCGGGGCGCCTTGGCGAGCGCGCGCGCGACCGCGGCGTCGAGCGACGCGGGCAGCGTGGGCACGAACGTGCGCAGCGGCGGCGCCGGCTCGTGCACGTGCTGGTAGAGGAACGCCGGCACCGTCGGCCCGCGAAACGGCAATTGCCCGGTGAAGATCAGGAACGCGATCACGCCCACCGCGTACAGGTCGGCGGCGGGCCCGGTCCGGTCGCCGCGGCACTGTTCGGGCGCCATGAACGGCGGCGTGCCCTGGATGAACCCGGCGGTGGTCGCGGACGCGAGGTCCTGTACGCGCGCGAGCCCGAAGTCGCAGATCTTCGGATGCCCGTCGCGCGTCATCAGCACGTTGTCGGGCTTCAGATCGCGGTGCACGACCCCGTGCCGGTGCGCCTCGGCGAGCGCCTCGAGCATGTCGATCAAGAGCTTTAGCGCCGCCGGCGTCGCGAGCGCAGGCGCCCGCCGCAGCCGGTCCGCGAGCGGCTCCCCATCCACGTACTCGCACACCATGTAAGCGAGCGCCCCGTCCATGCCCACGTCGTGGATCGCCACTTTCCAGCACAGTGGGATCCGAAGCTTGGAATTCACGTGACTTGAAGTCGCGGCC
>JADMIO011285664.1_pt1 | contig 18014 bp, 8 predicted proteins | sample 8958161 | NCBI WGS metagenome assembly JADMIO01 (sample SAMN16585339, study PRJNA669376) | soil metagenome | isolation source: Crop rotation soil | place: USA: Cullars Rotation, Alabama | collected 2011 | reverse complement strand
CGGGCCATTCGGGGGCGTCGGTGCGGGCGGATTGGAAGAGGTCCTGGGCGCGGGAGACGAGTTGAGGGTTCTGCGCGGCGAGGTTGGTTTTCTCGCCGAGGTCGGTGGACAGGTCGTAGATTTCAATGGGGGCGTCGCGGCGGCCGACGCGGACGGCCTTGTAGTCGCCGATGCGGACGGCCTGGCTGAAGCCGTTTTCGTGGAATTCCCAGTAGAGGTAGTCGTGCTGTTTTTGCTGGTCGGGGTGGCCGAGGAGGGTGGGCAGGAAGCTGATGCTGTCGAGGTTGGAGGGGGTGGAACGGCCAAGCAGGTCGCAGGTGGTGGCGAAGAAGTCGCCGAAGTAGGCGATGTGGTCGGATGTGGTGTTGGGCTGGACGTGGCCGGGCCAGCGGACGAGGGTGGGGACGCGGATGCCGCCTTCGTACATGTCGCGCTTGATGCCGCGCAGGGGACCGGAGGGATTGAAGAGGGGCAGGGAATTGCCGCCTTCTTTGTGCGGGCCGTTGTCGGAGGTGAAGATGACCAGGGTGTTGTCGTCGAGGTTGAGCTTTTTGAGGAGGGAGAAGACCCGGCCGATATCGCTGTCCATGCGCGTGATCATGGCGGCGTGGCCTTTGTCGGGATTGGACCAGGGCTTGTCCTTGTAGATGCCGTAGTCGGGGACTTCCTGGCCGTCGCCGGTGGCTTTGGTGGCCTCGTTGTTGGCGTGGGGGACGTTGAGGGAGAGGTAAAGTAAGAAGGGGCGGTTCTTATTGGAGTCGATCCAGTGGAGGGCCTCGGCGGCGAAGAGGTCGGGGGCGTAGTCGATCTTTTTGATGGCGTGGCCGGCGCCGCGTTCGGCGGCTCGCGTGGGTTGGGTGGCGGGGGCGAGGATGTTGTTGAGGGAGACGCGCTGCTCGTTGCGGTAGAGGAAGGAGGTGTAGGGGTTGTGGGCGTGGACCTGGTCGAGGTAGCCGTAGAAATAGTCAAAGCCCTTGCGATTGGGCACGCCGGTCGAGCCTTCTTCGCCGAGGCCCCATTTGCCGATGAGGGAAGTGGCGTAGCCGGATTGATGGAAGAGGTCGGCGACGGTTTGGTCCTGCGGGCGGAGGTTGACGGGGGCGTTGCCGCGGATGAAGCAATGGCCGGTGTGCAGGCCTGTCATGAGCGTGCAGCGGCTGGGAGCGCAGACGGTGGAGCCGGCGTAGAACTGCGTGAGGCGCATGCCCTCGCGGGCCATCTGGTCGAGGTTGGGGGTTTGGGCGAGCTTTTGGCCGAAGGAGCCGATTTCGCCGTAGCCGAGGTCGTCAGAGAGGATGAAGATGACGTTGGGAGGGCGGGTGGTGGAGGGGCGGCTTTGGCAGCCGAGAGAGAGGAGGGTGGTGGAAAGGACAATTAAAAGTGTCGTGTTTCGTATCATTGTGTTGTTCATGGCAAATGGAGATGAACACGGGCAAGGGCATTTGCCCATGGCACCCAATCAGGGTTTATCGCTTGTTTTTTCCGGGACGGCGTTGATGGTGTTGAAGATGGAGGAGGAGATGGGGGCGCCATCCGCGGCCTTGAGCTTAAACTGGATTTTCATCTGCATGACGGGTTTGAGGGGATCGGTTTTGAGGAGGATGGTTTTGCGGTCGGGGGAGAGGGTGGCGGATAAAACTTCGACGGCGTCGCGGCGTTTCTTGGTGGGGTCCAGGACGGAATAGTCGGCCGAGCCGTAGGCGGCGGACCATTTGTAGTTCCACTGCTCGATGGAATAGTTGTTGGCATCGGCGGCGGTGGGGGGGTCGAGTGGCGTGGGGAAAGAGATATTCAGGCCATCGGCGGCGACCTGGAGGGCCGTGGGAAGATAGAGCGGCTTGCCGGTGTAGCGGACGCGGCAGAAGACGCCGTCGCGGGCGGCGACGGTGTCGAAGCCTTTGAGGCCGGTGAGGTAGAGTTGGCCGTCGATGGGGTTGAAGCGGGCGCGCATGAGGCCGGAATCGAAGGTGAGGGGGAACTGCACGACGCCGGCCTGCATCTGGCCTTTCACCTCCTGGGGCATGACCAGGAAGAGGGCGGCGTTGCCGTAGGAAGTGAACAGAAGCTGGCCGTTGAGCGGGCCCCATTTGTCGCTGGTGACGAAGGCGAGGCTGGCGCTGGAGCGGTCGATGTCGTGGGGAATCCAGCAGAGGGGTTTGTCAAAATCATCGGGGGGCGTGGGCCGATGGGCGTGGGGCGTGTAGCCATAAAAGCCGCCGGGGCGGACCCAATTGATGCGGGAACTGGGGGTCCATTCACCCTGGTTGTCCGAGCAGATGATCTGGTCGCGCGGGCCGATCACCAGGCCGTTGGGGGCGCGGAGGCCGGTGGCAATTTCTTCGAGTTTTTCGCCATCCTTGGAGATTTTGAGGACCGAGCCGTGGAAGGGGACGGCGGGGGGGGTGTGATGGCCGCAGCGCGTGTAATAGAAGTTGCCCGCCGAGTCGGTTTGCAGTTCGAAGGCGAAGTCGTGGTAGGTCGGGAAGACCGGGCCATCGTTGTTGATGCATTCGTAAAGGTCGGCCTCTCCGTCGTTGTTCAGGTCGTGGAGGCGAAGGAGCTTGTCGCGTGTCAAAACGTAGACTTGATCATCGATGATCTTGAGGCCCAGGCCTTCGAATAGGCCGGTGGCGAAGCGCTTCCATTGCAGGTTTTGGAGGGTGTCGTCGATGCCCGAGACGATCCAGACGTCGCCGTTCCAAGTGGAGACGGCGGCGCGGCGGCCGTCGGCGAAGAAATCGAAGGCGGCGGTGCGGAGCCAGGATTTCCAGGGGTTTTGATCGGGCAGGGGGATGGTGTCCACGACATAGGCGGCGGTGTCGGCGGAGCGGTTGCCTTGGGTGGTGAGGGTGGGGAGCCAGCGCGGCGGGCCGCCTTTGCAGAGGGTTGAGGGATCGGGGGGGGCGGGAGCGGCTTTGTGCCAGGCGATGAATTGCGGGAGGTCGGCGGGAGGGCCGGTCCAGATGGCCAGCGTGAAGACGGCGGGTTCGGAGAGCGGTGGAATCCGCAGGCGAATTTGACGATCGGTCAGAGTCAGGACCGCTCCTTTGGGGGCGCTGATGATGGCCGCGGCGGTGGAGGATTCGGCCTTGTTGAGGATGGCGAGGGAGCCGTCGGCGCCGAGGAATTGGCTGGTGGAGTCGTCGGCCTCGGCGACGAGGAGGATGGAGGCGGAGGTGGATTTGGAGAGGTGGAAGGTCCGGGTGAAGACGGGTTGGTTGGCCGCGTGGGCGAGGCCGGGGAGTTCGAGGATGTCGCGGCCGGCGATGGTGTAAGAGAGGACGACGTTGTCGCCGTTGAGATAGAGGCCGCGGTACCGGGCCAGGGCACGGGGAAGGGGGCCGCCGTAGCTGGGGCGGGGGTCGGAGAAGTCGGTGGTGGAGGACCATCCGGGGCCGGGCTTGGTGGAGAATTTTTCATCGCCCTGGATGAAGGCGGGGCTGGTGCCTTTGTAGGTGGCCAGGTGGGTCTTGGTGATGTCGAGGAAACCGCCGGTCCAGGCGCTGGCGATGCGGAGGGTGTCGGTGTCGAAGAGGACGGCGGCCTCGTTGGGTTGGCCGAGCTTGATGGCGATGCCTTTGGGGACGGTGTCGCGGCCGGCGGGGGATTTGGCGTCGCGGGCGACGGTGTAGGAGAGGAAGGGGCCGTAGTCGGTGTTGAGGCCGATGAAGGTTTTGGGCTTGGGGGTAGCGGTGGGGGGATCGGCGGCGGGGGAGAGGGAAGAGAAAGGCAAAATGCAAAATGCAAAAACTAAAACGCAAAAGCGAAGACCCTCACCCTGCCCTCTCCCGAAGTGCCAGGAGAGGGTGGGGAGAGACCGGGATTGTGGTGGTGGTGAAATCATTTTTCAGCGGCGAATTGTTTGTACTTTTCATCGAGGTTGGCCGACTTGCCGTCGCCGGTGTGGATGATGATGCGGTGGCGGAAGGTGGCCGTTTTCTCGGGGGCGAGGGTCCAGTCGTGGGGGCCGATGTGGGCGAGGAGGCCGAATTCGCGGACGTGCCAGGGGGTGGGGTGGCCGGCGTTGGTGGGGGAGTCGAACATGGCGACGCCGTACATTTTGCCGTTGATGTGGGCGGAGTAGTCGCACCAGTCGGCGGGTTTGGAGCGGGCTTCTTTTTCGCCGGCGGCGGGGGCGGAGGAGGTGATTTGCTTGGCCTTGTCCTCCCACATCGACTTGGCGACGCGGACGGAACACCAGCCGGCTTCGACGCCGCTGACGTTCAGGGGCTTGGTCTTAAACTCGACGGGGCCAGCGCCGGGCTTGATGAGGGAGGTGATGTCGATGCCACGCGCGCCGTCGGGGTAGGCTACGAATTTGACAGTGCGCGTTTCGAGGAGGGCCGGCCCTTCGCCGGGTTTGCCGGACCATTCGAGTTCTTCGACGAAGCTGTCGGCATCGAGCTTGGTGAAGCGGACATGCTTCTGCACGGGCTCTTTGAGCTGCCAATGGTCCAGGCCGTTGACATCGCCGTGGGCGACGTAGATCGAGCGGTGCCAGGGATGATCGGTCTTCTCCGTTTGCGTCAGGCGCCATTGGTCGGAGGTGACTTCGGTGTTGTCGGAGGCGAGGACCGGCCAGAAGTAGGGGCGATTCCATTGGGGATCGTCGGCCTGTTTGGTGAAGCGATAGGTGGTGAAGGGCTGGCCGTTGATCTCGACCTTGAGCAGGCCTTTTTCTTCGGTCAATTTGAAAGGGTCGGCCAGGGCGGCTTGCGTGAAGGCGAGCAGGGCGGCGCACATTGTAAGTAATAGCGGTGTGATTGGTTTGTGCATGATGTGTCCTTTGGCAGAGATGATAGCTCATCGGCGCAGGCCGAGAAACAGGTCGCGGCCTCTCACCAGCGATTCCATTTTGCGATCGGCGATGGATCGTTTGTTCATCCAAAAACCGCAGTCGGGGTGGACCCATTGAATCCGGCCGTTGCCGACGATTTTCGTGGCCGACTCGATGCGAGCGGCGACAATCTCCGGGGTCTCCACCGTATTCACTTTGATGTCGATCACGCCGAGCCCAATGCAGATGCGCGGGTCGAGGTGTTCCTTGAAATGCACCAGCTCATCGTAGCCGCGAAAGGCGAATTCGAGGACGACGTGGTCGCAATGGAGCTGGTTCATAAAGCCGATGAGCTTTTTCCACTCGCCTTTCTGGATGGATTGGCCGCCATAATTGCCGAAGCAGATGTGGACGCCTTTGCGATGCGCTTTGGTGGCGGCATCCAGCACCAGATTGATCGCGGCGGCGGCCCAGTCGGCCTCGTCGGGATGGCCGGGGATGTTGGCTTCGTCGATCTGGAGGACTTGCGGATCGAGCGATCCGACTTGCCTGGCCAGCGCCCGGCCCAGGGCGGCGGCCAGCGCGGGGCGATCGCGATAGTGATGGTCCATCAGCGTCTTGCAGAGCATGTGTGGGCCGGTGAGCGTGAATTTAAGTGGATGATTCGTGCAGGCGCGGGCGCGGCGATAATCGTGGAGCAGCTTGAGCGTGCCCTCGTCGATGGGGCCTTCGACCACGCCGGCCGGTTCGGAGCGGAAACCCATGCCGGGAATGGTGGCGAATTCCTCGATGTCGCCACGCGCGATCGTCGAGCGAATGCCGGCCATCGGGCGGATGAAATACTCGATCATGCCGTTGGTGTCGGGATGGTTGATGTCGAAGCGATACAACTCACCGTCGGCCACCACGTCAATGCCGGCCATCTCCTGGGTCTTGAAGACGACGCGCGTGGCGTCGATGAGGGCCTGCTGGCTGGGGAGGGCGACGAGCCAGTCGGGGATGGGATACGAGCCGACGACGGTGGTGCGGATTTCGGGCTGGGGCATGTTGGACCTTTCTCAGGCCAGGACAGCCTTGACGACACTTCCAAACACATCGGTCAGCCGGAAATCACGGCCCTGGAATTTGTAGGTCAAGCGCTCGTGGTTGAGGCCGAGCAAATGGAGAATCGTCGCCTGAAGATCGTGGACGTGGACCTTGTCCTGCACGGCCGAGAATCCCAGCTCATCGGACACGCCATAGCTCAGTCCCGGCTTCATGCCGCCGCCGGCCATCATGATTGTGAAGGCGTGGGGATGGTGGTCGCGGCCCATGAACTTGCTCTTGGCGGTGCGGCCTTCGCGGAAGGGGGTGCGGCCGAATTCGCCGCCCCAGATGACCAGCGTCTCGTCGAGCAGGCCGCGGGCTTTGAGGTCGGTGATCAGCGCCGTCACGGCGCGATCCATCGGCCGGCATTTGTCGATCAGGCCGTCCTTGATGTCCTCGGCGCGCTGCGTGCCGTGGAAATCCCAGCCCCAGTCAAAGAGTTGAACGAAGCGCACACCCTGCTCGACCAGGCGTCGCGCCAGCAGGCAATTGTTGGAAAAGCCCGAGCCGCCGGGTTTGGCGCCGTAGGCTTCGAGGATTTGCTTGGGCTCGCGGGAGATGTCCATCACGTCCGGCACGGAGGTCTGCATGCGAAAGGCCAGCTCGTATTGGGCGATGCGCGTGAGCGTCTCTGGATCGCCAAGTTCGTTGGCCTGCATCTGGTTGAGGTCGCGCATGGCGTCGAGGCTGAGTCGGCGCATGGCCGGATCCATGCCGGCGGGGTTTCGCACATAAAGCACAGGGTCGCCTTCGGAGCGGCACTGCACGCCCTGAAAAACCGAAGGGAGAAATCCGCTGCCCCACACGCTGTTGCCGGAGCTGGGATTCACGCCGCTGGAGACCAGCACGACGAAGCCGGGAAGGTTTTGGTTTTCCGAGCCCAGGCCATAGGTAACCCACGATCCCATCGACGGCCGGCCGAATTGCGAGGAGCCGGTGTAGAGCAACAGCTCGGCTGGGGCGTGGTTGAACTGGTCGCCGTGCATGGATTTGATGAACGTGAGCTCATCGGCGATGGACGCCATTCCGGGAAGGACATCGGATATCCACGCGCCGCTTTGGCCGCGCTGCAAAAACTTTTGCGGCGTGCCCAGCAGGACGGGATTGCCCGAGGTGAACGCGAAGCGCTTGCCCTTCATCAATTCCGGCGGGCAGGGCTTGCCGTCGTGCTTGACCAACTCGGGCTTGTAGTCGAACAGGTCCAGTTGCGGCGGGCCGCCGACCATGTGCAGATAAATCACGCTCTTGGCCTTGGGGGCAAAATGCGGCGGCTTGTCGGCCAGGGGATTGATCGACGGCGCCGCCGCGCCCGAAGCGTGCTGCCCCGCCAGCGATGACAGCGCCATCGCGCCCAACCCCACCTGGCAATTCTTCAGGAAATGCCGGCGGGTGATTGTCTGCAATCGCTCAAGCTGTGGGTCCATCGATCTCACCGTTTGCTGAACATTTCATCCAGGTTCAAGAGGACATTGCCGACGACAGTCCAGGCGGCCGCGTCGGCCGGCTCCACCTCCTTGGGCAGTGGGCCGAGCGGATCGGTCGCCATCGGCACGGCGGCCTTGGGATTGGCAAGATAGCGCGACCGCGCCTCTTCAAACATGCCCACCAGCCGCCGCACCTCGGCCGTGCCGGGCGGCCGAGAAAGACACAGTTGAAAACCGTAGCGGGCGCGCGATTCGGTGTCATCGCCGCCTTCGATCATCATCCGCCGCGCCAAGGCCTGGGCGGCCTCGACGTACACCGGATCGTTCATCGTCACTAACGCTTGCAGCGGTGTGTTGGTTCGCGGCCGTTTCAGCGTGCAGACATTCCGATTCGGTGCATCAAACGCGACCATGGATGGATAGGGCGTCGTCCGCCGCCAGGAGGTGTAAAGCCCCCGGCGATATTTGTCCTCACCCGTCGAGGATTGCCAATCGGTTGATCCGCCAAAGGCTGCTTTCAGGCCCAATTTCGGTTGCGGCGGGCGCACGGGCGGGCCGTACATCTTCTGGCTCAGCAGCCCCGCGGCCGCCAGCGCCTCGTCGCGAATCACCTCCGCCGCGCTGCGAAACCGCGGGCCGCGGGCGAGCAGGCGATTACGCGGATCGCGTTCCAACAGCTGCGGGGTGATGCGCGTGGACTGCCGATAAGTGGCTGACGTCACCATCAGCCTCACCAACTGCTTGGTGTCCCACTGCCGTCGCATCAGCTCGCTCGCCAGCCAATCAAACAGCTGCGGATGCGAAGGCGTTGCGCCGCGCAGGCCAAAATCATCGCTCGTCTCCACCAAGCCAAGGCCGAAAAGCTGCTCCCAATACCGGTTCACGATCACCCGCGCCGTCAGCGGATTTTCCGGCCCGACAAGCCACTTGGCGAACGTGAGCCGATTGGCCGGCAGGTCCTTGGGCAATTGCGGCAAGACGGCCGGCACGCCCGCGCTGACCTCCGCGCCTTTCTCCAAATAATTTCCCCGCAGCAGAATGTTCGTCTTCCGCCGCTTCTCCGCCGCCAACTCCCGCATGACCGGCGTTTCGACCAGCTTCGGCGCGAGTTCCTTGCGAAGGGCCGCCAGTTTCTCATTGAGCGGCCTCATCGCCGCTGAAAGCGTAGAGCGAAAATATTTGGTGATCTGATCATTCTGCTGCTGCGTGCGTTTGTCCGACTGCACATCCAAAACCGCCAGCACCTCCGGCGGCGCATCGGCTTTCTTGAAAATATCCGGATCGTCCGTCACCGAAATTCGGAACCGCCCCAACGTCTGCCGCAGCCGCTCCGATTGATGCTCCAGCGTGAGCGTCAGCGTCGCGCCGTCGAAATTGGAAATCGGCTCGTCCAAAATAAACACGCCATAGTGCGGCTTGCTGGTCTGTCCTTCGATGGACCAGCCGCGCTTTTTCACGTCCGCATTCTCAATGAGGCTGCCGATCTCGAAATCCTTCTGCGAGAAATCCGAAAAGGCCAGCGCGATTTTCAATGGAATGGTGCGCGGCGGCCCACCCTCCGGATCGAGCAGATTCACGCCGACGCCCAATCGCGACAGCACGAAATTCCCATTCTCCGCCCGCCCCGGCCCCTCCGATGGCAGCGACTTGTCCGTCAACACCTCCAGCCGCAGCGCCGTGATCGTGCGCAGCGGCGAGGCCGCGCGCACCGTGTAGATATCATTCTCCGGCACCGCTCCACTCACCAGCACCGATCCATCCGGCTGGATCGCCGTCGTCGCGCCTTCCTTCGACAGCGCCTCGCCCGGCGCGATCGCATACCAGCGCGGCGCCCGGCGCAATTCCCGCTCCCATCGCTTCTGCTCGGCGTCCACTTGCGCGTTGGGCCCGGTCAGTTGCTTGTCCAAGGCCGCGACCTCCCCCTCCAGTTTTTCGGCCTCCTTCTGGAACTGCGGCAGCGGCGTGAGGTAGACCGGCGATTCGTTGCTCTTGTCCGAATCCTCGGTGTTGTTGAAGATCGCGAACAGCTTGAAGTATTCTTCCTGGCTGATCGGATCGTACTTGTGGTCGTGGCACTGCGCGCAGCCGGCCGTCATCCCCATGAACACCTGCGTCGTCGTATTCACCCGATCCACCACCGCCGCCACGCGAAATTCCTCATCGTCCGTGCCGCCTTCGTCGTTGGTCAGCGTGTTGCGGTGAAACGCGGTGGCCAGCAATTGGTCCCGCGTCGGATTGGGCAACAGGTCGCCGGCCAACTGTTCGACGGTGAACTGGTCAAAGGGCATGTTGGAATTGATCGCGCCGATCACCCAATCGCGATAGCGCCAGATCGTCCTCGGACTATCGTTGGCGTACCCGCGCGAATCGGCATAGCGGGCCAGATCGAGCCAGACCTGCGCCCAGCGCTCGCCATAGGCCGGCGATTGCAGCAGCCGGTCCACGAGCTTCTCGTAAGCATCCGCGCTCTTGTCATTGATAAACGCATCAACCTGTTTCAGCGTCGGCGGTAACCCTGTCAGGTCCAGGGAGGCCCGGCGAATCAGCGCATACCGATTCGCCTCCGGCGACGGCGCCAACCCTTCCGCCTCCAGCCGCGCCAGCACAAACCGGTCGATCTCGTTTCGTGCCCACCCCGTGTGCTTCACCTCCGGCGGCGGCATCCGTAGCGGTTTTTTGAACGACCAATGGTTCATCCGCGGATCAGGCCCCACCGCTGCCTCATCAGGCCAAACCGCCCCCTGGTCGATCCACGCCCGCAACACCGCCACTTCGCCCGCCGTCAGCGGCTCGCCCTTCCCCTTGGGGGGCATGATCTCTTCCGGATCAGTGGTCGTGATGAGTTTGATGATCTGGCTTTCGCTCGCCTTGCCCGCCACCAGCACGGGCTCCTTGCGGCCAAGGATCGAATCGCGCCGATCCCAGCGCATCTTGGCCTTCTGTGTTACCACTCCGTGACATTGATAACAGTGCGCCACCAGGATCGGCTGAACATCGCGGACAAACTCGATCTTATCGGGTGCCTCCGCCGCTCGCGCGAAAACCAGGGCCAGCAGGCCAATGACCATCGCCAGCGCACTCATCGCCCAGGTTTTGATTGTCCGAGTGAATATCATCGCCAACTATATTACTGCGGCCGAGTTCGCCAGTTGACGACTATTTGAACCGCCTCCGCGCCTCACCTACCGATTCCAAAGCCCCGATTTCCGTCTGACCGATGTACAGGGTAAGATAGCACACAAGATGTTGGCAGAGGGCGCTGCATCGGTGTAGTTGCGAGAGGGACCATGCCTGAGGGCGAGCCGTCCGATAATCCCAAGCGGCCCATGGCCGTAGCGGAATCGCTGGAACCGCGCATGCTGCTGAGCATCGCGCCGTCGCCGGCTGGTTTCCATGCGCTCAAATGGCATGGGCACAGGGAGTATGCCCGGGCGGGGGAATGGGTCCTGAAGATCGATGGCGTCACCGGTTCGCCCACGCGGCAACTGCGGCTGATCGGAAAGCGGATTCACTCGGCCGGCGCAAGTGTGTCGGTGGATCGGCCACTCGGCGCCGATGGCGTGGTGCTCATCCGGTCCGCATCCTCCGTCAAATACAAGGCCATCTTTTCAGCCCTGCGACAGATCAAGGGTTTTGACTACCTTGAGCCCAACCTCGCCCTGCACATCGACAGCACCACTCCCAACGATCCCTCCTTCTCCCAGCAATACGCCCTGGCCAAGATCCACGCCGCCGACGCCTGGGACATCACGCGCGGCGACTCATCCGCCGTCGTCGGCGTCATCGACACCGGCGTGAACATGACCCACCCCGACCTGGCCGCCAACATCTGGACCAACCCCGCCGAGATTGCCAACAACGGCATCGACGACGATGCCAACGGCTTCATCGACGATGTGCATGGCTGGGATTTCCTCAACGACGACAACGACCCCACCGACGACAACAGCCACGGCACCGTCGTCGCCGGCATCCTCTCGGCCGTCGGCAACAACGGCATTGGCGTCAGCGGGGTCAGTTGGAACACGAAGATTATGCCGATCAAGTTCCTCGGCAAGGATGGCTTCGGCGAAACCGCCGGCGCGATCGCCGCCATCAACTATGCGACCCTGATGCGCACCCGCGGCGTCAACATCCGCATCACCAACAACAGTTGGGGCGACACCTCATTTTCCTCCGCCCTCTACGACGCCATCGCCGCCAGCGGGGCGGCCGGGATGCTCGCCGTCGCGGCGGCCGGCAATAACAACGCCAACATCGATTCCTCTCCCTTCTATCCCGCCGGCTTTAACCTGCCCAACATCATCTCCGTCGCCTGGACCGATCAAAGCGACAATCGCGCTTCGCTGTCCAACTATGGCCTGGTCGGCGTGGACCTGGGCGCGCCCGGCTCGTCGATTCTCAGCCCGGACCTGGGCACCGGCTATCAGAACATCAAGAGCGGCACCTCCATGGCCGCCCCCCACGTCGCGGGCGCGGCCGCCCTCGCCTTCAGCATCAGCCCGCCATCGGTCTCCTATCAGACCATCAAGGACGCCATCTTGAATGGCGGCGATGCCGTTGCCGCGCTGGCCGGCAAAACCGTCACCGGCAAGCGGCTCAACGCCTATGGGACGCTGCTCCAACTCCCCATGATCGTGACCGCCTCTTCGCCCGCCACCGCGGCCGTGGTGGCGACACCGCCCACCGACTTTTCCATCACCTTCTCCCATCGCATCGCCTCCGGCTCCCTGGCCGCCAGCGCCCTCAAGGTGAACACGAGCTTCGCCGATTCGGTCTCGCTCTCCGATTCACGCACGGCGTTGTTCCACTTCAACACCAGCCCCGTGTCCAATCAGGGCATCCAAACAATTTCCATGATCGCGGGCGCCGTAACTCGCGTCGACGATAACGCGGGCAGCGCCGCGTTCAGTTCCAGCTTTCGCTATGACGCCCAGCCCATGCAGGTCGTCTCCACTTCGCCCGCCAACGGCTCGACGATCGCGCCGCCCCTGGCCAGCATCGATGTGACTTTCAGTGAAGCGGTCGATCCCTCCTCCATCGCGCCCGCCGATCTGACGATCAACCAGGGAACGGTCCTCACCGCCGCCGCGCAAAACCCAACGAAGATCCGCTACACCCTCAGCGGCGTCAGCAGCGAAGGCACGCTCACCCTGGCCCTCGCCGCCGGCGCGCTCACTGACGCCTTTGGAAATCCCTCCCTGGCATACAGCCAGATCATCGTCCTCGATGTGTCCACCGCCCTCTTCCCCGCTCTGCTGACGGCAACCTCGCCGCTCGGCTCGACGGCATATGGCTCATCCCTGCAAGGCCAGATCAACTCGGCCAGCGATTCTGACAGCTTCACGATCCTGCTGGATCGCGGCCAATCCCTTTCCCTTCTGGCCCGTGGCCAATCCGGCCTGCAACCCACCGTCACCCTGCGCGATTCCAACGGCGTCATCATCGGCAGCGCCCCTGCCAGCGGCGGCAATGCAACCCTGCGCGATCTCTCAATCCCCGCCAACGGCACCTACACGATCACCATCGCCGCCGCCGGCTCGATGAGCGGCGCATACACCCTGAGCCTTTCGCTCAACGCCTCCCTGGAGGTCGAGACCTGGTCCGCCACGAATGACAACACACTCGCCGCGGCCCAGAATCTGGAGACCAGCTTCCTCACGCTTCCCGGCGGCGCTCAGCGAGTTGCCCTCCTGGGCCGCACCGATCCTCCCGGCGGCATTCTCCCGGCCGAAGTCGAGCCTAACAATTCCATCGCGACCGCCAACTCCGCCGCCCTGAACTTCATCGCCTCCTCCGCCAGCCTCTACCAACTCGACGCCAAGGGCGGCATCTCCAGCACCACCGACACCGACTACTTCAATATCGGCCACTTCGACGCCGGCGACACGCTCACCGTGGCCATGTACGGCTCGGCTTCCTCCCGCGGCACCCTGACCAATCCCAACCTGGAACTGTATCGCGGCAGTTCGTCGTCACCCACACGCGTCATGGATGACGATGACAGCGGCGTCGTCAGCGATTCATTGTTCTACCGGTTCCCCATCGCCGTCGCCGACACCTACTATGTCCGCGCCCTCGGCTCCTCCAGCCAAACCGGCACGTACGACCTGGCCCTCTTCCTGGAGAACTCCGGCCTGGCGCCCATCACCGGCGGCGCCATCGCAACCGAAATTGATCCCAACGACAGCGCCGCCACCGCCACGGATGTTTCAGGCAGTTGGAGGATCGTGCAGTACAGTTCCTCGACCACCGGCGCCACGACCTCCTCCGACCACGATTTTCTCGCCTATCCATTCACCGCCGGCGATCTCGTGACGATCAACATTCGCGCCGCCTGGCCCCTCGATGCGCAACTCTCGTTCCGTACCGCCGCCGGCGCAGTCATCACCCTTGAGGATGGCACCAGCGCCGGCCTCGTCGGCAACTCGGCCATCTACGCCTTCGTCATCCCTTCAACCGGACTCTACCTTCTCGACCCTTTCTCCCGCGCCGGAGCCGGCGCTTACACCGCCGACGTCTATCTATCCACCACGACCGCCCCAGCGGTTCCCCCGCCCGTCCCCGACTACTATTCGTTCTCCCTCTCCGCCGGCCAGCATGCCTCCATCGCGATCAAGTCGCTCTCCGGAGGCGACCTCCAAGTCGAACTCGAGAACGCCCAAGGCGCCGCTCTGGTGCAGGCCACCGCCGGCCCGGCCAACGTCGACAAGGCCATCGCCGACTTCACCGCCCCGTCGGCTGGCACCTACATCCTCCGAATCCTCGGCGGCCGCGATCTGGACTACAATCTCCTGCTTACCCGCGGCTCTCTGTTCGATCTCGAACCCAATAACACCTTCGCCTCGGCCCAAACCCTCAGCGGCGGATCGAGCGCCTTCGGCTATGCGGGCGACGAAGATTGGTATCAATTCTCCGCCAGTGCCGGCGATGTCATCCAGCTCCAAACCTTCACGCCCGCCGACGGCCCAGGCCAGTTCGTCAACACCCTCGACCCGGTCATCGACGTCTATACGCCCGGCGGCGCGATCATCACGTCGGATGACAATTCAAGTTTCGACGGCCGAAACGCCCGCATCAATTTCACCGCGTCATCGTCCGGCAACTACCGCGTCCGCATCCGCGCCGGCGCCGCTCCCGGCGAGTATGTCCTCCGCGTCACCAACTTCAGCCAAGGCCTCGCCGGCACTCCAGGCCCCGACGCCTACACCCTCAACCTGGACGCCTCCGGCCAGAACTTTCAGATCTTCTACAACGTCCCCGCGACGGGGACCCCCACCTGGACCCTGCCCAAAGGCCTGCTCACCTCACTCCAACTCAACACCGGCGACGGCGATGATTCGATCACCATCGGCCCGGCCGGAATGTCGGCCGCCGGCATCGGCCTGTTGAAGGTCAACGCCGGGTCTGGCGCCAATGTCCTCTCGCTCGGCGGCGGCACTACGAACCTGGATGCCTCCCCCGATGGCGGGCTGAACCTGTCGGTGGCCGCCGACAACGGCACGATCCTCAACCTTCCCACCTCACAGCAACTGGCCGGCCTGACGGTCAATGGCGCGTCGCGGGTCAATCTTCTGGCCGGCGGGGGCCGGTTCCTGCGGGTCAATGCACTTTCGCTCAGCGCCGACGCCACGCTGGACCTGGCGGACAATGCCCTGATCCTTCAGGCCAACGCCGGCTCCCGGCAAGCCGCCCTGGCGATGATCAGCGCGGCCATCGCCTCCGCTCGCAATGCTTCGCCGGGGATTTGGAGCGGCCATGGCATCACCAGCAGCGCCGTGGTCGGCAATGGGCTGGTCGGGTTGGGGGTCATCTTGAACGACGATGGCCATGGCGGCCGGGTAATGAACAGTTTCGTGGGGCAGGGGGTGGATGAGAATTGCGTGCTGGTCAAGTTCACGCCGGTCGGGGACTTGAATCTGGACGGGCACGTCACGTCAGACGACTTTTTCCACATCGATCTGGGCTTCTCCGCCGGCGGCAAGCTGTACCGCGAGGGGGACGTGGATTTCAACGGGAAGGTCAACGCGGATGACTACTTCCTGATGGACATGGCGTTCGCGATGGCGCTATAGCAGGGCCAGGCCGCAATGACGGGTGTTTAGTTGTCGTTCCACCAGCCGAAGGTGTGGTCCTTGCCGAGCTGGAGGTCCTGGCCGTGGGGCGACTTGCCGTACCAACTGCTGGCCGCGCTGGCATTGGGGTGCTCGTTGAGCCAGTACAAGGTGCCGTCGAGCATGGCGACATAGGAACCGTTTTTGTGCTCGTGGGAGAGCTGGTCGCTTTCGGAGTGGCCGCCTTCCATGTTCACGCCGCCGTTGACGGACTTGGGATTCTCCTCGCACAGGATGGGGAAGCCGGTCAGGTAGATCTTTTTGCCCGTCGCGTCAATGTACCAGGCGGATTTCAGGTAGTTGGCCTTCGCGCCAGTGAGGGACTCGAAGCAGGCGTAGTCGAAGTGACCATTCGTGTCAGCGCCGGTGCCGACGCCGTAGTTGTTCAACTGGGAGGGGCAGCGATAAACTTCCTTATTTTTGATGTATTGGTAGATGGTTCCGGCCATGGGCGTCTGGGCGAGGTTTTCGCCCCCCTGGCCGACGCCCAGGAAATCGCGCTTCCACCATTCGGACTCCGGCCAGGGCCCCGTGGCCGATCCAGTGCCGGGAAGATAGTTATGGCCGTCCTGCTTATTGCCCGGCAGGTAGCCATTGTGATCGTTGCCGAACATCTGGAAAGCCAGAACAAGGGAGCGCATATTGCTCTGGCACTTGACGGCATAGGCGCTTTCCCTGACTTTTTTCAGGGCGGGCAAGAGCATCGCAATCAGTACCGCGATGATGCCGATGACCACGAGCAACTCGACCAGCGTGAAGGCATTGCGTTTTTTCATGATTCCGTCCAATCATGTATATGTTTGTCGAACGATGTGGCATCCAACAATATGCCAAACAGACGCGGCTGTGTCAACCCATTGCCTGGACGGTTTCTGAAGCGGCCAAGAGCAATCGGTTGTACTGCGGAGATTCGCCGTGATTGGCGTTATCTCTTGGTTGGCTTGAAGTAATAGTCCACTCTTCGTTGGTTGGCGATCGTGGCGCGTTGGGTATTGTTTTGGACTTCGCTATAGCCAATTTGGGTCGGTGTGAGTGTTTCGGCGTGGCCGTCGGCGAAACCAAGATTGCAGCGTTTGTTGTGATAGAAGGCGGGGGTGTCATCGCCGTCCTGGATGGAAATCCAGGCGACGCCATCATTGGGGCTGGATTCCTCGATGAGAATGGCTTTGTTCGCCGAATCACGGATCTGGGTAGTCTTGCCAGCGATGTCATAGGGATCGCCGGTCACGCCGTTGGGCATGTTGTAATTGGAGCGGATCAGCACGTTCCAACTGTAGGTGAAGTTGCGGGGCACGCCGTGGTTTCCGTTCAGGGCGGCGTTGCGATTGACATCGTTGTCGGAGGGGCAGTTCATGAGGGCCCTGACGACTTCGGAACCGGTAGAACCGATGGCCGCCTTGCTGCGGCTGACATACGGGAAATAGACGCCGGCGTCATAGCGGATGACACCATAAGGATACTGTGACGTATCGACCATGTAATACATGAGTGGATTGGGGTCGTTAGCAACGTAGACTTCGCCGATCTGGGGCGGCCAGGGGAAATTGCTCTTGTTGTCGCCGGCGTACATGAGGATGGCGGTGACCAACTGCCGCATCTGGGAGGCGCACTTGACGGTGTTGGCGTTTTCCTTGACCTTGTTGAGGACTGGAATCAGCATGCTGATCAACAGCGCGATGATGCCGATGACGACGAGCAACTCGACCAGGGTGAAGGCGTTGCGTTTTTTCATAATGACATCCTGTCTGTTTCGACCTGCCGAACGATGTGTCATCCAATAATATGCCGAACAAGCTCAGCTGTGTCAACTCGTTACCGGGCCTTTTTTACGGCGGTGGCGGGGGCTATTGGGTGTTCCAGAGGCCCCAGTTGAAGTCGTCGCCGAGGGAGTGATAGAGGCCGCTGGGGGTTTGGGAGTCCCAGTTGAGGTCGGCGCGGGCGGAGGGGGGTTCTTTGAAGAATTGGACGCTGCCGTCAATGGCGGCGTAGTAGGAGCCGCGGTTGTGGAGTTTGGCGAACTGGTCTGGCTTGGAATGGCCACCCTCGGGGTTGGAGCCGTTGATTCGGAAGGCGTCTTCCTGGACGAGGACGGGGGTGGGGAGGATTTCGTAGGTGCCATCGTCGTATTTGAAGCGGCTCGTATTTTTGATCCGGTGGATGTTGGCGCCAGGAAGGGATTGGAAGGCGGCATAGTCGAAGCGGCCGTTGCTGCCGGCGCGGGCACCCAGGACGGCTTCGCCCTGGAGGGAGGGGCAGAGGTAGGTGTTGGGGTTTCGCAGGTAGGGGAAGAGGGTGCCGGATTGGGGGGCGTCGGCGAATAGGCCGGAGCCCATGAGCCAATCGCGTTTCCAGTCGGTGGGGTTGAGCTTGTCCAACTTGTTTCCTGGAAGGCAGTTGGAGTGGTCGGAGGCGAAGGCGAGGAAGGCTTGGATGAGTTGGCGTTGGTTGGAGGAGCAGGCGAGGGCGTTGGCGGCGTCGCGGGCCTTGCGGAGGACGGGGAGGAGGATGGCCAGCAGGAGGGCGATGATGGCCAGGACGACCATGAGTTCGACGAGGGTGAAGCCGTGTTGTTTGCGCATGGTTTGGCCGGACGCCGGGGGGGCGGGACGGCAT
>JADMIO011121721.1_pt1 | contig 18020 bp, 11 predicted proteins | sample 8958161 | NCBI WGS metagenome assembly JADMIO01 (sample SAMN16585339, study PRJNA669376) | soil metagenome | isolation source: Crop rotation soil | place: USA: Cullars Rotation, Alabama | collected 2011 | reverse complement strand
GGATACTTCCCGCCGCTGGTCATGGGGGCTACCTACAATGCCCAAGACAAGAGCTACGCCATCGGCCTCCTGCTGCTGGCCGCCACTGCGCTGGTCGCTTTCGCCTACACCACCACGTTCATGAAGGGCCGCCGTAAGCCCGCGGAGGAGACCGCCGGGTCTGGACCGGGCTGAGGCTGTCCCGCGCGGAACCCGCCGTGACCCGCCCGGCCCGGAACTCGGTTGAGCGGTGGCTCGGGGCGTAACAGGGCTGACCCGCCGCGGGCTGTAATCAGTTGCGGCAACCGCGGTCGATTGGAACGGCCACCTGCCGAAACGATTGCCCATTCTGTCCATTATCCGGGGCAAACCCGGGCGGTCTGTGTGGCCAAAATTCCCCTGTGGCGGGCGGCCGTAATGCTACCCCTCGGTAACCGGAGCGCGCGGTTAAGATGGCTGCGCACCGGCATCCGCGCCGGAGTGACAGGAGCGGGGCCATGGAACACAGGACACTGGTGGACACAGTGGCGGAGAAGCTGCTGGAGGACATTGTCGTCGGCCGGCTGGCTCCGGGAGAGGCGCTGCCGCCCGAAGCCGACATCGCCGCCGAGTCGCAGGTCAGCCGGCTCACCGTCCGGGAAGCCCTGACCATGCTGCGGACCATCAACGTGATCAGCGTGCAGCGGGGACGGGGCACTTTTATCAACCCGCCCGACGAGTGGACCTCCGTCGAGGCCATCGTCCGGGCAGCCGCCCACAGCACCGGTGACTCCCTGGCATCGAGGCAATTGCTGGAAGCGCGGAGTTTGGTTGAATCCGGGGCAGCAGCGCTGGCCGCTGCGCGCCGGACCGAGCAGGACCTGGAGCTTCTGCGCCGGGAAATGGAGTCGATGGCGGCGGCAGATGCCGCGGGCGATGCAGACGCCTTCGTCGAAGCCGACCGCCTGTTCCACACAGGGATCCTCAAAGCATCCGGTAACACTCTCTTTGCTGCCGTGTTCGTGCCCATGGGTCGGGTGCTGGCGTCCGCGCGACGCGAGGCATTTACCGCACCCGCTGTACGCGCCCGCACGCTGGCCATGCACCGCAAGGTGCTCACCGCCGTCGACAGCGGCGACCAGCACGATGCCCGCCAGGCGATGGAGGACCATCTAGGCCAGATCCAGGATGATTTCGACGGCGGTGCAGCCGGCCTTGCCGTGCCATCCGCCGAAGGACAGCCGGCCGCCTAAGCGCAGAAAGCCGCCGCCGTCTAGACGGCGCGCGGCAGGACGTGGAGAGGGCTAGTCGGCGGACCAACAGGGACCAGCGCAGCGGACTATTCGGCGGACTGACAGCGGACAGGCACGAGCCCGGGCGGGGGGCCAAGGCGGCGGGCCAGCCAGCGGACCCCCTGGAGCCGGCACGGGTGCCGATTTGGAGTCCGGCCGAAGCATCCCGTAACCTTGAAGAACCAAAGACCGTCGGTCGTTGAATCCTCTACGTTTCAACCGAAAGTCCCGTGCCCGGGACGGCCTGCGCAGGTGAACGAAGCATTGCCCCGCCCGGGTTGCCGGAGATGGGATCGAAGCCCCGTGCATCTGCATGGGGCGTTTTTTATGCATGCGACCCGAACCACCGGCACTATTCCCCGGAAGGAGGGTTATGGCAACGCCAACAAAGGTGGCAGCCGTTGAAGAAATCACCACCGATTTCAAGGAATCCAGCGCTGCAGTCCTAACCGAATACCGCGGGCTTACCGTTGCACAGCTCAAGGAGCTGCGTGTTTCTCTGGGCCAGGACACCAAGTTCTCGGTCGTAAAGAACACCCTGACTGGCATTGCAGCCAAGGAAGCCGGCATCGACGCGTTCGAAGGCCAGCTTGCCGGACCCACTGCTATCGCCTTCATCAAGGGTGACGCCGTTGCAGCCGCCAAGTCCCTGACGGATTTCGCAAAGTCCAACCCGCAGCTCATCATCAAGACCGGTTTCTTCGAGGGCAAGGCCCTGGACGCTTCCGCTGTTGCTGCACTGGCCGCTCTCGAGTCCCGCGAGCACCAGCTGGCCCGCGTCGCCGGAGTCCTCAAGGCTCCGATGTCCGCACTGGCCCGCACCATCGATGCTCTGCGCATCAAGCAGGAGGAGAACGGTGGCGCCGCTGCCGAAGCTCCGGCCGAAGCTGCCGAAGCTGAAGCTCCCGCTGCCGAAGCAACCGAGGCCCCGGCCGAGGCTGCTGCCGAAGAGCAGTAAGACTCTTCACCAACCCCACTCTTGGTGCGGACACACCAGCCGCATCACCTATCAGGAAGGACGCCAACCATGGCGAAGCTCACCAACGAAGAGCTCATTGAAGCTTTCAAGGAACTGACCATCATCGAACTCTCCGAGTTCGTCAAGCTGTTCGAGGAGACCTTCGAGGTCACCGCCGCAGCTGTTGCCGTTGCAGGCCCCGCCGGCGGCGCTGGCGAAGCCGCTGCTGAGGAGCAGACCGAATTCGACGTCGTCCTCGAAGCTGCCGGCGACAAGAAGATCGCAGTGATCAAGGAAGTCCGCGGCCTGACCTCCCTGGGCCTCAAGGAAGCCAAGGACCTGGTTGACAGCGCTCCGAAGGCCGTCCTCGAAGGCGCCACCAAGGAAGCTGCCGAGAAGGCCAAGGAAGTTCTCGAGGCTGCCGGCGCCACCGTCACCCTCAAGTAAGCTTCTTCAAGCTGCTGCAAAGCCCCGCTGCCCTCACAGGGCGGCGGGGCTTTGTGTTTCCCTTTAAGCACGACGGCGAGGCGGCGGCCGGTCGATGCCAGTCGATGCCGGGCGGGCCGGAGGTGGCGGAGCAGGCAGCGTCAGACCAGGCAGCGTCAGACCAGGCAGCGTCAGACCAGGCAGCGTCAGACCAGGCAGCGTCAGACCAGGCAGCGTCAGACCAGGCAGCGTCAGACCAGGCAGCGTCAGATCGGGCAGTGTCAGATCGGGCAGTGTCAGATCGGGCAGTGTTAGACCGGATTCAGGCCGCGCGTGTCAGGCTGGGAAGTGCCGGCTGGGATGTGCAGGCTGGACCAGCGCCGGCTTAACGACGTCAGGCCGGATCGGAGATATCTGCGACCGTTGCGCCAAGCGCTGCGGTGAGGGCATCGGCGTCGACAAAGGCCGAGAAGCCGTGCTCACCGGCACCCAGCGAAATCCGCCGGCCGCGGACCGACTCGTCGGCGTACACCGGCCAGGCCGTGCTGCTGCCCAGCGGAGTGATGGTGCCGCGCCGGTAGCCGGTGGCCTCATAGGCAACATCAGCGTGCGGCAGCGAGAGCTTGTTGACTCCCAGCAGCGACCGGAGCTTCGGCCAGGAGATCTGCCGGTCCCCGGGAATCAGGGCGAACAGGAACGAGCCGTCCTTGTGCTTGACCACCAGGGTTTTCACGATGTCCGCTTCGGCGATGCCCAGCAGGTCGGCCGCCTCTGCCAGGCTGCGGGCGCCGGAGCGCTCGGCCACTTCCACCTGAAGCGAGTGTGCTTCGGCGCCGGCCAGGAAGCGTTGCAGGCCGGCAGGCAGGACGGGGGCACCGGATTCATTGCTCATGTCCGGTTCAAGTCCCGGAGCACGGCCGGTATTCCCTGACACGCCCCGGAGACCTGGCCCGAAAGCCGGCCGGCCCGCAGTCCTAGTCGCGGTAGAGCAGCAGCGCCTCGCCCTGGCCGCCGCCGCCGCAAAGCGAAACCGCAGCCTTGCCGGTCCCGCGCCGGCGCAGTTCAAGCGCGGCCGTCAGCGCCAGCCGGGCGCCGGAAGCACCGATCGGATGGCCCAGGGCGATGGCGCCGCCGTGGATGTTGCACTTCTCCAGCGGGTAGTCCAGGTCCTGAAGCGACTGCACAGCGACGGCGCCGAAGGCTTCGTTGATTTCGATGAAGTCCAGCTCCGCAGTGCTCCAGCCAGCCCGGTGCAGGGCCTGCGAGATGGCGTTGGAGGGCTGGGACTGCAACGAGGTGTCCGGACCGGCTACCTGTCCGGCACGGCCGACGACGGCCAGCCAGTCAAGCCCGTTGTCCTCCGCGAAACCTCTCGTGGCCACCACAACGGCCGCGGCGCCGTCGGAGAGCGGGGACGAGTTCCCGGCGGTGATGGTGCCGTCCTTGGCAAACGCCGGGCGCAGCGGAGACAGGCTCTCGACGGTGGTTTGCGGCCGGACGCCCTCGTCCCGGTCCACGATCAGATCGGCGCCCTTGCGCTGCGGCACTTTGACCACCACAATCTCGTCGTCGAAAACGCCGTTCTCCGCCGCTGCTGCGGCCCGCTGGTGGGAGGCAGCAGCCACTTCGTCCTGCGCTTCGCGGCCAATGCCCAGCTCGCTGTTCCGGCGTTCGGTGGAGGCGCCCATGGATTCGTGGTCGAAGGCATCGGTCAGGCCGTCGTGGGCCGTGGCATCCAGTGCGGTCAGGCTGCCGTACGTCCAGCCTTGGCGGGAGCCCGGAAGCAGGTGCGGGCCGTTGGTCATGGACTCCTGCCCGCCGGCGACAACCACCTCGGCCTCGCCGGCGCGGATCAGCCGGGCCGCGTCGGTGATGGCTGCCAGCCCGGAGAGGCATACCTTGTTGATCGTTACGGTGGGGACGTTCCAGCCCAATCCCGCGGCGATGGAGGCCTGGCGGGCAGGGTTCTGGCCGGTCCCGGCCTGGATCACGTGCCCCATGATGACCGCGTCCACCTGTGCTGCGGCGACCCCGGCGCGCTCCAGGGCGGCAGCGATGGCCTTGCCACCGAGTTCGACGGCGGTGAAGGATGCGAGCTGGCCGTTCAGCCGTCCGTTCGGCGTCCGCGCGCCGGCCAGGATGACGACGTCGTCGCGACTGCTGGTGTTCTGGGCCATGGTGTAGGTGCCTCTTTCTGCGCCGACGGCCTGGCCGTGAACCGGCCGTAAAACTGAGGCTGGCGGCTGCTGCGCTGGGTATGATCTGCTTCACAGATTACCCGTACCGGGGAACTCGCCTGAAGTGATGACCGAAAAATGCCGGCGGCGGGGTATATGCTGGTGGCGTTGTCCCGGGGAAGACAACCGCGAAGACGCCTTTCGCACCGCGTTTGCACTACCGTTTGCGGTGGTTGGCACCGTGCCCCGTATGGCGTTTCGCCCGACGCGCGCCGCTCCGATCCCGATGGCGGGGGGAGCGGGCACAAGGTCCTGCCCTGCATGCTGGACAATCCGCGACGCGGTCCCGTACACTTAGTATTTGCGTCTTCCCTCAAAACCTTCGGCCTTCATATAGCGGTGGGCTTCGCCACGCCCTATCTGTGTTTAACTACAGATCGTGCGGCGGGCAAGGATCATATAGCGGATCCAGGTTGTGTCCGGACCTCACCAGGGGTACCGGCAGTGCGGAAGCGCAGGACAAGCCTGAAGGTCTGTGGAAGGATCCCTCTTGGTCGCCTCGAGCACCTCTAATACCGATACCGCTAACAGCCTGCTGGACGCCTCGTCGAACGACGGAGCAACCCGCCGGCTCTCATTCGCCAAGATTCACGAACCTCTTGACGTTCCCAATCTGCTCGCCCTTCAGACCGACAGCTTCGACTGGCTGGTCGGCAACGAGCGCTGGAAAGCGCGCGTAGCCCAGGCTGAGGAAGAAGGCCGCCAGGGCGTCGCCACCACCTCCGGCCTCTCCGACATCTTCGAAGAGATCTCCCCGATCGAGGACTTCCAGGGCACCATGTCCCTGAGCTTCTCCGAGCCGGAGTTTGCCGATCCGAAGTACACCATGGCCGAGTGCAAGGACCGCGACGCCACGTACTCCGCGCCGTTGTACGTCAAGGCCGAGTTCATGAACAACAACACGGGCGAAATCAAGCAGCAGACCGTGTTCATGGGCGACTTCCCGCTGATGACCGACAAGGGCACCTTCGTCATCAACGGCACCGAGCGTGTTGTTGTCTCCCAGTTGGTCCGCTCGCCGGGCGCCTACTTCGAGAAGACCGCCGACAAGACCAGCGACAAGGACATCTTCACCGCGAAGATCATCCCGTCCCGTGGCGCCTGGTTCGAGCTGGAAATCGACAAGCGCGACCAGGTCGGCGTTCGCCTTGACCGCAAGCGCAAGCAGTCCGTGACCGTCCTGCTGAAGGCCCTGGGCTGGACCGAAGGCCAGATCCTGGAGACCTTCGGCGAGTACGACTCCATCCGCGCCACGCTGGAGAAGGACGCCACCCAGACCCAGGAGGAAGCCCTCCTGGACATCTACCGCAAGCTGCGTCCGGGCGAGCCGCCGACAGTCGAGGCTGCCCAGTCCCTGCTGGACAACCTGTACTTCAACCCGAAGCGCTACGATCTGGCCAAGGTCGGCCGCTACAAGATCAACCGCAAGCTGGGCATCGACAAGCCGCTGAGCGATCCGGACGCCTCGGTCCTGAACAATGACGACATCGTCGCCATGATCAAGTTCCTGGTCGCCCTGCACGCTGGCGAAGCCACCATCCCGGGCAAGCGCGACGGCGCCGACCACGACCTCCGCGTCGAGATCGACGACATCGACCACTTCGGCAACCGCCGCATCCGCGCGGTCGGCGAGCTGATCGAGAACCAGGTCCGCACCGGCCTCTCCCGCATGGAGCGCGTGGTCCGCGAACGCATGACCACCCAGGACGTGGAGGCGATCACCCCGCAGACCCTGATCAACATCCGCCCCGTGGTGGCAGCGATCAAGGAGTTCTTCGGTACTTCGCAGCTGTCCCAGTTCATGGACCAGAACAACCCGCTGGCCGGCCTGACGCACAAGCGCCGCCTGTCCGCGCTGGGCCCGGGCGGCCTGTCCCGCGACCGTGCCGGCATGGAAGTCCGTGACGTGCACCCCTCGCACTACGGCCGCATGTGCCCGATCGAGACTCCTGAAGGCCCGAACATCGGCCTGATCGGCTCGCTGGCTTCCTACGGCCGGATCAACGCCTTCGGCTTCATCGAGACGCCGTACCGCAAGGTCGTCAACGGCCAGGTCACCGACCAGGTGGACTACCTGACCGCCGACGACGAGATCGAGTGCGTCATCGCCCAGGCGAACGCTCCGCTCTCCGAGGACCTGCACTTCGAAGAAGACCTGGTCCTCAGCCGTGAGCGCGGCGGCGGCGGCGAGCCGGTGCTCGTGCCGGCCGACGAAGTCGACTACATGGACGTTTCCCCGCGCCAGATGGTGTCTGTGGCAACCGCCCTGATTCCGTTCCTGGAGCATGACGACGCCAACCGCGCACTGATGGGCGCCAACATGCAGCGCCAGGCTGTGCCGCTGCTGCGTTCGGAAGCACCGCTGGTTGGCACCGGCATGGAGCGCTACGCGGCTGTTGACGCCGGCGACTCCGTGGTTGCCGCCAAGCCGGGCGTGGTCACCGAGGTGTCCGCAGACCTGGTGACGGCGCTGAATGACGACGGCACCGAGACACGGTACCCGATCATGAAGTTCGCCCGCTCCAACCAGGGCAACGCCTACAACCAGCGCGTCCTCGTGTCCGAGGGCCAGCGGCTCGAAGCCCGCAGCATCATTGCCGACGGCCCGTCCACCGATCAGGGTGAACTGGCGCTGGGCAAGAACCTGCTGGTGGCGTTCATGTCCTGGGAAGGCCACAACTACGAGGATGCGATCATCCTCTCCCAGCGTGTGGTCTCCGACGACGTGCTGACCTCCATCCACATCGAGGAGCATGAGGTTGATGCCCGCGACACCAAGCTCGGTGCCGAGGAAATCACCCGCGACATCCCGAACGTGTCGGAGGAGGTGCTCTCCCAGCTGGACGAGCGCGGCATCATCCACATCGGTGCCGAGGTCGACGCCGGCGACATCCTGGTGGGCCGTGTGACCCCGAAGGGCGAAACCGAGCTGACTCCGGAAGAGCGCCTGCTGCGCGCGATCTTCGGCGAGAAGTCCCGCGAAGTGCGCGACACCTCGCTGAAGGTTCCGCACGGCGAGTCCGGCACCGTCATCGGCGTGCGCATCTTCGACCGCGACAACGACGACGAACTGCCCCCGGGCGTCAACCAGCTGGTGCGCGTGTACGTGGCGCAGAAGCGCAAGATCACCGACGGCGACAAGCTCGCCGGCCGTCACGGTAACAAGGGCGTCATCTCCAAGATCCTGCCGGTCGAGGACATGCCGTTCCTGGAAGACGGCACGCCGGTTGACGTTGTGCTGAACCCGCTGGGTGTCCCCGGCCGCATGAACGTGGGCCAGGTGCTGGAAATCCACCTCGGCTGGGCCGCTAAGCAGGGCTGGAACATCGAAGGCAATCCGGACTGGGCCAAGAACCTGCCGAACCTGCCGCGCCAGACCGGTCCCACCACGGTGGCGACGCCGGTGTTCGACGGCGCCAGCGAGTTCGAAATCACCGGGCTGCTGGATGCGACCAACCCGACCCGCGACGGCGACCGCCTGATCGGTTCGTCCGGCAAGGCGCGTCTGTTCGACGGCCGCTCCGGCCAGCCGTTCCCGGACCCGGTGTCCGTGGGCTACATGTACATCCTGAAGCTGCACCACCTCGTGGACGACAAGATCCACGCGCGCTCCACCGGCCCGTACTCGATGATCACCCAGCAGCCGCTGGGCGGTAAGGCACAGTTCGGCGGCCAGCGCTTCGGTGAAATGGAAGTGTGGGCCCTGGAGGCCTACGGTGCCGCGTACACCCTGCAGGAACTGCTCACCATCAAGTCCGACGATATCCACGGCCGCGTCAAGGTCTACGAGGCGATCGTCAAGGGCGAGAACATCCCGGAGCCGGGCGTTCCCGAATCCTTCAAGGTGCTGATCAAGGAAATGCAGTCGCTGTGCCTGAACGTGGAGGTCCTCTCCACCGACGGCACCGCGATCGAAATGCGTGACTCGGATGAAGAAGTCTTCCGGGCCGCGGAAGAGCTGGGCATCGACCTCTCCCGGGCCGAGCCGAGTTCCGTCGAAGAGGTCTAGCCGGGCGGGCCGGCCGGCAAAGGGCGCTTGAGCACCCTTCAGCCGGCCAGCCGCTCATTCCCTCTTTCCGTAACCCGACAGACTTTCAGATTTAGAGAACAAGAGAGAACAGGGACCATATGTCCAGCGAATCCTCCTTCGGCCTCATGCGCATCGGCCTCGCCACCGCGGACGACATCCGCGACTGGAGCTACGGCGAGGTCAAGAAGCCGGAAACCATCAACTACCGCACCCTGAAGCCCGAGAAGGACGGCCTCTTCTGCGAGAAGATCTTCGGCCCGTCCCGCGACTGGGAATGCTACTGCGGCAAGTACAAGCGTGTGCGCTTCAAGGGCATCATCTGTGAGCGCTGTGGCGTCGAGGTCACCCGGGCCAAGGTCCGCCGTGAGCGGATGGGCCACATTGAGCTGGCCGCCCCGGTCACGCACATCTGGTACTTCAAGGGTGTCCCGTCCCGTCTGGGCTACCTGCTCGACCTGGCACCGAAGGACCTGGAAAAGGTCATTTACTTCGCCGCCTACATGATCACCAGCGTGGACGAGACGCGCCGCCACGAGGAACTGCCGAACCTGCAGGCCGAGCACGACCTGGAGAAGAAGCAGCTGGCCGATACCCGCGATTCCGACATCGCGGCCATCGCCAAGGACCTCGAGGACGAACTGGCCCGCCTGGAAGGCGAAGGCGCCAAGGCCGCCGAGAAGAAGAAGGCCCGCGACTCCGCCGACCGCCAGATGGCCAACGTACGCAAGCGTGCGGACGCCGAAATCGAGCGCCTGGAAATGGTGTGGGACCGCTTCAAGAACCTCAAGGTCGCCGACCTTGAAGGCGACGAAGGCCTGTACCGCGAACTGCGCGACCGCTACGGCCTGTACTTCGAAGGCGCCATGGGTGCCGAGGCGATCAAGAACCGTCTTGAGAACTTCGACATGGCTGCCGAGGCCGAGTCGCTGCGCGACATCATCAAGAACGGCAAGGGCCAGCGCAAGACCCGCGCCCTGAAGCGGCTCAAGGTGGTCAACGCTTTCCTGACCACCACCAACTCGCCGCTGGGCATGGTGCTGGACGCCGTTCCGGTGATCCCGCCGGAGCTTCGCCCGATGGTGCAGCTGGACGGTGGCCGCTTTGCGACCTCCGACCTGAACGACCTGTACCGCCGCGTGATCAACCGCAACAACCGCCTGAAGCGCCTGCTGGATCTGGGTGCGCCGGAGATCATCGTCAACAACGAAAAGCGCATGCTGCAGGAAGCTGTGGACTCGCTGTTCGACAACGGCCGCCGCGGCCGTCCGGTCACCGGGCCGGGCAACCGCCCGCTGAAGTCGCTCTCCGACATGCTCAAGGGCAAGCAGGGCCGCTTCCGCCAGAACCTGCTGGGTAAGCGTGTTGACTACTCCGGCCGTTCCGTGATCGTGGTCGGTCCGCAGCTGAAGCTGCACCAGTGTGGCCTGCCCAAGCAGATGGCACTGGAGCTCTTCAAGCCGTTCGTGATGAAGCGCCTGGTTGATCTCAACCACGCACAGAACATCAAGAGCGCCAAGCGGATGGTCGAGCGTTTCCGCCCGCAGGTCTGGGATGTGCTGGAAGAGATCATCACCGAACACCCGGTGCTGCTCAACCGTGCACCAACCCTGCACCGCCTGGGCATCCAGGCGTTCGAGCCGCAGCTGGTTGAAGGCAAGGCACTGCAGCTGCACCCGCTGGTGTGTGCTGCGTTCAACGCCGACTTCGACGGCGACCAGATGGCTGTGCACCTGCCGCTGAGCCCCGAGGCCCAGGCCGAGGCACGCATCCTGATGCTGTCCTCGAACAACATCCTCAAGCCGTCGGACGGCCGTCCGGTGACCCTGCCTTCACAGGACATGATCATCGGTCTGCACCACCTGACCACCAAGCGCGAAGGCGCAGAAGGCGAAGGCCGTGTCTTCGCCAGCCCGGCCGAAGCCATCATGGCCCACGACGCCGGCGAGCTGCACCTGAACTCCGTGGTCAAGATCCGCGTGCCCGGCTTCGTGCCGAGCGCGGACCAGCCGGCACCGGAAGGTTGGGAAGAGGGCCAGGATGCGCTGATCGAGACCTCGCTCGGCCAGGTCGTCTTCAACAACACCCTGCCCGAGGATTACCCCTGGGTTGAGCGCGTGGCGGACAAGGGCCAGCTCTCGGCGATCGTGAACGATCTGGCCGAGCGCTACCCGAAGGTTGTCACCGCGGCAACGCTGGACAACCTGAAGGACGCCGGTTTCTACTGGGCGACCCGCTCGGGTGTCACCGTGGCGATCTCCGACATTGCCGCCCCGGCCGAGAAGGCCTCCATCATGGAGGGCTACGAGGCACAGGCAGCACGCGTCGAGTCCCAGTACAGCAAGGGCCTGATTGCCGACGACGAACGGCGCCAGGAACTGATCGACATCTGGAACAAGGCAACCAACGAGGTTGCCGACGCGATGCGGAAGAACCTGACCAAGGAGAACACCATCAACCGAATGGTGTCCTCCGGTGCCCGTGGTAACTGGCTGCAGGTCCGCCAGATCGCCGGTATCCGTGGTCTGGTGGCAAACCCGAAGGGTGAGATCATCCCGCGCCCGATCAAGTCCTCCTACCGCGAGGGCCTGTCGGTGCTGGAGTACTTCATCGCTACGCACGGTGCCCGTAAGGGTCTGGCCGATACCGCGCTGCGTACCGCCAACTCGGGTTACCTGACCCGTCGTCTGGTGGACGTGTCGCAGGACGTCATTGTCCGCGAGCTGGATTGCGGCACCGAGCGTGGCCTGACCACGGTCATCGCCGAACCCGACCACAACGGTGAACTGCGCCGGCATGAAGAGGTGGAGAACTCCGCCTACGCCCGGACGCTGGCCACCGATGTGGTGAACTCCGAGGGCACCGTGGTGGCCGCGGCAGGCTCCGACGTCGGCGATGTGCTGATCCAGGAACTGATCGACGCCGGCATCACCGAGATCAAGGTGCGCTCCGTGCTGACCTGTGAGTCCGCCGTCGGTACCTGCGCATACTGCTACGGCCGCTCGCTGGCCACCGGCAAGACCGTGGACATCGGCGAGGCCGTCGGCATCATCGCCGCACAGTCCATCGGCGAGCCCGGCACGCAGCTGACCATGCGTACCTTCCACACCGGTGGTGTTGCCTCCGCGGAAGACATCACCCAGGGTCTGCCCCGTATCCAGGAGCTCTTCGAGGCCCGTACGCCGAAGGGCGTCGCGCCGATGGCCGAAGTGGCCGGACGCGTGTCCATCGAGGACGGCGAGCGCCAGATGCGCGTTATCGTCACCCCCGATGACGGCTCGGAAGAGATCGCCTACCCGGTGCTGCGCCGCGCCCGACTGCTGGTCGAAGACGGCCAGCACGTGGAGGTCGGCCAGCAGTTGGTCACCGGTGCCAAGGACCCGAAGCAGGTGCTGCGTATCCTCGGCCCGCGCCAGGCACAGAAGTTCCTGGTAGACGAGGTCCAGAGCGTGTACCGCAGCCAGGGCGTTGGCATCCACGACAAGCACGTGGAAGTCATCGTGCGGCAGATGCTGCGCCGTATCACCGTCATCGAGTCGGGCGAAACCGACTTGCTGCCGGGCGAACTGGCCGAACGCAGCCGCTTCCAGGCGGAGAACCGCAAGGCGGTTTCCGAGGGCAAGCAGCCCGCCAACGGCCGTGACGAGATGATGGGCATTACCAAGGCATCGCTCGCCACCGAGTCGTGGCTGTCGGCCGCGTCCTTCCAGGAGACCACCCGCGTCCTGACGCAGGCGGCCATGGAAGGCAAGTCCGACCCGCTGCTCGGCCTGAAGGAGAACGTCATCATCGGTAAGCTGATCCCGGCCGGCACCGGCTTGGATCGGTACACCCAGGTGTCGGTGGAGCCGACGGAGGAAGCCAAGGCCAACCTCTTCACCGGCCCCAGCGCCTTTGGCGACTTCGACTACGCCGGTGGCGACGGTTCGATGACGCCCGAGTTCCACGCCATCCCGCTGGATGACTACGACCTGGGCAACGACTACCGCTAACGACTAGGGCGCCGCGCGTCCTGATCCGAAGCACGGAACCGCCTCTTGCTCCCCGATACCGGGGCAGCGGGAGGCGGTTCGTCGTTTAAGCAGCGCGGACCCTTCACACTCGGCGGCGGGCCTCCAGAACTGCCCGCCCGGAAGGTCCGGAACGACCTGACCGGTATGGCCCCGGCCCGGCCTCCGCAGGTCCGGCCTCCGGCCCTCGAGGCTGCCGTCGAGCCGGACCGGAAGCCGCCCTACTGCGCTGTATACATTCCGTTGGAGAGAAGGCGGGATATCGGCGGTCCGTTTATGCCCGTTTCTCTCCACTGGAATGAGGATTGTGGCTAACCGACAGGCCCAGCGGGCGGGACAGCTTGCCGTCGCTTCCGGCGTGAGAACCTAGGAGCATGGCCAATTCCCCGTCCGGAGACTCGATGCTGGACCGGCTGGTGCGCATCCTGTCTGCGTTCGAGCCGGACAAGCCGGCCATGAATGTTGCCACGTTGTCCCGCCGCGCCGACGTGCCGTTGGCGACGACCTACCGGCTGGTGGACGAGCTCTCACGGCACGGGCTGCTGACGAAGGAAGGCACCGGCGAGATCCGGTTAGGGCTGCGGCTGTGGGAACTGGCGAACCGGAGTTCACCGGCCGTGGATCTCCGGCAGGCCGCGATGCCGTTTATGGAGGACATTCAGTCCGTGGTGCGCCAGCATACCCAGCTGGCCGTGCTCCGGGATGACGAAGTCCTGGTCATCGAGCGGCTGTCCAGCCGCGGCTCGGTGGTCAACCAGGCACAGATTGCCGGCCGCATGCCGGTCCACCGGACCTCGATGGGCATGGTGCTGCTGGCCAATTCGCCGAACCACGTCCAGGAGGCGTACCTCTCCCGCCACCCGGAAGCCGTCACTTCAGTTGATACGGTCTCCTTCGACCTCCGTCGGCATCTGGCCGATATCCGCAAGCGAGGCTACGCGGCGTTCGACGGGCGTATCGACGTGGACACCACCGGTGTGGCCGTCCCGGTGGCGGGGCCGGCGGGTTGGCCGGTGGCGGCACTGGGCGTTGTGGTGCCGCTCGGCTTTGAAAACTTCAATGCCGTGGTTCCGGCGTTGATGACGGCTGCCCGCGGAATTTCCCGCGCGATGGGCGTGGCCTTGCCCTGAGCCATGCGAGCTGAGCGGGGATGCCCGGCTGAGGGACACCCGAGTGGAACACCTGGCGCGGGACACCCCGATGGGAACGTAGCGGCGATGGCTGACTGGGGGACACAAGGCGGGGGATACCCCGGGTAAACGTAGCGGGGACCGCCGGCGGTGGAACACCCGGCGCAGCACACCCGAGTGGGAACGTTGCGGCGGCGATGGCTGGCTGGGGGACACAAGGCGGGGGATACCCGGGTAAACGTAGCGGGGGACCGCCGGCGGTGGACACTGCGGGGGACCTCCTGGGGGACTCCTTAGGGTGGGGAACACGCAAACGAGGAGTGCCGCCGTCGTAATTCTCCTCAACGGTGGACACCGGCGGGGAACACGCAGACGAGGAGCGCCGCCGTCGTAATTCTCATTCAATGAGAACGCGGGCGCATTCGTCGTGTCGGCCGGGTCACACTGGATCAAGACGTGATCAACAGGGCTTCAGGAGACTCACTTATGGCGCAGGCGCACATCATCAAAACCAAGGTCGGCATCGTCGGCGGCGGGCCGGCGGGTCTGATGCTCAGCCACCTGCTGGCCAAGCAGGGCATCGACAACCTGGTTGTGGAATCGCGCGACCACGAGACCATCCGCAACACGCACCGCGCCGGCATCCTCGAGGCGGGCTCGGTCCAGATGCTCACCGACACCGGCGTCGACGGCAGGGTGCTCACCGACGGCGACGAGCACGCCGGCATCGACCTGCGCTTCAACGGCGAATCGCATCCGCTGGACTTCAAGGACCTGGTGGACGCAACCGTGACGCTGTATGCGCAGAACGAGGTTTTCGTGGACCTGGCTGCTGCGCGCAAGCGCGACGGCGGCGACGTGCGCTACGAGGCCGAGGTCACCGAGGTGCTGGATCTGGAGACCACCACGCCGAAGTTCCGCTTCACCGACAAGGACGGCACCGCATTCGAGGTGCACTGCGACATCCTGGTTGGCGCCGACGGGTCCCGCAGCTTCTGCCGCCGCGCCGTGAAGGGGGAGCAGGACTACAAGATCGAATACCCGTTCGCGTGGTTCGGCATCCTGACTGAGGCCCCGAAGAGCGCCCCGGAGCTGATCTACGCCAACTCGCCGCACGGCTTCGCGCTGATCTCGCAGCGCAGCGAGACCGTCCAGCGGATGTACTTCCAGTGTGATCCGTCCGAGAACGTGGACGACTGGAGCGAGGACCGTATCTGGACCGAACTGCAGAAGCGGGTGGACGGAGCCGACGGCTTCCAGCTCAAGCAGGGGCCGATCTTCGACAAGACGGTACTGGCTTTCCGGTCTTTCGTCCGCGAACCGCTCTCCCACGGGCGCATGTTCCTGGCCGGCGACGCCGGGCACACCGTACCGCCGACCGGAGCGAAGGGGCTGAACCTCGCCTTTGCGGACGTCAAGGTGCTCTTCGAAGCCATCGATTCGTTCTACGCCACCGGCAGCGACGCGCTGCTCGAGGGATACTCGGACCTGGCCCTGCAGCGGGTCTGGAAGGCGCAGAACTTCTCCTACTGGATGACCAGCATGCTGCACACCCGCACCGACGCCTCGCCGTTCGAAACCAAGCGTGCCCTGGGCGAGCTGGCTACGGTGACCGGGTCCCGCTTCGGCCAGCAGTACCTGGCCGAGTCGTACACCGGTTGGCCGCACAAGTAAGCCGCCCGGCGGGCAGCTACCCAGCCGCCGGGCAGCTACCCAGCCGCCCGCCGGCCTGCCGCATCGGCGCAGGCCCCCGCAAACCCTGAACCGCCAGATTCCGAACAATAGAAAGGAGTTCTCGATGAGCGACGCTACTGCTCAGGACGAGGCTTTCGACGCCGAGACCTTTGACGACAGCCACGTGCTGGATCCTGCCGCCACCGCGGATTCGCAGGAGACAATCAGCCAGGAAATCACCGACATCCACGAGGCCTACCGCAAGGGCGTGGAGGCCGGAGAAGCACAGGAAACGCAGCCGCGCATCGACTTTGCGCCCTACCGTTCCTCGCTGCTGCGTCATCCCACCAAGGACCTGCACCACACCGACCCGGAGACCATTGAACTGTGGAGCCCGGCCTTTGGCGAGCGGGACGTGCACATCCTGGAGTCGGACCTGACCATCCAGCACAACGGCGAACCCCTCGGCGAGCGGATCGTGGTGCAGGGCCGCGTACTGGACGGCGACGGCCGCCCGGTGCGCAACCAGCTGGTGGAGATCTGGCAGGCCAACGCGGCCGGCCGCTACGTGCACAAGCGCGACCAGCACCCGGCCCCGATCGACCCGAACTTCACCGGCGTGGGCCGCTGCATCACCGGGCCCAACGGCGAATACAAGTTCACCACCATCAAGCCGGCCCCCTACCCGTGGAAGAACCACCACAACGCCTGGCGTCCTGCGCACATCCACTTCTCGCTGTTCGGCACCGACTTCACCCAGCGCATGATCACCCAGATGTACTTCCCGGGCGACCCGCTGTTCCCGCTGGATCCGATCTACCAGGCGATCACCGACCAGGATGCACGCGACCGGCTGGTCGCCACCTACGACCACTCGGTGACCAGCCATGAATGGAACACCGGCTACCGCTGGGACATTGTCCTCTCCGGCAGCAACCGCACCTGGATGGAAGAAGGAGAGGAGCACTGATGAGCGAGTCCACCACCAAACTGGTAGCCACCCCGGGCCAGACCATCGGGCCGTTCTACGGCTTTGCTCTCCCGTACGAGAAGGACAGCCAGCTGGTTCACCGCGCGCACGCCGGATCCATCCGGCTGCACGGCGTGGTGACTGACGGCAACGGCAGCCCGATCCCCGACTCCATGCTGGAGATCTGGCAAGCCGACGAGCACGGCGAGATCTCCCGGGAGACCGGTTCGCTGGTCCGCGACGACCACACCTTCACCGGCTTCGGCCGGGTAGCCGTGGACAACGTTGGCCACTACACCTTCACCACGGTCAACCCGGGCGCCACCGAGCAGGGCAAGGCCCCGTTCATCTCCATGGTGGTCTTTGCCCGCGGCCTGCTGAACCGGTTGTTCACCCGCATCTACCTGCCGGAGGACACCGAGGCACTGGCGAACGACCCGCTGCTGTCCTCGCTGCCGGAAGAGCGGCGGAAGACCCTGATCGCCGAGCGCGAACCGAACGGCGACCTGCGTTTCGACATCCGGCTGCAAGGCGAAGGCGAAACCGTCTTCCTGAGCTACCCGGGGATCTAGGGATCCATGAATCCAGCGGACCACGCTGATTTCGGGCTGCTGTCTCCGGCTTCGGCCGGGACAGCAGCGTCCCGTTTAACCAGCGACTACCAATTCATCCAAGCCATGCTCGACGTGGAACTCGAATGGACGCGCGTGCTGGCTGACACCGGCCGGGTCCCGGCCGACGCGGTTCCGGCCGTCGAGCAGGCCTCGCGGGCAGACCTTTACGACGCGGCAGCCCTGGCCGAGCGTGCCCAGGGCGGCGGCAACCCGGTCATCCCACTGCTCGCCGACCTGCGCGCGGAGGCCAAGCAGCACCATCCGGGTGCGGCCTCGGCGATCCACAAGGGCGCCACCAGCCAGGACATCCTGGACAGCGCCCTGATGCTGATGGCGCGCCGCGCACTGGCCGGCATCGTGACGGACCTAAAGACCGCCGCCGCCGCTTTGGCACGGCAGGCGGACCAGCACCGCGGCACCATCACCGTCGCCCGGACACTGACCCAGCACTCGCTGCCCTCCACCTTCGGGCTCAAGGCAGCGAACTGGCTCTCCGGCATCGCCCAGGCCGGTACCCGGCTGGAGCAGGTGGCCGGCGAACTGCCGCTCCAGTGGGGTGGCGCGGCCGGCACCATGGCCGCGCTGACGGATCTGGCCGGCCGTCCGGTCAACCCCACGGCTGCCGCGGACAACGCCGCAGCTGCCGGTCCCACCGCGGGCACCGCTGCGCCAAACGACGGCGGCGCTGCAAACGACGACGGCGGTGCGCTGGCTCTGGCGGCCC
>JADMIO010830244.1_pt1 | contig 18020 bp, 16 predicted proteins | sample 8958161 | NCBI WGS metagenome assembly JADMIO01 (sample SAMN16585339, study PRJNA669376) | soil metagenome | isolation source: Crop rotation soil | place: USA: Cullars Rotation, Alabama | collected 2011 | reverse complement strand
CGCGACAACTTGTCCACGTGGAATTCTAAGCTTAGGATCCCAATGTGCTGGAAATATACGACATGTCAACAGCACAGGAATTAATCACACAATATAAATTGCAAGCCCATCCCGAAGGAGGCTATTATATTCAAACATATAAAAGCCCGGAAATTATTCCTGCAAAGGCATTGCCTGATCGGTTTAAAGCTGACAGAAATATTTCAACAGCAATTTATTTTTTACTGGAAGGAAAACAATTTTCTGCTTTTCACCGGATTCAAAGCGATGAGCTGTGGCATTTTTATTCCGGTTCAGGGTTGCATATTTATGTAATCTATCCCGATGGAAGAGGAGAGGAATTGAAACTTGGCAACGATACAGCAAATGGATATTCATTTCAGCAACTGGTTCCGGCAGGCTGCTGGTTTGCATCAAAACCCGTTTCGGAAAACAGTTTTTCATTTGTTGGATGTACGGTATCACCAGGATTTGATTTTGATGATTTCGAACTCGCCGGTGAAAAGATTTTATTGCAAAAGTTTCCACAACATGAAGCATGGATTACGAAACTTTGCCGGCATTGAAATAAAGTAAAAAAAACAAGGCTTTAAAAATTAAAGCCTTGTTGAAATATTAAACAGTATTTATATTAACGTCCGTCTTTCTTATCCTGCGAACGGCCTATTCCATAACCGATACCACCGCCTAAGATACCACCGATAATACCACCGGCTACACGGTTTTTCTTATTGATGATTGCACCTAAAACTGCACCACCGCCACCACCGATTATTGCATACTTGGCTGATTTGCTCATACCTTTCTTTTTAGCAACCTTGGCAGTATTAGTTGATGATGAACTCATAGAACCTGAATTGCTGCTGCTTTTCTTTACAACTGTTTTTACAGGTTGCGTTTGAGTTGTAGCATTCATATATTCATTATAGCTTTCTCTTTCATTCATTGCTTTCCATTGCTGGAACTGAGCTAACCCAACTGTATCATCAAATGCTACAGGTTTAGTAGTGTTTGCAGTATTGCTTTTACAACTTGTAATTACTAAAGCGATAGCTGCAGTAACTGTAATAATAGATAGAAATTTTTTCATGATTGTAGATTTTAAATGAATTAATAATTAGTACAACCACTGTTAGTCGAAAACGGTGCCAGAGAATTTTCAAGTGTTAATATATGTACAAGTAGCTTTATAAATGCCTCATAATCAGCAATTTTGGATGAATGGTTTTAACAGGTTTTAGCATAGCAAGACTATGCTGTGACAATACATTTTTATTTAAAGAGAAAGAATATGAATGCTTTTGTATTAAAGCAGGGAGAATAAAAATTATTTTCCGCTATCGATTTTTTTTCCAATAAAATATCCTGCAATACCTCCGATAAATATTGCGGCAATAATTAAATAGACAGACAGTCCGCCAAAATATCCAACAGCTAAACCGAATGCTGCGCCAATGAATGTAAAAATAGCTACAGAATTTCCTCTTGCTTTTCGTGGAGTAGTTGATACATCACTTGTATGCCGGAACTGGCGAAGATGCTCTTTATGTTTTTTGCGGTGATGAGAAGTTGGCATTTTTATTTTGAAGTTACAAAAATTCATAAGCCAAACCCACGATTATTTCATGAATTATATTGTCTGCACTTCATTTTTACAGTTGTATCTTTCTGTAAAACTCACAAGTGAAGTATAAACTGTTTTTTATTGTAAGTATCAGTTGTTTCTTGTTTGCAGGTCAGGGCGTTGCTCAAAACAGCAAGGCATCCCTGTCGGAAGAAGAGATACTCAGGATATACGGAGAGCAATTAAGTGAAGGCTATAAGAGCAGGGGGATGTCCAATCTGGAGATTGAAAAATATATATCAAAAGGGAAAGTAGGAATTTCCACGCTCAATGATTTTGCAAAACAATTACCATCTCTTTTTCCGGATAAAACAAACGAAGGATTGGCAGTATTATTTTTCTTTTTTAAAAATGATACGCTGTTCCGTTTTTTTATTGTACCAGGTCTTGTGAAAGAAGTCAAAATGATACCCATTAAAAAAAATGAATTGGAGCAGTTGAATGCTGATATGTATAATGCGCTCAACATTTTTGAGCTGACTAAAAACCGGGGGCCACAAAAAAGAGGACTAAAGAAAAAAGAGGAGCCTGCAAGCAGTACCCGGAAAATTAGTTTGGATGTTGCCATTACAAATGCAACACAAGTATTAGTTCCTGAAAATTTTAGTGAAAAGTATAAGCATATCATTATTGTTCCTGCTTTTAATATCGGCACATTTCCTTTTCAATTACTTAAGCCTTACAAAGACGGGTCTTTTTTTATTGATAAATGCAGTTTCAGTATAGCTTCAAGTTTGATGGATATAGTTGCACTCCGGAAGCGATTGTATAAAAATGGAGTTCCGTACGATAAGGATAGTATTTCTTTTACGCTGGATCAGGCACTGTTTGTTTCTAATCCTTCTTACCCTGCTAATGCCGAATACATTTTTCCCAATTTACCCGGCGCAAAAAAAGAAATTCAAAATGCAATTCTGTTAGCAAAAGGATACACATTGCTGGAAGGCAAAGAAGCTACTAAAGAAAACGTATTGCATAAAATGAAAGATGCCGATGTTGTATATTTTGCCACACATGCAGTTGCTTCTGAAATAAATCCGCTGGATAATAATTTTTTAGTGCTGAGTGGCAACAGCGATCCATTTTTGACTTCACGGGATATTATGAAACTCCGGGATACTTTATATACTGGTCAAAATAATTTTCCTCAATTAGTTATTTTATCGGCTTGCCAAACCGGACTTGGACAATCAAGGGAAGCAGGAGTGACGGGCGGACTTGCAAGATCCTTTTTAATTGCCGGTGCAAACCAGGTCATCATGAGTTTATGGAGTGTGAACGATGCATCCACTTCTTTTTTGATGAACCGGTTTATTTTTCATTTGCAGGAAAATAATATGAACAGCCCGTCAGAAGTATTGCGTTTAGCAGAACTGGATACACGTAAAAAATTTCCGAACCCTGTTGACTGGGCCAGCTTCTCTATGTATGGCGTTAATTTTTAGAATATAGCTTTTTGTATTTGATGACCAATGAACAGAACCCTGAACGGAGCGACGCAACAAGCGATCCTCAAAGTACCTGCCGGTGACTCAATAATAATTATGAAAATTGCTTCGGCTTTGCTTCGCAAGGGCAACAAAATCTTTATACTAACAATCGTTATCTTTGCGCTTCAATTTTAAAAACTGATGAAAGAAGTATATATCATATCCGCTGTCCGTACACCCATTGGCAGCTTTGGCGGATCATTGAAAAGCTTGTCAGCAACTCAACTGGGAGCGGCAGCGATAAAAGGCGCTTTGCAAAAAGCCGGAGTGAAGCCGGAACAAATACAGGATGTTTTAATGGGATGCGTGATGCAAGCCAATTTGGGACAGGCACCTGCAAGACAGGCATCAAAATTTGCGGGTTTGCCAAATGAAGTGAATTGTACTACGGTAAATAAAGTGTGCGCCAGCGGTATGAAAGCAATTGCTCAGGCTGCGCAAAGTATTATGCTGGGTGATGCTGATATTGTTGTGGCTGGCGGGATGGAAAGTATGAGCAATGTTCCTTTTTATGCAGACAGCATGCGCTGGGGAAATAAATATGGTAACGCTGTTTTTATTGACGGACTAGCGAAAGATGGATTGACTGATGTGTATGATGGAAAGGCAATGGGTAATGCTGCTGAATTATGTGCAGGCACTTGCGGTATCAGCCGCGAAGATCAGGATGCATTTGCAATTGAAAGCTATAAGCGCAGTCAGGCTGCATGGGAAAAAGGCTTGTTTTCGAATGAAGTGATACCGGTTGAAATACCGCAACGCAAAGGCGATCCAATTGTATTTGCAAAAGACGAAGAGCCTTATAATGTAAAATTTGATAAGATACCAACATTGAATCCGGCGTTTACAAAAGATGGAACAGTAACAGCTGCGAACGCATCAACGATGAATGATGGAGCAGCTGCATTGGTATTGATGAGTAAAGAAAAAGCAAATGAGCTGGGATTAAAGCCGGTAGCAAAAATACTTTCTTATGCAGATGCAGAGCAGGCTCCTGAATGGTTTACCACCACTCCAAGTATTGCTGTGCCAAAAGCAGTTGCCAAAGCAGGATTGAGAATGGAAGATATTAATTACTGGGAATTGAATGAAGCGTTTGCAGTGGTGGGAATTGAAAATTCAAAACGAATGAAACTCGATCCGTCGAAAGTAAATGTACATGGTGGCGCCGTTTCAATTGGTCATCCGTTGGGTGCAAGCGGTGCAAGAATAATTGTTACACTCATAAATGTTTTGAAAGCAAATAATGCAAAGTTTGGCGCAGCAGGAATTTGCAATGGAGGCGGGGGTGCAAGTGCAATGGTGATAGAAAATTGTGCATAGTCAATTGTGAATAATGCATTTAAAGCCTTTTCATTTATGAAGGGGCTTTTTTATTGACGTTGCCTGATCGTATTGATAACCTTCACCGCATGTTCTCTCGAGTTTTCAATAAACAAACGATGTGTATTCATGCCGCCGCAAATAACACCGGCGAGAAAAATATTTTCTACATTGGTTTCATGTGTATCATTATTGATGGCCGGGCACATCACTTCATCATCGGATAAACTGATTCCCATGCTTTGCAGAAATTTCAGATTGGGCTGATACCCTGTTAAAGCGATTACCTGATCATTGGCAATGGTAACAATACCATCCGGAGTTTGTATATCGACTTCCATTTCTCTTATTTCCAGTACAGTTGAATTATAATATGCTTTGATCGATCCTTCCTGTATACGGTTTACAATATCCGGCCGCACCCAATATTTAACCCGCTGACCAATTTCTTCTTTGCGGATCACCATAGTTACTTCTGCTCCTTTGCGCCAGGTTTCCAATGCCGCATCTACCGCTGAATTTTGTGCCCCCACAACCAGCACTTTTTGAAAGGCATAGTAATGCGGATCTTTATAGTAATGTGTTACTTTAGAAAGACTTTCTCCCGGCACATTTAATAAATAGGGGATGTCATAAAAGCCAGTACAAATAATGATATAGCGGGCGGTATAGTTTTCTTTTGTTGTTTTAACAAAAAAGATATGCTCCTGTTTTTTTACTTCCAGCACTTCTTCAAACAAATGAATATTGACATCGCCTGTGATAGCCACACGCCGGTAATATTCCAGCGCTTCATTTCTTGTAGGTTTGGCATTATTGGATACAAATGGAATAGTATCAATTTCCAGTCGTTCTGATGTGGAAAAGAAAGTCATATTAACCGGGTAATTGTAAAGGGAATTAACCAATGTTCCTTTTTCCAATACCAGATGAGTGATGCCAGCTTTCTTTGCTTCCAGTGCGCAGGCAATACCGATAGGGCCACCTCCAATAATAATAACAGGAAAATCCGTTTCTTTATTTGTCAATGCTAAATAGTTTATACAAATTTATCACTAAATGAATAGCTTTCCGCCATGATATCGATCCGGTTTGCCACAAATAAAGATGCGGAACTAATTGCTGATATGAGCCGCCAGACTTTTTATGAAACATTTGCTCCGTCCAATACGAAGGAAAACATGGAGCGTTTCATGAATGAAGTTTTTACAAAGAAAGCATTGCTTAAAGAAGTTGGTACAGAAGGGAATATTTTTTTATTGGCGTATGATGAAGGAGAGCCTGTTGGCTATGTAAGGATGCGGCATAGTAAAAAAATGCCGGAGTTGAATAATGCTGATGCTATTGAAATTGCAAGAATTTATGCAACGGCTTCATCCATCGGCAAAGGTGTTGGAAAAGCACTGATGGAAAGATGTATTCAAATTGCAACAGAACAAAACAAAGATATTCTTTGGCTCGGCGTATGGGAGCATAACCAACGGGCTATTGATTTTTATACCAAATGGGGCTTTGAAAAATTCAGTACGCATATTTTTAAGTTGGGTGACGACCCGCAAACGGACTGGCTGATGAAGAAAAATCTGAAAGCAGCTCAATAGCTAGATATTCATAAACGTAAAATTTCAAACTGCACAACGTATTTTTTCATTGGTAAAAAGGTAATAAATACTATTTTATTTCGTTCTTGATCATTGCAGAAAATAATTTATCAGTAAATCTGATGTATTATTAAACTTCCGGATTACCGGGAGGTCTGTAGCTTGTCAATTTCACCTTTTAACTAAACCGAGTTTATGAAAACAAGATTTTTTCTTTCCCTGGCAGTAATAGTTACTTTATCCCTGTTTTTTGTATCCTGTACCAAAGAAAGTGGCTCAGGATCAACTGAAACTGATTACACAACTGAATCAACGGTACATACAGATGATCAATCCCGTTTTTCAGGTGAAATAGATGGAGTAGCAAACGATGCAGATTTAGCATTGGAAGTTACAACAGGTTTTGCCGGCCGTCCCGGAACAACCGAAGACGGTGGTGCGGTTACAAATGATCTCAATAATATTATTTGTGACGCTTCTGTAGCGATCGATACTCTTTCATCTCCAAGAAAAATCACCATTACCTACAATGGAAATAATTGTCTTGGTACCCGCACCCGTACCGGGGTTGTCGTTATTTCTATGGAACCAGCAACCCGCTGGAAAAATGCTGGCGCAGTTTTGAATGTAACATTTCAAAATTTAAAAATTACACGTCTTATTGATAATAAAAGCATCACGATTAATGGTACACAATCTTATACCAATGTTAATGGTGGGCTGCTGATTAATTTACCAACGTTAGGTTCTGTTACACATGCTATCACAAGCGACAACATGTCTGTAACGTTTGATGATAATACACAGCGTACTTGGAAAGTGGCAAGAAAAAGAGTTTTCACTTACGATAATGGTATCGTTATAAAAACTACCGGCACACATACGGAAGGAAATGTTTCAACTATTACAGAATGGGGAACAAACCGTTTTGGTAACGCTTTTACAACTGCAATTCTTGAACCATTAACTATTCGTCAAAGCTGTAATCTGCGCTTAACTAGCGGTAAAATAGAGCATAAAACTTCTTTATACACTGCTGCTGTTACCTTTGGATTGGATGCAAGTGGTAATGCTACCGCTTGCCCGGGCATTGGAAATTATTTTTTGAAACTGGTATGGACAGGACCTTTAGGTAATTCTCATACATCTATTCATCCGTATTAATTTTATTACTGTATAAAAAATAATGAACCGTTCCGGATTGCCGGAACGGTTTTTTTATTAGTACAACTTTTATGACTGATGGATTTTTACAGTTAAATTAGCGGGCTGATGCCAACAACTATTATAACAAATATTAAAAAGCTGGTTAACGTAAGAAATGAAAATCATTTGTTGCGGGGAGAAGAAATGGCGCAATTGCCATGCATCGAAAATGCATTCCTGGTGATTACAGATGGAATCATTTCTGAATTTGGCAGCATGGAAGAATTTGATAACTGGTCGACAGATGCAGAAGAGATTGATGCAACAGGTCAGTTTATTTTGCCATGCTGGTGCGACAGCCATACGCATTTAGTTTTTGCCGCAAGCCGGGAAGAAGAATTCGTTGACAAAATTAATGGGCTCAGCTATGCAGATATTGCAGCAAGAGGCGGCGGTATTTTAAATTCAGCCAAAAAAATTGCAGTTGCCAGCGAGGGAGAATTATTAAAACTGGCATGGGGGAGATTGAAAGAAATAATTCAATTGGGTACCGGTGCTGTTGAAATTAAAAGCGGTTATGGATTATCAGTTGAGGGTGAATTAAAAATGTTACGGGTAATTAAAAAACTAAAAGAAACATCACCGATTCCAATTAAAGCAACATTTTTAGGTGCACATACATTTCCCTTGGAGTATAAAGAAAATCATCAGGGCTATATTGATTTAATCATCAATGAAATGCTGCCGGTGATTGCAGAAGAAAATTTGGCAGATTATATTGATGTGTTCTGCGAAGAAGGGTTTTTCTCAGCAGCAGAAACAGAAATCATTTGCAATGCGGGAATTAAATTTGGGTTGAAACCAAAAATTCATGCCAATCAACTCAATCTTTCTGGTGGCACACAAGTGGGAGTGAAGCTTGGCGCTATCAGCGTAGATCATTTGGAGACAATGGATGATGATGCGATTCAAACATTGTCTGGTTCAAACACAATGGGAACACTGTTACCAACTGCGGCTTTCTTTTTACGAATGCCCTTTCAGCCCGCAAGAAAATTAATGAATGCCGGTTGCGCCATTGCGCTGGCAACAGATTTTAATCCTGGCTCATCACCATCCGGAAATATGAATTTGGTAGTATCTATGAGCTGCATACAAATGAAAATGCTCCCTGAAGAAGCGATTAACGCCGCAACTATCAATGGCGCTTTTGCTATGGAGCTTGAAGATGAAGTTGGGAGTATAACTGTTGGCAAAAAAGCTAATCTTATTTTTACAAAACCCATCTCTTCCCTTGCTTATCTCCCTTATGCTTTCGGCAGCAATTGTATAGATAAAGTAATGATCAACGGAGATTTTTTTTAGAGTTACCACTGAGGCACAGAAACACTGAAGAAAATACAATTATTCCAACCCATTTTTTAATTGGGACACTGTTTAATTATTTTTGATAAAAAAGCCGGAAGATTTCTTTTCAATTTCAATACTATAAATTCTGTGTTTCAGTGTCTATGTGGCAAACCCTGTCTCAATGCAAATTAATAACAATTACTTCTCCTGTAAACAACTCACAAGTTGTATTTTCGGTATGATATGATACGAATACGAAAAAAGAAACCCGGTTTTTTTGAGGAACTGATTGAACGTAACACCGTACTGCCTGCACATGGCCGCCAAAAAGGGCTCCATTTTTTAGTTGCTCTTTTTTCAGAAATACGTCCCGCAAGCGGTAAACTAAAAAAAAATGCTGAAGCAAATCTGCAATATGTTACAAATGAATTAAAGGAACATAAAGTGGTGCTTGCAAATATGCAGCATGCATTACTTTCTCAATTACTGAACAGTAATCTGACGAATGCCATTACAGAAAGCGGCATCCCGCTGGCCAGAGGCTTTTGGCAGGAACTATCAAACCGGCTCAAGCATAAATTATTGCCTCCTTTGCAGGATGAAGAAGATTTTCTTTATGTAATTAATAATATTTTTTTTAAGAAAAGCGATTACCAGTGGATAGAAGAAATTCCACGCCAGGCGTGGATAGATTTTTTTCAGGCTGTTGGATTTAGTTTCAGCCCACGTCATAATTCGTTGAAAAAAGAATTATTGCAAGCCATGAAAATTCTTTCTTTTCAGGTGGCGCAACTGGGATTGGAGAAAGAAGTACTTAGTTATTTGCCGGAAGAAGAACAGGATAGCGAAACCCCATTTGTTTTGCAGAATTATAAAGTGCATGAAGTGGAAAAGTTGTTATTGGGAAATGGATCTGATGAACAAATTCTTAGTGCATCTGCACAATTGAAAAACAGCATACAGGATTGTTACCAGCTAATTGAGCATATTCGTGACAGCCATTCTGAAAAAGGTGCGAGCATTCAGCAGACTTATATTTTATTGATACTAACAAATCGACTTGAACGGATGCAATTAGTATTGGATGTGCTGGATGCGGATAATAAATTTGATACCGGAAGATTTGTTGACATTTTTCGCTTGCTCGTTCGCAATGAAAAAAGAAAAAATAGTATCCGGGAATTTTTATCACAGGGTGTTGGTTATCTGGCTTACCAAATTGCCGAACATAAAGGATCAAAAGGGCATAAATATATAACCGATACCAGGAAGGATTATTACAGAATGATTGGCAGCGCTATGTTTGGCGGACTTATCATTTGTTTTATTGCTGTATTTAAAAATCTGTTGGGAAAATTAAAACTGGCGCCCATTCCCCAGGGATTTCTATATAGCATTAATTATAGTATGGGATTTATCCTTATCGAAAATACAGGATCAACATTGGCTACAAAGCAACCAGCTTTCACGGCCAGTGCTGTAGCAGGATCTTTAGATACCAAAAAACATTCGGAACCAGATTTAGATAACCTGGCTGTGACAGTTGCAAAAGTTTCACGGAGCCAGATCGCATCTTTTTTCGGAAACCTGATTATCGTTTTTCCAATAACATATTTATTAGCGTGGGGCTATGATGTGTTATTTCATCAAAAAATTGCAGAAGGTGATGCTGCAATGAAATCGCTGTTGGATCAGCATCCATGGCGCAGTCTTTCATTGCTCTATGCCTGCTTTACTGGTTTCTTTTTGTTTGCAAGCGGCATCATTGCAGGTTATTGGCAAAATAAAATCCGCTATGGAAGAATTAAAGACCGGCTGAAAAAACATCCTGCATTAAAATTCTCAATGCCTGCAAAACGGTTAGACCGGTTGGCTAATTGGGTAGAAAGAAATTTTGGAGCATTGGTAGTAATGTTGCACTGGGTTTTTTTCTTGGTTTTGCCGGAATAATTGGAAAAATATTGGGAATTCCATTTGACATTCGTCACATCACTATTTCTGCGGGCAACACTGCGATTGGTGTGTATGGATTGGGCATACAAAATATTCCACCCTACTTTCTGTTGGCAGTGTCCGGCGGTGTATTATTAATTGGCTTTTTAAATTTCCTTACAAGCTTTTCACTTGCATTTTTAGTAGCCGTAAAATCAAGGGGCATTCGCTTTGCACAGTACCCACGTTTTTTTAGGATACTTGGAAGATATTTTATACATCATCCAAGAGAATTTGTTTTTCCACCGAAAAAAATTGCGCAAATTAGTTATAAGCCCTTAACCAAAGTATAAATATTTTTTTGGCCAGCGGAAAGTAACACGGATGATCGTCCCTTGCGACGCTCCATTCATCATGCTGTTCTTTGTTGAGCAAATACAATTGGCCCGCAAAGCTGTAAAGTAGTTACATTCAAGTTTCTTTTTGTTTTCCTGAGATTCTTTTGCGAGTGCAATGAAGCAATTTCGTTTCTTTTGGGAGTGTAACGAAGCAATTTCCCTCTCTTTGATTTCATAGCTTTATTTTATTCCACCAAAAGCGCCGAAGCACATATTCTTATGGAGAATTTCAACTTTACTGAATCCCACTTTTTTCATAAGGTCTAACTGGTAGTTCATCGACCTTGGCGAATCTTCTTTTTCAACATAATCTAAAACTTTGCTCCGGTATTCTTTTCCGCCAATCTCTTGTAAATAGTCACCGTACCGTTCCCAGGTATACTCATTTAGCAATTCCGTATCCTGCGTTATCAGATCTGAAATCATTAAACAGCCACCGGGTTTAAGCAATTTATACAGTTTTCTAAAAGTTGTTTCCCAATCGTTGTCATCACGGAGATGATGTAAAACAGCACCGGCTAAAATAATATCAAAATGATTTTCTTTTAATAGAACGTCCCTGATGTCGCCTTGTAAAATTTCAACATTCTTAGTGGTCTTTTGCGAAACCCGTTCCAGTGCTTTGTCAAGCATTGGTTTACTTAAATCAACCAACGTACAATTTAAGTTTGGAAGTTTCGAAAGCATCATCAACGAATAATTTCCTGCACCACAGCCTATATCTAATAAATTTTCTGCATTGGGAGCAATTCTTTTCGAAGCTTCGGTAATAAGTTCCAAAGAAATTTTTGCATCGATGGTTGAAAGCTGCCCGGTATTAAGATTGGAGAAACGTTCAACATCGTTGTCGAAGCGTTCTTTGATTTCTGTTATGGTGGATTTGATCATTATGATTCGTTTCGCTAAAGTTTTCTTTTCTAATGAAATAGTAAATCTATTGTTTAAAAGACCTTTTTATCGGAATTATATAAATAATAAAGTAATTCTTGCTTGCTTTTATTTATCAGCGATTGAATATATTTTTTTTCAACCTTCCCAAATTCAATGTCATTAGGTTGAGCATTATATAGCTCTTTTAAAATCATATTAGCCTTGGTAGAATCTTCTAACATTATTAAATTAATTGCTTGGTTTGTTGTCAACATCACAAAATCCTTATTGTTTTTATTCATTGTATCCAAAACAACATTGATTATTTTTAAAGATTTATTGAAATGCTGTGAAGCTGAAATGGTATCTCCGATTAGTTCATATAACATTCCACTTCTTAAATAAAGATCATGTGATAAAGGCCGCAACTCAATTAATTTATTATTTGTTACAATTGCTTTATCATACTGCTTCATTTGCAGAAGAAAAATCAATTTATTTAAATAGCCAACGAAATAATTGCTGTCAATTGAAGTTGCTTTATCAAGAAGAGAAATTGCCTTCATAGAGCTATCTGAATTTTCAAGGTGTGCAACCAAAGTCATTGCTTGGCTATTGAGTTGAACAGCAATTTGATTAGGGTTAGATTTTAGGGTTTTTTGTCTGCAGGAATTAAATATTAGTAATAAGAATGGAAGTATAGTCTTTAGCACTTTCATGTTGTGATAATAGCCATGTAGAAATATGTTTAAAGATAATTGATTTCAGGCTGACTTTTCAATTGCTCACCAGCGAACAGAACCCTGAAAAGTGCGACGCAAGGGACGATCATCCGTGGTTATTTTCGCCGGCCCAATAATTATTTATTTATAGCCGCCGTCAGGGTTTTTAACCGCTGACGGGGTTTAACTATCTTAGCTAATAAATCCTAAACGCATGCAGCCAATCATAGAATGTGTTCCCAATTTTAGTGAAGGAAATGATTTGACTATTATAAAACAAATTACCGATCAGATAGAAACTGTTGAAGGAGTACGTCTGCTGAATGTTGATCCGGGAAAAGCTACCAACAGAACGGTGGTGACATTTGTTGGCAATCCGGAAGCAGTTATCGAAGCGGCGTTTCTTGCTATAAAAAAAGCTGGTGAATTAATTGATATGAGCAAACATACCGGTGCACATCCACGCATGGGTGCGACAGATGTATGTCCGCTGATTCCGGTTGCAGATATCTCGATGGAAGAGACTGCAAAATTTGCGCAACAACTTGCTGAGAGAGTGGGAACGGAGTTGCAAATTCCAGTTTACTTATACGAAGCAGCACAACCGGATACAACCAGAAATAATTTATCAGTAATTCGAGCAGGAGAGTATGAAGGATTTTTTAAAAAAATAAAAGAGCCGCAATGGAAACCAGATTTTGGACCAGCCATATTTGATGCGAAACGTGGAGGAACTGTTATTGGTGCAAGAGATTTTTTAGTGGCCTATAATATTAATCTTAACACCACATCAACACGAAGAGCCAACGCTATTGCATTTGATGTGCGGGAAGCCGGAAGAGTGAAAATGGAAAATGGAAAAAAGATAATGGATGATTCCGGGAAACCTGTTTCTATTCCCGGCACTTTAAAATCAGTTAAAGCAATTGGCTGGTATATTGAGGAATATGGTATTGCACAAATTTCCATGAACCTTACGAATATAAATGTGACGCCAGTTCATATTGCGTTTGATGAGGTTTGTAAAAAAGCCGATGCAAGAGGAATACGTGTTACAGGAAGTGAATTGGTTGGTCTGGTTCCATTAAATTCTTTATTAGATGCAGGAAAATATTTTTTGCGCAAGCAACAGCGATCAACTGGTGTATCAGAAAAAGAATTGATAAAAATTGCAGTAAAGTCAATGGGACTGGATGAACTCGGACCGTTCAAGCCGGAAGAAAGAATTATCGAATACATGTTGCGTAGTAAAGAAGAAAATAAATTAATTAGTACAACGCTTTCTGAATTTGCCAATGAAACTGCAAGTGAAAGTCCTGCGCCGGGTGGTGGATCTATTGCGGCTTATGTTGGGGCTTTAGGTGTCTCTCTTGCGGGAATGGTTGCGAATTTATCTGCACATAAAAAAGGCTGGGATGATCGCTGGGAAGAATTTAGTAACTGGGCAGATATTGCGCAAAAATATAAAGATGAATTATTGACACTGGTTGATGCTGATACAAGAGCCTTCAATCAGATTATGAATGCATTTAGTTTACCAAAGGCAACGGAGGATGAAAAAATGATTCGAAGTAAAGCGATACAGGATGCCACAAAATATGCTATTGAGATTCCGTTTAAAGTAATGCAGGTTTCGTATAATAGTCTGGAGGTGATTAAGGCTATGGTGCGAACGGGCAATCCTAATTCTGTGTCGGATGCAGGAGTGGGTGCCTTATGTGCCCGCAGCGCTGTGATGGGGGCCTTCATGAATGTGCGGATAAATGCGGCTGGCTATGATGACAAAGATTTTATTGCGGATGTGATGAAGCAAGGTCATGAAATTGAGAACAAAACCATAGCTTTAGAAACGGAAATTTTGAAAATGGTGGATGCGAAGATTACGGCTTTATAAAACAAACTGCATATGGAAGCAGCGGGGCGAACATTTTTTTGTGCATCAGTCTCCGGGCAGTTAAATTGTATTTAATTTTAGTCTTTAAAACTTGTCAATGGAAAAACTTGAAACTAAAGTTTTGACTCCCGAATCAAAACCAAACACGATGCAACATTTGAAAGTATATAACAAGCAGGATATACTTTCTTTAACACGACTTCGCCGTTTTGAAACCAAACTTGGTGAACGATTACACATAATTAATAACCCAGCAGATATTGAAAAATCAATTGCAGCCTCATCTGCAAAATTTGTTTTATTTGGAGTGCCGGAGGATTTAGGCGCCAAAGGAAATTATGGAATTGGCGGAGCTGATACCTTGTGGATTCCTTTCCTGCAAAGTTTTTTAAATATTCAGAGCAGTGATTTTTTTGATGGTACTGAAGTTTTATTAGTCGGGCATTTTGATTTTGGCGATATACAATACCTGATTGATACGACAGCAAGAAGTGAAGATGAAAAAATTGAAGCTTATCGTCATGCAGTTAATACTGTCGATGATGAAGTGGAACATCTTGCCAAATTAATTACACAGGCTAACAAAATTCCATTAGTAATTGGCGGTGGACATAATAATTCATATCCTTTAATTAAAGGTTCTGCAAAAGGATGGCATAAAGCAGGAGTGTTGCCGCTGGCGCAAATAAATTGTATCAACCTGGATGCGCATGCAGATTACCGTCCGATGGAAGGACGTCACAGTGGTAATGCATTCCGTTATGCAGAAGAAGATGGCTACCTGCAGAAATATTGTGTGCTTGGTTTACATGAAAATTATTTACCTCAAAATGTTTGGATGGATATGGTCAATAATCCTTTTATTGATTGTATCACCTTCGAAGATATTTTTGTGCATGAGAAAAGAACGTTTATGCAGGCGATTGCGCATGCAACAGGTTTTACCGATGATACGATGACCGGAATTGATCTTGATTTGGATGCAATACAAAATACATTAAGCAGCGCTATGACGCCGGTCGGGATTTCACCTGTTCATGCAAGACAATATGTTTCTTTTGCAGCGGCGGATACCAAACCTGCCTACCTGCACATTTGCGAAGGGGCAACAAGATTAAGTGACGGACGAACGGATACCACCAGCGGAAAATTAATCAGCTACCTGGTAAGTGATTTTGTAAAAATGCAAATATCTGGAAAATGAGTTTTTTGAAAAATGCGAAGAAAAGAATTATTTCATTTATTATTGGAATAGTTGCTACAGCAATTGGTCTGATAATGCTGTATTATGATTTTTTTGGAAAAAAGGTAAACTCTTATTCTGATACTTCTTATTATTCAATCGCTGCGCTGTTTATTGGAATTGCTTTATTAATGATAGCATTTGAAAAGAAGAAGAAAGAACCAGAAGAAAAAACTGATTTAACAGAGAAACCACGGGATACAGATATTTCTTCTAAACTATAGCAAGGTCAAAATACAGGGCCATATAATTTAATATCTGCTTTATCAAATGCTTTTCTAAATCTCAATAATAGCTTTGCAGCATCTGCTGCTTTCTTTTGTCTAGTTGCTATTTGCCATAGCCCGAATAAAGCCCAACCGTTTTCATTGTTGTTCGATAAATCTTTTTGCAGAACAGTTTTGGCTTCTTCCAGCTCGCCGGCTTTTATTAATGAATTTGCCAAATAATGTTTTGGATTTAATAACCAGTCACGGGGCTCATTGTATATCATGTTTTCTTCCATATCAACAGCATTCCTAAAATATTTTACAGCATCGGTATATTTTTTTTCCATTAGTGCAATTGACCCTTTCAGCATTTCCTGGGCTACCAAAGCGCCGTCTATAGCTGCTGAAAACGGAGAAAATGGTATAAATAAGCTGCTATCCTTCACTAATAATTGTAATTGTGTAAGCTCGTTTTTTGCTTCCTGAATTTTTGATTGCTGGCTTAATGCCATTCCTCTTCCTAAATGGTATAAAATATTTCCATAGATCATGGATTGATCCGGCTTTGGCATTTTCAATAGCTCATTCCATTTCCCAAAACGAATATCCACCAGGACCGGTGTCATATAAATATATTGAATGTAATTTCCTAAGGCACCCGGAACAGACAAGTAATCGTTTTGAATACTGTTAACCGTTTCCTTTGCAGATAATATTGCATACGATGATCTCCCTGCCAGCATTGCATTGTTCGTTTGCATGTGCAGGTTATGGATAATATATAAAAAATCATTCCCGGTTACGGGAGCATATAATGAAATAGAATTTTTATAGCTGGTTACTGCTGCCTCGTTTACACCAACACCTCTTGCATAATTTCCGGTGCGCAAATAAATATGTGATGGCATGTGTACTGTGTGTGAGAGACCGGGAGTTAATCTACCTAACCTGTCTGCGCTGGGCAATGCTTCGGCGGCAAACGGTGATGGCTCCATTACATGGATATAGTAATGATTTGCACCGGGATGATTCGGCGTTATTGCTAATAATTTTTCAAGCACTTCTCTTATAAGGGGTGTCCATGGTTTCGGAGTACCATCATTCTTCCATAAGTCCCACGGGTGCTGCAGCATCAGGGCGTCAGCATATAATGCGGCAGCGTCTGCATCTGCAGGATATTTTTGATATACTTCTTTCATCTTATCAGCATACAGCTGATTCAGATGTTCTCTTGTTTGTGTGGTGTCAGTAGAATAGCGGATTGCCTGCGCTTGTATCAGCAGTTTTTCTTTGTCCGGTGAGCTCACTGACAGCTCAATTGCTTTCCTGCTTGTCGCCAATGCATCAGGTGAAGCTGCATAGCCGAGATCATTAATATTGGGACCGTAAGCTAATGCCTGCGCCCATTGCAACATGGCACAGCTACTGTCAAATCTTGCAGCTTTTTTAAATGATGCCATTGATTCGATAATATGAAAGCTGTAATACATATTAATTCCCTGGTTAAAATAAATTTGAGCACTGTCATTTGTGGTGCTGATTTTCCATTGGTAACTTCCGGCGCCGGGTATTATTGGAATATCTGTTTCATCAATCCAATCTTTTATTTCGTTCCAGTCGGGACTACAGCCGATGATGTTTTTTTTAGTTTTATATAAGCGGGGAGAAAAATTATTGGCACCTTTTATTTTTGTTTCTTTTATACGGAATGCAAGGGATGCTGCAATGAATGCGAGCAATGTAAGCAACATCAGTTTTGGTTTCATGCTGTGTTTTTTGGAAATAAAAGTTACAAAAAAAGGCTGTCAAATTAATGACAGCCTTTCGGGGTAGATTTATAGGGTAAGGATTAACCCGCTACAGGGGTCAAATATTGTGTAAAGCAAAATCCTTGCTCGCCATCGTCAGTTTTAATAACCCACCACTGATCATTTTCTTTGCTAACCAGTGTAACGATTTCACCGCGACTTGCTTTTCCGATAATATCCTGATCTGTTCCCGGGCCTTTACGGATATTCAAGTTAGTACGGTTGGTGGTTACTTTTAATTTAGCGCCTTCTGTTACTCCGCTGACACTGTTGATGTTCATCACCAGGTCACCAGAAGCGTAGTCAGGATCAATTTTTTCATACAGATCCCACAATTGCTGCTTGGTAGCGCCGCCTTTCCAGCACAGTGGGATCCGAAGCTTGGAATTCACGTGACTTGAAGTCGCGGC